>Ga0316192_10001355_pt1 | contig 17967 bp, 15 predicted proteins | sample MerIslwburrow_MG_FD_204931 | JGI IMG/M metagenome (GOLD analysis project Ga0316192, IMG submission 204931) | Coastal sediment microbial communities from Maine, United States - Merrow Island worm burrow | ecosystem: Environmental > Aquatic > Marine > Coastal > Sediment | place: USA: Maine...
GACTTGGACGAAGGGTCCATCATCAGGCCCTGGACTTCCATCCTCCTTGCTGCGATGTCGTTCTCGATGGTCATGAGCTCAGACGCTATTGTGCCGCCAGCTCTGCATCGCGTCAAGCTGCTCGCGAGGAACTGAGGCCTCGAACGGCTACTGCAGGTCGGGTCGGCGGCTTAGCCCGCATCATTCATGAGCCCCACGGCATCTAGCGGAGATCGCCCGCCATCTCAGGCCGTCCTCGCTCATTACTCCTCAACAACCTGCAAGGTTGCCTCCGGTGCTCCTCCCTGCGGGTGGCCAGATCTGACAGACGCTTTCCACAATCTGCTCGCGGGGTCAGAAGCAATGCGGGCTAGAAGGCTATGGGGATTGGCCTTCTCGATGACAACCGGTGCGATGCTACCCAGTGGTTGGGCGGTCGGGTCGGCGGGGAAATGCACGATTCGGTGGCAGGTGGTGCGCCCGCTCTGCAGTTGGGGTGCCTCCGCCCAGCCGGTGACCAGTACTTCCATTTCGGACCCGACAAGCTGCTCATTGAGATTTCGCTGAATCCGCACTTGCAGCTGGAGCAACTCCTGGAGTCTCCGGCTGGCAGTCCCATCATCGATCGGGTCCGGAAGATGCACTGCGGCAGTGCCTGGCCGCGGCGAGTACTTGAAGGCATAGATCGAGGCAAAGCCGACATCCTCCACCAGGGCGACGGTATCTTGGAAGTCCGCCTCGGTCTCGCCCGGAAACCCCACAATGAGATCGGTCGACAGAGCCAAAGCAGGTCTAGCCTTGCGAAGCTGTTCGACCAGATCTGCGAAGTCACCGACGGTGTAGCCTCGACCCATTCTTTTCAGAACGCGGTCGGAGCCCGACTGGACCGGTAGGTGGAGGTAGGGGCAGATATTGGCATGTCGAGCGAATTGCTCCACCATCCGGGGCGTGAAATCTCTCGGGTAGGAGGTGACGAATCGCAACCGCTCGACGCCGTGTATCCTGGCTACACGATCCAGAAGATCAGCGAAGTCCCACTGACCGCCAGGCTGGCGCCAGTGATTGACGGTTTGACCCAAGAGCTCGATTTCGAGAAATCCGTAGTCGACGAGGTGCTCGACCTCGATCACGATCTCCTCCAGTGGGCGGCACCGCTCGGGGCCCCGAGTGAGGGGCACTATGCAGAAGGTGCAGTTCTTGTCACAGCCCTCGATCACGGTCACCATCCCCTTGTAGGTTCCGGCGCGGGATATGGTGTCGATGTCGAAGTGTCGCTCTTCGGGGAAGCCGGTCGCCACAACTCGCTCCCCAGACCGTCTTCGATCGAGAATCTGTGCCAGCTCTCCTACCCTGGCGGGGCCGAGCACGAAGTCCAGATCGGGGTTGCGGTCCAAGGCCGTTTCGCCGACCTGCTGTGCGACACAGCCACAGAGACCGATGACCAAATCGGGGTTGTCACTCTTGAATCGGCGGTATCGACCGAGTTGAGAAAAGACCTTGTTTTCAGCTTTTTCCCTCACACTGCAGGAGTTCAGCAGGATGACGTCCGCATCCTCCACATCGCGAGTCGGTAGCATTCCGGACTGCATGAGCTGGCCTGCCATGCGCTGGGTGTCCAGCTCGTTCATCTGGCACCCCCACGTCTCGATCCAGAATTTCTTTGCGGCAGAGGGTCTCACTGGCCGCCCTCGCCTGGATCCGGAGCAATGATTGGATCTCCGATCGTCCCGTCCATGGTGTCGGGCTCTCCAGGCTCCGCGATACCCATTTCCTCCTTCACCGGCTCCACGGGTTCCAGCTCGATGCCCTCCCGCAGCCAACCCGGCAAGGCTCCCGCCACCCTCCCCTCTTCCATGAAGTCCTGCAGCTCCTGCTTTCTAAGGTCCACTTCCTCCCGGGTTGCGTTCAACTCCTCGATGGCGTGGTCCCACGCAGGCTTGATCTGAGCATCGCGATAGAACGGATCATCCTCGGCATAGAAACGCATTCTCAAATTGAATACGTCGGCTTCCAGCTCATCCACATTCTCGGTGGCTTCCTTCCAGGCCAGCCGAATCTCGAGCCCCTTATCTCGCCAGTAGGCCTCGTCGAGCGCCAGTTCGTCTTCGTCGACACCACTGCTTCCCAGGTTTTCATTCGTGAGCACTCTCGCCGGGCCTTCGCTGATCGTCAGCTTTGCTCCCGAATAGTCCGATAGGTTTTTGTCAGTGATCACGATCTCGGTCTTCGGTGTCGTGTTCCGTCGCTCCCTTTCAGCGCGGGCGCTCTCGACCAGCGTCATTTCGTGCTCCGGAGTGTCCTCCGCCTCGTCCTCGATCACGACCAGAGTGTCATCCTGCTCGACGATCAAGTCGTCCGCCACGACAGCGTCATCCGTCACCGGTTGATCCAACTCCTCTGTCACGACGGCCGCTGCCGGCGCCTCGTCTGCTGCTGGCGCCTCGTCTACAGACTCGTCCTCCTGAGTTACGACGAACTCCTCGAACTCGGAATCGTCGAGGGTTGCCTGACTGACGCTCTGCGGCGGCAAGCTCTCAGACTCGTCTTTCAGCCCCGAGCATGCTGTCACCACCAGCAGAAGCAGCACAGTCGAGGTCGATATGAAATTAGGCCCCGTCACGCGGTCAGCTTCTCCCGTATCGGTCTTCCAAACGAACGACATCTTCCAACTCCGGAGTAGAAACCTCGATGATGTCACAGCCCTCGGGTCCTGCCGTCATCCTGTGGCGGGTTCCAGGTCGAACCCGAAAAACCATTCCTGGTCGCACCGAATGATGGACCAGCTCGTCGCCTTCCTCGATCACCAGCTCGTACTCGCCCTGGAGCAGATACAGTGTTTCGTCCTTTTGCTCGTGGTATTGCAGGGACAGAGCCTCTCCAGCATTGACATGCAGGATCTTCCCCGCATATTTGTCGGTATGGGCGAAGATCAGCTCGTAGCCCCAGGGTTTGTCGATCGTCTCAACTGAAGATTCCATCTAGGGTTCCTCCGTCTCTGACGTCTTTTGACAAATCTCGCAAAGTGACGCCGAGGTGTCCATTCTAGGTCAGCGTCTCCTGCCGAGCCAGGTAGCTGTCCAGGCAGCGCTCGACTTCCGCCGCCGAACCCATGGTGAGACAGCGCTCGGTAGCTTCTGTGAGCCCGCGGACTTCCAGGCCACGAATCTGATTCTTGATCTCCGGGATCGAACGGGGGCTGACCGACAGGCGTCGTAGGCCCATTCCCAGCAGCAGGGCCGTGTAGCGTTGATCACCGGCCATTTCCCCGCACATGGACACCTCGACACCGCTGTCGCGCGCACAGTCGAGGACGAAGCGGATCATCCGTAGAATCGCCGGATGCAGAGGACGGTAGAGGTAGGACACATGCTCGTTGTTGCGATCGACAGCCAGGGAATACTGAATCAGGTCGTTGGTTCCAATGGAGAAGAAATCCACTTCCTGGGCCAGAATATCCGAGATCATCGCAGCCGCTGGCACCTCGATCATGATGCCCAGTTTGAAATCCCGACTGAATTCGATTCCCTCTCCTTCGAGCTCCGCCATCACCTCGGCCGCGAAGGCGCGAAACGCCAGAATCTCGTCCCTGGCCGAGACCATGGGTAGCATGATCCACAGATTCCTACCAACTCCGGCCCTGAAGAGGCCTCGAAGCTGAGTCTTGAAGATGTGCGGTCGCGCCAGGGTCAAGCGGATGCCTCGCAGGCCCAGGACAGGGTTCTCCTCGTCCGTGGCCATGACTTCACGGGCCAGCTTTCGGCCACCCAGGTCGAAAGTGCGGATCAGTACCGGATGTGGGCTCATGCTGTCCAAGAGTCGACGGTATGTCGACACGTGATCGTCCTCGGTCGGTAGCTCAGGAGCGCGTTCGATGTAGAGAAACTCGCTCCGATACAGCCCGAGACCCGCGGCGCCGAAACGGCTGGCGTCTTCGAGCTCCTCTGGCAGATCGATGTTGGCCATCAGCTCGATTGCTACTCCGTCTCGGGAGACACACGGGAGTGGACCGGTCTCCAATAGCCGCTGCTCTTGTTCGCCCTGCCTCTTCCTTCGCCCTGCATACTCAGCCAGTTGGCCCTTCAGCGGATGTAGAATGACTGTCCCGTCCGTGCCGTCGACGATGGCCGGATCGTCGTCGGTGACCAGGTCAGTGACTCCATCCAGACCGGTAACCAGAGGGATATTCAGATCTCGCGCGATGATCGAGGTGTGGGAGGTCGGCCCGCCGGTTTCGATGGCGAACGCGACGACATGCTGCCGCCCGAGACGGACAGCCTCGGAGGGGGTCAAATCGTGGGCGACGATGATCACGTCGCTGCCGAGCTCGGATAGCTCATGGTGGCCGATGCCCTGGAGAACCCGAAGCAAATGGCGAGTCACATCGCGTAGGTCGTCGCCTCTCTCGCGCAGGTGCTCACTCTCGAGATTCTCGAAGCGGTCGAGGAACTCCTCGCTGACTTTGTGCACAGCCCATTCGGCGTTGACCTGCTCGGTACGAATTCGTTCCTCGACTCGGTTGACGAACGATGCGTCCTCCAACAACATCGACTGCGCTTCGAATATGCCCGCGAGTCCGTCACCCAGCTGCTCATGGGCGCGCTTGCGGGTGGCTTCCAGCTCGATTCGGGTCTGCTGAGTGGCATCCCTAAAACGCGCGACCTCGGCCTCGACGTCGGCTGCAGGAATGGGTATCCGGTAGACCTCGAGGTGGTGAATGCTCAGGCAGACCGCTCTGCCGATCGCCACACCAGGGGAGACTCCCAATCCCTGGAGAATCTGTGGGTCCTGCTTCGAGTCCACCGTCAGGCCTCCTCGTCGAATCGGTTGGTGACCAGCTCAGCAATTGCCTGCATGGCGTCGGTCTCGTCCTCTCCGTCACAGCGCACCACGATGCGCGATCCCTGAGCGGCTGCTAAGAGGAGAACTCCCAGAATGCTCTTTGCGTCCACTTCTTCCCCGTCCTTCTGGAGCTTCACCTGGCTGGAAAACCGACCGGTGACATGCACCAACTTGGCCGCGGCTCGGGCATGCAGGCCAAGCCGGTTGCAGATCTCCATTTCGCGCTCGATCATGAATCCTCTTTCAAAGCAGACGGACGAGACACCGAGTTCCAGGTCTCGTCTTCCTGCCGGCTCTCACCAGCTCGACATATAGCACCGCGTGCCTTCGTCTGGATCCATCTCGCCAGCTCTGCGACTTCCATTTCGTTGACCCCTGGACACCCGAGTCGCACCACCATAGGTAGATTGACGCCAGAGACGACTTCAATCTCACCTGTTCTGTGGAAGCTGGCCGCCACATTGTAGGGGGTCCCGCCGTACATATCGGTCAGAATCAAGACTCCACCCCCGGTGTCGAGACTCTCAAGGACGTGGCGGGTCCTTGCCGCTGATTCTTCGAAAGTATCCGTCCACGAGAGGCTCAGCGCTTCGAACTGGGGCTGCCTCCCCAGAATCATCTCGGCAGCTTCGACGAGCTCCCGGGCCAGCCCGCCGTGGGTAAGGATCAGTGTGCTCACCATGGTCGACACCTCTCGAGAGACCGCGCAATCCAATCTCGCAACTCTATCTGGCAATGTCGCGATGGATAACCCTTACGGACCATTGGGCATTCTGCAGCCGGTTCGCCAGCTCCTCCGCTACTGCCACCGACCGATGTCGCCCTCCGGTGCACCCAACTGCCACAGAGACATAGGACCGGTTCTCTCGGCTGAAGCGCGGTAACAGGAAGAGGAGCAGCTCCTCCACCTTCTGCAGCAGCTCATGGTAGTCATCGAGCTTGTCAAGGAATTGCCGCACCGCGGCATCCTGACCGGTCAGATCCTGCAGCTCGGGAACGAAATGGGGATTGCTCATGAAACGCACATCGAAGAGCAAGTCGGTCCCCGGGGGAATCCCGTGCTTGAACCCAAAGCTCACCAGTGAAACCACAGGCCCAGTGAGGCTGGGATCGCTCGATTCGCCGGCGAACTCGCGGAAAACCTGGTTGCGCACTTCGTGAATCGACCAGTCCGAGGTGTCCAACACCAGATCAGCGACTCCCCGAACCTCGGCCAACAGCTCACGCTCCTGCCGAATGCCGTCGAGAAGTGGCCGATCGCCGGCCAATGGATGCGGGCGTCGAGTCTCAGAGAAGCGTCGTACAAGGGCGTCTTCTGACGCCTCGAGGAAGAGCAGCGTGACACTCAGATGCCGGCGGTCCATCTCGGCAACGAGGCGGGGAAACTCCGCCGCGAATCCTGCGGCGCGAACATCCGCGACGACGGAGATCTTCTCGTGCCCCTCGCCCAACTCCAAGGGACGACTCAAGAACTCGCGCAGAAGGGGTAGCGGGAGATTGTCGATGCAGTAGTATCCGAGATCCTCGAAGCACTTGGCGACACTGCTCTTGCCCGACCCGGACAGGCCCGTAATCAGGACGAGGCGGATCTTGCCACTCACGAATCGAGGTCCGCCGTCGGACGAGCGTTGCGGGGACCACGCTTCTGGCGTCCAATATCGAGCTGTTCTTCCAGTCTGCGAGCAAACTCTCGGGCCGAATGGTGCCCCTGTAGCTTCAGGACGTGGTTTCTCGCCGCGATCTCGACCAGAATCGAAAGATTGCGACCCAAAGCCACGGGCATCTTGATGTACGGACACGGTGTGTCCAGGATCTTGTAGACCGTCTCGTCGAGGCCCAATCGATCGTAGGCCCGTGTCTCGTCCCAGGGCTCGAGATCGACGACCAGGTCGATCGACTTCCGGTCGCGAACGGCCGCCAGGCCGAAGAGATCCTTCACGTTGATGATGCCGAGGCCCCTGAGCTCCATGTGGTGCCTCAACGGCTCCTCGCAATAGCCCACCAGATCGCCGTGCGGATAGCGCTTTACCGTGACCCGATCATCGGCGACAAGGCTATGGCCCCGCGAGATCAAGTCCAGTGCGCACTCGCTCTTGCCGACACCACTATCGCCAATCAGCAGTACTCCGAGGCCGTAGACATCCAGGAGAACACCGTGCAGCACTGTGGACGGGACGAGGTGCTCCTCCAGAAAATAGCCAACTCTCTTGATGATGACCGAGGAAAGCGATGGCGAGGAGAATACCGGCACCTGTCGGGTTCTGCACGAGTCCAGAAATCCCGGCAGTGGCTCCAGGCCTTTCGTAATGATGAAGACCGGAACCGGCGAGGAGGAGATGTGCGCGAACCTCTCTTGACAGGTCTCAGCATCGAGAGTCAGGAGGAACTTCATCTCGCTTTCACCGATGATCTGTACGCGTCCCGGCTTGATGTAGTCGTAGTATCCCGCGAACGCCAGCCCCGGTTTCTGTACTCGAGGGTGGGTGATGCGGTTGTTCAGGTGGCCGCTGCCGCAGAGGACCGTGAAATGCAGGTCGATGAGCTCTTGCCCCAGGAGCTCGCGCACCTCCACATACTCTAAAGGAGTCGCCAACTAGCCACCCTCTTCTTGCAGGAGCGCCCAGATGTCCTCAGGCTCCTCGAGAGCAAGGAGCCGCTCGACGTGGCGATCGGCCTTCACCCACTTGGAGATCGCGGCCAGCGAGCGCAGATGAGCAGCGGGGCTGTCGGTAGGAGAGATCACCAGAAAGAACAACTGCGCCGGTTTGCCATCCTCGCTCTCGAACTCGACACCCTCACGAGACAGGCCGATCGCGACCTCCACTCGGCGCAGATTCTCCATCTTGCAGTGCGGGATTGCGACACCGCTGCCGATGGCAGTCGAGCCGAGCTCTTCGCGCTCGACCAGGCGCCGGTAGGTCAGATCGGAATCCGGGACGACACCAGCCTTCGCCATTTCGTCAGCCAGCGCGCGCAGCACTCCCGGGCGATCCGTTCCAGAGAGGTTCGGAAAGATGAGCTCGAGCTCGGTGAGCGAGCCGAGAGACGGTGGGCTATCGCTACTCTGGCGAGATGAGTCCGTAATTGTTGTCCCTGCGTCTGTAGAGCACGTTGACCTGATCATTCATGGCGTTGCGAAAAACCACGAAGCCGTAGTCGCTGTCTTCCAGCTGGATTGCGGCTTCGTCGAGGCTCATTGGCTTGATGCTCAGGACGGTCGACTCGACAATACGGGGTTCGGCGCCGAGTCCGACAGATGCGTTATCGACGATTTCCACTGGCCAGTGGCTGTTGTTGTTGCGATCGGCCTTCCTCCGCTTGTCGCGGAACTTCTTGCGGGATCGGCGGGCCTGTTTCTCAGCCTTGTCGACGGCCAGGTTGACGGCATCGAATATGTCATCCGTCTCCTCGTTCGCCTGGATGATACCGAATCGGTGAGTGATGTGAAGCTCGGCGGAGCAGCGGTGCTTCTCCTGCTCGACCGTAACTCGCACATCGACCGGTTCGTCCAGAAACTTCCCCACTTTCTCCAGCTTGTCAGCCGTGAAGTCGCGGATTCTGGTGTCTAGCTCGAGGTTGCGCGCCACGTAGTCGATATTCATGTCTCTCCTCAATCCAGTTCCCGGTTCAGGTGACTTCCTCCACCTCTAGAAGACCTGCTTGCGATTGGTGGACGATGGAACGCCCAGCTCATCGCGATACTTGGCCACTGTGCGCCGAGCGATGTTGATTCCCTCGCGTTGCAGCATCCGGGTCAGCTCGCTATCCGACAACGGCCGCTTGGCATCCTCCTCCTGGATGAGATGCTGGATCTTGCCCTTGACCGTGAGCGATGAGATATCCGAGCCATACTCGCGATCGATTCCGCTGTGGAAGAAGAACTTCATCGGGAACAGACCTCGAGGGGTATGCATGTACTTGTTGGATACGACGCGACTGACTGTCGACTCGTGCATTCCGATGTCGTCAGCCACATCCCGCAAGACCATGGGCCTCAGGTACTCGATCCCACGTTCCAGAAAAGCCTGCTGCTGGCGGACGATCGAGTCGGAGACCTTGTAGATCGTCCGCTGTCGCTGATCGAGACTCTTGATCAGCCACACAGCCGAGCGCATCTTCTCCTTGATGAACTGTCTGGCATCGGCCTCCTTGCCGTCGTTCATCATGTTCCGCAGCATCCTCCGATAGGCGTTGCTGATCCGTAGCCTTGGCATTCCATCATCGTTCAGCAAAATGACGTACTTGCCACTGATTTTGGCGATGTGCACATCGGGCTCCACGTAGTGGGTCCGTTCGGTGCTGAACTTACGTCCGGGTCTCAACTGCAACCCCCGAATGCTCTCTATCACCGGCTCCAATTCGGCGAGTGGAATCTCGAGCTTTCGGGCGATCGGCTGAAATTGTCGTTTGAGAAAGAGAGCCCAGGCCTCGTCGATAACTCTCCGGACCAGCGAATCCTCGGGTTCGCCACGCGCGTCGAGCTGCCGCGTGAGACTCTCTCTGAGATCCTTGCACGCCACGCCGGGAGGGTCGAAGCTCTGGATCAGGCGAAGAGCGTCCAGGACCTCTTCCGCCGTGTAGGCCTCCCCCGGCCCTTCCTGCCACCCCATCAGCTGAAGCTCCTCGGTGCTGGCCACCAGAAACCCGTCCGGGTCCAGATTTCCGATGATCAACTCGGCGATTTCCCGCTGCCGCGCAGAAACTTCCGTCATGTGCAACTGCCACAAGAGGTGATCGTAGAGATCAGGCTGTCGAGTCAGTGTGTTTTCCAGGGGGGGTGCCTCCCGCGACTCGAACACCGAGGGACCGGTCGAGCCCTCCAGGTAGTCGTTGAAGTAGGCATCGAGGTCGATATCGTCCATCGACTCCTGGTGGTCCAGCTCGTCAGTTGCAGTCTCCTCGGGCTGCGGCTCGGCGGTCTCTTCAGCCTCCTCATCCGTGGTTTCGGTCTCGAATGTCTCGTCTCCCTCCTCGAGCACCGGGTTTTCGACCAGTTCCTGGGCCACCACGGTCTGCAGCTCCATACGGGTCATCTGCAGCAGTTTGATCGCCTGCTGCAGCGACGGCGTCATGACCAGCTTTTGAGCCAGCTTGAGTGAGAGTTTCTGCTCGAGTGCCATTCGCCGTCAGCCTAGAGAGTGAAGTCTTCCCCTAAGTAGATTTTACGGACCTGGGGGTCGGAGGAGAGCTCCTCAGGAGCTCCGAAACGGAGGATTTCACCATTGTTGATGATATAAGCGCGGTCGGTGATTTTCAACGTCTCTCGCACGTTGTGGTCGGTAATCAGGACTCCGATCCCCATGGTCTTGAGCTGCTTCACGATGCGCTGGATGTCCAGAACGGCGATCGGGTCGATACCCGCGAACGGCTCATCCAGCAGGATGTAGGAGGGGCTCAAAACCAGGGCCCGTGCGATCTCGACCCGACGACGCTCACCACCGGATAAGGCATACCCTTCAGACTTGCGAACTCGTTCGAGACCGAAATGCTTCAGTAGCTGTTCGGTGCGCCGTTCTTGCTCCTTCTGGGGGATCTCCAGGGTCTCGAAAATTGCCCGCAGGTTGTCCTCGACGCTCAATTTGCGAAAGACCGAAGGCTCCTGCGGCAGATAGCTGATACCCCGTTTGGCTCGCAGATACATGGGCAGCTCGGTGATGTTCTGCTGCCCGAGAAAGACCTGTCCGGAGTCGGGTTGCGTCAATCCCACGACCATATAGAAGGTCGTCGTCTTTCCGGCCCCATTGGGGCCGAGCAAGCCGACGATCTCACCAGGGTGCACCTCGATGGAGACATCGTCGACCACAGCTCGACCGGCATAGACCTTCTTCAGGTTTCGAGTCCCGAGGACTGGAGCTGCGGTCATGGCTCTCCGTCCTCGTCAGAGCTCTCTCCGGCACCTGCAAGCTGCTCACTCCTAACTCGCGCGGTGCCGGTCACGAAATCATAGATCAGCTCCTTGCCCTGGATGCGCCCACCCTTCCCGTCGATCATCACGACCGGGTTCCCCGTAACCGTGGCTCGCTCATCGTCAGGTCGATATACCATCCGATCGCCGGTCACTACGTGCCCTGTCTCGCCATCCTCCAAACGGGCCGACTCCACGCAGATGATCTCTTCGAACTCATCCTCTTCGCTGAGGTGGGCCTGGATCTCCTGGCAAAGCATGATCTTCTTCGCCTGGACCGCGCGTGCCTCGCCCGAGTAGGTCAGAATCCTCGCGGTCTGATCGTAGACGAGGTCGTTCGCTGTCACCTCCAGGGGCTCCGCTGGCAGCTTCGAGGTCAGAACGTCTTCGCCATCTTCCGTGCCATCGGTCTCAGCTGGTCGCCAGACAGTCTTGACACCTCCCGAAGCGATGAGGCGGGACGTCGTCAGCTCCCCGGTCAGCTTGTCTGACAGTAAGAAGTTCTCTCCTTGCCAGGCTCGAACCTCACCGGAAAAAGAAACCGTCCCAGCTACGTCAGACCAGATGACTTCGCTGCCCTCGATTCGAATCGGCTCCCCTGTCGTCGAACCGCCAGGTGCCACACCGGAACCCGAACCCTGAAACAGGATCGCCTTGGCTGGCGAACCAGCCCGGACCTCCTGAGTCTGACTGTCGTACACGATGCGTGGTGCTCTCAACTCTCCCTGTTCCCGAATGGCCCACGCGGGAGTGCCGGTCAGGGCGACTTCGCTCTCGGGGTCGGCCATGTCGAGCTGATTGCCCGTGGCCTGGAGGGCGTCGCCATGCAGCTCGACGTCGCCCTCGAGACGAAAAGACCCCAACTGACCGTTGGAAAAATTGGCCACGGCCGTGTCACCGCAGGCGCTGCGCAGGATCACTTCGGGTTCTAGATCGAGGAACTCATCCATGACGACGTTGTCGAGGCCCTGTGCCTGCCTTAGGTCGCCGTCGACAAAATCTCCTACCAGGTAGTCTGCTTTGATTCGGCGGCGAAGACCTGAGGCATCTTTCACTGACAGGACCGCTGGGCCATAGGGGCCACTCGAGAGCTCCCCCTTCTTCGGCACTTCCGGGTCACCCTCCAAAGTCACCGACAACTCACGGCCCTCGAAAGTGACAATGCTGGTAGATCCATCCCCAGCCGGTTGCCTCACACCACCAAACACATCCCAGCGGGCTTGAATGAAGTCGATTCGCTTCTCGTCCTGGGAGAGGGTCACGCTGAGTCGTCTCGCCCGAAGGTAGTCATCTCCCCTGAGCAGTCGGACGCCACCTTCTGCCCGCAGCAGCCGGCGGTCGCGATCGAAAGCGAAGCGCCGGCAGTGAAGCGCCATCGGACTGGCGTCGCCTTGCAAGGTTTCGACTTTCACATGGCCGGCCAGTATGAAGAAGTTGCGCCCCGGCGTGATCCGCAGTCGGTCGGCTCGACCGTGGAAGCGGTCCAGGAAACGGAATCGAACCGGGGATGAGCTGACGATCAGCCTGCCATCATCGACCAATTCCAGGCCGTCTGCGGTCAGGTAGACGCCCTGTGGCCCCGAGAAGCGGACGTTGCCGCGAAAGGAGGCCGCTTGAGTCGCCAAATTGTAGAAAGCGCTGTCGCTGCGGAGACTGTACTCCCCTTCATCCTGCCGGATCATGACCAGCTCGACGCCCTGCAGCTCGTAGTCGTCATCCTTCATCGACAGGACGCGCTCGGCTTTCACATGGACGACCTTCCGACCGCTGCGACTGACCTCGTAGTCGAAGCCCTCGCCCGAGAACTGGAGCTCGGTATCGGCCTCGTCCAGCAGACTTCCGGTTGTGGAGCGAGCCGTTTCAGGCCGGCCAATTCTGCCCAGGACATAGAGCGCCACGACAGACACCAAGAACCCCACCAGGGCGACCAGTAGGGCCCTTCGTATGAGGCGGATCGGGAGCTCGCGGGGTGCCTTAGCCATCTTCGGTCATTCTACGCGGCACAGGGCCTTCCTGCGCACTCGATCCGCTGGAGAGCTGCCAAGCTCGGGCGTCCACCAGACGCAGGACAGGCCGCTGGGTATACCTGTCTTGTTCCAGGCATCCGAGGACCTCGAACGAATTCTCCAGCTCCGTGGCTCGATCCTGCCAGCCCCAGCCCAGCAGGTCGATCGGCGAGCCGTCTTCTCCCTTGGCCGCCAACCCGAGATGACCCTTGCCGAAGAAGCGCGGCTTGCCGCTTGGCCGCAGGGGACCGACGCGCAGAACTGGCTGCGGATTCCCCATGCCGAAGGGTTCGAGTGTTCGCAACTTGGCGACCAATTCGTTGTCGAGCTCGCTAGCCGGTATCTCGAGCTCGTAGGTCAGAGTCTTGGTGAGAGAGTCTCGATCCCACAATGCTGCAGCGCCCAGCTCCCAGGCTTTGCGAAGCCTCCCCAGATCCTGAACGGCGACCTTCATCCCGATAGCCTGGGCATGGCCGCCGAAGCGCTCGTACTCCTCCTTCCATCCACTGAGAAACTCGTGAAGGTGAATCTCCGCGATGCTCCTGCCTGATCCTGTAGCCCAGTCGCCATCGACACTGAAGAGAACCGTCGGCCTATGAACTTTGCGGGCGATGCGCCCTGCCGCTATTCCAACTACCCCGGGGTGCCAGGACTCACTCCAGGCTACGAGAACGGGGGGCAGCGGATCACGCGCTGCAAAGGCCTCGAGTGCTGCCTCGACGACTCGAGTCTCGGCCTCCTGGCGCGACCGATTCCAGTCGTCGAGCTGCTGGGCCAGCACAGCAGCTCGGACGCGGTCTCTCGTCATCAGCAGCTCCAGGGCCTCGTCAGGTCTGGACATTCTTCCCGCCGCGTTGAGCCGGGGCCCGAGGCGATAGCCGACATCACTCGCGGTCACGGGCGTCCGAACGTCCGCTTTTCGCATCAACTCCTGCAAGCCCACGGATCGCGTTCTGGCAAGCTCGTCGAGTCCCAACGAAGCTATCGTACGGTTCTCTCCGATGAGAGGCACCAGGTCGCAGATCGTGCCCAGGCAGGCGACCCGCAACAGGGTGCCGACCTCGATCGAGCGTCCGAAATGCTCGGCCACCGCTACTGCCAGTTTCAGGGCGACGCCTGCTCCAGCCAGATCGGGGAAGGGATAGCTCATCGGCTGCCGCTTGGGGTTGATCTCGATCGCTCCCCGAAGCGGCTCTGCTGCCGGCAGATGATGATCGGTAATAATGACGTCGACGCCCTTGTTGCACGCCTCATCAACTGCCTCGGCGGCTGTCGTTCCGCAATCTGCCGTCAAGATCAGGGAGCAACCGGCCTCTCGAGCTCGATCCACGTGCAGCACTTGAAAGCCGTATCCTTCGTCGAGGCGATTCGGCAGAATGACCTCCACTTCGAGTCCCACGGCGCGCAGGACGGCTGACAGAAGAGCCGCGGCCGAGATCCCGTCGACATCGTAGTCGCCCACGATCGCTATTCTTTCGTCGCGTTGCCTCGCCGCCGCGATGCGCTCGACAGCTTCTTCGACCCCTTGCAGCTCGGCAGGTGAATGCAGGTGCTCCGAGCTGGGCTTCAGGAATGCATCGGCGGCCGAGGCATCGGCAACTCCACGGCGGGCCAGCAGGACAGCGAGCCAGGGAGGGAATCCGGCGGTCTCGAGGGCTGTCTCTGCCTCGGATATCGGCACCCGCGACCAGCGTCGGACGAGCTGGTGGGGGAATGTCATCGGGCTCGAGGTCGTGTCGGGGCGCTGCGGATCGAGCTAGCGTTCCTCGAACTCGCCGAGGGCTCGAAACCGGTCGTATCTCTGCTGCACGAGCTGATCCGGCGTGAGCCCGTCCAGTTCCTCGAGAGCTTCCGCGAGTTTCTCACCGACGCGGCGGCAGGTTTCGGCAACGTCTGTATGAGCGCCGCCCAGGGGTTCTGGGATGACGCCATCGACGAGTCCCAACTCGAGGATGTCCGATGCCGTCAGGCGCATGGCTTCGGCGGCCACCTCCCGTTGTTCCTGATCCTTCCAGAGAATCGCCGCGCAGCCCTCGGGAGAGATGACGGAATAGGTCGAATACTCGAGCATGAACACCCGGTTGCCCACACCAAGGGCCAGGGCTCCCCCACTGCCACCCTCCCCGGTGATGGTGACCACGATCGGCACGCGCAGACCTGCCATCTCAAATAGGTTGTGGGCGATGGCCTGAGCCTGCCCGCGTTCTTCGGCGCCAACTCCCGGGTACGCCCCTGGAGTGTCCACCAGCGTCAGGATCGGCATCTGGAACTTCTCGGCCAGGTGCATGACGCGCAGCGCTTTTCGATAGCCTTCAGGCCTGGGCTGGCCGAAGTTCCTGCCAATCCGATCCTTGGTACCGCGCCCTTTCTGATGTCCGATGATCGCCACCGATCGACCCTGGAAAGTCGCGATCCCCGCGACGATTGCAGGGTCATCGGCGAAGGCTCGATCGCCGTGGATCTCCACCCAGTCCTCGGTCAGCAAGTTGACATAGTCGAGGGTGTACGGGCGGTCCGGATGCCTGGCCACGAGGGTCTTTTCCCAGCGGCTCAGCCGGCCGTAGACCTCCTTCGTCCTCTTGGTCAGTTGGCTGCGAAGAGACTCGAGCTCTTTGCGGCGCCCCGTACCCTCGGGGTAGCTCTCCAACTCTTCCAACCGCTGACGGAGCTCGATCAGGGGCTCTTCGAATGGCACATCTTGGGAAGGCATTACCGGAACGACGCTAGCAAAGCGCCAGTGGCGAGTCAATTCGGTGACACAGACGCCGAAAGGAGCGCTCAGAGTAGCTCATGAGGGTCCACATCTACCGCCAGATCGCCTGGCACAGAATCAGGGAGAGCTTCTCGAAGAAGGTCTCGGAGGCGCCGGCCGGAGGTGCCACGCAATAGGAGCTGGAAACGCCACTTTCCACGCAGCCGTTCGAAGGGAGCCGGTGCCGGCCCTGAGATACGCACGCCGGCGGCCAACGGGTGCCGCTCCAGTTGTCTGGCTATGCCGTCCATGGTCGCCTGTGCCCGCTGACGATGGGTGTCCCGCAGCAAGAGCTGAACCATCCGGGTGTGCGGGGGGTAGTGGAAGATCCTCCGATACCGCATCTCTTCTCGTTCGAAGAGCTCGTCATCGTGATTGAGCGCTGCCTGGATCGCGTAATGCTCCGGATGATAAGTCTGAATCACGACCTTGCCGGGACGCTCACCCCGCCCTGCCCTTCCGGCTAACTGGGTGAGCAGGTTGTAGGTCCTTTCCACGGCCCTGAAGTCCGGAAAGCCCAAGTAGGTGTCGGCCAGCAGTACGCCGGCCAGCGCAACACGTGGGAAGTGATGTCCTTTCGACACCATTTGCGTCCCGATCAGGACCTGCGTTTCCCCGTTGGCGAACCGCTCGAGCACTGCCGCCGCCTCACCCCGCCGACGCGATGCATCCCTGTCCAGGACCCCGACCGAGACATTCGGAAAGAGCTCCTGAAAGGTCTCCTCCACTCTCTCCGTTCCAGCCCCGATGGCCTCCAGGGCCTCCTCCCCGCAGCTTGGGCAGGAGGTGGGGACCGGCAGTCGCGACCCGCAGTAGTGGCAGCGCAGGACAGCCTCCCGACGGTGAAAAGTGCGCGGCAGACCGCAGTCATCGCAGCGCATGTCCTCACCGCAAGCCCGACAGAGCAACACCGGGGAGTACCCTCTGCGGTTTCGCAACAGGATGACCTGGTCTCTCGCGCCGAGGCTGGCGTCGATCTCCTCGCACAGGCGCTGGGAAAAGTGGATCTCCCCTGGCTGTCGAGAGAGGCCCTCCTGGCGAAGATCCACCAGGATCCCTTCCGGCAGGGCTCCCTGTCCCACCCGTTCAGTCAGGCGCAGCGAGACGAGCTTGCCTACCTCCAGATTGTGCCTCGCCTCCAAGCTGGGAGTCGCGGAAACAAGTGCCACCACCGCGCCTTCTTGGTAGGCGCGCAGCAGGCCCACATCCCGGCCATGGTACCGGGGTGCGTGATCCTGCTTGTACGACGGATCCTGCTCCTCGTCCACCACGATCAGGCGCAAGTTCCTCACCGGGCTGAAGACCGCGGAGCGGGGACCCAGGACCAGCCGTGCCTCACCAGCCCGAATCCTCTCCCACTCCTGGTGACGCTCCGAACCGGACATGGCCGAGTGAAGGATCGCAGTGAGAGTGCCGAACCGGTCGCGAGCGGCCCGAGCGAGTGCCGGAACGAGCGCAATCTCGGGCACGAGGACGATGACGGATCCGCCTTCTCTGAGTACCGACTCGGCTGCTCTGAGATAGACCTCCGTTTTTCCCGAGCCGGTGATGCCCGCCAACAGATAGGCGCCGAACTCACGCCCTTTGAGAGCCCCTAGGAGTGTCGTGACGACCTCTTCCTGGTCTGGGCGCAGCTCGAAAGGGCTCTCTTGCTGGCTGGCCCCCAGCAAGTGATCGTCGAGCGACAATCGCGAGACCTGCGTAAAGGATCTCAGCACTCCGAGCTTGATCAATCGACGGATCACGGCTGTTGTACAGGAGACGGCCGCAGTGATTTCGCTCAGAACCGCTGGGCGGCCCAGGGCGGCCAGATAGCTGACGACCTCTTTGCCTGGTTTCGACCGACCACATCGCTCGAGGAGATGCTCGAGGTCGCCTTGTGCCAACTCCACCGCTGACTGGTATCTGCTCCTGGTGCCCCGCCCTGTCGACGTAAGCTCCAATCTGGCCGCCGCCTGCAATCGATCCACGGCGGAAGCGAAGCCCTCCCCGCCCACCTGAGCAGCCAGTTCGCCTACGCGCCTGCTACCACCATCGCGGAGGGCCTCCACAATCCTTGCCTCCATGCCCTCGGCAGGCGCCATCAGTGCTCCGGCGTTGGTGATCTTCACCCTGCTGTCACCCCAACTCGACAGCTCCGGAGGCAACATGACCCTCACCACCTCTCCAGGAGGCGCCATGTAGTACTCGGACAGGGTTGTCGTCAGCTCCAACAGCTCAGGGCCGAGAACGGGGTCACGATCGAGGACCTCGAGGATCGGTCGAAGGTTGACGCCCTTGGGTGCAGTCTGTTCCTGGCCGACAATCACCCCAATTAGGCGCTTTCGAGCAACCTGGACCCGGACCCGGGCGCCCGGCAAGGCGAGACACGTCAGGTTTTCGGGAACTGAATACGTCAGAGCCTGGTGCAGAGGGATGGGGACTGCCACCTGGACCAGCGGCCTGTGTGAGTCTTCGGAAGAGCTCATGTCTATCGATGTCTGGTC
>Ga0316192_10001356_pt1 | contig 17966 bp, 17 predicted proteins | sample MerIslwburrow_MG_FD_204931 | JGI IMG/M metagenome (GOLD analysis project Ga0316192, IMG submission 204931) | Coastal sediment microbial communities from Maine, United States - Merrow Island worm burrow | ecosystem: Environmental > Aquatic > Marine > Coastal > Sediment | place: USA: Maine...
ACATGTTCCGTCGCCTGTAAGAACCTGTGGACCGACCGCGATGGTGCGGAGTACATGTGGTGGAACAACGTCGAGACCCGCCCCGGCACCGGTTATCCAACGGGCTGGGAGGATCAGGACCACTACAAAGGCGGCTGGCACCGCGACGACAAAGGTCGACTCAAGCTGGTGCTGCACTCCAAGGCCGGTGGTTTGGGCAAGCTGTTCTACAACCCGTCACTGCCCGAACTCGACGACTACTACGACCCCTTCACCTTCCGCTACGGCGACCTGTTCAACTCGCCCCAGTCGGAGCAGCAACCGACGGCGGCGCCGGTGTCGAAGATCACCGGCCAGGAGATGGAGATCAAGGGTGGTCCCAACTGGGATGACGACCTCGGCGGATCCGATATCTACGCCCGCAACGACCTCTCATTGGAGGGGGTCGACGATGCGGTCCGGGCCCAGATGGAGGAGATCGAGCGGGTGGTGTTCAACTACCTGCCCCGAATCTGCAATCACTGCCTGAACCCGGCCTGTGCCGCGGCGTGCCCCAGCGGGGCCATCTACAAGCGGGCCGAGGACGGGGTGGTGCTGGTCAACGAGGACAAGTGCCGAGGCTGGCGCATGTGTGTTGCCGGCTGCCCCTACAAGAAGGTGTACTACAACTGGTCGACGGGCAAGTCCGAGAAGTGCATCCTCTGTTTCCCCCGCATGGAGACCGGCCAGGCCCCGGCGTGTGCCCACTCCTGCGTCGGTCGTATCCGCTACATGGGGGTGCTGCTGTATGACGCCGATCGTATCGAGGAGATGGTGTCGCGGCCCGACGACGAGCTGCTCGAGGCTCAGATGGACGCCATCCTCGATCCCTTCGACGAGCGGGTGGTCGCCGCGGCCAGGGCCGAGGGCATCGACCACGGCTGGATCAGCGCCGCCCGCCGCTCGCCCGTGTACCGCTTCGTCAAGGAATGGGGCATGGCCCTGCCCCTGCACCCCGAGTACCGCACGGCGGCCATGATGTTCTACATCCCGCCGTTGTCGCCGGTGATCAGCACGATCGAGCACAACATGGTGCGCCTCGATCTGCCGGACAAGCGGGCCGATTTTGAACTGATGGACGAACTCGACAAGGCCCGGCTTCCGGTGAAGTACCTGGCCAACCTGTTCTCCATCGGCGACGAGGAACCGATCAGGAAGGTGTTGTCCACCATGTTGGCGGTGCGCACCTACAAACGGCGCCAGAGCGTGTATGGCGTCATCGACGACGACACCCTCGCCCTGCTGGCCGCCACCGGTCTGACCGAGGAGCGGGTCGAGGACATCTACCGTCTGACCACCGTGCCGACCATCGAGGACCGGTTCGTGTTCCCTCCCTATCACCGGGAGATGTCGATCGAGCAACTGGAGGACCCGCTGGTCCACAAGGGGTCCACCGGGTTCGGCTCGATCCGGGCCCCGAAGCGGGGGGCCTAGGTGCGGCCGGACGGTGCCGGCCGCCTGGAGTTCCGGCTCCGCCGGAACATCCCCGATGTTGACGCAATGTTCGTGAACCCAGCAACCAAGGAAACCTAGATGCACGCCGCCCTCGTTGTCGCCGACGGTTACCACTACCCGAGCGAAACCCACTTGGACCATCTAAAGGCGTCGGTCGATCAGTTGTCGCGTGGTGTGGTCCGCCAGGCCATGGGCCGCCTCCTGGCCGAACTGGACAAGCTGGAGCTGGGGGAGTGGGAGGAGTTGCACACCAGAACCCTCGATCTGAGCCCGCTGTTCGTGCCCTATGTCGGCCATGTGGTGTGGGGAGACAACTACCGCCGGGGGGAGTTCATGGCCGATCTGAAACGGGGGATGAGAGACGTCGACGTTGATCTGGCGGGCGAGCTGCCCGATCACATCGAGCCGATACTGCGCTACGTCGCCGTCACCATGCGCCCCCTGCCCGACCTGTTGGATGTATTGCCGGGAGCGATGAAGACCATGGAGTCGACCTTGGCCGACGCCGATCGTACCAACCCCTACCGTCACCTCCTGGACGCAACCGTCGCTGTCGTCCAGGACCTCAAGCCCGTTGCTATTGGAGTGGTGAGATGAACTTCAACGACCTGATCTTCGGCGCCTTCCCGTACGCCGCCATGGCTCTGCTGGTTGCGGTGGCCATAATCCGTTGGCGCTGGTATCCCTTCTCGGTGTCATCGCTGTCGTCGCAGCTATTGGAGAGTCGGCGCCTGTACTGGGGATCGGTGCCGTTCCATTGGGGTATCAGCCTGATCCTGCTCGGCCATCTCCTGGCCCTCATCATCCCTGGTGGTTTTGAGGCGTGGAACGGGGCCTCGCTTCGCTTGTACGTGTTGGAGGCCACCGGTCTGGCCCTCGGTCTGTGGGCCGCGTTCGGGTTGGCGGTGCTCATCGTGCGCCGCCTCACCAACGCCCGGGTCCGGGCCGTCACCTCACCCATGGATCACGTGGTTCTGGCCGTGATCGGGATCCAGATCATCACCGGGATCTGGATCGCCATCGGCTACCGCTGGGGTTCGCTGTGGGGCACGGCGGTGTTTGTTCCCTACATGCGCTCGGTGCTGACGTTCCGCCCCCGCCCGGAGCTGGTCGACCCTCTGCCGTTGGTACTGCAGGCCCATGTCCTGATGTTCTGGGTGTTCATCGCCCTGTTCCCCTTCACCCGCCTGGTGCACATCATCACCCTGCCACTCGGGTATCTGACCCGTCCGTGGCAGCAGGTGATCCGCATGACTCCGCAGCCTTCGGCCTATCACCCGGCGCCCGATGACCCCTTGGGGCGGGTTCCCTGAGGCCTGACCGCGTGGGCCGTCACGGCCACCATCATCCGGGCAGCCGCCACCTTGACATCTAACTCAACACCCGTAGAGTTATTGTAACTCAACGGACGCTGAGATAGGGGTGGCCTGCGGTGCGAGCCATGATTCTGAAGGAGTTCCGCCAGATGGTCCGGGACCGCCGAACCGTGGCCCTCATGGTCGGTCTGCCCCTGATGTTGCTGATCGTGTTCGGCTACGCCGCCCGATTCGATATCAAGGTCATCGACACCGTTGCCGTTGGGCCGGGGGCCGGGGCTCTGGCGGCACAACTCGATCCCGTGTTCACCGTCATCGAGATCGACGAGGCGGCCGATGCGGCCTATGCCACCGAGTTGATCCGGGACTCCGAGGTCGGGGTGGCCTTCGTGGTTGGTGAAGGCGGAGGCACCATGCTGGTTGATGGTTCGGAGTTGTTCGTTGCCCAGTCGGCGTTACGCCGGGTGCCGCCGGGGGTGCGCCCCGATGTGTTGTTCAATCCCGATCTGGATACGGCCAAGGTGATGGTCCCGGCCCTGATTGGTCTGGTGCTGCTGTTTGTCGGCACGATCATCACCAGCCTGGGAGTGGTCCGCGAACGTGAGCAGGGCACCCTCGAGCAGTTGGCCGTTATGCCCCTGCGGCCGATCGACGTGACGATCGGCAAGATCGCCCCCTACTTCCTGGTGGCCGTCATCGACATGGTGGTGGTCACCCTGGCCGGTCTCTGGCTCTTCGACGTGCCCTTTGAGGGTTCATTGCCGATGTTCGTGCTGTTTGGGCTGACCTTCATCTTTGTGGTGCTCGGCCTCGGGGTGGCCATCTCCACCGTCTCAAGATCTCAAGGCGAGGCGATCCAGTTGGCCATCATGACGCTGCTGCCGCAGATCATGTTGTCGGGCATGATCTTTCCCCTGCAATCGATGCCCCCGGTCATCCGATGGCTCGGCTACCTTCTGCCCCTCACCTGGTTCACCGCCGGAACGCGCGGCATCTTCCTGAAGGGCACCGAACCGGCCGCCCTGCTGGCGCCCCTCGGGATCCTGGTACTGATGGCCGTGGTGGTGTTCAGCGTGGCCATGATGCGATTCAGTCGGGGTCTCGCTCCCAGGCGGTCGAGCGACGAGTCCGATACCGCGGACCGGGCCGGCGTGGCGGTGGGGTCATGACCTGGGCCGTTTCGGACCTGCGGGTCAACTTTGGTGCGAACCAGGCCCTCGACGAGGTGGCCATGAGCATCGAACCCGCGTCCGTTCACGCCGTGATCGGGGGCGATGGCGCCGGCAAGTCCACCCTGCTCAAGGTGCTGGCCAGCCTCAATCTCGGCCAATCCGGCACTATCCGGCTGCCATCGCAGAACCGGGTCGGTTACGTGCCGTCCTCCGGTGGCATCTTCGCCGACCTTACCGTGACCGAGAACATGGAGTTTGTGGCCGATGCGCACCGACTCCGCGATTGGCGGCCCCGTGCTGATCTGCTGCTGGCGCGGGCGGCCCTCGGGCAATTTGGCGACCGGATCTCCGGCCGGATGTCGGGAGGGCAGCGGCGCAAACTGGCCGGGGTGATGGCTCTGCTGCCCCAGCCCGATCTTGTGGTTCTGGATGAGGTGACCACGGGGCTCGACCCGGTCAGCCGGATGGAGCTGTGGCGACTGGTGGCGGGAGCAGCCGCCGACGGAGCAGCCATCGTTGCCGCAACGACCTACCTCGACGAGGCCGAGCGGGCCAGCTCAGTGTTGTTGTTGCACAACGGTCGGGTGCTGGCTTCGGGAAGCCCGGAATCGGTGGTCGGCTCGGTCCCGGGTTCGATCACCGATTGTGCCACGCCATCCAACCGGTCCCTGGCCTGGCGGCGGGGGCGCAGGTGGCGCCAATGGCATCCCGACGACGGTCGGGCCGATGAAGGCAACAGCACCGGTGGTGGCGATATCACCCTGGAGGACGCGGCCATCGTGTTTGAGCTGATTGAAGAGCGGCGGAGCCGATGAACCCGGTCGAGGTTGTGGGGGTGACCCGGACGTTCGGTTCGTTCGCCGCGGTCGACGATGTTTCCGTCTCGGTTTGGGCGGGAGAGGTCGTCGGTCTGGTCGGCGCCAACGGGGCGGGAAAGACGACCCTCATCAAGATGGTTCTCGGGTTGTTGAAACCGAGCGCAGGCCGGATACGGCTCTTCGGCCAAGCGCAGAGCCGCGCCCAGCGCCGACGTATCGGCTACGTCCCCCAGAACCTCGGGTTGTACACCGACCTCACCGTGGCCGAGAACCTGGAGTTCCGGGCCGAGGTCTTCGGTGTTGAGGGGGGCGAAGACACGGGATCCGAACTGGTCAGTGTTGGCGACGGCCTGGTTGGCGCACTGTCGCTCGGAGACCAACGCCGGGCCGCCTTCGCCGCCGCCACCCAGCATCATCCCGATCTGTTCATTCTCGACGAGCCGACCTCGGGGGTGTCGCCCCTGGCCCGAAGCGATCTGTGGGATCTCATCCGTCAACGGGCCGAGGAGGGGGTGGCGGTACTGGTTTCGACCCATTACATGGAAGAGGCTGAACAGGCCGATCGTCTGGTGGTCATGGCCGACGGCGCGGTCGCAGCTGAAGGGTCGACGGCCGAGGTGATCGACGGCCGACGGACCGTTGAGATCACAACCGACCGGTGGGCTGATGCGTTCGCCGCCATCGAACACAGCGGCCGTCGGGTCTCTCTGGCCGGTCGTCGTGTCCGGGTGTTGTCGGAGTCGGTTGCGGCGGTGAGCGCCGATCTCGAACGGGCCGGGATCGCGGCCGAAGTCAAGCTGGTGGCGGCCACTCTTGATGAGACGATGGTTACGTTGAACCGATGAAGCCCAAGCCGGCCACCCAGCCTGCTGACCGCCAGCCTGCTGGCCGTCGGCCGCCGATCGGTCGGCGCCCCGGCAGCCCCGACACCCGGGAATCGATCCTGGCCGCGGCCCGGGACCAGTTCGGGTCCGTCGGTTTTGACCGAGCGACCATTCGGGGCGTTGCCGAAACGGCGGCTGTCGATCCCGCTCTTGTCATCCACTACTTCGCCAACAAGCGACGACTCTTCGTCGAGGCCCACGAGCTACCAATGGACCCCTCCGAGGTGTTCGCCTCCGTCGCCGAACTTCCCATGGCCGAGCGGGGAGAAGCCCTGACCCGCCTCTACCTTGAGGTGTTCACCCAGCCCGGCTCGCCCGCGCTGTCCATGCTCCGGGCGGCGTCCACCAACGAGGACGCGGCGACTATGCTGCGCCAGTTCATCAACCGGGCCCTGGTCGATCATGGCCCATCCCTGGTCGCAGGACCCGATCCCGAACTTCGGGCCGCCCTGCTCGCCAGCCACCTTGTCGGTGTGCTGTTCGGACGGGAGTTGCTCGGCATCACCCAACTGGCTGAGACCAGCATCGAAGCCCTGACGGCAACCATTGGCCCCGTGGTCCAGCACTACATCGACCCGTAGGCCCGGACGCTTTGGTGCGGCCGCCCGGCCCTAGCCTCAACACCATGAGTGATCCGGTGATCTCGGCCATGACCGCCCTCGGTATCGACCACGAGTTGGTTGCGTGTGATCCCGACCTGGCCGACACCACCGAGTTCTGTGCCACCTACGGCTTCTCGCTCGAGGAGTCGGCCAATGCCATCGTGGTCGTCGGCAAGAGCGACCCGCCCCGCCACCTCATGGGCCTGACCCTGGCCCAGTACCGACTGGACGTGAACCGCACCATCCGCAAGCGCCTCGGGGTCCGCAAGGCGTCGTTCGCCTCGGCCCAACAGACCATCGAGCTCACGGGGATGGAGATTGGGGGTGTCACCCCCTTCGGTACCACCGAACCACTGCCATTGTGGATCGATGCCCGGGTCATGGAGGGCAGTCGCATCATCATCGGTGGCGGGAGCCGCGACCGGAAGTTCCTGGTCGACCCCAAATCGCTGCTGGCCCTGCCCGGGGCCGAGGTGGTCGACGGCCTCGCAATGGCGGCGAGTTGAGTCTCCGCCCATGGACCGCCCGCTTTTGGTAGCGGTCCAGGCGTCGAACCGGCGATCCGGTCCCCACCGAAGGTTGCTCTGGCGTGAGCGGCGCTGTTTCGGCTAGAGCGCCTGCTGGAGATGGGTGACGATGGAGGCATCGTCGGCGCCGAGGAATCGCGCTCGTTGGACAAAAGTGCTGGTCAGATCGGCGAGGGCGGCGGATTGTACCGCGGCCGAAGGTGGCGACGGCCCGACCCGGGTGCCGCCACCTCGTTTGGTGCGGACCCAGCCATCCTGTTCAAGTTCGCGGTAGGACCGGGCCACGGTGCCGGCGGCGAGACCGAGGTCGTTTGCGAGTTGACGCACGGGTGGCAACCGATCGTCGGGGCCGAGATGACCTGAGGCGATCAACGCGATCACCTGGCGGCGGACCTGCTCGTAGGGTGGCGTGGGGTCGGTCGTATCGACACCAATGGCCGGCGCCGCACCTTGCTGTTTGCTCATCGCTGTTTGCTCATCGCTGTTTGCTCATCGCTGTTTGCTCATCGCTGTTTGCTCATTGAATCGGTGTGCGCCAGCGCTCGGCAACGGCTGCTATGCCGTCGCCCACGAGGGTCATCGCCGACCAGCCGAGCAGGATTGTCGACAGCGGTATCACTGCTATCCAGCCGTACTGCACGACACGGCCCGCGAGGGGGAGGCACTCGATTCCAATGAGTGCGATCGCACCGAATGTGGTGACCCCGCCCAGTGGGATGGCGACGGCCACGCCCGAAGCGGCGACAACGGTGCGGGCTGAGCGGCGGCGCAGGTCGTCGTCAGCGGTCGTGGTTGGGTCGGCGTCGTCGACCTGCCCGGAGTGGTGGTAACCAGGTCGGCTGCGTCGAACGATGGCGAACAGCGCGACCGCAGCGGCGGCGGCACCGAGCCCGGTCAAAGCCAGCAACGGACCGGCATAGAACCAGCCGGGCCACGGGCCCGAACCGTTGGTGACGCCGTTGAGGCATGTCACCGTGAGCGAACGTCCTGCTCGCCCCAGGTCGTCGGTTGAGCCGGCGAACGTCGCCCCGATCAGCGAGATCGTCAATGTCGTCGTGGCGATGATGACGGCGGTGGTCAGCCGCGTCGGCAGATACTCCCGCACCCGTCGGGTGAGGAGCGACGCCTGGCGGTGGGAAGTCCACGAGATCCTGGCGGTGGTCTCGCCAAGACACACCGATACCAGCACCACCAGCCCGAACAGGGGGGCGGCCAGCAACACACCGCGGCCGAGGGGGTCCCAGCGACTGATGATCAACGCCCCGACGAGGCCACCGACCAGGCCCGCAAGCGACCAGCGGGTCGACCGACCCGCCTGTTGCCGCAGGTCGACGGACGGGCCGTTGGTCGAGACGACGCTCCTCATCCGGCCGACCGCGAGTATCGATCCAAGCCCGGCGCCGACGAGCAGCAGGAGGAGGAGGGGGGGACTGGTGCGAACATCGATGTGCCTGTCTTTCTGTGCGGCGGCGCGGTTCGGGCTGGACTTCAGCCTCTTTTTGCATCTTGTATCAGCTCTTCGATACAAGAGAAGGAAACCCCACAGTGGGCTTTGTGTCAAGGCTCTGTTACAACTTCCTGTTCACCTGACCGGGCCAACCAACCAACACGCCGATCAGCGCCGCGGCACCGTCATCGGTCAGTTTGAATGGGGTTGAGTGCCCCGGGTAGGTCGAAGAACGGGTTCGACGTCGGCTGCGCCAGGGGCGGGCTAAGGTTCGCCAATGTCCTCATCCGTTCGCTCCGCCGTGACCGCCGACCATGATGCATCGTTGGTCAGCGGTTCGTTTGACATCGGTTCGGCCCAGGACCAGCAACGGGTCCGGTCATTGGCCGATTCTCTACTGGCCTCAAGGCCAACCATTGCCATGTTGGTGGCCTCAGCCCGCCAGCCCGAGGTACCCATCGATCTGGCTTTGGCTTTCAAGCTGGCGCAGTCGAAGCTGGTGATCCGATCCTCGGCCTGGTCCGGTCAATTGGCGGTGGTCTTCGCCATGTGGGGCGAGCAGCGGCGGCTGCGACCCCGGAGTGCGGCCAATCCCACCGGAGAGGACGCGCTGGCGGTCAAGCTTGATCAGCTCGAATGGCTCTTCGGTCGGGGTCGGAACGCAGATGCCGACAGTGGTGTTGGGTGGAAACTGATTGCCGTTGACGATGGCGATCCTGATGACAGCGCAGCGGTGGCCCGTGACCGGGCCGACGATCATCGACTTGGCGATCGGGTCACGGTGTTGCGCCTGGGCGACGTCGTGCCCGTCGCCACCGGACCGCTGGCTGGTCTGGCCCACGTCGACGACTCCCGCAAGGGGGGAGCGGTGGTGATGGGGGCCGCCCGCTCGTTGGAGCTGGGGGCCGACGCCGTGGTGGTGACCGACGCCGACAATTCGGTCAACCTGGCTCAGCTCGGTCTGCTGATCGGCCCGTTCGTCGCCGCCAACGCCGGGGCCGTCATCGGTGACCGCAAGCATGTTGATTCGGTGCTGGTGAAGGCCGAGGCGCGCTGGGGGCCCGGCATCGTGGTGTTGCGCCACATGCAACGCATGGTTGGTCGGGCTCTGTTTGATCATGGACTGCGCGATACTCAGGCGGCGTTCAAGCTCTACGGGAGGGCCGCGCTGCAGTCCATCCTGGCTGCCCCTTCGACCTACGGGTTCTCCTTCGACTCCGACTGGCTGTACGCAACAGCGGCCGCCGGGCTGCCCATTGAGCGGGCCCCCTTTGCCTTCATTGACTCATTCGAGGAATCGGCGTCGATCACCCAGGGTCCGATGACAACCTGGGAGTCGCTGCTCGTTGGCCTAGTGGCGGCGGCCAGGGAGCGGGGAGCGGACCACGATGAGGAGATGGCCGCCGTTGTCGACGACTTCGCCACCGCTGAGATCCTGGAGCAGGTGGTGGCCACGGTGCCCCGGGCCCTGGCTGGAGCGAGCGATGCTGAACTGGGCCAACGGGCAACGATGGCGCCCGCCTCCCTCCGATCGTGGCTCGAACGACTGGTTGTCCAGTAGGAGCCGATTGGGCACGGGCATTGATCGGGTGTGGCCCCGAATAGCTGAACGATCAAACCCCCGCCGGTTGGGCCGCTGAGGTCAGTAGGGGGGTACCATCAACGACGATGGAACGTCCGGGAAAATTTGAACACTTTCGCTGGGTCGGCGACAAGCGGACCCAGGTGGTCTACGACGTTGACGCCCTCACCGATTCGGCGCCGATCGATGAGCTGATGGCGGCCGGCACCTACGCCAGCTTTGCTCCCGACACCTTGGCCGAGGCTCGTAACCGGGGCTACAAGCCGTACCAGGGGCAGAGCTGATTCCGGCTGCGTCTCCGGGCTGCCAATGATCTCTCCCACCAGCACGACACCAACCAAGAAGGTGCGCATTCCGTCCACCGATGGCGTGGAACTTGAGGCGCACCTGGCCCTGCCCGACGAGGACGATGTTCAGCTCTTCGCCGAAACCGGGGTGATCTTCACCCACGGATTTCCCTCGGGCGACGTCTGGGCCGAACGCATTGGTGCCGATCTACCCGAGTTGGCCGATCGGGCGGCGGAGCAGATGGGGTGGACGGCGCTTGCCCTCCGTTTTCGGGGCTGCGGCACCTCGACCGGTGATTTCAGTTTGCAGGGCTGGATCGATGACGTCAGGGTTGCGGTCGACTATCTCCACCAGAATCAGCACCCCGAGCAGATTTGGGTCTGCGGTTTTGGCACCGGGGGAGCGGTGGCGTTGGTGGCGGCCGCCGATGATCAGCGGGTCAGTGGCGTGGCCGTTGCCGGCTCACCGGCCGACTTTGCCGACTGGGCCGCCAACCCCAACCGCCTGCTGGCCCACGCCAAGCGGGTGGGTGCCATCACCTCAAACACGTTTCCACCCGACCTGGCGGCTTGGAAGGCCCAGCTCTCCCGCTTCGAGGCGGTGAAATCGGTCGAGTCGTTACCACCTCGCCCCTTGCTGGTGATCCAGGGGGCCGACGACCAGGTCGTCCCCCACTTCGACGCACGACTGCTGGCCGATGCCCACGGAGATGCCGAACTGCGCATCATCAGCGGGGGCGGACATCAGCTCCGTCACGACCCCCGGGCTCTGGCCGTTCTGATGGGCTGGATCTCCCGTCAGCAGGCCGCCCTGCGGGGCCGTGATCTGTCATTTGAGGGCTAGCTTCGCGCTGGCCGGTGCCGCTAGCGTTCCCACGGAGGGGTGACATCGGTTACCAGCCCGTAGTGGCTGACCGCCTTGGCCGCCACCTCGGCGGGGATGTCCCCCGACTGGGCCAACATGTGCAGCACCGTGACGACGATGTTGGCGGCATCGGTCTCGAAGAACGAGCGCAAGGCTTCCCTGGTATCGGACCGTCCGTAACCGTCGGTACCGAGAATGGCGAACGAGCCTGGCACGAACGAGGTGATCTGGCCAGGAACGGCCCGGACAAAATCGCTGACGGCAACCGTTGGACCTGGGGCATCGCTCAACAGGCGGGTCACCATCGGCACCCTCTGCTCCTGGGCTGGATTGAGGCGGTTCCAGCGCTCAACCTCCTGCGCCTCCTCCCGTAGCCGTTTGTACGAGGTGGCACTCCAGAGTTCGGCGCCAACATCCCAACGCTCGGCGAGTTCCTTTTGAGCCTCCCGGGCCGGGCCCTGGGAGGGACCGGAGAACAGGATCGTGGCCTTGGTTGCGAACGACTCGTCGGCCGGAGCCCAGCGGTACAAACCGTCGAGAATACCCTGGGCCGAACCCGGGGGCTGGGCCGGCTGCTCGTAGTTCTCGTTGTAGATCGTGATGTAGTAGAAGACGTCCTCGTTGTCGACATACATCCGTTCGATGCCGGCCTTGATGATGACGGCCAGCTCGTAGGCGAAGGCCGGATCGTAGGCCTGGCAGGCGGGTACGGCCGAAGCGTGAAGCAGGCTGTGTCCGTCCTGGTGCTGCAGCCCTTCACCAGCCAGGGTTGTGCGTCCGGCGGTGGCCGCCATCAGGAAACCTCGGGCCCGGGAATCGGCTGCGGACCAGATGAGGTCGCCCACCCGTTGGAACCCGAACATTGAGTAGAAGGTGAAGAACGGCACCATTGGTACACCCCGATGGGCGTAACTGGTGGCCGCTGCAATCCAACTGGCCAACGAGCCGGCCTCGGTGATTCCTTCTTCCAGGATCTGACCGTCGGTGTCCTCGGAGTACGACAGCAGCAGCTCGTGGTCGACCGGCTCGTACTTTTGGCCGAACGGGGCGTAGATCTCAAACTCGCGAAACAGTGAGTCCATCCCGAACGTCCGCGCCTCGTCGGGAACGATGGGCACGATTCGCGCCCCGAAGCCCTCCTCCCGCATCATCTCCCGCAGCATGGCGGTGAAGGCCATCGTGGTTGAAACGGCGCGGGCGCCGGAACCCTGCTCGAAGCCCTTGAACGGAACATCGCTGGGCATTGGTAGGGGGCGACGGTTGGTAACCGTCCTGTGGGGCAGGGAACCGTCGAGTGCGTTGCGCCTTGTGGTCATGTACTGGCAGGTGGCCGAGCCCTCGACCGGGCGGAAATAGGGTGGGATCTCCTTCTCCAGCGACTCCGCAGGTACCTCCTCGTGCAGCTGCAGACGATCACGCAGCTCGAGCATCTGGCTCTTGGACATCTTCTTGATCGAGTGGGTGGCGTTGCGGCCCTCAAAGCCCTTGCCCAGGGTCCAGCCCTTGACCGTCTTGGCCAGAATCACCGTTGGCTGCCCGACGTGTTCGGTGGCGGCCTTGTAGGCGGCGTACACCTTTTGATAGTCGTGGCCACCGCGGGGCAGGTTTCGCAGGTCGTCGTCAGTGAGATGGTCGACCAGGCGCCGCAGGCGGGGATCGGGGCCGAAGAACTTCTCCCGGATGTAGGCTCCGGACTCCACCGCGTAGCGCTGGAATTCGCCGTCGACGGTGGTGTTCATCTTGTTCAGTAGGACCCCGTCGATATCACGCTGGAGCAGTTCGTCCCAACGGCTGCCCCACACCACCTTGATAACGTTCCAGCCGGCCCCGCGGAAGACGGCCTCCAGCTCCTGGATGATCTTGCTGTTGCCCCTGACCGGCCCGTCGAGGCGTTGTAGGTTGCAGTTGATGACCCACGTGAGGTTGTCGAGGCCATGACGTGCGGCGAGGGAGATCGAACCCAGGGTCTCCGGCTCGTCGGTTTCCCCGTCGCCGAGGAAGGCCCAGACCCGACTGCCGGAAGTGTCGTCGATCCTGCGGTTCTGCAGGTACTTCAAGAACCGGGCGTGGTAGAGCGAGTTGATGGGACCCAGGCCCATGGAGACGGTGGGGTACTCCCAGAATTCGGGCATCAGGCGGGGGTGGGGGTAACTCGACAGCCCGTTGCCCTCCACCTCGAAGCGGAAGTTGTCGAGCTGTTCGGCGTCGAGGCGACCCTCGAGAAAGGCCCGGGCGTAGATGCCGGGGGCAGCGTGCCCCTGGAAGTACACGGCGTCGCCGGGGGTACCGTCCTCTTTGCCCCGGAAGAACCAGTTGAACCCGACCTCGTAGAGCGCAGCGGAGGAGGCAAAGGTGGAGAGGTGACCGCCGATGCTGTCGGCCCGCTTGTTGGCCCGGATGACCATGGCCGCCGCGTTCCACCGGATGTAGGCCCTCAGGCGGCGTTCCTGCTCCTCGTCTCCGGGGAAGAACGGCTGCTGCTCGGTGGGGATGGTGTTCACGTAGTCGGTCGACACCGCCTCGGCGTTCCCCAACTGCAGTTCGCGACCGTACTGGTTGAGGCGCCCCAGCAGATACCGGGCCCGGGTCTTACCCTCGGCTGAGGCCACTGCGTCCAGCGATTCGAGCCATTCTGCTGTTTCCTCCGGATCGATGTCCGGCAGTTGGCTTAGAAACCCATCGGTCGTCATGAATCTGGCTTCCCTGTTGCTCTGGTGTCCAACGATGCGCACAGCGGTAGGTCGCCATCGTGGCGCTTGCGTACTCGAACCGGTGATGGTTTCGAGAAATTCACTGTAGCGACACTCGCTCGTTCAAGGAGCGCTCGCGGCGCGGCCCAGGCATGCTGGGGTGTGCGAGTCTTTACTGATGGTGCTTGTTCAGGGAACCCGGGGCCTGGGGGATGGGGGTGGGTCACCGAGGAAGGGCGCCATGACAGCGGGGCTGAGGCCCAGAGCACCAATCAACGCATGGAACTCACGGCCGTGCTTCGTGCCATCAGCGACATCGAAGGCCCCGTGGCCATCCACTCCGACTCGACCTACGTGGTCAAATGCTTCAACGATCGCTGGTATGAGGGATGGAAGGCCCGCGGTTGGAAGAACTCCCAGAAGAAGCCGGTGGCCAACCGTGATCTGTGGGAGCCGCTGATCGACCTCTACCTGGAGCGGCCCGACGAGATCACCTTCACCTGGGTCAAGGGCCACTCGGGGAACGAACTCAACGAGATCGCCGACCAGTTGGCGGTGGCCGAGGTCGATCGGTTGAAGAACGGCCTATCTGCGGAGAAGCCAGTAGGTGAGGAGATTGCCGTGCCGTGGCCGGTGGAGCAGGCCATCGTCGTCACCGGAACCCGGGAGCTCGACGATGATCAGCGCGCTGAACTGTTGGGAACGGTGGCGACCCTCGACGCCGATAATGAGGTAATCGTCTCCGGTCTGCGGCTGGGTGCGGAGCTGGAAGGAGCGGAGGCGGCCCTCGATGCCGGCCTGCCGCTGGGGGTGGTGTTGCCGTACCCCGACCCCGTTCGCACCTGGTCACCCGCCGATCGCAAGCGTTTCGACCAGGCCTGCGACGGCGCCCGCTGGGTTGTCACCCTCAACGGTGACCCGGCCAAACCCGCGCCGTCGATTGCCAATCGCAACGCCTGGCTGTGGGAGGCCGCCGTCGGCGCCGTTGTTGTTGGTGATGAGCGCGTCGTCGACCAGGCTGAGATGGCCGGTTTGGGAGTTATCGCCCTGTAGCCCCGGGCCGCTTCCCCCGGTGTTGCGGAATATCAAGGTCCGGGCCCGGTTGGACTAACTCATGGCAACTGCAACTGTTGATGGAACCGTTATCGCCGAGTCCGACACCACGGTCGTCGTTGAGGGCAACCACTACTTCCCGCCGGACTCGATCCGCTGGGATCACTTCGCCGAGACCGACCTGACCACGGGCTGCCCGTGGAAGGGAACGGCCAGCTACTACAACGTGACCGTTGGTGGCGCCGAACTGGCCAACGCCGCCTGGACCTACCGTGATCCGAAGTCAGCAGCAGCCGAGATCAAGGACCATGTCGCCTTCTACCCCTCGGTCAGCGTCACAAACTGAGTCGCGCCGACGCACGTCGGCCTTCAGCCTGCCAGGTGGGTGCCGAGGCGCTCCAGGGTGGCTGTCATGTTCCTGGTGTGTTTGTCCGGGTAGCCCATCCACTCATAGAACGGCGGGAAGCGGGCGACACCCCAGTTAAACGACTCGGTGACCTGGGTGCCGCCTTCGACCTCTTTGAGCTCGTAGCGCCAGACGTGGTGGCCGAGGTGACGCCAGGCGATCACCCGGTTTTCCTCAAACTCGGTTACCTCGCTGGTGATCCGGTAGGGGATACCCATCTTCATGTCCATACCGAAGCGGGCGCCGAGGCTCAGTCGTTCGGGATTGCCCGAGCGGGCCCCGACCACTGAACCGGAACCGTCGAACAGATTGTGCCTCGCCGGATCGGCCAGCAGGTCGAAAATGGCCGCAGGGGTGGCGTCAATCACCTTGGAGACCGAAACGACCTTGTTGTCGTTCATTGCCGTGTTGTCGTCCATTGCTGTCCACCTTTATCGAACGGCTGCGCACCACGACTTTACGTCCCGGACCCGGACTCGGCGCGGGAGGCGGCTGAAAGTAGGGTGGGGCGATGAGTACCCGGATGTTGTTGCTGTTGTCACTGGCCTCTGGCCTAGCCATTCTCGGCGCCTTTGCCGCCCAGATCCTGATCGCTTGAGGGGTGCCGTGTTTTTACTTTCGGGGTGGGGTGAGAGCGTGGGCTGGTTGGAAGTGTCGGCGGCCGATCTTGGGCGGGGTTCGCGAGCCTCATCATCGTGGCCGGTATCCTCGGCCCCGTTGCATCGCGTGAGGGTGGTTCGTCTTGTCCAGTCAACATTTTGACGTCATCGTCATCGGGGGTGGCCCCGCGGGTTACGCCTCCGCTCTCTACGGCGCTTCGGCTGGTCTCAACATTGCCCTGATCGAGAAGACCGCCATCGGGGGCACCTGTCTCAACGTCGGGTGCATCCCGGCCAAGGAACTGTTGGAGTCCGCCGCTGTTGCCCGCACCGTTCGCCACGCCGCCGACTACGGGGTTGAGGTCGGTCCCATGGGCCTCAAGTGGGAAACCACAATGCAGCGTAAGCAGGGCATCATCAACCAACTGGTCGGCGGCCTCACCGGTTTGCTCAAGAACCGCAAGGTAACCCTGTTCGATGGCACCGGGCGCCTCGGAGCAGATCATCGGACGGTCACCATCGAGGGTGGAGAGCCCGGGCCGCAGACGATCAGCGCCGACTCGGTCATTCTGGCCGCAGGCTCGGTACCACGCCGCCTCGATGGTTTCCCCGTCGACGATCACCGGATCGTCACCTCCGACGAGTTGTTGTCCATCGCCACCCTGCCGGCCTCGGCGGCGGTGATCGGGGGTGGAGCCATCGGGCTCGAGTTCGCCTCGATGATGAGCGACCTGGGTACGACGGTCACCGTCCTGGAATATGAGCCGAAGATCCTGCCCGGAGCCGACGCCGATGTCACCCGGGTGCTGGAGCGCTCCTTCAAGAAGCGGGGCATAACGATCCGCACCGGCGTGGTGGTCAAGCGCCAGGAGCAGGGCGACGGTGGCGTTACCTTGACCTTTGGGCCTGATGACGAGCAGATCGTGGTTGAAACCGTCGTCGTCTCCATTGGCCGCAAGCCAGCCTCGGACACCCTTGGTTTGGAACACACCGGGGTCACCGTCGACGGGCGGGGATTCATCACCGTCGACGAGAACGGCCGGACCTCGGCCCCCGGAGTCTGGGCCGTGGGCGACGTCATCGCCACCGCCCAGCTGGCCCATATCGGTTTCGCCGAAGGCATGCTGGCCATCACCGACATTCTCGGTGAGGACACCAACCCCATCGACTACGGCAAGGTGCCGTGGTGCATCTACACCCACCCCGAGGTTGCCTTCGCCGGCCTCTCGGAGGCGGCGGCCCGAGAGGCCGGGTTGGACATCGTTGTCTCCAAGCACCGTTTTGCGGGAAACGGCAGGGCCATGATCGTTGGCGAGACCGACGGCCTGGTGAAGATCATCGCCGAGAAGAGGGCCGACGGAACAGCAGGGAAGCTGCTGGGCGTGCACCTGGCGGGGCCATGGGTCACCGAACAGCTCGGTCAGGGGTACCTGGCGCTGAACTGGGAGGCAACGGTCGACGAGATCGCGCAGTTCATTCAGCCGCACCCCACCATGAGCGAACTCTTCGGGGAGAGCGTGCTGGCACTCACCGGGCGTTCTCTCCATGGATGACCGGCCTCGATCAGCCCGACCGTAACCGATAGATAACACCGCAACTTTCTTGATAGGAGCCGACCGACGTGGCCGAGATCGCAATGCCCCAACTGGGTGAGACTGTGACCGAGGGAACCATCACCCGCTGGTTCAAGCAGGTCGGTGATGCTGTTCGCCAGGACGAGGTCCTCTACGAGGTATCGACCGACAAGGTCGATACCGAGGTGCCATCGCCCGTGAGTGGGACCGTCACGGAGATTCGTGTCCCCGAAGGTGAGACCGTCGACGTTGGTACGGTGCTCGCCGTCCTCAGCGACGGTGTGGGGGTGGCTGCCGCTGAACCGGCGGTGTCAGCTCCAGCTGCTGAATCGGTTGTGGCTCCGGCCGCAGCGCCGGTTGAGCCGGCCCCGGCCCCGGCCGAACCGGTCGCCATCCCCGTGGGGGCGGCCGAGGCACCTTCCATGACCTTTGTTCCCGACACCCCCTCGGTCACCACACCGGCTCCTGCCCCACCTTCTGCCGCCAGCACCGCCACCTTGAACCATGGCAAGGTATTGTCGCCGGTGGTCAGACGCCTCATCGGGGAGTTCGGCATCGACCCGAATCAGGTGACAGGCACCGGCCTCGGCGGACGCATCAGCCGCGACGATGTGCAACGCTTCATCGAGGCCAATCAGCTGAGCCCCAGTTCCGAAGCTGAGCAGCGGGCG
>Ga0316192_10001357_pt1 | contig 17963 bp, 15 predicted proteins | sample MerIslwburrow_MG_FD_204931 | JGI IMG/M metagenome (GOLD analysis project Ga0316192, IMG submission 204931) | Coastal sediment microbial communities from Maine, United States - Merrow Island worm burrow | ecosystem: Environmental > Aquatic > Marine > Coastal > Sediment | place: USA: Maine...
CTTTGCAGCTTACTGATATAACTGATATTTCTATCAGCCTTCAAATCTCCCCCAACCCTTTATGCCCTATGGGTGCTCTTTGCTAAAGAGGGGGGCTTGTCTAATGTTAACGGGACAGCAGTGCTTATTTTTAATAAACCCCAAGATCCAGATAACTGCGCGAAATTTTTTCGATGGCAATCATATATCCGGCGGTGCGTAGATCCTGTACTTTATTATTACTGTTAAGCAGCTCACTTAGCTGTTGATAGCCATTACGCATGGTGTCATCCAGCCCTGAGTTGACCAGGTCTTCTTCCGATGCACCGCGAATCACCTTTTTGCGAACATCGTCGCTGATACATGTGCCGGTAATGTCCTCAAGCAAGTGAGCAAACTCACGACTGCGCATTTCTTCATGACGGTGCTGCATGCGACCAAAGCGGATGTGTGACAGGTTTCTAATCCACTCGAAATATGAAACGGTAACACCACCGGCATTGGCATAGATATCTGGAATGATGACAATACCTTTGCTGCAGAGCAGTTTGTCGGCTTCAAAGGTGACCGGGCCGTTGGCGGCTTCTACGATCAGTTTGGCCTGAATACGGTCGGCATTTTCATTGGTGATTTGTGCCTCCAGTGCCGCCGGGATCAGAATGTCGCACTTCATCTCCAGGGCCTTGTGGCCATTTTCATCGAACAGGGCATTAGGAAAGCCCTTCATGGTTTTGTGTTCGTTGATGTGTGCGTGCAAGGCCTTAATATCAAGACCATCCTCGTCGATTATCACACCTTCGCTTTTGATGACGGCGATAACCTTGGCATCGTCTTCGGTCGTTAACAGCTGTGTGGCGTGATAGCCAACATTACCAAAGCCCTGCACGACAATGCGTTTGCCTGCCAGGCCTGGTGTCAGGCGAGCCTTCTGGACATCGGCCGGGTGGCGGAAAAATTCCTGAATTGCATATTGCACGCCGCGACCGGTGGCTTCGGTACGGCCACGGATGCCACCATGTTGAATCGGTTTGCCGGTGACGCAAGCCTGATAGTTAATGTCGTCAGGAAACAGGTGTTTATAGGTGTCGGCCATCCAGGCCATTTCACGCTGCCCGGTGCCGACATCAGGTGCCGGCACATTGGTGGATGGGCTGAGAAAACCTTTGCGTACCAGTTCGGTAGTGAAGCGACGGGTGATCATCTGCATCTCATCACGGCTGTATTTGCTTGGGTCGATTAGCAGTGCACCTTTGGAACCACCGAAGGGGATGTCCATCAGGGCACACTTGTAACTCATTAGCGATGCTAAAGCTTCTACTTCATCTTGATTGACGTAAGGGGCATAACGAATCCCGCCCTTGGCTGGCAGGCGGTGGGTGCTGTGTACCGCGCGCCAGCCGGTGAACATCTCAATCTTGTCGCGGATCTTGACCGGGAAGGTAACCTGGATGATGGAGGAGCAGGCCTTAATCGCTGCGGCGGTGTCTAATTCCAGGTCCATTGCTGTAATAGCCTGATCAACCTGATAGTTCACATTTTGACTAAATGTGAGCGTGCTAGTGGTTGGCTCGGTCATCAGTTGCCTCCTTGGCCTGATTGATTATCTGTATGTCGATGGAGAACCAGTATTTATGCAAATATCAGCGGCAGATTATGGAGATTATTTAGTTCAAGTTGTTTAAATTTAAGCAGATCTTCAGGCCTGTCCAGGTCCCAGGTGGTGGCCAGCTCAAGCCAGTTGGTCTTCTGTTTTTTGAGTTGTTGCCGGGTTTGTCTTAGAACATGGCTACTGCCCCAATCAACATCCTGAAAAATGCGTGCGTCCGCATTGTTAAGACCAATCAGCACATAACCACCATCAGCGGCGGGTTTAAGTACACAATCATGTTGCTCCAGAACGCTAAGTGCCTGTGCCAGGTCACTTGGCTGCAGGGCAGGGCAGTCGCAGCCAATCAGGATAGCGCGTTCAGCCTTGGTCAGGGTTTGGGTAAAGGCATGGTTCATTCGCTCGCCCAGGTTCGCGCCCTGCTGTTGTTTCAGGCTAACGGCAAAGTGTTGTTGGCAGTGTTTGAAAAAGGCATGTTCAGGTTGGTCGGCACACCAAAGTTCTACCTGACATAGCCTGGCCTGAGTGGCTGTGGTCAGTGTCTGCCACAGTAGCCGGGCATGCAGCTCTGCGGCGGCCTGCGCACCAATGGCGGGGATCAGGCGGGTCTTGCACTGCCCCGGAATCGGCGCTCTGGCAAAGATGATGATGCGTGCATTTGGAAATAACATCCGCTTAACGATACAACCTGGACAGCTGTTCCGGCTTGGCACCGCAATAATAGGCCAGCCGCAACCGCCACATCAGGATGACAGTTTTTAAAATCCCGTATTGCTCCCAGCGGCGGCTGGAGGTAGTGAGTTTTTTCTTTATGCAAGCAGGGCGACTGTGATGCCTGAGTGTTTTGCTGATGGCAATGTCTTCCATTAAGGCAATGTCAGCATAACCGCCAATGTTATTGAATAGCTCACGTTTGATGAAGATGGCCTGATCACCTGTGGCAATGCCAGTGATGCGCGAGCGCCAGTTCATCATCAATTCAATAATTCTCAACAGTGGCTGTCTGCCCGTTAGCTGCACATCAAAGCGCCCCCACGATTTTGTCTGCAAACCTTGTTGAATAAGATCGATGGCATTGTCGGGCAGCAGAGTGTCGGCGTGCAGAAATAACAACACATCGCCACCGGCCTGTTGCGCGCCGCTGTTCATTTGTCGGCCACGGCCCCTGGCTGAGTTGATGGCATGGTCTGCCAGTGGTCTGGCAAGTTTAATGGTTGCGTCATCACTGCCACCGTCGGCGATGATGATTTCATGACCCTGTTGCCGTAGTGATTGCAGCGGCTGCAGCGTGGCGACAATATTGTCGGCCTCGTTAAAGGTTGGGACGATGATGGAAACTTTGTCCATGCGTTTGTTTACAGGGCGCCGCCGCAACTACTGCCTTGCCCGGCGGTGCAGCCGTAGCAGTGGTCCTTCACCACGATTGCCTTGCCACTGATGTTCTGGCTTAGCAGATCCTTGATGTGGCTCCTGGGCTTGTCGTTTAGTAGTGCCGGCAAATCGAGCATTTGGTTGAAGTCACAGTCATAAACATAACCCTGCCAGTCGATGCTGATCAGGCTGCGGCACATGACATTGTCGAGATTGTGCTGGCTGAAATTATCACGTAGAAGTTGCATGTAGCCTGCAAACTCACCCTTCGAGATTAGCATGCTGCCAAAGCGCTGGATCGGCATATTGGTAAGGGTGTAGAGATTGTTGAAGACAATGCCATGGTCCTGGCGCAGACGTTCACGGTAGGCGTTTTCCAGTTCAAGTTGTGACGGCGGCAGTGAAGGTCCCTGCGGGTTATACATCAGTTCCAGCACCAGGCCGCTATCAGCCTGGCCATAACCAAGTTCGTTGAGTAGTTTCAGTCCTTCAATGCTGGCATCAAACACACCCTTGCCGCGTTGTTTGTCGACATTGTCTTTTAGATAGCAGGGCAGCGAGGCCACCACCTCGACCTTGTTGTCGGCCAGAAACCGGGCCAGATGCTCCTGGTCGGGTTCAAACAGAATGGTCAGGTTGCAGCGATCAATTACATGCACATCCAATTTGCGGGCTTCAGTCACCAGATATTCAAAGTTTGGATTCAGCTCCGGCGCGCCACCGGTGAGATCGAGTCTTTTTACATCCGAGGCCTTCAAAAAATCGATAAGCTGCTCGACAGTCTCGGCTGTCATGTTCTCTTCGCGTTTCGGCCCGGCGTTAACATGGCAGTGCAGACATTGCTGGTTGCAGCGATAACCAAGATTGACCTGGAGTGTTTCCAGTTTGCCGCGCCTGATAGCGGGAAAGTCAGTCTGCTCCAGTAGCGGTAGTGTTGCGTGCATGTGGTTTCCTCATCGGTGCGCATGGCGCACCCTACGTTTAGTTTGTTTTACGAAATTTTTTCACCATCACCGGCAGCAAGGCAAACAGACCGAGCAGGCCAAAGGCCAGTAAGGTTTCTGCCGAGACCAGTTGATCAAGCGAGTCGATACGCCCCAGCGACTGGCCCAAATTGGCGAAGACAAAACAACCGGGCAGGATGCCAATGGCCGTGCCGATGACATAGGTGCGCAGTTTAATTGGCGTAAAGGCCGGTGCCAGATTGACCAGCCAGAACGGAAACAGCGGCACCAGGCGCAGAAACAACAAATAGTTAAAGGCGTTATCGTTAAAGCCATTGATCAGTTTGGCGGCCATGCCAGCGTTTATTTTTTGTCGCGCGGCATCGGCAAACAGATAGCGGGCGGCAATAAACACCAGCGTGGCACCGAGGGTGGCGGCAACCAGGATCATGGCGGTGCCGACCCAGCGGCCGAACAAAAAACCAACGGCAAGTGACAGCACGGTTGCACCGGGAATACTGAATGCTGTTGAAGCGGTGTAGATGATGATTGCCAACAAAACGGCTTGTAGATAGTTGCTCTCGGTATAGGCAAGCAAGGCGTCGCGGTTGTTTTTGATAACGTCCAGGCTTAGATACTGATCACCGCCGAGAATAAAAAATGTCGCCAGTCCGCCAACAAACACAGCCAGTATGCCAAGTTTTAACCATTTTCCGCTGCTACTGCTCATTGTCTGTATGGCTGCTGCTTCCATTGTTTTATCCTTCATATGCTACTGCAATTACGGCGCTTTAAACACGGACGTTTCGGGGTGGAATGCGATCCAGGCGAACCAGAAGGCGCTGATGCCGACCAGGGGTTTACCTGTAGCATCATTGGCTCGGGCGCTATGACTGGCTCGGTCATAGTGGATGACTAGCTCTTTGCCATTGAATTGATCTTGAATGACGCCATCGGTACGGCTCAGTTCAGCAAAGGGGTAGGCCTTGAACTGGCCGTCGATCTCGACTCCCAATACCCGCTCCTTGGGGTGATAACGCGGGTCGCGATGTGATACCGGAAAATAGATGCCCTTACTATCTTCATAACCGGCATAGGGATCACGGTTGTAGTCACGTGAATAACCGGTGTCAGTGGAAAGCACTAAAGTATGTGGATGGCGTTTTTGCCAGTTGGCCCAGCTGGTGTGCTCCAGTGAGATTAGTTTAAGCGGGGTGTCTTTCATTGGCCCGGACACCGCACGTGTTAGCAGTTGCGACCAGAGTGATTCGGTTTCGCGGTCATAGAGTAAAACATCGCTGTTATAGAGCAGCCCGGAAACACCGAAGCTGAGTTGCTTGCCAGCGGCATGGGCGGCAAAGGCCACACCCGTGCCGCATAAAGGGCAGAAGCTCACCACTACCGCTTCACCACCAATCTCATCATTGACGATCTCATGCCAGTTCATGATTGAGATGGGATAGGCCTTGCTGATGCCGTTGCGCTGCAGGCCTAAAACCCGGTCTTGCGCCTTGAGATGCCTGGCATGATTGGCACTGATAAAAACAGGTTCATCTATCGAAGGGATGCCGTCACGTGGCGGCCCGCCCTGATGGATTTCGTTGTTGGCAATGCTGCTGTTGTTTATATCAAAATTATTAAAAGCATCTGACGCCAGGCATTTGGACATAAGCACGCCTGTCACTAACAGGACAATTGGAAAGCGGAGTCGTTTGCCGGTTTGTTGGTTCATTTTATCAATACTTATACAAGGTTACTGCTGTAGTCGTGGCAGCATGGAGATCCTTACACTCATAGCTGCAATTAGTGGAAAGGGGCGCATCCTCGTAGTTATGATCTAATTATGGTGAAGTGTTTAACGGTTCTTATCTTTTGTTCTGATTGTGGTTATCAATCATATGCTGCTGAATGCGTGGTTCTTCATCGGTAAGTCAGGTTTGTGCCCTCAGGAGTCATTCAGCTAGAAGACTGGACAGGATTGAATAAAATAATAACGGCCATTTTAGTGCGCAAGGGTGATCTAGACTATTTATGCGTATTCTCCTTGCTAAATAACCGACAGTAAGCCAAAATCAACAAATAATCGTTGAATTTGGCTTGCTATGATCATTAAACTTGGTTTTTCAAACTTCTATTCTTTTGCCGAGAAGACTGAACTCTCTTTTGAGTTAGGTAAAAAACCATCATCTTCAGCTTATGATATCGATGTCTCGCTCGGTCATCGTTTGAATAAAGTGGCAGCGGTAATTGGCGCCAATGGCTCTGGCAAAACCCAGTTGATTAAGCCATTGGCCTTTTTAAGTTGGTTTGTCAGTAATTCTTTTCTCGGTAGTGACCCAGAAGCGGATATTCCCTTTCAGCCACATGCCCTTAAACGGGATCAAGACAGCGAGATTGAGGCCACCTTTGTGCTAGGTGACGCTGAATATCGCTATCAAATAACGATAAACAAAAAGCAAGTAGTACATGAGTCACTGCATCGCAAAACTAGCCACCTGTTTAGTTATATTTTTGTCAGAGATTTAGAAAGTAGCGATGGCAAGCCCTCTTATCACTATAAGCAGCAGGGCTTCGGCTTCCCTGCATCTAAAGCGAAGCAGATCAGAGGCAATGCCTCGCTGATATCAGCCGCTCATAATTATGATGTAGAGCTAGCCTCTAGCTTCGTTAAATATTTTGACAAGTACTCCTATAACTTAAATGTATCTGGTCGCCATCATTTTCATAGCGGAGCTGTTTTCGAAAGTGCAGAGTTTTTTCATGAAAACAAAAAACTGTACTCACGTATGGAAGAGATGATGTGTGACTTCGATTTAGGGCTGTGTTCTGTTGATATTGATGAAGCAGAAGCGCAGGATCAACAAGGTAACTCCTCGAAAATCTTTATACCTTTTGGAGTTCATAGCTATAAAGATGGAAAATTCAAATTGCCTTTTATTGAAGAGTCTAGTGGTACGCAATCAGCGTTCGTATTGCTACGCAGAATCTTACCTGTACTTGAAGACGGTGGTTTAGCAATTATTGATGAAATTGATAATGACCTGCACCCTTATATGCTTCCATACATGTTGGAGCTGTTTAAGTTTGAACATTCCAACCCTCATCAGGCACAAATTATTTTTACTTGCCATACCCCAGAGGTTCTGAATCTATTAATGAAACATCAGATCTACCTGGTGGAAAAACAGGAACAAAAAAGTGAGGCTTGGCGACTGGATGAAGTCGTTGGCCTCAGGGCAGATGATAATCTGTATGCAAAATATATGGCCGGAGCACTTAGTGCTGTCCCAGACCTCTAGGGCGGCAACATGGCAAAGCGTAAATCTCGTAAAGTTAAACTCGCGACATTAGTCGTAATGGGCGAAGGGCCTCACGCCGTGCTACATGGAGATCTATGCGAATAGCGAGCGGGGTAGCACAAGCCCTCGGTAGGGGCCAGAGAGACGTGACCATCTTTCGCAGAAAGTGGGCAGTCGCTACTAGCCCCGTCAGTCACTTGAGAGCCGACGCGCTAGCGAGGTGACGAGGACGGCCGAGGCCTAAAAAGTTGTCGAGGAACGCAGTGGAGTTGGCCCATGGACGGGGCAACTCTTTAACGAGTACCAAAGACTCACTTGTAGCAATAATGTAGGGCGGGTTCCACCCGCCGCAACAACTTCGATTGCCTACATGGCGGCTGTGACCCGCCCTACATTTTCTATTCGTGCCGCAATGCTTCAATCGGATCAAGCCGAGCTGCTTTACGCGCTGGCACGTAACCGAACACCACACCGACCACCGCTGAAAAGACAAACGCCAATAAGATGATGCTGCCGTCAAACACCAGTGGCACCTGCAAGGCACCAGCGATAAAGTAAGTGGCGATCAGTGCCAACAGAATACCGGCAATGCCGCCGACCGACGACAGCACCACAGCCTCGACCAGGAACTGGCGTTGCACCTCTCTTTCCAGCGCACCGATGGCCAGGCGAATACCTATCTCGCGGGTGCGTTCGGTGACCGAGACCAGCATGATATTCATGATGCCGATACCACCGACGATCAGACTGACGGCGGCGACGGCACCGAGCAAAGACGTCATGATTTCAGTGGTGCCTGTCATAGTCTTGGCGATCTCTTTCATGTCGATGATGCTGAAGTCATCTTCGTCGCCGAGGCCAATATGGCGGCGTTCACGCATCAACAATTGCACATCACGTTTGGCTTTGCTGGTGTCGTCACGGGCGGAAAGGTAGACATGACTGACCTTCTGTTGGCCGGAGACAAGCCGCCAGTGAGCGCGCAGCGACATAAGAATGACGTCATCCTGATCCGAGCCCATGGCCGACTGACCCTTGGTAGCCAACAGGCCGATGACCTGGCAGGCGATTTTGCCGAGACGAATGGTTTCACCCAAAGGGTCGAGGTTGCCGAACAGTTCCCGTTGCAGGGTAGCGCCGAGCAGGCAGACTGGCGCACCGGCACGCTGTTCACTGTCGCTGATGAGTCGGCCGCGTGCCAAGGGCCAGTTGCGCACGATCAGGTAATCGTTTTCCATGCCGGTGACGCTGGTGGTCCAGTTGTTATTACCATAAACCACGGTGACGGCTTTGTTGGTAATACCTGCGGCTGCGGCAACAGAAGGCAGTTCACGGCGCAAGGCCTCAGCGTCGTCCATCTCCAACGGTTTTGCTGCAGAGCGCGAACCACGCAGGAAGCGCTGGCCGGGACGCAGGATTAGCATATTGCTACCCAGGCTTTCGATCTGGGCACTGATCTTGGCGGTGGTGCCGTTGCCGATGGTGACCATGGTGATAACGGCGGCAACACCGATGATGATGCCAAGCATGGTCAGGGCCGAGCGCAGCAGGTTGCGACGGATCTCGCGCAGGGCTAGTGAAAGCGCACTCCACCACATCAGTTACGCCCCTCGTTTTGGATGCGGCCATCAAGAAAGTGTACGATTCGATGCGCATAGGCGGCGATGTCGGCCTCATGGGTGACCATGATGATGGTCAGACCGCGCTCCTGATTGAGTCGCTCCAACAGGTCCATGATCTCGTGACCACGGGCACTATCCAGATTGCCGGTAGGTTCGTCGGCCAGCAGCAGGGCCGGATCAGTCACCAGGGCACGGGCGATGGCGACACGTTGCTGTTGGCCACCGGAGAGTTCAGCCGGGGTATGACCTTCGCGTCCATCCAGCCCGACTGCCGCCAGGGCTGCCAGCGCCTTGGCATGGCGTTCAGCCCGGGGTAAACGGCGATAGATCAGCGGTAGTTCGACATTTTCCAGCGCAGATGTACGTGCCAGCAGATTAAAACCCTGAAACACAAAACCGATGTAGTGGCGCCGCAACAGGGCGCGTTGATTGCGCGACAGGGTATCCACTGCGCTACCCTGAAAGTGGTAATGACCCTGAGTGGCCGTATCGAGAAAACCGAGGATATTCATGCAGGTGGATTTGCCCGAGCCACTGGGGCCCATCATGGCGATGAACTCACCGGCAGCGACGCTGAGATCAACATCACGCAAGGCCTCTACGGCCGCTGCCCCTTTGCCATAGGTTTTGCCCAGCTGCCGCAGTTCGATCATCGTTTTTTGCTGCTGGCGTCGGTGATAACCACCATGCCGGCCTGTAGTTCACCGTCCATAACCTGGGTCATGCGGCCATCACTTGGGCCGGTCTTGATCTCGATGGCACGGGGTTGATTGCCATCCAATACCCAGACCTGTTTAACCCTGTTGTTGCCCTGGCGAGGTGTCCGGCTGCGGCTGCCCCAACGCGGCAAAAGTTGATCCATAAAACCGGCTTTTTGTTTTGTTTCTGGTGTCGGCGGCACAAAACGCAGTGCGGCATTGGGGATAAGCAGAGTGTCATTGATCTGCTCAACGGTGATGTGGGCGGTAGCCGTCATGCCGGGGCGCAACAGCATGGCCTCGTTGCTGAGAGCGAGCATGGTTTCGTAGCTGACCACACCGCCTTCGCTCAAGGGGGCAAGCCGCACCTGGGTAATTGCGGCCGGAAAGACCTGCTCGCTATAGGCATCGACGCTAAAGGTCGCCGCCTGTCCCTGATGCACCTTGCCGATGTCGGCCTCGTCCACTGCCACCCGCAGCTCCATCTGCGCCAGGTTCTCCGCCAGAGTGAAGAGCACGGGTGCCTGCAAGGATGCTGCAACCGTCTGGCCCGGCTCGATCTGCCGCTTGAGTACGATGCCATCAATCGGCGAGCGGATCACCGTCTTGGCCAAACGTGTCTGCTCCACGTCCAGCGTGGCACGTGCCTGAGACACCTGAGCCTTGGCGCTGGCCTCATCGGCCTTGGCCCGGGCATGAGCGGCCTGGGCGGCGTCCTGATCCTGAGGTGGGCAGAGACCTTTTGCCGCCAGGGCCTGACAACGTTTCAGTTTGAGATCGGTCTCCAACACTGTAGCTGCCGCCTGCAGCACCCGAGCCTCGGCCACTTCCAGCGCCGCCTGAGTCTGAACCACCTTGGCCTGCTGTTCATCGGTATTGAGTCGGGCCAAGACCTGCCCCTGTTTGATCCGATCATTGAAATCCACCAACACGGTTTCAATAATGCCCGACATTTCACTGCCGACATCCACCTGGTTGAGCGGCTCCAGCGTGCCGGTAGCGGTAACCTGAATAGTGAGATCACCGCGCGACACCTCAGTGGTGACAAATTGCAGTGGAGTGTCGTCGTTAGAGGAGAAGAGCTGGGAAATCGCCAGGACGACAAAGGCAATCACTAGCATTACAGTAATCACACCGCGGCGGCGCGGTTGTTCATGGGCCAGTATCTGTTCGACCTTTGTGGTCGTTGCTGTTGACTGATTCATAGTGGCGTTACGGCTCCTGGGTGCCTCAGGTATCAGTGAGATAGTATCTATTTTTTATAACGCAGTTAGGTCGTTTTTATAAAGCATAGCGCCCTGTCCCGTTAGCATAGGTGTGTTGGCCATATTATCCAAACAAGACACAAGCCATCTGAGTTCAGATAGATAGCAATCTTTTAGAATTAAATCTCTATTTCGTATTGAATAGTATCAGGACTCGAATGGTCCGGGCGGAGATAAAGTCTGCTCATGGAGCGGCTATCAAGCCTTGCTAAAACAAGGATGTTTGCCTCTGAACGGTACAGTTATTTTTGTCATGCGGTGTGCATGAATGTTGTCGCCAAAGAAGCAAAGGTAAACATCGCTCCGGTGTTATTTTTCAGGGCAAGCAGCGATTAAAGATGGAAAACTAAGCAACAAGCTCCTTTACCATCACTTCAAATTCTGAGTTCATTTCTTTCAGGCTCGCCAAAACCCTTTGCACAGCGCCCTCATCCAAACCTAACTCTTTAAACATAGACGTGGTTTTATCAGAATATCCAGTCTCGTCATCACTATAGATCAGTTGATTTGCCAGATATACCAGCTTGGTATAGACCGCGTGTTTGCCATCATAATCAGGAAAATGATGTTCTGCTACTGCAACAACCACCTCTTCGGGGAGATTCCAATTACGCAACAACAAACTGCCTATCATGTCATGACTTACACCAACGATATGGAATTCGATCTCACGTATATCTACATGGTCATATTCCTCAACAATTTCGTTAAGCGCGGCAAACTCTTGCGGATATAAAACTCCAAATAATAGATAGCCAATATCGTGCAACAAACCGGAAAGGTAACTCAGCCCCAGGCTGGGGCGACCCTTGATGGGTAACTCTTTTGCCAGGCTTTGACTTAAAAGTGCACATTCCAGGGAGTGCCGCCAGACTGCTCTCAGCCCCAAAGGGCCATGCATCATAACTCGCAGACTTTTCCCCGCCGCCAGCCCCATCGCCAGATGCAAGGCCTTTTCATAACCAAGCACCAGTTGTATTGCCTCATCAAGGCATGTGACCCGCCCACCATAGCCATAAATCGCCATATGCCCATGACGCATGATCTGAGCTGATATAACGGGATCTCTGTCGATGATAGCAACTAGACTAGTGACATTAGCGCTCGACTGATTTCTCAACATAATCAATTCATGCGCGACATCTGGCAAAACAGGAAGGTCTATGCCGTTTTCAAGACGATTACGTAACTCATTGATTAAAAACTGCTTATTCGTTGTCTCAGGTATATGATCCATAACTTCTACGACACCTTCTACTAGAATATGACAAACGGAGCTGTTCTCACAACTCATCTACCTCTACTTGATATCGGCACCTTAACAAGACTACTTAAGCCAATGATTATCAACTCTGGCCGGGGAAATTACTCATATCCTTTTTAAACAATCACTTAGCGAGACCTATCGAAGTCTTTATTGCCGTAAAAGCTATCTAATTACCCCTCTCCCCAGCAGCTTTAGCTTCGCAGACGCGGTGCAATTTCAAATGCACGAATCTGCACCAGCATTGGGATTAACAGGATATCTGTATGGGCCGCGACAATTCGATAGCGGGTAGAGGCGCTAAGCCAAAAGCTTTTTTCCCCTGAGTTTCATATATCCAACAAAACCCAGGTCTATAACAACGTGGTTACACCGCCTCAATCACACTCTGAATTTCAGGCAACATTTTTTCTACCACAGCAACACCCTCTTCAATCGCCTCTCCGGCGCGATAGAACTCCAGTGGGCTGATCTGCATCAGCTTGGGGGTGATCAAAATATCAGGCGGATCTGAGGCGATACGAAAGCGGGTAATACGATCCTGGGTGATATTGATGGAGCCGGCTATGGCGTCAAACAGGCCTGGAGCTGTATCTTGCTGCTGTTTATGATTGGCGAACAGCGAATCGGAATATTCTTTGACTGTGCGACTAATCATCTCCATCCAGCTGTCGCTTATTGATGTTGTATCAGGCTCACTCTCGACCTCTCTAAAGTGTTTACCGGCTATATCCCCGTTCAGATTTACCGCAATAACGATATCAGCACCCAGGGCGCGACAAGTAGAGATGGGGACGGGATTAACCAGTCCGCCGTCAACCAGCCAGCGGTTTTTATGGCGGATGGCCGGGAACAGGCCCGGCAACGAAATCGAGGCCCAGACGGCCTCAATCAAGGGGCCTTTAGAAAACCATATTTCAGTACCACTGGCCAGGTCAGTGGTGACGGCAGAAAACACCTTGGGCAACTCTTCTATTTTGCAGTCATCAGTACAGACATACTGATTTAAGAACTGGTGCAGACGCTCTTTATTCACAAAGCCATTCAAGGTGGGATTGAATTCAAAAAAACGCACCACATCAAGCCGGGTTAATGAACGCGACCAGGTTTCCAGTTGATCCAGCTTACCAGTGGCATAGGAGGCGCCCACCAGAGCACCGATAGAACAGCCGGTGATCACGTCGGGTTCAATGCCGTTACGCCTTAAGGCTTTAATGATTCCAATGTGCGCCCAGCCGCGCGAAGAGCCACTGCCCAGTGCCAGACCTATGCGTGGCTTTGTTTCCAAACCAGTTCCCCTGAATTATTGACGACAACGCTATAATGAATCCGTCTCTAACTAATAACAAGTAACAGCAGAACACATAACAAGCACATGAAAATTTCTGTTCTGGATAATTTATTCACTGTTGACCGCCATTCCTGGAATCGCTTGGTTCAGGACAACAACCCTTTTCTGAAACACGAATTCCTATCCGCTCTGGAAAGACACAACTGCGTCAGTAAAGAGTGTGGTTGGCAACCACAACACATTGTCATTCACGATGACAACAACCAGTTGATCGCCGCCTCACCGCTTTACATTAAATATCATTCACATGGTGAGTTTGTATTTGACTGGGCCTGGGCTGAGGCCTATCAACGCAATCACCTGGCCTATTACCCAAAGCTTGTTTCAGCCATCCCCTATACTCCGATGACCGGCCAACGGCTGCTGATTGCGCCTGAAGTGAATAACAATGAGCTTGGCAAACTGCTGATCGAAGCGACCATTAAACTGGCCCAGACAAACAACTTCTCTTCTGTTCACTGGCTTTTTCCAACTGAAGAGCAAAAGGATTTGTTGCAACAACAAGGGCTATCCATGCGCCTGGGCTGCCAATATCACTGGCACAACCAGGGCTATGAGAACTTTGCTCACTACCTCAGCCATTTCAGTTCACGCAAACGCAAAAACATCTTGAAAGAACGGCGTCAGGTGCAGCAGCAGGGGCTTGAATTTAGAGTCAAACATGGCAATGAGATCAGCCATGAAGCGTGGCAACTATTTCATCAGTATTATAGTGACCTCTATGATCGAAAATGGGGCTTTCCATCGTTAACTTTGGAATTCTTCGAAGAGATTAGCGAGACAATGGCAGATCAAATAGTTTTAGTGCAGGCCTATCGAGGTGAACAATGCATCGCCACTGCACTTAATTTACGCAGTGATGACACACTCTATGGTCGTCACTGGGGCTGTAGTGAATCATTACCGGGACTGCACTTTGAGGCCTGTTATTACCAGGGCCTGGAATACTGCATCGATCACGGACTGAAACGTTTTGAACCCGGCGCTCAGGGCGAACACAAGATTGCCCGTGGTTTTTTGCCATCAAGGACTTGGTCGGCACACTGGATTGCCGACCCACAGTTTCGTGATGCCATTGATTATTTCACCAAAACTGAAGCGGAAGGGATGAAAGGGTTAATGCAAAAGCTGGAAAACAGTTCACCTTTCCATAAAAAAACCAAGTAGTGTTGTTGGTGCAAATTTATCGGTATCGCTCCACTTTGCAGCATTCCCGCCATAGGCTAAATAAGCCGCTATCAACTCGCCACCTTAAATCAATAAGCTATGCAACTAGCCGATGATAATCAAATAACGGCTGAGACGTGGGGCGACATCCACCACCCCATTCAATCTGACTAAAGATGATTAAATCAGCCCTTATTTTATGACCTTGTAACAAGGCGTATAGGTTTTGCCCGGCAGTTTCATACGCTGCTGATCTACAAAACTTTGCAGCAACTTATCCAGAGGATCCATGATGCTTTGATCACCACGAATTTCAAACAGGCCATGTTCTTCAATTGCCTTGATGCCGTCGGCCTTAACATTACCGGCCACTACACCTGAAAAGGCACAACGCAGATTTGCCGCCAGCTTATGACTGTCCTGATTTTTGTGCAGTTGCAGTGAAGACATATTCTCGTGAGTCGGCTCAAAGGGTTTCTGAAAGTCCGCATCGATCTTTAACAACCAATTGAAATAATAGGCATCACTTTTCTCGCGCCTGAACGCCCTAACCTTTTCACTGCCCTGCTCCATCTCGCGAGCAACGGCCTCTGGATCATCAATAATGATTTTGTAGAGTTTCTGTGCTTCCGGTCCCAGGGTTTGGGCTATAAAGGAATCAATTCCATTGAAGTAATCTTCGGCATGAGCGGCACCGGTAAAGACCAGCGGAAATGGAATATCTTTATTGTCCGGGTGTAACAAAATACCAAGAATATAAAGGATCTCTTCTGCCGTCCCTGCCCCGCCCGGAAAGACCACAATTCCGTGTGCGGTACGGACAAAGGCCTCAAGACGCTTTTCAATATCCGGCAAAATTACTAATTCATTCACAATCGGATTTGGTGACTCCGCCGCAATAATGCCCGGTTCTGAAATACCCAGATAACGACCGTCATTAATCCGCTGTTTGGCATGTCCAATGGTGGCGCCCTTCATTGGTCCCTTCATCGAGCCAGGGCCACAACCGGTGCAGATATTCAGACTGCGCAGGCCCATTTCATGACCGACCTCTTTGGTGTAATCATATTCGTTGCGTTTAATTGAATGGCCACCCCAGCAAACCACCATATTGGCATCCATATTGGGTTGCAGCACTCCAGCATTGCGCAATATGTGAAACACCGCATTGGTAATGCCATCACTGGTTTCGATATCAAATTTACAGGAACCATGAATCTCATCATTGACGTAGACCACGTCGCGCAACACAGCGAATAGATGTTCGTTAATCCCCTTGATCATCTTGCCATCGACAAAGGCACTGACAGGTGCAGCCTTAACCTCAAGCTTGATGCCACGTTCCTGCTGTACTACTCGAATATCAAAATCCTCGTAACGCGCCAACAGCTCACGGCCGTCATCAAGGTCGCCACCACAGTTCAGCACCGCTAGCGAGCAATTACGGAAGATTTCGTAGAGGCCACCCTGGCTGGTGTCTCTGAGCTTGGCGACCTCTAACTGAGAGAGGATATCCAAATGGCCTTCGGGGGTAATTCTTGCGTCTATAACTTCGTATTTCATATTTATTCCCTCACCTTCTGCCCGTCTTTATCCATATTATTCAGGGGCGTGATTACTATATCGTCAACCGCCCAGGAAAAGCTTAGCTTTTCCAGATACTTAAAAGCAAAAAGCCCCTTGCATTTTGTGCAAGAGGCTCTGGCATTGTCTAGTGTAAAGGCAACCTAAACGTGCAGGCCGCATTCCGATTTTGATGAGTCAACCCAGCGACCGCAACGGTCATCACCAGGACGGGTGCAATGAGTACAACCAACAGATGAATAGCCCTCGGCGACCATAGGGTGAAATGGCAGTTTATGGTCACGGATGTAACCATCACGTTCTTCTTTGCTCACATCCAGTAGTGGATAGAATTTAATGATACCGCCGCGATATTCAAAAACATCCAGATTGGCGCGGTGCTCGGTCTGCCAGCGCATCAAACCGGAGACCCAGACATTAAAGTTCTTCTTGATCTCTTGCAGTGGCTCAACCTTGTTGATGGAACAACAGAAGTCCGGATCTGTCTTCCAGGTCTGATCCTTGATTGTATATTCATGCTTCCACTCTTCCGGATGCACATCGACCACATTGAGATGATATAACTCAGTCAGTTGCTCTTTATACGCCAGTGTTTCTGGGAAATGAAAACCGGTATCGATAAAATGGATGACCTGCTCGGGTGCCGAGGTTGCAAACAGATGCAACAGGAAAGCCGAGTTGGTGGCAAATGATGAGGTCAACATGACTTCACTAAGATCAAAGTCTTTATAAAGCTGCTTTACCCGCTGCTCTGGACTCAGGTCGTGATAGCGTTGATTAAGCTCATTGAGCCGCTCTTCAATTGTTTGATCCATTGTCTGATCTGGCTGCTGTTGGGCCGCTGATGTTGTCATAGCAAATAGTTCCACTTCGGCATAAGATTGTTTAGGCATATAAGCAAGCAGTACCGGCCTATGTTGTGTTGTATATAAGATAACACTATCAACATAGGAATCACTATATTAAATTCTTATATAATATAGCCGCTCACTATAACTTTTGATTAACTAAACACAACCGGGCAAAGAATGGATTTAGGCATCAGCAGCAGCCTTCTGGGTGGGATAGGCCTTTTCCTGCTAGGCATGTTCCTCATGAGCAACGGTCTGCGCCTGGCCGCAGGCCGCAATTTGCAAAACATCCTTGAGAGCTGGACCCACACCACCCTGCGTGGAATTCTCACCGGCATCACCATTACCTCGCTGGTGCAATCCTCCAGCGCTGTCACTGTTGCCACACTTGGCTTCGTCAACGCTGGCCTGTTACAGCTAAAACAGGCCATTACTGTCATCTATGGCAGCAACATCGGCACCACCATGACGGCCTGGCTGGTGGCGCTGATTGGCTTCCATCTTGATATCAAGCTATTTGCCCTACCCGCCATCGGCATCGGCATGGCCATGCGCCTGCTTTGGAATAACCAACGATTGGGGGCCTTTGGTGAGGCCCTGACCGGTTTTGGTGTCTTTTTTCTCGGCATAGAAATACTAAAAACTGGCTTTGAGGGCATGGGCGGCACAATCCAGTTTGCCAGCCTCGAACCCAGCGGTGTAGGTCTGCTTCTGCTGGTGGGCAGTGGCTTTTTGATGACCGTACTGATGCAATCATCCAGCGCCTCAATGGCTATCGTTCTGACAGCCGCCGGCGGCGGTGTCATTCCTCTGCCTGCCGCCGCAGCCATGATCATCGGTGCCAATGTCGGCACTACCAGCACCGCATTACTGGCGGTAATTGGCGCCACAGCTAACGCCAAACGCGTCGCTGCCGCCCATGTCTGCTTCAACCTGCTTGCCGGTCTGGTGGCGGTGCTGAT
>Ga0316192_10001358_pt1 | contig 17948 bp, 22 predicted proteins | sample MerIslwburrow_MG_FD_204931 | JGI IMG/M metagenome (GOLD analysis project Ga0316192, IMG submission 204931) | Coastal sediment microbial communities from Maine, United States - Merrow Island worm burrow | ecosystem: Environmental > Aquatic > Marine > Coastal > Sediment | place: USA: Maine...
TTGGAGATCGGCAAGGATGCTAGTCATGCTCTCTACCTGCTGGCGGTGCTCGGCCTCCTTCTCTTGCAACAAGACAGTGGGGATGCCGTGGGTTGTGGGGATGCCTGAATCTACAGCCTCCATGCTAGAGCGGGCAGAGCGATAGATGTCTTGGCCCTGTGTCCCGTACTTAGCTACTAACAACAATAGAGCTTCTCTGTCGTCGACAGATGCCGTCTCGTGTTCGTCGAAGATATTGGCCGGGGCCTTGGTCTCGATGCTTCCGTGGTCTAGCTCTGCCATTGGGGTTTCCTAGTAGTAGATTGACCCGCCCCGTTTGGTACCTTCGGACGGCGCAGGTGGCTTGTTGCTGCTCCCATAATACTTGGGAGGTTTAACGTTGAACCGATCATAGTTGTACGGCGTCCCTCCGGTCGTCCCAGGAGAGGTTGTCGAGTAGCTAGAACCGGTGAATCCTCCACCACTTCCTCCCCCGCCACCACCACTAGAACTTATGCGTGATTGCTGGCGATCTCGCTCCTGCTGGTTGAACCGAATCTGAGCCTCGTACTGGTTCCGGCTGTAGGTGGATTGCTCTAGCTCTCGCTCGAGCACGGCTTGCTGAATCCTACGTTGGTCCAGTCTCTCTAATGCGGCGATACGTTCTAGTTCAGCTTGCCGGTCTAGGGCAGTGACACGGGAGGATGCCTCCCTGCCCAATTGTGCCTCTGCCCCCGCCAGTTCTATGTCCGCCGTGAGACGTTGCTGGTTGTAGTCACCTGCGAGGGTAGACAGGGCAGTCACCCTGCCCCCGGATCGGTACTTGCCAAGAGACTCGAACTGTCGATTGACACCGAGTTGATCTGCTTTCTGTCCTCTCGACATGGCTTGCTCGGCCACGGCACGCCGGGCCCGCAGGTCTGCTACGGCGGCTATGCGATCTGCTTCGATCTGCTGTTGCTCTAGGTTCTTGATTCTCAGGAAGGCATTGAGCCCTGAGTCTGTGGTGATCGCCATATCTCTACTCTAATCCAATGTTGTGTAGGTGAGTCCTGCTCTCCCAGTCCAGTCAGTGCCGTAATCCGTTGTGCCGATGTATTGACCGACCACTCCCGTAGCTAAGGTCTCTCTACGCACCACGTAGGTGGGGCTGAGATCCCACCCCTTGTAACAATAGAGCGGGTCCGAGAAGTCGAGATCGTCTGGGTTAATCTCGGTTCTGCGGAACCCCTTCACTAGGGCGTCAGTCTGCATGTTCAAAGTGACATTAGACAGGTGGTCCATGAACCCGTCAAACCTAGAGCCCCAAGCCCCGAAGCTGTCGGGGGCCCGCAACCACCTAGGTACTGAGGAACCTGCCCCGATACCAGAAGTCCCCATGCCGGTGAGTACATTGATACCACCGCCGGGATCATCGGTCTGTATCAGCACGTTCATGGTCGATGACAGGACTATGTCTACCTCGACTGACGGCGGTGCAAATATGACATCCAAGATCATGGACGCACCAACACCCACCTCTAAGGTGGGCCAGCCTGTCACCGCCACTAATGCATCGATAGCGGCAGTGACTTCTACTGATAGCTCCCCCCTCGGGATTATCGAGGCTGTCAATCCTGAAGCTATTGTGGCGTCTACAGCTAGTGCCGGTGCCGAACCAGATCCACTAGCCGCCATCACCATACTGGCGGTGCCGTCACCTGCGGGGGCAGAGCCCGCCCCTGACGCACCCATGACCATATCGGCGGTGCCATCGCCCGCAGGTATAGCAACACCCGGGGCTAGGGCGATTGAGTGGACACGCCAATCATCACTGGACGATATGGTATAGGGTCCGGGGTTGGGGGACGCACCGACAAACGCACTGTCGGCCGTCATCAAAGTAACAGTGTTACCGCCTGGGTCTCCGACCAAATGGTAGTACCCAGACGGGCCAGAGTCGACATCGACCCCGTTGTAGTAAGCCACACCGACAGCCACACAACGGGTGCCATCCGAGGGGTACCAGGGCACGTTAGGTACTGGTCGAGGATCGGGTGCTGTGCTGGTACCGCCGAGGTTGGCGCTGACCTTCCACGAATCTGCATCGGCCCCGTTGTTAACCCCACGGTAGATCCGCATGTGGGTTTGGGATAGGGCCGAATCGCTGGCGCTAGTAGTCCAAGTTTCAGTGTCCGAAGCGGTTTCGGTACCATCGGCACGTTTAAACCAGGAGTACAGTTTCTGGCCGGTCGCACCGTGGGCCGCACCAATCAACGTTGCGAAACCACTAGGGGGATAGACGTTGCCTGGGTTGGTTGATTGGTCAACACCTGTGGTGAGGATAATGAAATCGTCGGCCTCGATACCACCGGCGACAGTCGGGTAGTTGATTGTGTGGTTCTCAGTCAAGGACGACTCAGAAGCGGTACTCACCCCAACCAAGTAGGGGACATCAGCACCACCGCCACCGGAACCGGACATCACCATGTCGGCAGTGCCATCACCCGCTACGGGTTCCGGTTTGAGAGCAACCGTTACCGCTCCCCAGTTCTCCGACCCGGCCAGAGTGAATGACCCTGGGTTCTCAGAGGAGCCGGAGAATGTCTTGTCAGCCCCGGCAACAGCGCACGAGTTCGAGTCGTCCTGGGTCGATGTGTTCAGGTAACTAGACGGGTAACCAGTGAACAAATCACCCGTACCAGCAGAACCAGCACAAGCTACCGCCAGGTTGTCAGCGTCCGACCCCCACGAAGGAGTGACCGACCCAGGGTCCGGGGTGGTCCCAGATCCGTTGGCATCTGCCGACACATCCCAAACACCGCTAAGGGTGCCAGTGCTCACTCCCGAGTACCGACGGATGATAGCCGACGACCGGTTATTCAACGCAGTAGTCAAGTCAGCGGTGCCGGTCTCCGACCCCGTGGCTCGTTTGATATAGACCCTGAACCCCTGGTTGGAGTTCATGTCGACAGCCGCTACTTCGGTCCACCCGGAGGGTCCAGTTACCGTCCCCCCAGATCCAGACCGAACCCAGATCATCAGCCAGATGTCGTCCGCTGTCTTAGTGGCAGGGAGGGTGACGTTGTGGGTGCTTACGAACCCTGTTTCAGCGGAGCCAGTGGAGTCCTCGTAGGTGATGGCCATCGCCGCAGCCTAGGCTTGAGTGACTGTGATGGAATCTAGCTGGGCGTTCCCTCCGGAGGTGACGGACATTGATGCATCCAATGCCGCATACGCCAACGGGTTACCTGCTGTCAAATGGTCCCAAATACTGAAATGGGTCCAGATTTCCGTAGCTGCTAAGCTAGTCCACGAAGCAACCGGGGTACCGGTAGCTGCGATCGACCCGCCAGAAGCAGCCGCAAACGTTAAGGCTTTGCGGGTGGTCTCCGTAGCTGCATTAGCGGTGCAATCCTCACCGGGTGCACCGGTGTGCATCTTCACATACACAGTGGTTGGAGATGTTAGCGTGGTGTTGCGGAACACGTGGTCGAGGACGGCATTCTCTAGATAGTTTGATGCGGCTGTCATAGGTTCCTTAAGTAGCGGTGACTGTTGCGGAGGTTAAGTCCGCTGATCCCCCAATGGTAACGTTAGCCGGTGCGACCAGAGCTTCGTACAGTAGAGGGTTTCCGCCAGTTGACGCATCGTGAAACACGATATGCGTCCAGGTCTCAGTAGCCGCCAGTCCTGTCCAAGATATTGGAGTGCCTGTAGCTGAGGATGATTTGCCGGATGCGGCGGCGAATGACACCGCCTTGCGGGTGGTCTCCGCCGCTGGGCTAGCTGCGCCAGTATCCGTAGGATTGCCAATATGGGGAGCGGCCCAGACTGTAGTCGGTGCTGTGTACGCAGCAACCCCGAGCACATGATCCAGGAACTTGTCCGCTAAGTATGTGGTCATGGTCATGGCGGTATCTTACCTATCTAGATGTCGTAATCTCTACGGTCCTGGATCTCATACTCGACCGAGACCTTGAACACTTCCATAGAGGTGAAGTGTAGGACTATCTCTGCGAAGTGGTTGAACGGCAACACCCCGTTGGGGGTGAACCTTAGTCGTGCCTCGATATCTGCTGGCAGGTCGGTGTAGTCCTCCACCGGGGTGTTGCCAATCAGCGTGTTGAGCCCACTGGGAGTGAATGCTTGAACTACCATGGTCGGATCGTGATAGCGGTTGACTCCTGCGGGTGTGTAGCTAGAGATGCCGACATCTACCGTCACTGCTGTGACTCTGATGTTTGCGTGTCCAGGAGCATCTAGCCTGGGCAGTTTGACAAACGCCGAAACTTCTTCGTGGTAGTCCCTGTCATATGCCAGCCATGCAGTCTTATCGTACTCTGCATACCTGCGATATAAGTGATGAACCCAGTCGCCACCGCCGATATCAACCGGCACTACGGCCCACTCAAACCCAGTCACTGGATCGGGTAGCATCGCTACCCTGCCGTCCCACCAATCTGGACGCCTTTCGTAAGTCCAAACGCCATTGGTGTGATTCGTCAAGTACGGGCCCTTGCTTAGGATGGTGGCAGTGTCCGTTATGGGATTGATGCAAGGCCGACTGAGGTCAATCTCGGCGATAGTTGGGGCGTCAGATAAGTAACTTACATGAGTCTGGTTGAGGTGCCCTAGAGTAGTCTCGTCCATAGTGGCGTCAGCACCGATAGTACAGATAGCCCGGCCGTCGGACGGCTCGAATATTAAGCTGTTATTGAGTACCCCTACTTGTTGTTCTCGGTTGTTGATCCTGAACTTGCCGAGGTTGTAGAGGGGGCTGGTGTCCGGGTCGCCTTGACCCTGCTGGACGTACCAAGACCCGTCCTTAGTCCACAAGAACAGGTTTGAACCAACCGCACCCATGCCCGCTATCTCCCCGTCAACGTCGAAGTATTGATCGCTGCTTGAGAATGTGGTGTAGTCGAAAGGGTCCGAGTAGATGACTCTGCCGGGAGTGTGTAGATGTCGCAACGACCCGTCGGACAGGTTCCACTCGCCAAAGTAGTACGCCCTACCTGCGTGGACGGTACTTCCATTTATTGTGACTGAACTGGATGGGTCTGTGAATGCTGTGGCTATGTTACCTAAGCCAACTATCGCAGTGATTGCGTCGCCAGTGTCTGGGTCTTCCCTGAGTATTATGTGAGTTGTATTTATAAGTACCTCAGTGTCACCCACAGGAGTCACGTGTCCATGTCCGAACTTATTACCGGAACCTGAGTTAGGCACTACTTCGTTTGATATGAGAGGTAGTGTTGCGGATGTCGGCCACTTAGGGAGTTCGTATACCGTAATCCTCTCTATCTCCACTATAACTAGGCAGGATTTGATCGGGGACGTCAAGGTAGCCTTGTACTTGCCGACATAGAAGGTAGCTAGATCGCTGAGAGAAACAGTTGAAACCACCACCGGGAAATCTCCGCTAGCGCCTATCCCGTACCTGTGCCACGATGGTCGAGGGGCTAGCGATCCTCTCTTGGTGTACCTGGCATCTATTATCCTGGCTCGGCCATGACTAGCTACCTGGTTGAGGCGTCCCTCCGTTCCCTTAGACCAGGTCTCCGCCCCGAAGTCTTGAACTTGCTTCTTCGTGGGCACTAGGTAGCTCCGTCAATTCGAGGAACCTCACCACTGGGCGGGTTCATCTTCTTAGGTTTCTTGTTCTTAGGCTTCATAGACATAGATGCGCTTGGATACTGACGATTGCTTAGCTTGTCCAATACTTCCACTGTGTCGTTGTCGAATGCGTTACCTCGCATAATCCATCCTTGCCGCTGCTAGCAACTCGTCCGCTACGTATGAGGTGTACTCACTTTGCGTCTTAGCTGCATCTTCTTCTACCTTGGCTGTAGCAGCCAGGGCCCTATCTACTGCGGACTCACCGTCTCCCACCTTGGCGTCCTTGAGGAACTTACACACTACCGACATATCTAGGTCAGCAATCCCCCGGATGTTCCACTGGGCTACGACATCGGGAGGGGAGACTTCGTGATCTACAATCATCCACCGGTCGTTGAGCCGGTCTAGCTCGAGCCACAGGTTCGGGTCTCCCTCCCACCCCACCGATGGCATCCCGGATCTTACGAACTCTTGGAGCCTGCCCTGCATCGCCACAGCACCGTTACGTAGTTCTCGAATGTACTCATTCCTATCCATTCCAAACCCTTCCTCTACGAGAATCATTAGGTTGGTAGGATTCTAGCAACCTGTCCGAGTCATCTATAGCACTGGCGTAGGCTTGTTGCCTGGCCGAGTAGTACACCCTCTCCCGCTCTGGCTCACCAACCCTCCGAGCCATCAATACGCAGACATGATTAATCAACAACCCGATGTGTCGGTCGGGGAGGAGAGGCTCGTCTACATCAGCTACTAGCTCGCTCTCTACAGATCGGTCATAGTTGATTTCAATTTCAACATCTTCCGATGGAGTCGGGGCCAGGTGGATTGCCCGGCCAACCCCGAAGTAGAGAGCGGGTATGCCGGTAGATTCCCGGTACTTCCAGCTATTCGAGGGGGAGACACGCCTCAGTATCCTTTGAGCAGGGGACGTGATACCCACATAGTGGACTCGTCCGTCCCCTGCTGTAACTACTTCCGTAGTGTCAGCTAGCACCGTCACTGATTCAGTGACGTTCATCCAGGGCCAGGAGCTTAGGCTTGTAACTGACCTCAAAGCCGAGTTCACCAGTTTGTCGAGAGTCGTGTCGTCAAAGGTAGTGTCTGTGCTAGGGACTCCAAACTCAACTCGACACTGTTCCCTGATGTCTGATAGCTCCATAGAGCCAGGCTACCAGGGGGGCCGCTCCGCTGTATCAACCCACGACGGGGTGTTCTTGTCGTTGAAGTTTCGACCAGCCAATGAGGAGGCGACGCTTATCAGACCTGATAGGGCTACGGCCCCGCCCACGGCGGTCCACTCTACTTCCTGGATCGTGGCTGATACCGCTACCAGGGCTACCAACGAGCTAGCCATCGCTTGGATTGCTCGCTCTGCCGTAGTCTTTATGAATACTTTCTTAAACATGGATGTTCTCCTGTATCTGTCGGATATCTTCTTCTACCCCACTCAACCGAAACTCTATAGTTACAATCTTTATCTCGGTTGTTATTGCTTTACTAACTCCCTTGATGATGAGAGCCATGAGTCCAGCTACGCCGGTACCCACTAGAGGGACAAGGACTATCTCTACTGCCTGGTTCATTGCTCCGTCCCGAATAGCAGGGATGATTGGATACGCACGCATCTAGAACGGCGATCGTTCAGATTTATAATACCCATATCTTCTCCTCCTAGGTCTTGAGTCAGGTGCACAATCAGGGCTCTGATGTTGGTGAATGGTACATCTAACCTCTGCTGCTTGATGGTAGCTATCACCCTATTGGGCTGGACGTAGACAAACTCATCGTCTTCCTCCAACATTGTCACCCCTCCCTGGAAGGGCATCCGGTCGTAGATATCGAACAGAAGTTCGGCAGTCGTACCGGTGAGTGACTCCCCGGAGGCTAGCTGGACTAGAGCCGACCAGTCAGGATCTCGTAGCTCCAACCCTATGTCGGTAGCAAACTCCCTTAGCAGTGCCCACCCTGAGTTCAGCAGTCCGAGATTGAACCGTTGACGCTCTGGCATCTCGTCATCGTGCCAGTGCTCTACCTCCGGGGGGTTGTCTATTGGTGCCCCTCCTATGTGGGGAGGGGAGGTAGTCAACCACTTGTAATACAGATCTCCCAGGTGAGTTACTGATCCCGGAGCCGGTAGCTGGCCTTTACCCTCCCGAGGCACGATGACTCGAATCAAGCGGTCACGGTGTGACTGCTCATCTGCCATGTCTTCCCCCGAGATGATGATAGGGGAGTCCGTAGGCAGGGCATGGACCCGGCTCTTGTCAGATCCGAGCCCGCCACGAGTCGATGGGGTGCTGGTGTAGGCATCACGGATAAGTTGTTGAAGGGTGAGCAACGTCTCCGCTCGACCTCCGGGGCGGTACTCGTCGAACCACGTCGGCATGCAGTTAGTTGCACCCACAGATATGGCCACTGCGTAGGGGGTCGTCGAGGTCAGGGCCGACGAACCTATCACCCCTAAGAATGTCCTCAGAACTACCTCGACCAACGTGGTCTTGCCCGATCCTGCGGGCCCAGTCACGAACAGTAGGGGGAACTGCCGGTACCTGGATCTGAGCGGGGCCATAGCCATCCAGGCAAGGATCGGGTCTATAACTTGAGGCTCGTGCATGTTGATTAAAGTCTCAAATACCTCGGCCGCACCAGCATCTGGCAGTTTCGAGAAATCCCCCCGGATGGAGTCGAAGTTGTCCATCACGGACTTGACGTTCGGGCCCGGCAAGAACACTGCGTCCGTCCCGTAGGAAATGTGAGGCAGTACAAACCCGTCGTCCCGCAGGACCGGACGCTCCTCCGCTTCACCCACGGGGGAGAAGGTAGCTAGGGACTCTAGCAGTACAGATAGCTGGGATGTTTGAGGTGCGTTGCCCCACCAACCTCCACGAAAGTTGACTGATGCCCAGTCATGCAAGGTCTTGGGGGTGGCCATATCCTCGGGGGACAGTTGGACTGTCCGGTGATAGTAGCCTGAAGATGCGACTCGAATCCTGAGCACGAACACCCGCCTGCCCGACGATGTCCGAATCACGGAGTCAACATCAGGTGCCCAGTTACTAAGGATCTTGGGAACCCCGTTGACTGGGCGCTGTACTACGGTCGCACCGTCGACGTCCAGCATGGATGTGTTGTAGGTCGGTACCCTGCGGTCCTCCATTAGGGACCGGAGGGTCGACTCCCGGTGGTCTGAGATATCAGAGTCCCTCGGGATAGGCAGGATAGCGATACTCTCCACTTCGCTGGTCAGTGCCATAGCTAAGTTGAGAGCCTTGGTCCTGCCCGGCATGTCCCCGTCGAATGCGAAGATTACATTGCGACCCTTAACTGCATTGACCATGCGCTCGGGCCGCATCTCTCCTGGTATTCCAAGGACTTGAAGCTCCTTACCAAATACGGCCCATGCAGACCAGGTGTCGCTCACTCCCTCACAGATGATGATGGTTCGATCATCCTTGGGATCTCCAAGAACTTCATCGGGGTGATGGTACAGACCGAACGTCGAGTCCTGATAAGAAGCTTTCTGTCCGCCCACCATTCGGATGCTCACCCCTCCCCTGTCAGGGAACGGGATGGCGATTGACTCTGCGTCTCGGATTCGGACGTTGAACTCTTGCAAGGTCTCAACCTCCAAGACTGGCTTGGATAGCACCAACTCTGATACCACTCGGTGGCTAGCCCGCACCATAGGCAGGGTCAGGACCGAGTCGAAGATGTTAGGGTCTATCGGCTCCTTATTCAGGTGCATGGTGATGGGGGTCTTCGACTCCCAACTCTCATCTGCCGCTTCTTCTATAAGCGTCTTGCACTTGACTAGGGCCTTGTTGAATGTGGTCCCCTCAAGACGCATAACTAGGTCTATAACTCCCCCTCCGGTACCTTCTGCGAAGTCCCCGTATCTGTATACACTTTCTCCTTTATCCCGGATGCTGTAAACATCAAAGCTCGGGTTGTTGTCTGGTCGGAACGGTGATTTGTACTTGAGCCGTGAGCTAGAGATTTCTTCGGGCAAGTGCCCGTACCGGTACATGACATATTCCATGTCTAGCTGCGATCGAATCTCTGCCGGGCTTAGCATGGCTGTAGTCATCTTCATAGCGCAGCTAGGGGGAATCGAACCCCCTCAAGTGCTGTAATTCAGTACCTCTACCATAAGCTGCGGTCCTATCTGCTAGAACTCTAGGTCGTCATCCCAGACTTCTTCGACTGGCTTGGCTTTCTTGGCTTTCTTCTTCTTCGCCTTGGGAGCAGGCTCGGCAGGCGCTGCTTTCTTGCCCTTCTTACCTTTCTTGCCCTTCTTCCTAGGCTCGTCATCTTCGTAGGCGTCGAACTCTACCTCTGAGAGGTCGTCGATGTCTCCCTCACGAGTCGAGTTCTTGCGAGAGTGGGCTGTCCAGTTGACGTAGACATCGCCATTCTTGTCGGTGGCTCCCTTGGAATCCCAAGCTGCTACACCAATCGTGGACTTGCCGCTCAGAGCGGCGGTCCACTCATCAGCATTCTTGGAGTCGACCAGCTTGTAGACACGCTTCTCCGTGATACCCAGGGAAGTCCAGAAATCGATGAACATCGGGACAGTAAAGGCACGCTCCGCAGACCAGTTGTTAAAGATCTGAACCGTCTCCCCCTTCCGTGGGTTACCCGCTCCGACCTTCCACAGCGATCGGTACCAGTTGGTCCCGTTGGTCACGCCGATAGTTGCCATCTTGTAGAAGACGAGCGGACCCTTCCAGTCGTTCGGAGGCTTGAAGAATACCCCGGAGTCCGGGTCAGCCTTAGCTTTCTTGTGGATGTCTGCCATTGACATTGTTGTCATCTCAGATTCTTTCTCTGTTGTTTGTTCACTAGATCTAGAAGCTCCGTAATGTTGGGGTTAACAACGTACAGGCCATGGGTCTCACGGATAACCCTTGGCCTACACTTGACTTCGGCAGGGGATTGCGAGTGGGGCTGGATGTCCAACCTCCAAGTCTCTTGCACTCCGTCCTGTACTCCGTCCTGTAGGTCTTCCTCTAAATCAATACCATCCGAGGTACGGATTACTTCGAGGTAAGCCTCCATATCCATCAGCCTTGCGAGGCTGTGGCGTATACCGCCGTCCATCATGGGGACAATCAGATCCTTACGGCTGTCCTCCGAGCAGGTAAGTATTATGTTGTACCTACCCCGCTCTTTAAGTGTCGCAAAGTCCGTGATTATCTTGGTGAAGGACTGCTTGAGAGCGTGCCACTCATCCCAGCCATGCTTCTTAGCCGACATAGTCCTGAGATCTACTTCGCCAGACAGGGGTATCCCGGCCTTGACTTGTAGCTCAGTTAGGGTGTCTAAGCAAATAGTCTTGACTGGCAACATGCCGGTCTTTATCTGATCGTGGGCCCATACGAAGTTGCTCCACTTAGAGATGGGCATGCGGATCACAGACCTTCCGACATCCTCCCTGGCGATCTTGGGGAAGTCCTCCCCTGGTAGCCAAGGATATGTTGGCATGTCCAAGTCCTTAGCCCCGAACTCAGGGTCGAGGATCAAGATATCTCCTGGTGCGGTGCTCATCAGCGTGGTCTTGCCGACCCCGTACCTGCCGTACAACAGGATCATCAAGCACTGAGTACCAGGGGCGTTAAACCTCCTGTCGTAGCTCCTGTTCTTGCCTTTGCTGTTCCCTGATTTCCCTTGCTTCTTCTGCTTGCTCATGCTTGCGTTGCTCCCACTGCCTCTCGGCCTCTATCATTTGCTCCCGGACTGTTGTACCCCTGAAGTCTTCCCAATAATTGTTAGAACTGTCGGTACCGGCGCAGTGATCTTGCACTCGGCAATACATCTTGCACACGGGCCCCGTGTTGCGGACAGATCGTTTCATTGACTTGACGAATTGCTTGTCCACCAGGTCACCGATCTGTTTGGCCTGGTCAATCATCATCCTTCGGGTGTTCTTAAGCAGTAGCTTTGTCACTGGGTAGTGGCTGTACACGAAGAATGGTGGCTTAGACCTGGATGTTCTCTGGTTTATCTTGATGCTTACGTACTCGACACGACCTACGGGCTCGCCGTTGCTGGTCATAATCGTTGCGTACATTGCCATTTGGTTGTCGTTGGCCCGTACTTCAGCATGGGACGCACCGGTCTTGAAGTCTCGCACTACCCATGGGTTGGACTCATAGTTAACCAATTTGTAGCAGTTGTCGACGTGACCCACGATGTCGATCTTGCGGCCTGGCACTTTCATCTTGATCTCTCGCTCGAACATGTTGTCAGTAGACATCACATCGAGCCCCTCGAAGGCTACGTAGTCTGCGTACCCTCGAAGGGAGGGTATTAGCTTAGTCCTCACCGGCTCTATCCAAGACTCCGGTAGGGCGTCCTCGGGCTCTAGACCTAATAGGTTCCTTGCCTCTCCATCCATGAAGGATGCCATCAACTGCGACACCTCGGGGTTATCTACATCCTGAATGTCTACGTCCCCTTCTTCATAGTGGTACAGAACCTTGTGGATCATCGACCCCAAGTCTGCCGGTCGAGGGTCTCGCAGTCCCGAGTACCCCACTACCTGGGTCTCAGGCATACGAGTCAAGCTCAAGATGGTTCGCCTTGGGCAGTGAATATGTGAGCTAATGTCCGAGACTCTAAGCTGTAGTCGCCCCTTATGAAAGCGCTTAAACTCCTCTTGTCGCATGTTACTTCTCCTTGTTTAGCTAGCTTCCCGGTCAGGGATGCAAGTCGTAGAAAGTCAACAGTTCCCTCAGTTGCGAGGACCTGTATTTGTGGGTGCCGAGTTTGTCCGACCCGGTCGTGGCGTCCTGCCACTTGCTGGTTGTCTATTATGTGATCGCTCGGTCGAGCTAAGACGATGAGGTCCGTGGCTGTTAATGTTACACCTTCCGATGCAGCATTCGTCACTACCAGTACGGGAATATCACCTAATTGAAAGTTCGAGATAATCATGTCCCGCATATCCCGCTTGGTATCGCCTATTATCATCCTCGCATCGGTGGTCTTGCCAAGCTCCCTGGCGTAGAACTCCGCTTCCATGGATGAGTAGGTGTAGACGACGAATGGATCTCCATTCCGCTCCTCTACTAGCTCGGCTAGGTAGTCGAGCTTGTTGCTGGGCTTGCTCATTGCAACCGAGCCGTCACTCCTGGTGTCCAAACACCCCGAGGATATGTAGCTTAGCTTCCGGTGAGCATCCAGAACACCGCTGGCAGTGATCGACCCATCATTGACAGCGGAGGTTATGTAGTACTCCTCCATCTGCTTGTACTGGGTAGCCTGCTTGCCCGACAGGGGCAGAGTCACGAGCTTAGGTGGGAGACTGTCTGGGATAGTTGCACCGTACTCCTCCTTAGTCCGCCTGCTGAACCATGGCCGTAAGATCTTGTGGAACTCATCGGTCATATCCGGGTGCAACCCCAAGTTCTGTTCCCCGAACATCGTCTCCCTGGACAGGCAGTATCGATTGAGGAATGCCTTGGCGTGCTCCCCGAATATGAGGGGGGACACCCACCGAGTGGCGATCCACGCATCTCGGGTGTTGTCATTGACCGGAGTCCCGGTCAATGAGTACCGAGTCTTGGAGTACCCACGAAGGGTAGCCAGGGCTCGTTGCCTAGTCCCGTCAGGTGAGAACCCCATCTTGTGACCCTCATCAATGAGAGCGATGTCCCAATCCCGTTCGAGGGTTGGCGGTCCCTTGGCATCTTGCTTTCCGATAGAGCCGTAATGCTTGAGGGATACGTGACGGTCAATCAATCCGTGTGTCGTGATTAGAACCTTCGGACCCTCGTGTTCCTCGAAGTTCTTGAACACTCGTGCTCGTTGCGGGCCGTAGTATATGAACGTCTGGACCATCGGGGCCCACGTGCGGAAGTGCTCCTCCCAGACCCGCAGGGTTGATACTGTGCATAGTACCAAGATGTCACGATCGCCCATCTCCACGACCCGGGTGGCTATACCCACGCAGGCTGTCGGGGTCTTGCCCAGGCCCATGTCCATAGCTATTACGGACCCGCCTAGTAGCATACGAGTAGCTTCTGCATACTGGTAGTCGAGTAGCTCCATGCCATCGGGGATGATGAGATCGGGTATGTCCTTTGGTATGTGCTTGTTCTTGAGCACCTTAACCATACGGCGGGACTCATCCTTGAGAGCCTTCGCTCGTGCCTTAGCCCGGGGGGACCAGACAGCCTCCGGGAAGATGGATCGCATCTGGTAGTAGGGGGCCAGCGATGCCGGGGCTCGGTAAAGACTCGTCTCCCAGTTAGTGTCACCCCTCTTGCGGCGCACTGCTTCGCTATCCATTACCTCAGTCAGTAGTTCTGTGTCCCGTGTATTGGTTCGTAGCACCCACCAATCAACGCCATTCTTGTCTGTCGCCAGCGATACTGCTCTGTCTGCGTGCATTGCTCACACTCCTTATATGTAAGTCCGCATAGTTCTTGTATTCGGTACTTAGTAGTCCAACTCTTTACACTTCTCCACTAGTTCGTGAACCAGATTCCCTATTTGAAGCTTCACAGGGGCGAGAGGACTTTCCATCCTTCGCATGTGATCCTTTATTTCTTCTATCTCATATGCACTAGGTAAGCTTCTTAGTTGCATATTGATATCGTCTAGGTGTTCCTGGCTTTCTTGGATAGTCCGGTTAATTTCATGTAGCCTGTTGATTCTTGTTAGTATAGTCTTGTCAAGCTTATTGATAATATCAGCCTTAGACTTCTTCAGTTCCTTGTACTTACCCATATCTCTAACTATCCCTCTCAAACTCTCTGTCTAGCATTGCGGATAAGGCATCAAATCTCTTGATAGATATGCGGGTCGGGTTGTCCCTCAAATACTGGACGATGTGCCTTGATGAATCTTGCGAGTGTCTCTGACCTGGTGCCCACAATCCGGGCTCGATACCTTTCACCACCTTCATAGGCTGGCCGGTCTTACCCTCTGCCGCTGTCTGGGTAGTGAATGTGTACCCGAGGATTGCACACTCGATGGCTAGCCAATCCCGGATGATGAGACTCGCTCTCTCAAGCTTGCTCTCTATGGTCCTCTTAGTGATGGTGAACTCCTCGCAGACTACGTGCACCTGGTGTGGAGGGAGGTTCCCGTACACAGATAGCACCTTGCGTAGGGCCGCTACCGTAGGTGTGTAGCACCGCGCGTCGTTGGTGTCATAGTCCACATCGTTACCCCTAACTTCCAGGGTGAACGTCTCTGGTTCCGTAGCTCCTTCGTACTCGAACCAGGTCGAGATGCCGGTAGCTACGCCGGGGTCTACACCTATGATTGCTATGGTCTCTATGGCCCTAGCTTTCTTGTTCTTCTTCTTCGCCACTGTTCTTGACCCCCTCTCTCTCCTTCGAGGCTCGCCACTGGTTGAGCCGCTCTTGCCTGAGACGTTGGATCTCGTTGTAGTTGTAGTTCTTCTTAGGGTCTCGCTTGTTGGCGGAGGACTCCTCTGTGGACGGTCGGATGCGTTTGTCCCTGTTGTGAAGTTTCATGTCGTTATGAATGGGTACGAATTCGCTACTCATAGATATCTGGTTTCCTTTCCAATGAATTGGTAAGCCACCGTGATGCCTTACCGTGTCGTATCTTGCTTACGTGGTCAGAGGTGATGCCGTAATCTGCGGCGATCCCCTTGATAGTCCGGTCCCTGTACTCAGATTGTGGCATCGTGTAGATCTCCACTATCTGTTGACTATTCAGCTTCCGCATAATTATCTCCCCATCTCAATAGAGGTTCACTAGCACTTGCTACTAACGGCACGGGCAGGTAGTCATCCCTTAACAGGGTTGGTATCTCGTGCCTTGCCTGGTCAGCCATGCCCTTCGGCACGCTCACTAGGATCTCATCATGCATGACCATCGAGACGTAGTCGCTCCACCCTGCGGGGGCTAGCCGGTCCACCACTGCCAGCTTGAGCACGTCGGCACCGTGGCCCTGGATGATAGCGTTGGTCGCCTTGGTCCATGCCTCTCGCTTGTTGACTCTCGTCCTTCGGCCGTAGGGCAAGTCCACGTACCCGTGCTTTGTTGCACTGTCGACGTTCTCATTGGACCAGGCCACCACCGAGGGGAAAGCACCATCGATCTGTCCCAGGTACCCCTCCATCTCATCCACTGGCACCCCCGCATTGACTGCTATGGTCTCCACTCCTGCGCCGTAGCTCCTGGCGTAGGCGACAGTCTTGGCCACGTCTCGTTCGATGTGGGCCAGGTCTGCCACGTACTGGTGATAGTCGCCTCCATTCTTAGAGAAGAACTTAACCAGCTTCTCGTCCCCCGATAGGCCAGCCTGTATTCGGATCTCCTGGCTGTCGTAGTCGACAGCTATCAGGACGTGGTCATCCTCTCGTGGGATGAAGATATCCCGGGCTACCTTCTCGTGGGGCTGTGTGTGGATAGACGGGGTGACTACCTTGGACCGCCCCGTCGAGGCATCCATAGTGTGGATCTTAGGGTGGATGATCCCATCAGCATCAGCGAAGTTGAGTAGCTTGCGTCCAAAGTTAGAGACCCAGGATCGTGTCCGGCGTAGCTCCATGACTGTAGTAGCTACCTCCGCAGGCAGTCCGTGGCCGATGGATATTTCCTTGAGCACTGTCTTGTTGTACTGGGGCTTGCCTCCGGCGGTGAACTTGGTAGGTACGTGGCCCATGCGGGAGAATGCCCGCTCAACTTGGGGCCCACTGCGCCAATTAACGTCTCCGAAACCTAGATCATCTAGCTTCTGCTCGCACCCCTTGGCCGAGGCTGTCCACTTACGGTGGGCCCGCTCGACGGCTTGAGGATCTATCCTCATGCCCCGGTTCTCCCACTTGAAAGCCTCTGCTTGGTACCCCATCTCGATGTGGTACCAGGGGGTGGCTCGGTCCTTTATAGCCTCCCCCAATCTTACAGTGATGCAGGTATCCACACCGCCGTAGAATACGTAGGGCTCAGAGTCCGTCGGGATGTCATCCCAGGTGTAGCCGTTCTCTTTCATGAACCGATGTAGCTCTGCCTGCCCGTAGGTGGTCCAAGATCCTAGCTCTTTATCGGCTACTGTCTTAAGTGCGTGACTGTAGTCCATCGGGTCGCTGATCCTGTGTAGGATTATTGTGTCTTGGACCTGGTTGTAGGGGATGGTCGGCACTCCCTCCCAGTAGAAAGTCCTCTGGTCGTGGAGGAAGTTAGCACCCCACACCGTGCACCTGGATGCTATGACCTGCCTCTGGGTATGGCTTATGAGATCTCGCCATCCCTGGAAGTCCATGCACCAAGCTTCATCAGCGGTCCCTATCTGGTATAGCCTGCCGTACCCCTTGTACCATGGCAGAGGCTCATCCACGCTGCGAGTCTCGGTGTCTATGGCGATAGGTTGCTTGGAGTCCATGGTCCTGGCTAGCCAGTCCAGGTAGCTACCTACGTTATACGGTTGCAGGTGGTGTATCAGTATTTCGCTTGGATGCTTCACTATTATCGTCACCGTTCTTTCTGCTCTTGGGTTTAAGGGCTGGCACCTGCCCCGTCTTAAAGGATTGGGGCCTAGCTGGCTTATCGTCTGACATCTTGGATGCTCTCGTACGCTTGTCCTTGGCTATTGCTGCTAAGGCTTTCGCCGCCTGTACTCTCGTCGACATCTCGGTCTCTGGGCTTGCGATCGCATCCCGGTAAACCTCTATCGCCATCTCCTCTAGGTCGGTAGCTTCCTTGTGCAAGTAGAGTGCGTCTAGCTCAGGGTTCTTAGCTCTGGTTCGAGCTAGCTCTGTGTCCCGCAGGCGGGTAGAGTTCTCGTACAAGATCTCTAGGTCTGTCCTATCTGCCCTGTCGACTATGTCAGCCTCGGTAGCTTTGCTTGTCTTTCTAGCCATGGAATACCAGCCACGTCACGCCGTTGTGACGTGGCCAGTCCTTACCCTTCTACTCTTACGAAGGGCCCCGTCGCCCGTAGGCTCGATACGTGCATACGGTGAGACTCAATCTGATTCAAGATGTTCTCATTGAATAGTTGGGCAACCGTCATGTCGCTATTGTTCTTGTTCATCAAGGCTTGCTCGACGATGGCTTGCAGCACCGCCCTGCTCTGCGATCCAAGCTCGCCTAGGTCTCGCTTGTATTTGTCGACCAGGTCTTTACAGTTCTGGTTAACGTGTAGTTGGTAGACATCCACCTTGGTGGTGTAGGGGTTGGCTGGTACCTTCTCGTATAGCTCTCTAGCTGACACTTTGTTCTGCTCCTTCTGATATGAATTGACGAAGTAGATTCTCTACTTCTGGTACTGTCCCGGACATCTCATCAAGTAGCCGAAATATCTTCGGCACGTTGGTAGCTATGTAGCTACGGGAGATCCCCAGGGATTCGACAAGGCTTGCCCACTCATCTGAGTCGTCACGGTG
>Ga0316192_10001359_pt1 | contig 17946 bp, 16 predicted proteins | sample MerIslwburrow_MG_FD_204931 | JGI IMG/M metagenome (GOLD analysis project Ga0316192, IMG submission 204931) | Coastal sediment microbial communities from Maine, United States - Merrow Island worm burrow | ecosystem: Environmental > Aquatic > Marine > Coastal > Sediment | place: USA: Maine...
GGGCCAGGCCGTCGCCGACGGAACGAACCAACGTCATGGGGGTGTGGGCATGGGTGTTGACCAGCCCCGGCATCAGCAGCCCCCCGATGCGTCTTGTGTTGGGGTGGGGGCCGAGTTCCGCCTCGGCCCCCACCGCCGCGATCCGGCCCCCGGCGTCGATGTCCAGCACCCCCGAGGCAATGAGCTGCCCGTCGCCTTCACCGGGCAGGACATAGTCAGCACACAGTCGTACGGGCTCCACCGAGGTCATGCCCCAGTCTGCCCTGGCGCCAGGACGCGATAGGTTCAGAGCCTGTGATTTCCGATACCTTCCAGCTCGTTGCCTCGCTCCTCGACTGGTTGGACTCTTTCTCTTCCAGCCCCTGGTTCTATCTGGTGATCTTCGTCGTCGCCCTGCTCGACTCGGTGATCCCGATCGTTCCCAGCGAGACGACGGTGATCATCGGTGGCATCGCCGCAGGGCAGGGCAATCTGTCGGTCGGCCTGGTCATCGGCCTCGGGGCCCTTGGGGCCTACATCGGTGACACCTTGGCCTACCTGCTCGGACGGCGCTCGGGCACCCTGATCACCCGCTGGTTCTTTCGTGGTGACAAGGGCGCCGACCGACTGAGCAGAGCCGGGACACAGATTCGTAAGCGGGGCGGTTATCTGTTGATCACCGCCCGTTTCGTTCCCGGTGGACGCACCGCGTTGACGTTTACCTGTGGCCTGACCCGCCAGCCGTTTTGGAGCTGGTTCACCCGCTGGGACCTGGTGGCGGTGGTGATCTGGGCCGGCTATGCCGGTTCCCTCGGCTTCTTCTTTGGTGACCGCTTCGAAGACGACCATGCCACCGCCTTCTGGTGGGCCTTCGGCACTGCTCTCTGCGTCACCGTTGCCATCGAGGTGGTGCGGTTCGTCCGTGGCCGTCTCAGCGCCCAGAAGGCGGGCAGGGAAGAGCTGGCAGTGGAATAAACGGTCTCCTCCCGGGGGACGATCAGAACAGGGCCCGAACCGCCCACAGGTCAGCGAAGACGGGTTGGAACAACGTTGAACGCAGGTAATCGACTCCGGATGAACCGCCGGTACCGGTCTTGTTGCCGATGGTGCGCTGCACCATCATTACGTGGCGGTAGCGCCACTCCTGGAGCCCTTCGTCGAGGTCGATGAGCGACTCGCACAGTCGCGACAACCCTGCGTCGTCGCGGTAGATGTCGGCCAATACCTCCTGCACCGCAGGCAGCGATGGCGGTGGCTCGGTCACGTCGCGCGCCAGAAACGACGACGGGATATCGTAATCACGCCGGGCCACATAGCGCAGGAAGGTGTCCCACAGCGACGGTTCCTCCAGTCGCCGGGTCAGGTTGGCCAGCTCGCGCTCGTTGTCCCGGAAGCGCTCCAGATGGCGGGGCGCCTTGGCGCCGAGGAGGAACTCCAGCTCACGGAACTGGGCCGACTGGAAACCGCTGGAGTTGGCCAGGAAGGAACGAAAGGAATCGAATTCCAACGGAGTCATCGTCTCCAGCACGTCGAGCTGGGCCACGAGCGTCTTGAAGATGGTCAGTACCCTCTTCAGTTGGTGGCCGCCGAGGTTGGGGCGATCGTCGTTGAGGTGGTCGACCAGCTGGTCGAGTTCGTGCAGTACCTCCTTGAACCAGAGCTCGTACACCTGATGGATGACGATGAACAACAGTTCGTCGTGTTCCTCCGGGGCCGATTGTGGTCGCTGCAGATCCAGCAGCTCATCAATGCGAAGGTACTTCCCGTAGCTCATGGCCGTTGACGCCTCGTTCATTCTTGCTCCTGCGTTGTGGTTCGTTCCTATCGACGCCGTTGCCGCCGCGGCCCGCGGTTTATCGTTGGCTGGGCAGTGGGCCCAGTTTCTCGACGAGCTCGGCTGCCAGCTCCAGGTCGACGTCGTCGAGGGTCGTCGCCCCCGCCACCAGCCGGGTGAACACTTCCTGTTGGCGTTCGTGGCGGGCCTTGACCTCGGCGTAGGCCATGTTGGTGAACATCACCATGCCATAGCGGGCCGCCACCCGTTCGGGATGCCGTCGCTCCAGCTCCAGGGCCAGCTCGCGACGCAGAACATAGTCGGGGTCGAGGACTCCGGACCGCATCTCGAGGTAGTTGTCGAGGGTCATGTCGGCGATGGCCTCGGCGTCGGGCTTGCGGGACGCCTCGAACGACGCGAAGGCAGCGGCAACGTCATCGGGGTTGGCGCTGAGCTGCCGGCCGAGGACACGGGCCGACTCCATGGCCAGGTTCATGCCCTGACCGTGGAACGGCACGATGCCGTGCGCCGCGTCGCCGAGGAGCACCGCCTGATGGCCAACGCTCCAGCCCTGCATCCTGACGGTGGCGAGATCACCGGTCGGGTTGGCGAAATACTGTTCGGCCAGGTCGGGGACCAGGGCTGGGAGGTCGGGAAACCACCGGGCGAAGAACTCCTCGACGGCCTCGGTCGTCACCAACGCCTCGAAACTCGCCGCCGCACCCCGCTGGGCCATGAACAGCGTTGTGGTGAAATCGCCGTCGGGATTGGCCAGGGCGATCAGCATGAACCCACCACGGGGCCAGATGTGCAGGCCGCTGGGGTCGAGCTGGAAGCCGCCGTTGGGGGCGGCCGGGATCGTGAGTTCCTTGTAGCCGTGCTCCAACGGCTCGACCTGCAGCAAGCCCTGGTTGGCTTCCAGTACGAAGGGGCGTACCGAGCTCGTGGCGCCATCGCAGCCGAACAAGGTTCCGAACTCGACTTCGCAGCCGGCCTCAGGTTGGCGATAGGGGGAGAAGTCAGCCACGCCCCGGTCGAAGTCGATTGAGCGGCAGTGCTGGTCGAAGTGCAGGTTGATCAGGCCCGTGGCCTCGGCCGCGTCGAGCAGGATGACGTTGAGGTCCCGCCGCGACACCGAGTGGATGACCTCACCGGCCGAACCGTAGGGTTGGAGCGACACCTCACCGTCGACGTGAACCAGACGACCGGCCATGGGCACGGCAATGGCATCAACGGGTTCGATCACTCCAACCTCGGTCAGGGCCGTGATTCCCCTGGTGGCCAAGGCCAGGTTGATCGAGCGACCGGCGTCGACCTCGGCCCGGCGCAGATCGGGGCGACTCTCATACACCTCGACCCGATGCCCGGACTGGGCCAGGTAGAGGGCCGTCAGCAACCCGGCCGGTCCGGCGCCGACCACCAGCAGCGGTCCGTTCTCACCGAGCCTCATGACAGCACCCCGTCCAGGATGGTGACGAACCGGTGGATGTCCTCGAAGCTGTTGTACAGCGGGACCGGTGCCACCCGAATCACATCCGGCTCCCGCCAGTCGGCCGCTACGCCCTGTTCCTCCAGAGCGGCAAAAACCTTTTTGCCTTCGTGGTTGGGGTCGGTGATGCGAAGAGCGAACTGGCAGCCCCGTTCGGCCATGGCCTTCGGAGTGAGCGAGATCACCCGGTTGCCGGGCAGTGCCTCCAGCAACTGGTCGAGATAGGTGACCTGCCGTTCGGACTTGGCTCGCAGCGGCCCCATCCCTCCGGCCCGTTGGAACACATCCAACGAGGCCCGCAGGGCGGCCATGGTCAGCATGGACGGGTTGCTGACCTGCCAGGACTCGGCGGTGGGTATCGGCTCGTAGACGGTCGACATCTCGAAGCGGGTGTCCTTGCGGGTGCCCCACCAGCCCAGAAATTTCGGCCGCTCGGTGTCGGTGATGTGGCGGCGGTTGACGAACGTGCCCGCCACCCCGCCCGCCCCCGAGTTGAGGTACTTGTAGGAGCACCAGGCGGCGAAGTCGACATCCCAGTCGTGCAGGGCCAGTTCGACGTTGCCCGCGGCGTGGGCCAGATCAAAACCAACCAGGGCCCCGACGCGATGGCCGACTTCGGTGATCTCATCCATGGCCAGTACCTGGCCGGTGAAGTACTGCACCCCGGGCAACAGCACCAGGGCCAGTTCGTCACCGAGGTGTTCGATGGTGGCCACGATGTCCTCGGCCCGCAACGTCTCCTCACCCGGTCGGGGGGCGATCACTTCCAGGGAGCCGGCGGGATCGAAGCCGCGCTGGCGGATCTGGGACTCGACGGCGAAATGGTCCGATGGGAAGGCGTGGGCCTCGATCAGGATCTTGTGTCGCTGCGGTGTTGGTGTGTAGAAGCTGATCATCAACAGGTGGAGGTTGACCGTGAGCGAGTTCATGACCACCACCTCGTCGGCCTCCGCTCCGACCAGGGCGGCCATCGGCTCGGTCAACAACTCGTGGATCGAGGCCCAGGCCGTCTCGCCGGTGAAGTGCCCGGCAACGCCGAGGTCGGCCCAACGGTCGAGTTCGGCCGTGACCGCGTCCCTGAGGCCCTTGGGGGCCAGGCCGAGCGAGTTGCCAACGAGATAGGTCTGGGGCTTCCCCTCCCGGTCGTTGGGGATGAGGAACTCCTGGCGAAATGGCGCCAGCGGGTCCTCGGCATCGAGCCGACGGGCCAAGCCGATGTCAATCGAGGGGATCCACTCTGCTGCGGTCACACCGCTCCTTCTGTTTCCCGGCCGGTGCCGTCGGCACTGCTCGGATTGTTGGCATCGTCGTCGGGTGGTTCGAGATCAAGGTCGTCGGCGTCGATGGCGAAAAAACGGGCGGCGTTGCGGTACAGCATGTCCTTCTTGGCCTCGGTCTCAACCAACCTCGTATTGTCTATCAGGGATCCGGGGTCGATCTCGTCGAGGGCGAAAGGGTAGTCCGATCCCGTCAATATGCGTTCCGAACCCATGGCCGACAGCAGCAGGGCGAGGGCATCGTCGCTGAACACCGCCGAGTCGACGGAGAACCGGTCGGTATAGGACGACGGTGGTCGGGGGCAGTTGGCGGTCACGAGGTCGCGCCGCCGCCAGGCATTGTCAACCTGGCCCAACTGGGAGGCGAAGTTGCCACCGCTGTGGGTGAAGCAGATCCGCAGTTCCCGGGGTAGTCGGTCAAAGCCACCGGAGAGGATGAGGGAGAGGACGGCGAGGTGGGTCCCGGCGGGCATGCCGTCCAGCGACTTGAGTAGGTCATGGGATGTGCGCTCGGCCGCGGGCATGGGCGATGGGTGAACGAGAACAGCGATGTTCTCCTCGGCACAGTGGGTGAGGAACCGCAGTAACTCGGGATCATCAAGGTTGCGGCCCTGTACCTGGTTGCCGATATGGACCCCGATGTGCCCCGCCTCACAGGATCGACTCACCTCGGCGCAGGCCAGGTCGATGTCCTGGAGCGGTACCTGGCAAAGGGCCCGGAGCCGGACCGGGTCGGCGGCACTCATCTCCAGGGCCTGGTCGTTGATCATGGCCGCCCAACGGGCCGTAGTCCGGGCGTTGCCTCCGTAGGCGAACAGGACGGGGGCAGCAGAGATGACCTGGACCGTGGTCCCCGATCGGTTCATCTCGGCCAGACGGGCCTCGGGATCCCACAGTGGGGCCTGAACCGGTCGGTACTCGCGCTCGCCGGTCATAATGAAACCGGTCCCGTCGCCGTCATCCCGCAACCAATGGGCGTCGGCTGCATCCATGCCCAGGGCCCGGGACTTGGAGCGGCTGAGCGGAGGAAAGAAATGGGAGTGAATGTCGATGCGACGCATCATGGGTTGCCTCTCCGAGCGGCGCCCGCGCTCACCAATCAGTAGATGAGGGCGTGGTGGCTGATGGACAGCAACGGTAGTGCGTCCTGCCGTCGGCGGGAGATTGTCCGAGCAGCCGGTACCGGCCCGGAACGGTTCACTCCTCGATTGTGATGGCGAACTCGGGGCAGTTGTCGGCCGTGAGCTGCGCTTTCTCCTGCAAGTCTGCGGGAACGTCACCATCGATGAGGAGGATGGCGTAACCTTCGTCGTCGACATCCCAGATCTCGGTGGATATGGCATAGCAGCGGTTGTGGCCGCAACAGAGATTTCGGTCGTAGATGATCTTCATGGTTGTCCTTCGACGAATTTGGTCAGCCGTTCGGCCGCCGAGTGTAAGGGGCCCAGCGCAAGCTGTCGATGTCTGACCGATGATCTTGCCTCAAGGTGGTGTCGACGTGCGGCACTTAGTTGTCGACGATAGGCTAAAGGTCGACATGTGGGGCGGAAGGGCTTCCTAGCTGTATATGACCGCCGCCATTGGTTTCTCTCGATTGCTGGGCACTGAATTCAGCAGAACTGCGGCCCGGGTGCCGTGGGCCGGTCCACGCCTGGCTTTTCGTCTTCATCGACTGGGCCTGGGAGCAGTGGCCATTGGCTGGGATGAACTTGTGTCCCTGGTCGAGCGCGAACGCCCCCACACCCTGAGCGTCGACGTATTCGACACCTGCCTGGTGCGTGATCTCCTCGGTGACCAGCCGATCGAAATGGTTCTGAGCGGGGACGCCTCCGGCCCCTGGGGTGCCGATGAGCCCGCAGGCGGAAGCGACGCGGCGGCGGAACTGGAAGGCCTGCTGTGCCGGGCCGTTCCCGAGGTGGTGACCGCACTGGCCCGGATTCGGGCCGCCGGAGTGGCCATCGCCTTTGTCTCCGACACCGATCGATCTTCAGCCACCCTGCGGACCCTGCTGGCCGAGGCCCATATTTTTGTTGACGGCGATCAGCTTTGGGCGTCGTGTGAGCATGAGGCGACCAAGTCATCCGGCGAACTCTTCACCAAGATCTGGCCTGATCCGGCCACCAGGCGAGCCAAGGTGTGGCACGTCGGCAACAATCTGTGGTCCGACGTGGCCATGGCCCAACACGCGGGCCTGCGGGCGTTCGCCATCGTTGATGCCGAGCCAACCCGCTACGAGGCCATCATGGCTCGCCGCCCCGGTACGGCCGGCCCAGCCGTGGCCTCGGCCGCCCGTCGGGCCCGGCTCACCATCGACACCCTCCCCGAGGTCAGCGAGCAGTCGGAACGACTGCAGCAGCTGGAGGAGCTCGGTTCCCAGGTGGCGGGACAGGCCTTTGGGGCGTTCCTGCTTTGGACCGCCGAGCAGGTGCGGAGCGACGGCATCGAGCACGTCTCGTTCCTCTCCCGTGACGGCGAGCTGCTGATGAAGATGGCCGAAGCCATGCCCGTGGATCATTGGACCGGGTCGGCATTGGGCTATCTGCATTGTTCCCGCTGGTCGTGGCTGCTGGCCGGCGCGGTCGACAACGACCTGTCAACGTGGCTTGAGGCGGGCACGCGTGACGAGCATGCGTTCATCCACGCCAACAGGCACCGTGTGCCGCTGGCTTCGCTGCTCGGTCGTATCGGCTTGACCGGGGCCGACCTGCGGGACCACCGCCTTCTTGCCCGGTTGCCTCTTGACACACCCTTGCCGAGGGACATGGTCGAGCACTGGCACGGTTTTGTCCATGATCCTGCGATCGGTCCCGTGATCAGGTCACGGGCCGAGCAGCGGCGATCGTTGATCGTTGAGTACCTCCGTGGTCTTGGGTTGCCTTCGGCGCCCATCGCCCTGGTCGATGTCGGTTGGCGTGGGCGCTTGGCCGCGGCCATGACCCCGGTCGTGAGGGAGGCCACGGGCTACGACCCGGTCCATTTCCACGTTGGGGGCGACAAGGTTCTGGCCGACGCTGAGGAAGGTCTCGACATTCGTCGTTTCGCCTTCGACGGTCTGTCCACTCCCTCGCCGCTCACCAATCCTGTTTCCTGTGTCGAGACCATCACCGCCTCGGGGCGGCCCCGAGTCGTCGGCTACCGAAGCAACGGCGACCGGGTTGAGCCGATGTTGGAGCGTTCGGTTGATGATGTCGACAACAGCGATCGACGTCATCTGTGGGGCGGGGCCATCCTCACCGCAACCCATCTGCCGTCCAAGGCGATGCTCGATCAGCTGGGGTGTTCGGCTGCTGAGCTGGGGCCTGAAGCCCAGGACCTTCTGGCCCAGTGGTGGACTGAGCCAACCCGCGCGGAGGCCCAGGCCATGAGTGGCCTGTTGTTCGAGACCGACGACGACGGTCGGGCCCTGTGGCCGGTGGTGACGCCATACTCGCCGTGGGAGCTCACCCAGGGCGAGCCAACCCACCGCCAGTGGCGTCAGGGGTCGGAAGTTCTCAGCACCCGTCCCTTCGGACGTCTCGTCCGGATCTGCCGTTGGCTGCGTTCTATCGGCTCTCGAGTCGCACGGGGCTGACGGGGCGAGCAATATGGGTGACCTTGGTCATCCAACAACAACGCTGGGGTGGGATCGTCGGTTCCACAACGTCAGGCGATCCGTCCTCCAGTTCGAGCATCGAGGCCCGGCTGTCGTCGGTCTGGTCGGCGCTGGCCGCGGCCGTGCCTCCCATCGCCATCGGCATCGGATTTATGCTGGCCCTGCTGGACCTATTGCAGGGCAGCGGAGTGCTCGGCGGTTGGTCGACGTTGTACAACGAACGGGCCGGTTTTGTCGTCGAGAGTTGTGCCGGCCAGACCGGCATCGTGCTGGATTCGGTGCACTGTGAGGGAGAGCTGCTTCCCGAATCGGCGCCCGCTGCGGTGCGATCGACCATGAACGGCACGGCTGCCGCCTTCGGGGTCGACGTTCCCCGCCGTGGCCAGCGGATCGAGGTCTACTATCGGGCTGACGACACGAGCGTGGCCTATCCCCTCGAGGGAAGAGCCACCGAGTTGGCTCGCTTCATCATCGGTCTGATCCCGTTGCTGTTCATCGCCGGGGGGACCGCTGGTTGGTTGCTCGGGTGGGCCATGACCCGTCGGGTTGCTCCCGAGGAGGCCGAGGCCGCACCCTGGCGTTTCGCCTTCCCCCAACGGTTCGCCCTCCAGGGGGCGACCGTCAAGTGGATCCTCGTTGGTCTGACGTGGTTACTCATCGATCGCTGGTTCATCGACAAGATCCTGGGCACCGTCGGCATCGGCTGAGTTGGGCTGCCGTTACCTGGCGGCTGCTGCTACTCCGTGGTCTGGAAGTCGTGGGGCCAGAGCTTCGATGTCGGCCTGAACTGGCTCCAGGCGAACCAGAACGCCTGATGGCTACCGGCCACCTCACCGTCGGTCCGCGTTGCCGTCAGGCCACCGCCATCGAGTTCCAGCCGGAAGCCTTCGATAACGATCTCCTCGCCCGCCTCGAGAACCTCCTTGGCCGTTGCCACGTGGAAGGCGACGGGCGTACCGTCGTCGCTGATGACCCCGAGAACCGCTTCCTGGACCGGAAGTCGGGGATCGACGTTGCCGATGGGGAAGATGGGTCCGTTGTCGTCACGGCCCTTGAGAGGGTCGAGGTCGTACTCCCGACCGATTCCGCCGTCCTCGGCCACGATCGTGGTGTCGGGGTGGGCCGCTTTCCATTCGCCCCAGGTGGTGGTGACCACGGCGACCTGGTTGAAGGTCACCCCGGCCTCAGCCAGCGGGCCTGAGGTGGCGTTGCCCCGGAAGGTGTCGACGAAGGACTGGGTGTTGAGTTCGTACATCATCTTGTTGGAGCGAATCAGCAGCCCGGAGGTGCGGAAGACCGGCTGCTCGAACTCCGGTCCGAGTTCGTCGGTTAGATAGGCCTGGGCCGCTCCGCACAGGGTGCAGTAGGGCATGCCGATGCGACGACCTCCGAGGGTGTCGTTCACCATCTCGTGGACTTCCATGATGTTCTTGGGGTAGGCCCGGGCCTCGTCACCAACCACGAGGCCGAACACCACACGATCGTCGGGGTACCAGTCGCCGCCGTCGGCCGGTGTGACCGCGGGGTCGTCGATGGCGGGAATGCAACGACAGGGCTCGCTGCTTCCCGACGGCCGGGGGTCGAGCAGCACACCACCCCAGCTAACCAGTCGCCAGTCGATGTCGTTGACCTCGCTGAACAGTGGCTCCCAGCGGGGGTCGACCCGGGAGTAGAAGTTCCGTTTGAACGTGAAGTACTCGGGCGGTACTGGAATGTCCCAGGCGATCAGGTGATCCACGGTGCTCGGCCAGGGCCGGGCCGGATCGGGCTCGAAGTTGAGCAGATCCCCGACGGTGGCCTGTAACAGCATCGCCGACTCTCCCTGCTGGATGAACCGTTGCATGTCGGCCAGGGCCCAGCCGAGGCGGGGATCACCCGAGTCGGCCACGTCCTGCAATTCAACCGAGGCGTCGGCGCCGACCTCCATGGCGGCGACGATCGCCCCCAGCCGGGCTGCGGTCTCGGCCGACCAGGGCCCGTCGGGGTAATCCGGTGGTGGGCCAAAATCGGTGACCTGGCCAGTCTCGATGGTGGCAATGTCAACCACGGGCGACGAATTGGCCTGGTCCCCGTTGGCCGCGTCGTCGCCACCGTCTGCGCTTGAGCAGCCAAGGGCGACGACGGCGGCGATTAGTAGTGCGCTCAACAGACGTAGCATTTTGTGATCCTCGTTCCTCGCCAGTCGGAACTCTCGACTGGGTACAGGCTCGAAATCTTGGACGAAATCGGCTGTAACTACAACAATCAACCTTTGAGTTCTTCAGATGTTCCCCAGCGATCGGATCAGACGGTCCTCTAATGTGGAACCTGGTGACAACGTCTGATGCCATCGTGATCGGAGCGGGGGCGGCTGGCTGTGTCGTTGCCAGAATGTTGCTCGATGCCGATCGTCGGGTGCTGCTGTGCGAGGCCGGTCCGGGGTTGCCGGTCCCTGCTGGGTTGCGCACGGTCGACGCCCTCGATGCCCTGGGCCAGTCCTCGTGGTTCTGGCCTGGAGTGTCGGCGATGGTGGCCGGGGCCGGGGCCGGGGCGAAGGTTCCGTATCGAATTGGTCGGGGTGTCGGCGGGGGCACGGCCATCAACTCGCTGGTCATGACGATCGGTGATCGCGCCGACTATGACCAGTGGGAGCACCTCCGGGGTGTCGCGGGCTGGAACTGGGCCAATCTGGCTCCCTGGTTCGGTCACGTCCTCGACCTGCTCCCCACCTCGGTTGTCGCTCCCGGGCCTCTGGCCGTGGCCGTGGGGCGGGCTGTGGCCAACGCCGGGATCGCCATGGCGGGCTCCAGCGTTGAGATTGATCAACAGGGCCTGGTTGCCGCCTCGTTGGCCGTGGCCGATGACCACCGGGTCTCCGCCGCCGACGCCTTTCTTGGTGATCCCCCAGGGCTCAGTGATTCCTCCAGGCTCGGTGATTCCTCCAGGCTCGGTGATTCTTCGGGGCTCGGTGATCTCTCCGGGCTTGATCTCCGTCCCCACAGCACCGTTCGTCGGGTGTTGTTCGATCGGTCGCGGGCTGTTGGGGTCGAGCTGGTCGACGGGTCACGGCTGTGGGCGGGCCGGGTCGTTGTCAGTGCCGGTGCCCTGCACACCCCGGCGCTGTTGATGCGATCGGGGGTGATCCCGGTCGGGGGGCAGCGCCCGGTGGTCGATCACCCCTCGTTCACCTTCACCGTGGCTCTGCGTCCTGAGGCCAGGGTTGGCGTCGACCGGGCCGTGGCTCCGATCTCCACCCTGCTCCGTTGGTCATCGCAACAGTGGCCCCAGCCCCAAGTGGCCTCGGAAGGGCCGGGGCGGGTCGCGGGGGACGTTGCCGATCTGCAGGCGGTGGTTATGGACCATGTCGGCTCGGGCCCCGGGCAGCGTCGCTACGGTGCCGTGGTCGTCGCCTTGACCGGGGTTGAGTCCGTCGGATCGCTACGCATGCGCTCCAGCGGTGTCACCTTCGACCCTGGTTGGCTCAACCGGGAGACGGATCGACGTCGCTTTGTGGCCGGGGTGCGGCTGGTGGCCCGCCTGCTGGCCGATGACGCCATGGCTGCAGTCGTCGAATCGGTTTTTGTCGACGACGATGGCACCACCCTTGAGACGTTCAGTGCCTGGTCCGACGATGAGATCGCCAGGTGGCTCCTCAACCATCCGGGACCGCTGGCCCATCCCACCTCCAGCTACTCCGTCGGTGGGGTTGGTGGGGCGCCGCCGGTGCTGCACGGTGATGGGGCGGTGCGGGGCGTCGATCGGTTGCACGTGATCGACGCTGCGGCCCTTCCCCACGCGCCTGCGGGCAATCTGCAGCTCCCGGTGATGGCGGTGGCGGCCAAGTTGGCCAACGACCTGGTTTCGTAACCTTTGATCACAACTGGTGTCACCCGCTGGGAACGGCGCGCCCAGTGTCGATAACCTAGGGTGCAGGGTTTCGAAGGGCTGGCGCCGCGCTCGGTGGATGTCGGCTGGAGACCCATCTCCAGGAGGTTGATTGCCCAATGGCCTATACCGAACCCATGCTCGGCACCGTTGCTGCCGCCGACGCCGAAACCCGATCGGCGTTTCTCATACGGGTGTACCAACACCTGGCCCTGGCCGTTGCCGCCTTCGTCGTCTTCGAGACGGTGTTGTTCGTCACTGGGATCGCTGAGCGCCTGGCCATCTTCTTGTTCGGGACCGGTGGTGTGGCCTGGCTCCTGGTCCTTGGTGGCTTCACCGTCGTTTCCATGATCTCGACCCGCTCCGCCGCCAACATGCACAATGTGCAGGCCCAGTACCTGGGGCTCTTCGCCCTGGCGCTGGCCGAGGCCCTCATCTTCGCTCCCTTCCTCTACCAGGCGTTCAACCAGGACGGCGGCGAGGGCACGGTGGTATCAGCCGCCGTGGTGACCGGTGTCGGCTTTGGTGCCTTGAGCCTGGTGGCCTTCACCACCCGCAAGGATCTTTCGTTCCTGCGGCCCCTGATCATGTGGGGATCGATTGTCGCCATCGGGCTGATCGTCGTGGCCGTCCTGTTCGGGCTGCAGCTCGGAGCGCTGTTCTCGGTGGCCATGATTGGCCTGGCCGGGGCCTCGATCCTGTACCAGACCCAGACCATCATCCGCCGCTACCCGCAATGGGCCCACGTCAGTGCCGCCGTCAGCCTGTTCGCCTCGCTGATGATGTTGTTCTGGTACGTGCTGCGGCTCTTCATGCGCCGCTAGTCCGGCCCTGACCGGTCGTCCCCGCCTTGTGCGGCCGACCGTTGCGTTCACCCTGTCCCAACCATTCGGCCCGATCACCCTCTCGGTGATCGGGCCGAGTCGCGTCCGGGCGGGTTGGGAGGCCGGAAAATCGTGAGCCAATGTTGCAAATTTGTATCAATTGAACTTGACTCTGAGTGACCATCCCCGCAAACCGTGGTCGTCTGACCCAGTCGTCAACCGAGTCGAAGTTCAACCTCATCCATGTCAGTAGATCCAATAGCTCCATATCGTCGCCTCGTGGTGGCCCAGGCACCGGACGCGCTCCGTCGCTCCCGGGTCATTGGTTCCGTGGCCGACCTGGCCGCCGATCCCGAGCGCGACTCCCGACACATCCACCCGTTCGGGCCCGCGGCGGGAGGCGGGAGCTCCCAGTTTGGCCCGTCGCCGGTTCTGAACCTCGACTTCGGCCACGGGTCCACGACGCCACCAGGTCCGACGGCTGGGCCCGCAGCGCGGCGGCCCTCGGCCCGACCGTGGTTGCTCGGGGTTGTCGCCGTCGTGCTGGTCGTCGTCGGCATCGTCGTCCTTGGCCCGCTACTCGTCGGCGACACTCCTAACCGGGTCTCCGCCTCGTCAGCGTTGCCGACGTCCACGGCGTCCGGCACGGCCACCATCCCGGAGGCTCCACCGGCAGCTGGGGCGCCGACGCCAGACCCATCGTCCCCCGCGACGGCACCGATCGCTGATGCGTTGCCTCTCGCCGTCACCGGTGTTGGTGACGGCGTTGGCGGCGGTGTGGGTGGGGGCGACGAGGGTGGCGATGTGGCCGTTGGCGCCCCGGCACCGGTCGGGCCGACGGTCACCGTCGACGGTTCCCTCCGGTCGGCGCCGAGTTCACTACCCCAGGGCCTGGCCACCTCGCCTTCGACCGCGGTTGATTCGCTGGTGACCACGCCATCGACGTCGGTGCGTCCCGCTCCACCGACGCTTTCGTCATCCTCGTCGGTGCCAGCATCGACCACTTCGAGCGCGGGCCCGACCCCGTCGACGGTCGGCCCCGCCACCACCGGTGGCGTCACCTCCTCGTCATCGGTTCAAGTCACGAGACCTGCGGTGGCCACGACCCGTCCGGCCCAGCCGCCCACTCCCACCACCCCGACGACGAGGCCCCGTCCGCCTGCTCCAGCCACCACCGTGACCCCGACCGCCCCGCCGACGACGCCACGACCAACGGTGCCGACGACTGCGCCGTCATCGACCACGACCACGGCTCCACCATCCGGGCGGATTCTGTGGGAGGAGAACTTCGATCGACTCGATCCCCAGCAATGGTCGCTGGAACACTCCACCTACGGCGATGGGAACAACGAGTTGCAGTGTTACCGCCCGGAGAACGTGTCGGTGTCCAATGGCAAGCTCGTTTTGCAGGCCGTAACCGAGCGCTACACCTGTCCCAGTGGGTCAACCCGTTCAGTGACCTCCGGCATGATCAGGAGTCGGGGGGTGACCTTCTCGCCCGGTCAGGCCCTGGAGTTCCGGGTCAAGCTGACTCCCGCTGACGAGAACGACCAGTCAGGCCTGTGGCCTGCGGTCTGGTCGTCCGGCTGGGGTGGCGGGGGCTGGCCCGCAGGGGGAGAGCTGGACTTCCTGGAGGTCATGACGGCCAACAATCCCAAACGCTCCATCTACAGCATCCACTACGCCAAGCCCGGCGGTGCCCACGGAACGACCAACCGCCCGGTTGTCGGCAGCGAGAACTTCAGCGCATCGTGGCACACCGTGCGTTTCGACTATGGACGTAATGGCCAGTTGGCGTGGCACCTTGACGGCCGCAAGGTCTTTTCGGTGTCGGGAGTCGAGACCAATCAGGGTTATCCCCGGCCGTTCAATCTTCCGATCTCAGAGCTGAAGATCAACCTTGCCCTTGGTGGTCGGCCGGGTCCATTGTCACCGGCTGCGGTCGGGTCGCGGGGGGCAACATTCGAAGTCGACTTCATACGTATCCTGGAGCTGTAGCAGCAGCGTCAACGATCGTCTAGGATTCGTGACGATCCAACCTGCATCAACCGTTGGCGACACTGACGGGATGATTGATGGCGCGGGTGTGGTGAGGGTATGGAGGCAACATTCCGGATGTTGGCGTTAGCGCATCCGGTTGTCAGCGGAGAGAGACGATGGCCTGGTTCAATGGTGAACCAGGTTCGAGGGGTCACAGTTGCGAAGGTGGTTGAAGAGATGGTGGTGGGCGCCATTGATTGTTGTGGTCGCGCTCCTGTTGAAAGCGGCGTTGGTTGGCGCCTGGCTCCAGGGGGTCGTCCGCGACGAGGCGGCGCTGGCTTCGGGCCTACCCGTTGAACGCATCGAGGTTGATGGTTTTGACGTGACGCTCACGGGTTTCACCGATGAGAATGAACGCAATTTGGCGGTGGCGGCAGTCGAGGCCTTGGAGTCGACCGACAAAGTGGCGGGCGAGATGTTGGCTGGCGCCCCAGCCGCCCCAGCCGCCCCAGCCGCCCCAGCCGCCGACGACTCCGACAGCGCCGGGCTCGACAGCGACGCCGGCGCCGATTCGGACGATACGGAGTCTGACAGCGACGACGAGGCGTCCGCCCCCGACCTCGATGGCGATGGCGCCGATGGCGATGACGGCGATGAGGCGTCCGTCGCCGATGACGATGACGATGACGAGAGCTCGGATCTGCCGACGCCGTCGATTGTGGTGGGCTTTGACGGCGACATGCTTCTGCTCCAGGGCACGCTGGCTGACGAGGCGACAAAGGCAGCCCTGGTCGAGGGGTTGAGGGCTCGCTTTGGCCTCGAGGTGGATGCCGACGATCTCACCGTGGACGCTGGGACCGTTGCCGCCGACGGAGGCACATTGGTGCTGTCCGGCGAGGTGGACGGAGATGACGAGCGTGAGGCAAGGCTGACGGACCTCTCGGCCGTGGCCCAGGACGTCGGCTATGACGTCGCCGACGAGATGGTCGTTGTGAAGTCGGCTTTGAACGCGCTCACACAAATGAGTTCCATCGAGTTTGGTGAACGACAAGACTCGGTGTCGACCACTTCCCAGGTCACCCTGGATGAGGCGGCGGCCCTGATCAACGAGAATCCTGACGGCACCATCCAGGTCGTGGGGCATACCGACTCCGATGGCTGCGCCGAGCGCAATCTCGAACTCGGCGCCCGCCGGGCCCAGGCCGTTGTCGACTATCTGGTGAGCCAGGGTGTCGATCTTGCCCGGTTGCAAGCCATCAGCGCCGGCGAGGAAGAACTGTTGATCTCGCCTGAGCTCAGCGCCGATGACAAACAACGAAACCGTCGAATTGAGTGGAGGCTCGTCTCGTGAGGACAACTCGATCCGACAGCCACCCCCCGCGAAAGGATCTGTTTCATGCCTTGGTGGTTTAGGACCATTTTTGTACCACTGTTGCTGTGCTTCATCGCCGGATTTGTACTGGGGCTGCTGATCTGGCTTCGGCAGCGGCAGAAAGAAACGGCCAAGTACGAACGTCTCCGCCTCGACCGTGAGGCGGAATCGGATCGACTGAGACTGCGGATCTCCTCCCTCAAGGACAAAGAGGAACAAGTAGGGGTCATGGAAACTGAGCTCATTGAGCTGCGGGGGCAGGGCGAATTGTTTGCCGCCGTCCAGGCCAAACTGGCCGACGTTCAACAGGTGGCGGGCAAGGTGCCCGACCTCGAACGCAAGGTCATCGATCTTCGGCATCAGGCCGACGAGGCCACCCGGCTGGAGGCAGAGGTGGTTGATCTCCAGCAGCAGCTGGCGACCATCGGCCGCGAGGCCCCCGTTTCTGACGATCAGGTTCATCACGACGATGAACTCGATCAGCGGGTCTCGGATCTGTCGGCGGCGGCCAACCGTTCGGACACGCTGGAGGCCGAGCTCCGTAGCACGAGAATCGATCTGGAGGAGACAAGAAGCCGAACCGGTCGGCTCCAGGCTGAACTCAGCGCCGCCCTCGAAGATGCGGACCGTCTGCGGGCAGTGACCGAACGTAATGCGGTGGCCCAGGCCAGTCAGCTCGCCGACCAGGTGGCCGAGCGCCCCGACGACGTCGACGACCCTGCCGACCAGGACATGACCGACGAAATCGCCTCGGCCGAAGATGCCGCCGATGATGTGGTCACCGAGTTGGCGGAGGTAACGCCGGTGGGGGCCGACGACGGTGATTCAGCGGCACCGGACGCCGAGGAGACACCCGACGACGACTCACCGTCTGACCTCGAGGACGCCCCCGCCTGGCAACAGGGCACGACCGAACTGGGTACGCCTGGAGCCGATCACCGCGACGACCTGAAGGCCATCAACGGGATCGGCCCGGTAATGGAGCGCACCCTCAACGGGTTCGGCATCCAGACCTGGGAGCAGATCGCCAGCTTCACCACCGCCGATATCGAGAAGGTGTCGGCGGCCATCAAGTCATTCCCCGGCCGAATCGAACGCGACGACTGGGTGGCGGGAGCCAAGGAACTACTGGCGGCTGGTCACGTGCCGGGAGAAGACACCAGTAACCGGCCCCTCACCAGCAATCGGCGCCGCAAGACCTGAGAGTGGGAGGCTCAGCCGGTGGTCGACCACCGGCTGGGCGACCGTCAGCTGTAGTCGTAGAAACCGCGGCCCGACTTGCGACCGAGCAGACCGGCTTCAACCATGCGAGCCAGTAGTGGGGGAGGGGCGTACAGCTGCTCGCGGAACTCGTCGTAGAGCGAGTCGGCGACGGCCATCGTCGTATCGAGCCCGATCAGGTCGGCCAGGGCCAACGGCCCCATGGGGTGGGCACACCCGGTGACCATCCCCTGGTCGATGTCCTCTTTGGAGGCGAAGCCCGATTCGAACATGCGAACGGCCGACAGTATGTAGGGGATGAGTAGGGCGTTGACGATGAACCCGGCCCGATCCTTGGACCTGACGGTTCGTTTGCCCAGCTGATCGTGGGCGAATGTCTCGGCCCGGGAGATGGAGTCATCGCTGGTGTACAGCGAGGTGACAAGCTCCACCAGGTGGAGTACCGGCACGGGGTTGAAGAAGTGAATCCCGATCACGTTCTCCGGCCGTTGGGTGGCCATGGCCAACTTCATGATCGGGATTGACGAGGTGTTCGATGCCAGAATGGCATCGTCATCGCTCAGCACCGCGTCGA
>Ga0316192_10001361_pt1 | contig 17945 bp, 18 predicted proteins | sample MerIslwburrow_MG_FD_204931 | JGI IMG/M metagenome (GOLD analysis project Ga0316192, IMG submission 204931) | Coastal sediment microbial communities from Maine, United States - Merrow Island worm burrow | ecosystem: Environmental > Aquatic > Marine > Coastal > Sediment | place: USA: Maine...
GGGTATAGATTTGGGTAGTTGATAAATCACTATGTCCCAACATCATTTGTACTGCGCGCAAATCGGCGCCATTATTCAATAAGTGCGTGGCAAAGCTATGACGCAATGTGTGTGGAGATATAGGCTTAGTAATGCCTGCAGATTGAGCGTAATGCTTTATTCTGTACCAAAAGGATTGACGCGTCATCCCCGAATTTCTTTGGGTTAAAAAAACCGTATCGCAACTACCATCTTTATTGAGTTCCGGTCTCACTTCATTTAAATAGCGTTCTAACCAGTATACGGCTTCATCTCCAATTGGGATTAAGCGTTGCTTATTGCCTTTACCAGTAACCCTGATAACGCCCTGGCGTAAATTTAATTCAGTAAGTTTAAGACCAATCAACTCTGATACTCGTAAACCGCTGGCGTAAATAAGCTCTAACATGGTTTTGTCGCGAAACCCAAGAATGTCACTGTCGTTTGGACTGCTGAGTAAGGTGATGACCTCTTTTTCCGTTAATGTACTAGGGAGGTTTTTACTAATTTTTGGAAGGTCGATTTTATCGCTTGGATCAATCTCGATTTGATTGTCTTGTCTCAGTTTACGATAAAATCGTCTGAAACTTGAAACGAGACGCGCTGTTGATCTTGTTTTCGCGCCATTTTTTACTTTCCAGCTTAAATATTCCAATAAATTCTGGCGCTGAGCATGCGCTAATTCAATCTGCCCATTATTAGCCAGCCAGAGTGACAAACCTTGCAAATCTCGACGATAGGCACTAAGGGTATTATCGCTCAACCCATCTTGCATCCATATGCCATCTAAAAAGGATTCGATTACGTTTTCTGATTCACGAATTATCGATGCGTTATTTTTTGTGCTCATGACTCAACAACCAGCGTTTTAACTCGAGATTTTTACCTTGAATTGCACCACCATATCCACCCAAACTGGATTTTGCAACCACACGGTGACACGGTATGATTATCGGTATTGGATTATTTCGACAGGCATTCCCTATTGCACGCGCACCTGTATGAAGTGATTTTGCCATTTCACCATAGCTAAGCTTCTCACCTACAGGAATTGCCAGTAAAGAACTCCACACAATTAATTGAAAAGCAGTGCCTGATGGCTCAAGTGCCACGTTAAACTCTTGTTTACCGTCTTTAATGTAGCGGTTCAATTGATCAACAATGTCTTTAGCGAAGGTACTTTGGGGGGGTATAACATCCTTGTTGTCGTTCAAGAAATCAAGATTAACCAACTTTCCCATATGAGTTCTTAAACCCAAAGTTAGTCTGAACTCAGTCAATGAATACTTAGCTACCGCACAATAAGTATTACTGACAGGCATATCGCATCCTTCTAACTATAAACCAAACACCCGATAATTATACTATTGAGTTACGCTGTCGAGTTAAATCGTGAAAATGGTTTTTATGATTGTTGCTATTTTATTCCGCGATCACTATTTTTTTAACTTCTCTTTAATTCTTGCTGCTTTTCCTCTCAAGTCACGCAAATAGTAAAGTTTAGCGCGTCTAACATCACCGCGTCGCTTTACTTCAATATCTTGAATACTAGGGCTATAGGTTTGAAAAACCCTTTCTACGCCTTCGCCATGGGAAATTTTTCTTACCGTAAAGGCCGAGTTTAAGCCACGATTGCGTTTTGCAATGACAACGCCCTCGAAGGCCTGTAAACGTTCTCGACTACCTTCTACGACTTTAACCTGAACAACAATGGTATCGCCAGGCCCAAAATCAGGAACCTTTTTGTTCATTTGTTCAGCTTCTAATTGATCAATAATAGTACTCATTGGATGCTCCATTTTTGCTGTTTGTATATTATACTCGTTTTTCAATCGCTTGTTCATACTCGTGTATGAATTCGCTCAATAGTTCGTTTTGCTCACTATCTAGGTGCATTTTTTGTAACAAATCGGGTCGCCTTAACCAGGTTCGCCCTAAGGATTGCTTTTCACGCCAACGTGCAATTGCTTTGTGATCACCACTTAGTAACACACTTGGCACCTGTACGTTATCGACCTGTTCTGGTCTAGTGTAATGGGGATAATCAAGCAAACCATTCATGAATGAATCGAGTTCTGCTGATTCACTATCGCCCAAAACATTGGGTAATAAGCGTGTCACGCCATCAATAAGCACCAATGCAGCAATTTCACCACCGCTTATTACATAGTCACCAATAGAGTATTCTTCGTCTATTTCCGCCGAAATCAAACGTTCATCGACGCCTTCATAGCGACTTGCAACTAAAACCAAGCCTGATTCGGTGGCCATTTTTTTCAAGTCTGCTTGTGTAAGTAACTTTCCTTGTGGCGATAAGTGAATAACTTTTACTTTATTATTCGGGTGTCCCTGCTTTGCTTTGCGAATGGCCTTACCCAGCGGTTCCACCATCATGACCATACCGGGCCCACCACCATACGATTTATCATCAACCGTTCTATGGCGGTCAGAGCTAAAATCTCGCGGATTCAAATAATCCAGCGACAAAATCCCATTTTTGACTGCACGCCCAGTAATTCCGTAATCAGACACCACAGCAAAAAGCTCTGGAAATAAAGTTACCACACTAATATGCATACGAAACCAGTTGGGTGACACACCTCTTTAAGAAGAAAACTCCAGATCCCAATCGACTAAAATTACACCTTTTTTTAGATCCACTTCCTTTATAAACTCATTTTTAACATAGGGAACAAGGTGTTCATGTTCGCCCTTAACGACTAAAACATCATTGGCGCCGGTTTCTAATATGGAGTCTACTCGACCGAGTATTTCTCCCTCCAGTGTCACCACCCGTAAACCAACAAGTTCAATCCAATAGAATTCGTCTTTTTCCAAGGCCGGCAGTCTTGCCTTATTAATCGCAATTTCTGCGCCTTTTATGCTCTCCACTTGATCTCTGTCGGTGAAGGATTGAAGTCTAACCACAATACCTTTACCATGAGCACGGCCCTCTTCGATCGTGTATTGTTGCCACTGATCCTTATTTCCAATATACCAAGATTTGTAATCTAATATATTGGTTATTGGATCGGTATAAGAATATACATGCACCCATCCACGCAATCCATACGCACTGGCAACCTTGCCTACGACTAATAAGTCGTTTTCGGGATCAGCTGGCACATCACTACCCGAAGCTTGCAACATACTAGGCCTCTAATAAGTTTAGGGCCAAACTATGCAGCGTTTTGCTTCAGTAGGCTTGATACTCTATCGGATGCTTGCGCACCTTGAGACAACCAATAATCAATACGGTCAGTTTCAATATGTAACTTAACTTCACCGCCAGTTGCTCTTGGATTAAAATAACCAACCTTCTCAATAAAACGGCCATCGCGTTTATTTCGCCGATCGGCGACTACGATGCTGTAAAAAGGACGTTTTTTTGCGCCACCTCTAGATAGACGAATTACGACCATATGTGTAATATCTCCAATAATATCAGTTAATTAAATCTTCTTTTTAAAGTAATATCGCACCCACAAGAAGATTCGTGAGGGCGTATTGTAAGGAAATAGCGGGAAAAATGAAACTATTTGTCACTGTTTTAGCTGAAATTAATTAAAACTCAGCTTTTGTTGCGCATATCAATCTGGATAAACAAGCTTAAAATGGCATTCCTGGTGGCATACGGCCTTTCATTCCCCTCATCATCTTAGCCATACCGCCCTTAGCCATTTTTTTCATCATCTTTTGCATTTGGGTAAATTGTTTTAATAATCGATTAACATCCTGTACCTGTACCCCGGAGCCATTCGCGATACGTCGTTTTCGAGAACCCTTTATCACCTGCGGAAAGCGCCTTTCCTGGGGCGTCATGGAGTTAATCATGGCCTCCAAGCGCAAAAATTGTTTATCATCCACTTTGTTCTTAAGAGCATCACTCATACCAGACATACCTGGCATTTTATCCACAATATTGCCTAGGCCACCCATATTTTGCATTTGTTGCAATTGGGCACGAAAATCCTCCAAATCAAAACCTTTACCTTTTTTTAATTTTGTTGCGAGTTTTTCAGCGGCTTGTTGATCAACTTTACGTTCAACTTCCTCAATTAATCCCAGTACATCGCCCATACCTAATATACGAGACGCTAAGCGATCCGGATAAAATGGTTCCAAGGCGTCGATTTTTTCACCAACACCCATAAATTTTATTGGCTTACCTGTGATTTGACGAATAGACAGAGCGGCACCACCACGTGCGTCACCATCTGCTTTGGTTAATATTACTCCCGTCAGAGGCAAGGCATCATTAAATGCCTTAGCCGTATTGGCGGCATCCTGACCCGTCATACTATCCACCACAAACAATGTTTCTACGGGATCAATGGAAGCATGCAACTCCTTGATTTCACCCATCATTTCCTCATCTATATGAAGTCGCCCAGCAGTATCTATAATAACGACATCAATTAAGGATTTTTTGGCTTGTGCAATGGCCGCCTTAGCAATTTTCGTGGGTTTCTGCGAGATATCACTAGGGTGAAAATCCGCACCGACTTGTTGAGCCAGAGTTTTGAGCTGCTCGATAGCCGCTGGGCGGTAAATATCGGCACTGGCCACCAAAACACTTTTCTTTTTGGTTTCTTTAAGCCAGTTGGCTAATTTTGCAACGGTCGTGGTTTTACCAGCACCTTGTAAACCGGCCATCAAAATGACGGCAGGGGGACGGGTACTCAGATCTAGTTCCTCGCACTGTTCGCCCATCACCGTGATCAATTCTGCTTGTACGGTTTTGATGAAAGCCTGTCCGGGAGTCAGGCTTTGCATTACATCCTGCCCTACGGCTTTCTGACGAAGGTGTTCGATAAAATCTTTTACAACCGGCATGGCCACATCGGCTTCAAGAAGCGCCATACGAACTTCACGCAGAGTCTCTTTTATATTTTCCTCTGAAATACGGGCTTGGCCGCGAACCTTTTTTATCGTATGAGAAAGTCGGTCAGTTAAACCATCAAACACCGGTGATTACCTCTCTAAGCTAAACCTAAATAAATCAGTTAAACCAGAAAAAACTGAATAGGCTAAAAGTGGATACTGGATTAATATCATTCAACAACCCAGCCTCAGGATATGAATCCTAATACAAATGACTGTTACTGTATAGATCACTATTGTGGAGCTGATGGATTGTTTGTCTATAGATACGGTTGGAAAATATTACAAATTAAAGACATCGCCACCATTTAGACGCAAAACTTCCCGATTTGACATGGCTTCCTGACACTCAAGCACAATTTTATCTTCCTGCCCTGGCTTGGTGTGGGATATATAAATTTTCGGATTATGTTGTAATTTTTTAATGTCTTTAGCTAACAGCTGAGGTGTATAGTGGCCTGCCTTTTTACTAAGGTCCAATTCTGAATTAGCGAATGCGGTTTCCACTATGAGAAACTTCAAGGCCTTACGTGCGTTTAATTTGTCCCATAGATTATCGTTTGTGGTTGTATCGCCACTATAGGCAAAAGCGCCTTCGTTTGTTTCAACGCGGTATGCCACACCAGGTACAATATGATTTACCTCAATCATTTCAAAGGTTCGACCCTTAATGGTCAAGGTTTCACCAGGTTCCATAACCTCGTAACGCATCACAGGAGACTGTTCTGTGGGTAATTTTGCAAAATCCGGCCATATGGTCCAATTGAATATATGGGTTTTCAGCGCTTCAATTGTTGATGCTTGGGCATGAACGACGATAGGATCTCTTATACCATCAAATATACTGTCAACTAACAATGGTAAAAATGCGAAATGATCCATATGGGTGTGGGTCAGAAATACATGCCGAAGATTGCTCATTTCGGTTAAGGTCAAATCACCTACGCCACTGCCCGCATCGATCAAAATATCATCATCTACGATGATGGAAGTGGTCCTTAAACCCACGCCTACACCGCCGCTACAGCCTAATACCCGAACTTTCATAGTTCACCGAATAGCTTGTTTTTGTTAAAGTACCTTTCCATAAAACCTACTTGATGATAGCCTAATATACTCGTACATGCAGAAAACATAATTACTTTCAATAGTTAGGTATAAACTTAAAGTACCGAACCTATGATAAACCAGTATAATAATACTAACCATATGTTTTATAAATATAAATCAATTGATTTGAGTAGATTTCCAAATAACTTAACGCGTTATTTTTGTAAAAAACCACAAAACCAGTTAATTATCCTGGATCTATTAACGGCACCATAGCAAAATAATTGATATCTATGCAAAATACTTTCATTAGTTTTATAACCTGTGCACTTTATATTTTCACTGGCGCTTTGCTTGCCATACGATTATTTCGCCAAAAAGGAATGCAAAGCACAAATCCGCTTTTCTCAAAAGCAGCGGCAATTAGTCTTGGGTTCATGGCTGTCGCATTGCATGCCGTATTACTATACCAAACCCTATTAGTGCCAAATGGCCTAGATTTGGGTGTTTTTAATGCCATCTCTTTAATCACATGGTTAATTGCGCTTACGCTCTTATTAGCGATCATCACTAATCCCATAGAAAGCTTGGGTATATTAATCATGCCATTCGCCGGTATTTCAGTCCTACTGGGTACTTTCTTTCACGTTGAGCACACGATACTCGTTGCCCAGGCAATGGAGCTTAAATTACATATCATTATGTCAATATTGGCCTATAGCCTGTTAAGTATTGCAGCGGTTCACGCGCTGGCACTCGCGCTGCAAGAGTACCAACTTCGCCACAAAAAACCAGGTGGCTTTGTTAGAGCCTTACCTCCCCTACAAACCATGGAAACACTATTATTCCAAATGATCGGTTTGGGATTCTTTTTACATAGTCTCTCGCTGATAACGGGAATTATCTATTTAGATGACATGTTTGCGCAACACATTGCCCACAAGACAATTTTATCCATAATAGCGTGGACTATTTTCGCCATATTGCTATGGGGCAGATGGCGTTTCGGATGGCGAGGCTCCACGGCTATTCGTTGGACTTTAGTTGGTTTTGCCGTTCTATTTCTGGCATATGTAGGCAGCAAGTGGGTACTGGAAGTCATTTTGAGCCGCTAAAAATTGGCGCAATTTACACAAACCAGATCATTTTATATTTATTCAAGAGGCTAGCCCTTTAATTGGACGACATTCCCCTTAGTTTATTATTTGGTTTTCTGAGTTTTCTGATTATATTATCAGCCTTCTTTTCAGGATCAGAAACCGGATTAGTCAGTTTAAACCGCTATCGCTTACGTCACCTTACTCGTATTAGGCACCGCGGTGCAATGCGCGCCAATCGATTGCTAGACAAACCCGATCGGCTGATCGGAATTATTCTTTTGGGTAATAACTTTGTTAATATTCTGGCGGCGTCTATTGCGACAATTATTGGATTGCGACTATATAACGAAACTGGTATTGCAATTGCGACTGGTTTATTGACATTGGTGATCTTGATATTTTCCGAAGTCGCTCCAAAAACCATAGCACTATTACACCCCGAGCGATTTGCGTTTCCAGCCACAATAATCCTGGAACCGCTTTTAAAGATATTTTACCCCATTGTATGGCTTGTAAATGTTATCGCTAATGGTTTTTTAAAATTGATGGGAGTTTCCTTCGATACGAAAGAAGCCCAGAACCTAACCAGTGATGAGTTGCGCTCAGTGGTTAACGAAGCAGGTGCACTCATTCCTCGTCGACATCAATTGATGCTTACCAATATATTAGATTTGGAACAGGTATCTGTTAACGACATAATGGTGCCGAAAAACGAGATCGTGGGCATTAATCTGGATCAAGAATGGGAAGAGATCATTAAGCAAGTGTCTGTTAGTCAGCACACGCGTTTACCGGTATTCAAATCTGATATAAACAACATTGTTGGCCTTATCCACATTCGAAATACGATCGATATATTGTCTAATCCTGAGTCTATCAAAGACTCATTACTACCCTATATTAGAGACGCCTATTTTGTGCCGGAAAACACCCCACTAAACACTCAGTTATTACATTTTCAGCGCCAGAAGCGTCGAATCGGTCTAGTAGTTGATGAGTATGGTGATATTCAAGGGCTGGTAACACTAGAAGACATATTAGAGGAAATTGTCGGTGAATTTACATCAGAGCCCGCAGGTACGATAAAAGATGTTCACCCACAAGCCGACGGCACTTATGTAATAGACGGTAGCGCGAATATTCGGGAACTCAATCGCACCATGAGATGGAATTTACCGACCACGGGTCCTAAAACATTTAATGGTCTAATAATAGAACACTTAGAATCCATCCCAGAACCTGGAACGAGTGTATTAATATCAGGTTACCCCATTGAAATCGTGCAGATCAAAGACAATACGGTGAAAACCGCTAAAATTGACCCAACGCTTATTAGAATAGCTGATGACAGCACCGAGCATGAAGACACCGAAAGCACTGATGAACCATAGTGTGGCAACTGAATGCTGATCATTTGCAATTGGCCACCATGAATACTATTTATTTACCACCCGAGTGGGCCAAACAAAGCGCCATTTTGCTAACTTGGCCCCATAAACAAAGCGATTGGGCGCCACTGCTTGCACAAGTCGATAAAACATTTGTTGATATAGCTAAAGCCATATCTCGTTATGAACAAGTCATCGTCGCCTGTTTTAATCAAGCCCATGAGGAACATGTCTGGTATCAATTAAAAAACACTGATTGCATTCTTGATAATATTTCACTGTTCGTGTCGCCAAGCAATGATTGCTGGGTTAGAGACCATGGTCCCATTTCAGTATTTAATGGCACGCATGTCGTATTGCTTGATTTTAGTTTTAATGGTTGGGGTAACAAATTTGATGCTACTCTAGATAATCGAGTTTCACTCGAATTGCACAAACTAGGCGCATTTAAAGTTGCACCGATAGAAAGTAAAGATTTTGTCCTGGAAGGAGGCAGCGTTGAGGTCGACGGAAAAGGTGGCATACTTACCACGACTAGTTGTTTATTAGCACGCTCACGAAATCCTGGTAAAAGCCAAGCACAAATAGAAACGCAATTAATGCAAGAATTTGGTGTAAATCGTTTTTACTGGCTGCACCACGGCCATTTGTCTGGCGACGATACGGATGGACACATTGATACGCTGGCTCGTTTTACTGACGAACACACCATCGCTTACAGTGCCTGCGATGACCCTCAAGATGAGCAATTTGCCAGCTTAAAAAAAATGGAGCAGGAACTGTTACACTTTCGGGATTGGAACGGCCAACCATTTAAGCTGGTACCCTTGCTTATACCAAAACCCATACACGATGCCAGCGGTCAACGTCTTCCCGCGAATTATGCAAATTTTTTGATTATTAATAGCGCTGTGTTAGTACCAACTTATAACGATCCTGCAGATCAATTCGCCATAAAACATTTAAAACGATGTTTCATCGATAGAAAAATAATAAGCGTAGACTGTTTAACACTCATACAACAAGCAGGCAGCTTACATTGTGCTACTATGCAAATACCGTTAGCCCCCCTATAGATTGAAGGAATCCTTATGTCAAACAGGGTCATTAAAATCGGCATAGTGCAGTTTGCGATGAGTAAAAGCACGACAGACAATGAAGCGGCAATCACTCAGCACATTCAATACGCTGCCGAAAATGGTGCCGACCTCTTACTACTACCAGAACTACATAATCATCTCTACTTTTGCCAGCAAGTTGACGAAAAATATTTTGCTTATGCAGAGTCAATTCCAGGCCCCACAACTACAAGACTTGGTGAACTCGCCAAGCAGTATGGCCTTGTTATTGTCAGCTCCATTTTCGAGCGCCGCACGGCAGGGCTCTACCACAATACCGCAGTAGTGATTGAGAGTGACGGAGAGATTGCCGGCATGTATCGAAAGATGCATATACCTGATGACCCTGGTTATTATGAAAAATATTATTTCACCCCAGGGGATCTAGGATTTACACCAATACAGACGTCGGTGGGTAAATTAGGTGTATTGGTATGTTGGGATCAATGGTTTCCCGAAGCGGCTCGAATAATGGCTTTAGGTGGTGCAGAAATATTGCTATACCCCACAGCAATAGGGTGGGACCCAAGGGATTCTGTGGCAGAACAAGAACATCAGCTAGACGCTTGGATTACTATCCAACGCGCACACGCGATTGCAAATGGAATACCAGTTGCGGTGTGTAACCGATTCGGAAGGGAAGCTGATCCTACCAACAGGTCACAGGGTATTAATTTTTGGGGCGCCAGTTTTGTCGCAGGCCCATTCGGGGAAAGACTAGCCACCGCGCCTAATAATGCTTCATCTGTTCAGATCGTTGAGACAGACCTGTCGCAAACAGCGTCTGTTAGAGAGACTTGGCCCTTTCTTCGCGATAGGCGCATTGACGCCTACCGCGAGCTACAAAAAAGAATGCACGATTAACATAATATCACTTGAATAAGCGTAAACCCTTACCTTGTATTAATATTAAGAACGTCACAAGAATAACAATCACTCTGGTTTTTAAACCATTGAGTGCATCACTCCAAGATCGGTAATAATGCAAGCTTAGGATTTAATCTAATTGTTGAGCAATATTCGTACTATTGATATTCTCTGAATTTTCCAGCGGAATGTCACCACCTGCGTCATCCGAGTCACCAAATACACGAGTAGTTTGTACACCACGTGGACTTTCTGATGCCTCATATTGAACGTTTTGACCTTCTTTTAGTGTTTTAAAACCTGCACCATCTATAGTTGAGTAATGTACGAAGACATCTTCCCCACCTGTTTCTGGTACGATAAAACCATAACCTTTGGCATTATTAAACCATTTTACTGTGCCTGACTGCATAATATTCAACCCCTGTCCTTGTACTAGTTCTGCGAAATACAACTTAACACTTGCTCAGCAGTACAATGCTTAATTCAATGATTTCTCATTAAAAACTAATTATTATTATGACATACGGCTTTACTACAAAAAATTCAAACAAAAATTAAGTCTGAAAAACAACGACCAACACTAAACTTAGCATTCAAATATTCGAAACCACTCATTCATTAGCTCTACATTTGTCTAAGCAGCTACTATTAATCTATGCTCAATATTAAGCTTAAAGACAAAACACTCAATTTATGCACAATGAACTTTCAGTCACTTTGGTTAAACAACTAAGGTGCCTTTCGTTGTAGCTCTATAATAATAGAGAATAGAGCAACTTAAATGACACTGCTTTGCATCAACCAAACTCTAGTCAATACTTTCTGGGTTTGCAACATTTTATTAACAATTTTTTGTATTATTTTTTCCGAAATTATTACAAAGTCACAGTTTCATCAGAAATAGATTAAATGGTATGCGGACTATACTTAGTTGTATAATCTATTGCGTCAATTTTGTGTCACTCTAACCGTGATTGTAATAATACCTTTGAGTTGCAATAACAAGAAGTTGTAGGCTAATTTCTGTTGAGCTAAACGCAATTTGCGTTTAATCTTTTAATTAGAACAATAAGGGCGGACTACCCAAGATGATTGTTATACTAAAACCAAATATTGATATAAACAGTTCCGAATACAAAGAACTATTTAGCCAATTATCCTTGCTTAAAGATATTGAAATCAACATACACAAAGTTGAGGGCAAACAACAAAATCTAACTGAGATTTATTTGGTAGGAGAAACTGCATCGATCACTGAAGAGTCCATTAAAGGCTTACCTGGTGTTGATCGAGTCGTTAGAATCTCAGAAGCTTACCGAATTTTAGGTCGGCATTCCGATGACTCTCGACTCTCCTCATTTGATTATAATGGTGTTACTTTTAGTCAAGAAAATATAAATGTATTTGCAGGACTATGTGCGGTAGATACCCGAGAACATGTCGAAATTATGATGCGGACCTTACAAGATAATGGTCAGGTATGCACGCGCATGGGAGCCTACAAACCACGCACTAATCCCTATTCTTTTCAAGGCCATGGAGCAAAATGCTTACCCTACGTATTTGAGCTTGCCGGCAAATACGGGATCAAAGTCATTGCAATGGAAATTACCCATGAAAGCCATCTCGATGAAATTCAATCAGCACTCGAAACCTCTGGGCATGCCACGGGCGTTTTACTTCAAATTGGTACACGTAACACACAAAATTTTGAGCTACTCAAAACAGTAGGCCGTCAGAATGTTTTCCCTGTACTTCTAAAACGAGGCTTTGGAATTACACTTGAAGAGTCGCTAAATGCTGCCGAGTATTTAGCCAGCGAGGGCAATACCAAAATTATTTTTGGCTTAAGAGGCATGAAAACCAACGTTGGAGATCCACATAGAAATATGGTCGATTTCGCTCATACTCCAGTAGTGAAACGTTTAACTCGAATGCCAGTTTGTATTGATCCATCCCATTCGGTTGGTACTCGAGCAATGGCTCCTGATGGTTTGCTAGACATTTTTCATGTTACTGCACAAGGTATTATTGCGGGTGCAAACATGGTCTTGGTGGATTTTCACCCTGATCCCAAATCGGCTCTGGTCGATGGTGCACAAGCTCTCACTATGGAGGAATTACCCTACTTTTTGGAAGATATCAACATCGTAAAACAAGCCTATGACCAGCGGACCGCCTTGGCCCACACCTATAATGCTTCGAAAGCATAATACCCATATAGAATATCTTCACTCTTAAAGAATGTAACAGAATGGTGTAATCAAAGGCTAATTGGTATTACAATAAGGCTTCACTATTATCCGAACAACAAAGGAGTTGTAATCATGAAAAACGTGGGTGGGATTGATAAAATATTACGTATTGCAGTTGGTGTGGCCCTAATAAGCTTGGTATTTATAGGACCCAAAACACCCTGGGGGTGGGTCGGCATCATTCCACTTGCTACAGCACTGATTAATTTTTGCCCGTTATATCCACTCATTGGATTCAGTACGGCCAAGAATAAAGAAATTAAAGAAGCCTAAATTTTTAGATTGCTAAGCCATATGGTCCGATAACCAAGTAGCCCTTGGTATATTGGATCATTGCCTGTAAAATCAGCCAGTTACTGTACTGTTACTCACTGGCTTGGACTAACAGATTTGAGTCTAATAAGTTTAAGCGCCAACACAATTAATAACCAACTGTGCCAGAACAGGTCAAAAATATCCAAGGGCCTAGATAGCGTACCATCGAGCAACAGCCCTATTTTTTCAAACAAATGAGGTTGGGGTACAAAAGGCAACAGGGCTAGTAAAATTGCAAATATGGCCAATGGAACCAATGGGATTCGATCTAATAAAGACATTTATACTTTTCCTTCAAAAAAATTCCCGTCTATTCTAACCTAGTCCAACAGTTTATTCAAAAATACTAATATACTTACAATAACAACAAGTTATACTGCATATTAGACCAGGCAAGACCTCGCGAATTGAGCTAATAAGTGCCAACCTAATTGCAAGTTATTGATGTATATTGGCCTGAGTTTCAAACCTACCTATTATGCAACGTGTTTTCCTATTATAATGGCCAGTCTTACGGTCAAAAACAAAAATAAACAGACCAAAAGTTTTTTCATTATCCAGCATATTTTTTGCTCATTTATTTTAATTCGATTTACGGGGATGGTTAATGCCGAGCGCTTCTATTGATAAAAATCTTAGGACCAGAGTCAAATTATTAGGAACGATCTTAGGGGACGTATTACGCACCCAAGAAGGTGAAGAAGTTTTTAATGCCGTAGAAACCCTAAGAGCCGGTTACGTAACACTGCGTAAAAATGATGATCCCGAGAAACGGGCTAAGCTCGCCAAGATCATCGCAAATTTGACGCCAGATCAATTGACCCACGTTATTAGAGCTTTCAATAGCTTTTTTACCTTACTGAATATTGCTGAAGAAACCCAACAACACGAAGCTCGCCAATTAGCGGCGAGAGAATCGGGCCCAAATTGGATTGGTTCATTTGATTCGGCATTTCGTCAATTACATGACCAGAATCTCAATCGTGAGCAATTGCAATCGTTATTGGATCAATTAGCGTTTATCCCTGTTTTCACCGCGCATCCAACAGAATCCAAGCGTCGTACTATACGTGATGCATTGAGAAGAATTTCTGTACAAAATCGATTACTTAATAACAAAAATTTGAGTAACTTGGAAAAAAAAGAAATAGTAGACAACCTTGAAGTACTGACGCAAACTTTATGGAAAACTGACGAGGTTCGTGCACAGCGCCCTCAAGTTAAAGATGAAATTCTTTATGGCCTCGACTATTTCGATGAATGTCTTTTTGAAGCCGTACCCCTAACCTACCGAAATATGGAAGCCGCGGTGAAACGTGTGTACAACGGTGAAGACGGACCTCAAAGCAAGCCTTTAGAAATACCCAGTTTTATCAGATTCGGTTCCTGGATAGGTGGTGATCGCGACGGTAATCCAAACGTTACACCAGAAATCACTGCAATGGCAATTCGTCTGCAGACTAAGGCGATTTTATCTCATTATATCGATAATGTAGATAAGTTGATCGGCTTACTGACACACTCCATAGAATTCTGCAAACCAGCACAAGCATTTCTGGACAGTCTTGAAGTAGACAAACAATTTTGTAAACAAACTTTTCCCGATAAGCCAGAACATTTTATCAATGAGCCCTACCGACGTAAATTAAGTGTCATGCGTTGTCGGCTCAAACACAACCTGATTGAAATAAAATCAAGTTTATTGGGAGAAGAGTTTGATTTAACAAAAACCCAAACTTATCGGTACCAGTCAGAACAAGAGTTTCTTAATGACCTTAAACTGATTCGAGCTTCCCTGATTTCACACGGCGATAAAGATACAGCAAATGCAGAACTACAAGATCTTATCAGGCTTGTAGAAACTTTTGGATTTTTTCTATTACAGCTTGATATACGCCAAGAATCCACCCGTCACACAGAGGCAATAACGGAGTTATTAAAGCTACAGCAAATTGACTATGAGTCTCTTAATGAAGAACAACGCTTAACGACCCTAGCGCAAGTCATCGCTGAACCAGCGCCCGATAAAATTAACTTATCAGACTTTAGTGAACCTACCAGAGAAACAATAGAGATTCTACAAGTTATCAAACAAATGCGTAAAGAGGTCAGTCCACAGGCTATCGGCAGTTATGTCATATCTATGACCCATCAATCCAGCCATATAATGGAAGTTCTTACCCTTGCACACTTTGTTGGTTTGGTTGGAAAAGAGCATCAAGAATGGTTTTGCAATATACGTGTTGCCCCTCTTTTCGAGACAATAGAAGATCTTGAGCACATCGAACCGGTCATGTCCAAGTTGTTGGAGAACCCAACATATGAAGCCTTACAAAAGGTTTCTGGTAATTTACAGGAAGTCATGTTGGGCTATTCAGACTCCTGTAAAGACGGTGGCATACTTGCAGCCGCCTGGAGTCTGTACGAGGCGCAAAAGAAGGTTACGACCTTAGTAAATTCCTATGGTATTAAATGCCGTCTGTTTCATGGCCGCGGAGGCACCATTGGCCGCGGTGGTGGCCCTACTCACGAAGCCATACTTTCGCAACCAGAGGGTACTGTACACGGGCAAATCAAATTTACCGAACAAGGGGAGGTCTTGTCCTTTAAGTACAGTAATGTCGAAACATCAGTCTATGAACTGGGATTGGGTATTACAGGGCTTATGTTAGCAAGTAGTAATCTCATCCAACCCGCGCTCGACGATCGCAATGATTTCCTAGCGATAATGGACACATTAGCAGAGAGTGGCGAAAATACCTATCGAGAACTGACCGATAACACATCTGGCTTTCTGGACTATTTTTATGAGGCAACACCTGTAGCTGAAATTGGTTTAATGAATATAGGCTCACGCCCATCCCATCGTAAAAAGGGCGATCGTTCAAAAACTTCCGTACGTGCCATAGGCTGGGTATTTGGTTGGGCGCAATCACGTCATACGTTACCTGCCTGGTTTGGAATTGGATCCGCTATAGAAACTTTTCGTGATAATGACCCTATTCGTATGTCGAAATTGCAAAAAATGTATGAAGAATGGCCGTTTTTCAGGACGATGTTAAGTAATACCCAAATGGCACTATTTAAAGCAGAGCCCTTTATTGCAAAAGAATATTCGAAGCTATGCAAAGATCCCGCCGTAAGCGAAAATGTATACAACATAATCCGCGATGAGTACCGGCGTACCGTAACACAGGTGTTGAGTATTACGGGTAGCCAATATCTTTTAGACGATAATCCGGCATTGGCATTGTCATTAGGGCGAAGAGATCCCTACCTTGACCCGTTAAATTATATTCAGATTAAATTATTGGAAAGTTATCGTGATGAGTCATTGAGTGAAGAGCAAAAACAAATTGTATTAAAACCTCTAATACGCTCAATTAATGCCATAGCCGCAGGTATGCGAAACACGGGATAGAGCCCAATTAAGCTTAATTATGCAGGAAATTGTTCAGCATTATGAGTTAGCGATTCGACTGAGCTTCTTTTTTGGCGTTCTTACCATTATGGGAGTCTGGGAAACCATTGCACCGTGTCGCCAGTTTATTACTTCAAGACCATTACATTGGCTAAACAACCTTGGCATGGTTTTTTTAAACAGCCTGTTACTACGCCTGCTGTTCCCGACCGCTGCCGTTGGCATGGCGGTTTTTACCCAAACGCATGGCTGGGGTATATTTAATTATATAGAGCTACCTTTTTGGTTGAACGTCATCATTTGCGTTATATCCCTAGACTTTATAATTTATCTTCAGCATGTATTAGTGCACGCAGTACCTGCTTTGTGGCGCTTACACAGAGTGCATCATGCAGATATGGATTTTGATGTAACAACAGGTGCGCGTTTTCACCCTATCGAAATAATATTCTCCATGCTCATAAAATTTGCCACCATAATTGTATTAGGCCCTCCTGTGGTTGCGGTTATCATTTTTGAAATTCTGTTAAACGCCACAGCCATGTTTAACCATTCAAACGTCAGCCTACCTAAACATGTGGACAAAATACTACGCTTGTTTTTGGTGACACCAGATATGCATCGTGTTCATCACTCGGTGGAAGATGATGAGGCAAATTCTAATTTTGGATTCAACTTACCCTGGTGGGACAGATTATTCGGTACCTACAAAAACCAACCACGCCTAGGACAAATCGGCATGACCATCGGTATACATGGATTTCGTGACCCTAAAGACGTATCCCGATTACCCGGTATGTTGTTATTACCCTTTAAAGGAAAAATAACCCAATATGTTATCAATCGCCGTGCCTGGGAAAATACTGAGGATTAATTAACTTAAACCACTATAATCTATTCATTAATAGTGAATTATTAATCCAGATATATCAATCGGACCAATATTTATTAACACAGTAAAAAATTGATTTGGACCACCTTCTGTATAAGACAGACGCGATGATCCTCGAATTTAGCGGAAACAAAGGGTGAGGGAAGAATTTATGGAAGTCCGATCGTAGAGACAGTAAACCAATGACACAACCATGTGGCAGTTTAAAATTGAACATACAAGGCGAATATTGGAAATATCGTGAAACCAACTATTAATAGTATTGTAATATACACAAAAAATGTCACTAAGATGGTGGCTTTTTATGAAAAGCATTTTGATTTTAAACCACGAACTATTGAGGGTGATAGAATCATTGAATTAATACCTTCACACGGGGGAGCAAGCTTGATGATCCATCCCTCCGGAAAGAGCATGAAAGAAGGTCAAGTTTGCGTAAAGTTAGTTTTTGATATTGTGGATATTGAGGGATTTCGAGAGAAATGCGCAAGAAACGGTCTCAAATTTGGAACCGTTCAACAGGCCGATGGATACGCCTATTCAAATGCGAAAGACCCAGGCCGAAATTCAATTCAAATATCCAGTCGCAGATATAAAAAATAAACCTAAGCAATACAGTTCTGCTATTTAACCT
>Ga0316192_10001362_pt1 | contig 17931 bp, 16 predicted proteins | sample MerIslwburrow_MG_FD_204931 | JGI IMG/M metagenome (GOLD analysis project Ga0316192, IMG submission 204931) | Coastal sediment microbial communities from Maine, United States - Merrow Island worm burrow | ecosystem: Environmental > Aquatic > Marine > Coastal > Sediment | place: USA: Maine...
CCGTATTGCCCTGAACGGTGTCCCCAACAATCAGATGCCAATGCCGGACGGGATCGTCACGGTCCGTATTGATCGCGAAACCGGCTGTCCCGCGCGCGCTGGCCAGGCAAATGCCATATTTGAGGTCTTCAGGGAGGGTCACGTACCTGTATGCGAGGCTATCGACGACACACCAAGTATCTTCAACGATGCCTCCGGGATCGATCCGGATCCCGAAGACGAGTCGGAAGAAGACAGCGAGTCGATCTTCTGAGGGATGGCCAGGAAGCGCAACAATGGAACGGAACGTGCGCGCCAGGTGCTTGCGCAGGAAGCTGCGCGCATCATCGTTGATCACGGCATTCGCGACTACCGGGTTGCGAAACAGAAAGCAGCCGAACGGCTCGGCGCCAGCTCGCGTGGCTCTCTGCCCGGCAATGCCGAGATAGAGGCGGCGGTTGTCGACCACCTGCAGATTTTCGGCGGCGAATCACATGCCGACCTGCTACGCCTGATGCGTACAGCAGCGCTTTCAGCCATGGAACTGTTGGGGGATTTTTCTCCACGGCTGGTCGGCCCTGTGCTGATTGGCACTGCGGATGACAACTCTGCGGTCAACCTGCACCTGTTCGCGGACAGCGCGGAAATGATCGCCATGGAAATTGGCGACATGGGCATCCAGTTTCGACCGTACGAGCGCCGGTTAAAGAGTCGCCGGGGACAGGTAGAGCTGTACCCCGGCTTCGAATTCAGTCACTGCAACGAGACAATCCAGGCGACCGTGTTTCCAATCGACGGTATTCGCCAGGCACCGATGAGCCCGATCGATGGCAAGCCAATGAAGCGTGTTGACTCGGACGCCGTGCAGCAGCTACTGGAGCACGTGTAGGAGCCCGCCTTGCGGGCGAGCTCCTCAGAGACCGACACTCTATAGCAGCCTTTCAGGCTGCCGCGATGCTTCGCCCGCAAGGCGGGCTCCCACAGCGCGCTCCTGCTAGCGATCGCCTATCGGCGTGTAATCCCGCGTGTCCGCACCGATATAAAGCTGCCGCGGACGTGCGATCTTGCCCTTCGGGTCTGAGATCATCTCGCGCCAGTGCGAAACCCAGCCTACCGAGCGACCAAGCGCGAACATCACCGTAAACATCGACGTCGGGATACCGAGCGCCTTGTAGATGATGCCGGAGTAGAAGTCGACGTTCGGGTACAGGTTCTTCTCTTTGAAGTAGTCATCACTGAGTGCGACCTGTTCGAGTTCACGAGCAAGATCAAACAACGGTGTATCGTCGTTGTCGAGAGCATCGAGCACTTTGTGGCACATCTCGCGGATGATCGTCGCGCGCGGATCAAAGTTCTTGTAGACGCGGTGACCGAAGCCCATCAGGCGGAACGGATCGTCTTTGTCTTTGGCCTTCTCGATGTACTTGCCTATCTGGCTGACATCACCGATCTCTCTAAGCATCTCGAGCACAGCCTCGTTGGCACCACCGTGCGCCGGGCCCCACAGGGCCGAGATGCCTGCGGCAATGGCCGAGTAAGGGTTGGCGCCCGAACTACCTGCCATGCGTACCGTCGATGTTGAGCAGTTCTGCTCATGGTCTGCGTGCAAGATGAACAGCAGGTCGAGTGCCTCGGAGGCGACCGGATTGATTTCGTAGGGCTCTGCCGGTACGGCGAACAGCATTTGAAGGAGATTGTCGCAATAATTGAGGTCATTGCGCGGATACATGAACGGCTGGCCCGTATTCAGCTTGTAGGCCGCAGCAGCAATCGTCGGCAACTTTGCGATAATCCGGTGCGAGAAAATCTCCCGGTGATTGCGATTCGAGGCGTCCATCTCGCTGTGGTAGTACGCAGACATTGAACCCACGACCGCAGAGAGTTGCGCCATCGGGTGCGCATCGTAGCGAAATCCCTTGAAGAAATTCAGCATGCCCTCGTTGAGCATGGTGTGGCGACGAATCGTCTCCTCGAAAGCCTCCAGCTCGTCCGCCGTAGGCAACTCGCCATTCAGCAACAGGAAGCATACTTCCATGAAGCTCGAATGCGCCGCCAGCTGCTCTACCGGATAACCCCGGTACATAAGAATGCCTTTCTCACCATCAATAAAGGTGATGTCAGACTTGCAGCTGCCCGTCGCGACGAAGCCGGGGTCGTAGGTGAACGCGCCCTGCTCCTTGTAGAGACGTGCAATGTCGATTACGTCTGGTCCGGTCGTACCGGTATGTACGGGCAACTCGGACTCGGTACCGTTGGGGCTTATCAGCCGATATGCATCCTGGCTCATGTCTCTCCTCTTATTTCTCTTCTACCAAACCAGTCGAGCATAGCAGAGGATTCCGCGTGGCGGAGTAGTGGAAGAACACTATATTGAGCACCAGGCGGAGCCCGCGCAGAGCCTGCGGGGCGGGTCTGGCTGCGGCTTATTCCGCCTTCGCGGAGCCCATTCCGTATTTCTTGCGGAACTTGTCAACGCGGCCGCCGGTATCAACGATCTTCTGCTTGCCGGTGTAAAACGGATGGCATGAGGAGCACACTTCGATGTGGAGTTCCTCACCGAGCGTCGAGCGGGTTTCAAACTCGTTGCCGCAACTACAGATCACCTTGATGGGTTCGTAATTGGGGTGGATATCGGCTTTCATCTTGGCTCTCCGGAGCACGCTTCTATGCGAAAAAGGTCGCGTAGGATATAGCGAAGACGCGATCTCCGCAAGCCCCCAATTCTTATCCACAGATCCTGTGGATAAGGTTGTGGAAGAAAATTGAACGAGTGCCGTAAGGTGCGGATTTTCAAGCAGCGACACCAAAATGACTATTTTGTGTCCATTTTTATAATATGAATAAAAACAACGACTTATAGTGCTTTTGCGACGCACAAAATGAGATGAGTGCCTTCAAGTGCTGAAAATACAGTACCCGCTGCCGTCTTGTGCATAATTGAACGAGTCCAGGCGTTCGGTCGCGAGCGCGATTTTCGCCCCTGCGTGCTCAAAATTTGCGCAAAAATTCGGCCTGCAGGTCATTAAGAAACTGCTGCCCAAGGGCTGTTGCTCGCCAGGTATTCGATGCATCGCGCTCGACCAGGCCCTTTTCGAGTGGACCACGCATCGCCGTTTCCAGCTGCTCGCGCGAGAGGCCGGTCCGCTCCTGGAACAGGTTTTCGGGAAAACCGTCGAGGAGACGCAGCGCATTGAGCATGAATTCGAACACCAGGTCGTCATCTGACAGCAATTCCGGCTGAGCGGCAGCGCCACCCCCCTCCATTGCCAGCATGTACTGGAGTGGATTGGCGGGTTTGCGGTAACGCGCGGCGCCGCCGGACCCGCTGATTTTTCCGTGCGCGCCCGCACCCACTGCCAGGTAGTCGCCAAACAGCCAGTAATTGACGTTATGCCGGCAACGTCGCTTCTCGTCGACGGCCCAGGCTGATACCTCGTACTGCCGGTAACCAAGCGACCGCAGTCTTTGCGCGCCGGCGTCCTGTATCTCCCAGGCGCCCTCTTCCTGTGGCAGACCGTCGGGCGGTCGTGCGAAAAAGACCGTATTGGGTTCGAGCGTCAGCTGGTACCAGGAAATGTGTGTCGGGCCCAGTGCCGCCGCTGACTCGATATCGATCGTCGCGGATTCGGTTGTCTGCCCGGGCAGGCCGTGCATCAAGTCAATGTTGAAGTTGTCGAATCCGGCGGTAACCACGTCTTCGACCGTACGACGAATATCATCGCTGCCGTGAATACGCCCCAGGCGCTTGAGCGCGTCGTCATCAAAGCTCTGGGCGCCAATTGACAATCGATTGACTCCAGCATCGCGATAGGCCGCAGGCGTCCCGAACTCCACGGTACCCGGGTTTGCTTCCATCGTGACTTCAGCATCGGTAGCAACCGAGAAACGCCCGGCCACGCCCTCGAGCAACTGTCCTATCTCGCCGGGCGAAAAAAGGCTCGGTGTACCACCGCCAAGAAAAATGCTCTCGATTGTTCTTCCGGCGGCCCTCTCCGATTCACGATCGAGATCTGCAAGCAGCGCGTCAATGTACCGCTGCTTCGGGGGTGTATCGCCTGCGGTGTGCGAGTTGAAATCGCAATATGGACACTTGCGCACGCACCAGGGCAGATGCGCGTAGAGAGACAGCGGCGGCTTGTTCACGCGTACTTCTGTTGCAACAGATCGACGAGCTTCCTGAGTGCCTGCCCACGATGGCTGCGCGCGTTCTTCTCGTCCGCTTCAAGTTCGGCGGAACTACAATAGCAATCGGGCACAAAGAACAACGGATCGTAACCGAAGCCGCCATTACCCTGGCGCACGTGCAGGATCGAGCCTCGCCATTCACCATGAGCGACGAGCGGTGCGCCATCACCCGGCTCTACAAATGTCGCGACGCAGTGAAATGCGGCGCCGCGATCCTGGATGCCATCGAGCTCGGCGAGTAGTTTGTCGTTGTTCGACTCGTCGTCGCACTCAGGTCCTGCATAACGCGACGAATAAACGCCGGGTGCTCCGTCGAGCGCGTCAACCGATAGCCCCGAATCATCGCCAATTGCAGGCAGCCCGGTCGCGTCCGCCGCGTGTTGCGCCTTAATGAGTGAGTTCTCGGCGAACGTGGTACCGGTTTCCTCGGCGTCAGTAACACCAAGCTCGGACTGCGCCACGACCTCGATGCCGAGACCCCCAAGCAGACGAGCGATCTCCCGAATCTTGCCCGGGTTGCCGGTGGCCATGACGATTTTGGCGGGGCGCTGGCTCACTTGGTCGCGGCTGTGATCGCCTCGTTCTGCACCGTGATGATGTCCGCGATGCCTGCTCGCGCAAGACCGATCATGGCGGTGAATTCATCGTCGGTGAATGCGTGCCCCTCTGCGGTACCCTGCACTTCGATAAAGCGACTCGCGTCATTCATGACGATGTTCATATCGGTCTCTGCTTCGGAATCCTCGGGGTAATCGAGGTCGAGAACCGGCATGCCACGATAGATTCCGACGGAAACGGCGGCGACCTGTCCGTGCAGGGGGTTCTTCTTGAGCTTTCCGGCTTTCTGCATGCGCTGTATCGCAATGGCCAGTGCAACGTAAGCGCCACTGATCGACGCCGTTCGTGTACCTCCATCTGCCTGGATGACATCGCAGTCGAGTGTCACCGAGCGTTCACCGAGCGCTTCAAGATCGGTTACGGCGCGCAGCGAGCGCCCGATTAGCCGCTGTATCTCAAGCGTGCGGCCGCCTTGCTTTCCGCGCGACGCTTCGCGCCCGGAACGTGTGTGCGTCGACCGCGGCAACATGCCGTATTCGGCCGTCACCCAGCCGCGACCCGTATTGCGCATCCAGCCCGGGACGCGCTCTTCTATGCTGGCAGTACAAAGCACGCGCGTGTTACCAAACTCGGCAAGCACACTGCCTTCGGCGTGGATCGTGAAATCGGGGGTGAAGCGCAATTCGCGCATCTGCGATGCTTCGCGGCCACTTGGTCGCATGTCTAGTCTCCGAAGAAAAGGAACAAATAGTTGTCGGCGTACCTAGAGGCCGAGCCAGCGTAATGCCGTACCGGTCGTATTGTCGCTGTAGGGAGAGTTGACGTTCAACGCTTTCATGCTTAGCGCCTTCAGGTTCTCAACGAGATTGTCATCGCCCGGATTGCCAATTTCTGCCATGTCCGCGTCGCCAAGCCCGGACCACAAGCCATCGGAGCAGGCCAGCAGGACATCGCCCGGCTCGAGCGCCTGGCGACTCGTGATGCTCATATCAGGAACCGGAGAGTCGCCGCCAATGCAGCACTCAACAAAATTGCGCATCGGATGGTCTTGCGCTTCTTCTTCCGAAATCGCGCCTTCCTGGATCAGGACCTCAACGTGACTGTGATCGCGCGAACGTGTCAGCACGCCTCGCTCACGCACCTGGTAGATACGACTATCGCCGATATGCGCCCAAAACGAGCCGCCTTCCTGCACCAGGCAAATCGCACACGTGGCACGTGGTCGAAAATCCACGGCAACGTCGGCGCCCAGACTTACAACCTCGTCATGCGCCTTCGCCAGCGCCATGTACAGGAAGCCTTGCGGGTCAAAGATCGGCTGCACCGCCGCCATGAAGGCCTCCTGGACCACCCTGAGCCCGGTTTCAGCGGCCTTGGCCCCGTCCGAGTGTCCGCCCATGCCGTCGAAGACCAGCATCAGCGCCGCTTCGTCGGAGACGACGATTGCCGCTCGATCCTGGTTGTCCTGGCGATCGCCGAGCGCGGAGACTTTTGCGTATTCGATTTGCATAGACTTCGGTGTTGTGTGGCCTTCTCTAGCGGCGACAGCTTAGAATGTCCGTCCTTGGAAAAACGTGACGTGGGCATCAGATGTTACACAGTATGACAGGCTTCGCGCGAGAGTCAGCGGAATCCGCAATCGGCACTCTCACGTGGGAGATTCGCGCAGTCAACCACCGTTACCTCGATGTGCAATTCAAACTGCCGGAGGATCTGCGGCCGAAGGAGCAGGTTTTTCGGCAGCAGGCAAGCTCGTCGCTCGGACGTGGCAAGGTCGAGTGCGCGCTCTATTTTCGTCGAGCGTTCGACCAGGACAGCGAGATGCAGATCAACACGGAGCTTGTCGAACTCATCGGCCATCGTATTTCCGACCTGACCGCGAAGTTGCCCAACGTAGCTGCGGTTAACCCCATCGAAATCCTGCGCTGGCCTGGCGTCGTGCAACAGACCGATCTCGAGGTCGAACCGTTGTTTGCAGAGGCCGGGCAATTGCTCGACAAAGCCCTGACAGCGATTGGAGAAATGCGATCAAGCGAAGGTGCGCGCATCAGCGACATGCTCGAATCTCGCTGCGCCGAAATCGAAGTCATCGCAAAGTCGGTGAGGGCACGTATGCCCGAAGTGCTCGATGCGGCTCGCGCGAAACAAAAGGAGCGCCTCGACAATCTCGATGTCGAGGCAGACCCGGCGCGTCTTGAAGTCGAGTTGGCACTGCTCGCGACAAAGGTCGATGTCGATGAGGAACTCGATCGGCTCGATAGTCACCTCGTTGAAATTCGCGATGCCCTTGAATCGAAGAAGCCCGTCGGCCGCCGCCTCGACTTCCTGATGCAGGAACTCAATCGCGAGGCCAATACGCTGGGATCGAAATCGGCCGACACCGAGACGACGAAAGCAGCCGTTGACCTCAAAGTGTTGATCGAGCAAATGCGCGAACAGATTCAGAACGTCGAGTAAGCAACGTGCAGCAAGATACCGGGAAACTCTTTGTGTTTGCCGCGCCTTCCGGTGCGGGCAAGACCACCCTCGTCCACGCTGTCGTTACGAAACACCCGGAACTCCGGTTCTCCATTTCGTACACGACGCGGAAGCCGCGCAAAAACGAAGCGGATGGCGTCGATTACCTGTTCGTTGACGAGGACGAATTCATGCGGCTTCGCGATCAGGGTGAGATGCTCGAGTACGCCAGGGTCTTCGATAATTACTACGCATCGAGTCGCAGCCAGGTAGAGAATCACCTTGCCGATAACCGCAACGTGATCCTGGAAATCGACTGGCAAGGCGCACAGCAGGTGCGTGAGTCGATGCCCGAATGCGTCACGATCTTCATCCTGCCGCCCTCAGTCGAGGAACTCGAGCGGCGCCTGCGCGACCGGCGCACCGATGCGCCTGAGGTTATCGAGCGGCGCCTTCGCGATGCGCTCTCGGATATGTCTCACTGGGATGAGTTCGACCACGTCATCATCAATGACGACCTGAACCAGGCGATCGCGGACCTCGAGGATGTCCTGGCCGGAAAAGGCGAGGCCACTGCCACCTCGAATCAGGCTCTGCGCCGCGCCGTTGAGGGAATCATTGACTAACTGCTTATAACGATTGCTTATATGGGCTGACGTGGCACCGGGCGCCTCGCCTACAATCCCCGCCTCGTTCAATGCCGCTTTTGGCCCGCTCCCAAGGAAAACACCATGGCTCGTATTACCGTCGAAGACTGCCTCGACAACGTCGAAAACATTTTCGAGATGGTGCTTGTCGCCGCGAAACGCGCGCGTCGCATCGCCCATGGCGCAGACCCAATGGTCCCACTGGAGAACGACAAGCCCACGGTTATCGCACTTCGCGAAATCGCCGATGGCCTGGTGACCTCGTCAATTCTCGAAGAGATTGATCAGCCGGCTGTCGAAGAATTGATGCAGCCAGAGGCAACCGACGAAATCCTGCCGGTACGCGGCATTTCGATTGGAGACTAGTCTAAACGACTAGTCCAAAAACGCCCGCGACCCCGTTACTATGGGGGCATGGATTACGCGGCTTCCATCTTGTCCCGACTCCCCGGCGCCTCGCGCAGGGATCACGGCGTGCGCCAGTTGGTTGAGACGCTCGAGTCCTACCTGCCGGATGACCAGGTCGCCCAGATCCTGGAGGCCTACGAATTCGGTGAGGCAGCGCACAAAGGCCAGACCCGACAATCGGGCGAAGCCTACATCACGCATCCGGTTGCCGTTGCCCAGGAGCTGGCCGAGATGCATCTCGACTCGGAAGCGATCTGCGCCGCTATATTGCACGATGTCGTAGAGGACACGTCCGCGACACTTGGCGAGATACAGGAGAAGTTTGGCGAGGACGTCGCGCAGATTGTCGATGGCGTCAGTAAGCTCGATCAGATTCAGTTCCGCAGTCGCGCTGAAGCCCAGGCCGAGAGCTTTCGCAAGATGATGCTTGCGATGATCGAGGACATTCGCGTCATCCTTGTAAAGCTGTCGGACCGGTTGCACAACATGCAGACGCTTGGTGCCATGCCGGCGGTCAAGAAGAAACGCATCGCGCGCGAGACGCTCGACATCTACGCACCCATTGCGAATCGCCTCGGTATCAACCGCCTCAAGGTGCAACTCGAAGACCTTGGCTTCAAGCACCTTCACCCGTTCCGCTACCGTGTGCTCGAGAACGCGTTGCGCAAAAGCAAGGGCAGCCAGAAGCAAATTGTCAAACGCATCTCCGATCAGTTTGGCAAGGCCATGGCAGAGGACGGTATCGAGGGCCAGGTCATCGGTCGCCAGAAACACCTTTACAGCATCTACAGAAAAATGGCGGAAAAAAAACGCCTGCTTTCCGATGTCGTCGATGTGTATGGATTTCGCATTATCGTCGACGATGTCAGCACCTGTTACCAAACGCTGGGCCTCGTTCATCAGCTTTACAAACCCATGCCTGGCCGCTTCAAAGACTACATCGCCATCCCGCGCATTAACGGCTACCAGTCGCTGCACACAACACTGTTCGGGCCGAAGGGCTTGCCGCTTGAAGTACAGATTCGCACTCGCGACATGGACCGCGTTGCTGAGTCGGGCGTTGCGTCACACTGGATCTATAAAGCCGACGAAAAGTCTGATGCGACGCCGCAGCGCCGCGCCCGTGAATGGTTATCGAATCTCGCTGAATTGCAGCAGTCCGGAACATCCGAGGAATTCCTCGAGAGCGTGAGGGTCGACCTGTTCCCGGACAAGATCTACGTGTTCACACCGAAGGGCGACATCATGCCATTGCCCAAGGGAGCCACAACGGTCGATTTTGCCTACGCCGTACATACGGACATCGGCAACCGCACCGTGGCGGCAAAGATCAATCGGGGGCTCGTGCCGCTGCGAACGCCGCTGCAGAACGGGCAGACCGTGGAGATCATCACGTCGCGCGGCGCGAAACCGAACCCGACCTGGCTGACATTCGTGCGTTCGGCCAAGGCACGAACCGCGATTCGTAATCACATGAAGAACCTGCGCTCGACAGAATCCGTTGATCTGGGCAAGCGCCTGCTCGACAAGTCGCTCAAGGACATAGGGTCATCGCTGCGCAAGGTTGGCAAGGTGCGCATGGCTGAAGCACTCGAGGAACTCGGGCTGAACAGCGCCGAAGAACTGTATGAGCAGCTCGGACTCGGCGAGCGCCTCTCGCCCCTGACCGCACGTCTTCTCGTAGGTGCCAGCGAAGAAGGTGAAACCGACGAACAAGTCGCCAGCCTCGTTATTGCCGGCACAGAAGGTATGGTCGTGAGTTATGCCAAGTGCTGCTATCCGCTGCCCGGTGACGACGTGATGGGCTACCTGACAACCGGGCGCGGCGTGGTAATTCATCGCAACACCTGTGGCAACCTCTCGAACTTCCGCAAGCAGCCCGAAAAGTGGATTGCGGTAAGTTGGGAGAAGGATGTTGCCCGCGAGTTCCATTGCCAAATCCAGTGCGAGACACGCAACCGCACCGGGGTGCTCGCGGAAGTGGCGGCAACGCTCGCCGACAGTGGCTCGAACATCGAACAGGTCGAAGTCATTTCACGACACGAAGATGTCTCGGTACTGACATTCCTGCTGCAGGTTCACGATCGTATTCATCTCGCACAAATTATGCGAAACGTTCGCAAGATGCCCAGCGTCATTCGTGTCTCGCGAGACTGCGCATAAGCCTTTTCTTTTCCGGAATATTTTTGATGAGCAAAGAGACTATTCATACCGATCGCGCGCCAGCGGCGATCGGCACTTACTCCCAGGCCACCAGGGTCGGTCAATTCGTATTCCTGTCGGGTCAAATCCCGTTTGTGCCCGAAACGATGGAAGTTGTCGACGGCGACTTCGCGACACGTGCGCGCCAGGTTTTTGAGAACCTGAAGGCAATTGCGGAGGCTGCGGGCGGGAGCCTCAACGACGCCGTCAAGATCACTATTTTCCTGACCGACCTCAATGACTTCGCGACCGTAAACGAGGTCATGGCCGAGTACTGCGACGAGCCTTTTCCGGCGCGAGCGGCCGTGCAGGTCGCGGCGCTTCCCAAGGGCGTCGATATCGAGGCCGACGCCATTCTCGCGCTGGCGTAGGAGCGGCATTGCACCCCGAGGGCACGCGGGCCGCGACACCATTAACGTCCCTGAAGGGCGTCGGCCCGGCGCTCGCGACAAAGCTCGAAAAACTCGGGCTCAGCAGCGTCGAGGACTTGTTGTTCCTGTTGCCGCTGCGATACGAAGATCGAACGCAGCTTGTAAAGATTGGCTCACTCGTTGCGGGCACGCGTTGCCTCGTGACCGGTGAGGTCCTGCTGTCAGAAGTTGCCTTTCGTGGTCGCCGTAACCTGTTGGTCCGCATCGGTGACGGCAGTGGTCAGCTCACCTTGCGCTTCTTCCATTTTTCGCGACAACAACAGGCGCAGTTCGAGGCCGGCAAGCACGTCACCTGCTTCGGTGAAGTACGACGCGGTTCGGCCGGCTTCGAGATGATCCATCCCGAGTACCGGATACTGCGAGAAGAGCAGGGCGCGGCGATGAGTGATTCGCTGACGCCTATCTACCCGACCACCGAGGGTGTTCAGCAGGGGCGGTTACGTAACCTGACGGACCAGGCGCTGCGCGCCATGGACGAGGCGCCCCCGGAAGAGCTGCTGCCAGAGTCCGTCACCGAGAAACTGGGTATGCCATCGCTGGCCGACGCTATTCGCTACCTCCACCGGCCCCCACCCGATGCCGACGTCCAGGTGATGCTCGACGGCAAACATCCCTGCCAACAACGATTGGCGTTTGAAGAGCTGTTGGCGCACTACCTTAGTTTGCGAAGCCTGCGCGCCCTTGCCGAGACAGAGGACGCAATTCCGCTGACAAAGAGCCAGGACCGGGTCGATGACTTTGTCGGCGATCTGCCATTTCAATTGACCGCTGCGCAGAAGCGCGTAGTTGATGAGATCCTCGCCGACCTGTCGCAGCCGCACCCGATGATGCGCCTGATCCAGGGAGATGTCGGCTCGGGGAAAACGGTCGTTGCGGCAATCGCCTGTCTCAAGGCGATCGCCTGCGGTGTGCAGGCTGCCATTATGGCGCCGACGGAAATTCTCGCCGAGCAACACTGGCGCAATTTCTCCGACTGGTTTCAACCACTCGGTATCGAGCCGGCGTGGTTGAGTGGCAGCCAGAAGGCGGCAGCCCGACGCGAATCATTGGCAGCCATCGCGGACGGCAGTGCCGAACTGGTCGTTGGAACACATGCATTGTTCCAGGAAGGCGTGGACTTCAATCGGCTTGCCCTCGTTGTCATCGACGAGCAGCACCGCTTTGGCGTTCATCAGCGCATGGCGTTGCGCGACAAGGGCGTGGGCGACGCCGGCCATCCACACCAACTCGTAATGACAGCGACGCCGATCCCGCGCACGTTGGCGATGGCTGCTTACGCCGACCTCGACACGTCCGTAATCGATGAACTCCCGCCAGGCCGTCAGCCTGTCTCGACAATTGCTGTGCCGGATTCGCGGCGCGGCGAGATTGTGGAACGCGTACGAGTGGCCTGCGCCTCCGGCCAGCAGGCCTACTGGGTGTGCCCGCTGATCGAAGAGTCCGAGATCCTGGATTACCAGGCCGCCGAGGCGAGCTACCAGATGCTGACCGAGGCCCTGCCCGAGCTGCGCGTTGGCCTCGTGCACGGTCGCATGAGGCCGGCCGAAAAAGAGCGCGGTATGCAGGCGTTCAAAGAAGGGTTGATCCAGGTGCTCGTAGCAACGACCGTCATCGAAGTAGGCGTGGACGTGCCGAACGCGAGCCTGATGATTATCGAGAACGCTGAGCGCATGGGATTGTCGCAACTCCACCAGCTTCGCGGTCGCGTTGGCCGTGGCGCAGCGCAGAGCCATTGCGTGTTGTTGTACAAGCCGCCACTGGGGCGTATTGCCAAGGAACGGCTTGCGGTATTGCGCAATACCAATGACGGTTTCGTCGTTGCGCAGCGCGACCTCGAACTAAGGGGTCCCGGCGAACTGCTCGGGACGCGCCAGACGGGCTTGCCCGATTATCGGGTCGCGAACCTCGTGCGCGATGCGGATCTCATGCCGCAGGTACAGATAACGGCAGAGGCAATTCGCAAGTCGTCAACCGAGCGTGCAGCAGCGATCGTCCGACGCTGGCTTGGCGATGCCGGACGCTACGGCAAAGTGTAGAATCGCGCAGATGAAGAGCTCAATCGTCGCCAACTTCGCGCCCGAGATCGCGAGCCAATTGCGCAACTACGGCAAGCTGATGCGCGTCGATAAACCCATCGGCACCTGGCTACTGCTGTGGCCAACGCTCTGGGCTTTGTGGTTGGCGGGCGAGGGCTCGCCTGACCAGGGACTGTTCGTGATTTTCGTGGTCGGCGTTTTCGTCATGCGCTCGGCAGGATGTGTGTTGAACGACTTCGTTGACCGGAAGATCGATCCGTACGTGGAACGCACACGCACGCGTCCGCTGGCGACTGGCGCCGTGGCGCCATTCGAAGCGCTGACATTGTTCGCCGCACTCGGGCTGATCGCGATCGGACTCGCGACGATGCTCAACCCGCAGGCACAGCTGCTCGCCGTCATCGGCGCCGTGCTTACGATCGCCTACCCGTTCATTAAGCGTTATGTGTCCATCCCGCAGTTCGTGCTTGGTGCGGCCTTCGGCTGGGCGGCGCCCATGGCGTTCGCTGCGCAAACCGGCGGAACGCCGGAGCTTGCCTGGCTGGTGTTCGGCACCGCAGTGATCTGGGCCGTTATCTACGACACCTTCTACGCGATGGTGGATCGCGAGGACGACATCAAGATTGGTGTCAAATCCACGGCCGTTCTTTTCGGCGAAGTGGATCTGTTTGTCATCGCCGGACTGCAGTTGCTCATGCTCCTGGCACTGATACTCACCGGTTACCGGGCTGAGCTGGGATTCTGGTACTACTTTTCTGTCGCAATTGCCGCCGCCATGATGGCATGGCACCTGTGGCTCGCGCGCGATCGCCAGCCGGCCGGCTGCTTCCAGGCTTTTCTGAGCAATCACCTGATCGGCATGGTGGTATTCATCGGCATCGCGCTTCACTACACATTCAATCCCGTGGTCTGATCCAAATGTCCAAAAAAACGGTTTCGCTCGTTCTGGGTAGCGGTGGGGCGCGTGGCCTTGCGCATATCGGTGTCATTCACTGGCTCGAAGAAAACAATTATGAAATTCGGTCGATCAGCGGTGCCTCGATTGGCGCATTAATCGGTGGCATCTACGCTTGCGGTGAACTGGATGCCTACGAGAAGTGGGTGCGAGCAATTACGAAGATGCAGATCGTCAAACTGCTGGATATGTCCTGGGGCAAGCAGGGCCTGGTCGATGGCGACCGGATCATCGATACGCTAAAGGAGCTCGTTGGTGATCGGAAGATCGAAGACTTGCCGATCAAGTACACGGCTATCGCATCGGACGTCCGGCGTGAAAAGGAAATCTGGCTAAAAACTGGCTCTGTGTTTGACGCAATTCGTGCGTCGATTTCGCTGCCCCTGTTTTTCACACCCTTCGACATGAATGGCGTGAAACTGCTCGACGGCGGCATTCTTAATCCGGTGCCCATTGCGCCAACCTTCGAAGATCACAACGACATCACTCTTGCAGTAAATCTCGGCGGGACACCAACAGGCACGATAACGCCCACGTCGAAGCCTGACGCGAAAGGCGACGACAACTCCACAGTTGGACGCTTCCAGGAAAAGATCAACTCGTTCATCGATGATCTGATGAAACGTAGCTCGAGCAGTGACTCGGACGGTTGGACGATGCTCGACATAGCCGACCAGACCTTCGATGCCATGCAGGGAACGATCGCGAGACAAAAGCTGGCTACCTATCCGCCAGACCACACAATAGAAATTGCTCGTGATGTCTGTGGCACGCTCGAGTTTGACCGGGCTAATGAAGTGATTGCTCTCGGCTATGACGCGGCAGCACGGAGCCTCGGACGCTCATGAGACACCGGTTCTCAGGGGTTCTGCGCTCAGACAGCGTGACGCGCCAGATTCGACGATCTGTTGCAAATTCACAACACCCGATGCGGTGTGCGTCTATCGGCCTGCTGGTGTACTCTAATGAACTTATGTTCAAATCAGCTGCCTCATAAAAAGAACTTGTTGTAATGGCCGCTGGACGGCGTCTATATCGAATTGCCGGTTAGTTGCAAAAACGCGACGTCCGGCGTCAAAGGAGGGGGTAATGAAAAATTCAATCGCACTAGCCGGGGTGACTTCCGCCCTGGTCCTCAGTCTTGCCGTGACACCTGCCAATATCGCGCAGGCACAGGAAGCAGAGGAATTGGAAGAAGTGGTCGTTACAGGATCACGCATTCGGCGTAACCCGCTGGACGAGGCTGTAGCCATCATGGAAATCGGTGCCGACGATATTGAGAGTACCGGCTTAACGAACCTGGCCGACGCCTTGCAGCAGTTGCCAATTTCGGGGTCGGCGATTAATTCGCAATTCAACGTTCCCGGTAACTCCGGCTTCCCACAGGATGGCTCAGGTATCGGCGCAGGCGCTGCGCAGTTGTCAATTCGTAACGTCAGCGCGAAACGCACGCTGGTGCTTGTCGATGGCAAGCGCTGGATCGCTGGCGCATCCGCATCAGGCGTACCGGGCGCGGTTGACCTGAATACAATTCCGGACAACGTTATTCAACGCGTTGAAGTCCTGCAAGACGGCGCGTCCGCCATTTACGGATCGGACGCGATCGGTGGCGTCGTCAATGTCATCACAAAGCAGACTTTTGAAGGCTTCCGGCTGGATGCCCAGACCGGCAGCTATATGTCTGAAGGCGACGGTGAATCCCTTGAGCTCGCAGCGCTGTTTGGCGCCGGCAATGAGACGACGAATCTTGTTCTGAGCCTGAGCTACAAGGACGAGGGCGGTATCGAAACATGGGACCGTGCGCGCTCTGCGTACCCGGTACCGGACACCACGAGTTGCGACGTACCAGGCACACGCTGCTCATCATTTACGCCGCAGGCACGCCTTATCTTCGGGCCGAATATCGGTCCTGACGGCGGCTTCCAGGACATTACGCTGAACGATGGCGTCCTGAATGATGGCGGAGCGAATATTCCAGAATGGGATCCCAATGATCCGAATGGTGGCGCTGACTTCCATGCGTTCGCGGCCGCTGATCGTTTTAACTACAACGGCCCGGGCTACAACTTCCTGAGGACACCGAACGAGCGCATCAATTTCTACGCGAACGTCCGCCATGAACTCGCGCCAAACGTCACGCTGTTTGCGCGCGCGTCATACACGAATCGCTCGTCAGAAACCAAAGGCGCGCCGGAACCGCTGTGTCTCGGCAACGGCTGCGGAACCCGCATTACCGATAATTTCGTAATTGGACAGGACAATCCGTACAACTTCACTGGCCTCGAATTATCAGTGGCAAATGGCAATCTCGAGTTCTTCGGCCGCAGGCCGATCGAGTCTGGTGGCCGCCTGTTCTTCCAGGACGTCAATACCTACATGATCACAGCGGGCCTCGAAGGCGAATTCAACGCTGCAGATCGCAACTTCTATTGGGACTTGACGGCAGGCTATGGCGACAACCGTGGCTTCCAGGAGAAGTACAACTCGCACAATGCGGCTAAGCTCCAGGTTGCCATGGGTCCACTGGCTGTGTGCGACGCGACGCCAGGTTGTGTGCCGTTCAATTTCTTCGGCGGCCAGGGCCCGGATGGAACTGGCTCGATCACCGAGGAGATGCTCGATTTCGTGCGCTACACGCAGCGCGACTATAGTGAACAGACACTCAAGAATTACGCATTCAATATTGGTGGCGATGTTGTCGAATTGCCCGGTGGAACGATGGGCTTCGCAGCCGGTTTGGAATATCGCGATCACGCCGGTTCATTCCGACCTGATCCGATTGCGGCGAGCGGCGATACGGCCGGCATTCCGTCGGGTCCGACAGATGGCGGCTTCGACGTCACCGAGTTCTATGGTGAACTGAATATTCCCCTGGTTGCAGAAGCCGCATTTGCCGACATCCTCGAAGTCAGTTTGGCAGCACGATCCTCTGACTACAGTACGTCGGGATCCAAGTCGACCTACAAGGCAAGCGGATTGTGGCGGCCCATCGACCAGCTCGGGTTTCGAGCCTCTATCTCGACTGGCTTCAGGGCACCGGGAATAGGCGAGCTCTTCGGCGGTGCTGCGCGTGAGGATTTCACGAAGCTCGATCCCTGTGCAGACTACGAGGGCACCGAGGGTTCGGATAACGGGGGCCGTGATACTCCGCAGCCTGCTAACATCCAGGCGAACTGTCAAACCCTGGGCGTTGATCCCGGCCTTACGCAGATCAACCCGCAGTTGTCCGCACTGTCAACGGGCAACGAAGAGCTTGAGCCTGAGGAATCGGACAACCAGACGTTTGGTATCGTCTACAGCCCCGCCTGGTCCGAGGGCCTGGCGTGGTCTTCCGGCATGACATTCTCCATTGACTTCTACCGAGTGGAGATTACCGATGCCGTACAGGGAATCGCCCCCGGTGATCTTATTGATGCGTGCGTTGCTACCCTCGATCCTATCTATTGCGACAACACGCCGCGAACGAGTTCCGGTCAGTTGGACACCGTTCAGAACGAGCTGCGGAACATCGGCGCAATCGACGCTTCGGGTTACGACATCATGTTCAGTTACCTGAGCCCGGAAACACGTGCCGGCGCATTCACGCTGCGCATCGATGCGACTCACCTGAACGAGTACAAGGAATCGACCAACAATCCGGACGCCTCGATAACGGTCAACGATCTGACGGGAAGGCATCCGGACGAGACTTTCTTCCGCGCGTTCCCCGAATGGCGCAGCGTCACAACCCTGGAATGGCTCAAGGAACGATTCACAGGTTCGCTGCGGTTCCGCTGGGTTGATGAGATGCTTCTCGACAGCGGCAGCACGCTGGATTCCGCGATGTTCACCGACTTGCGCCTGAGCTGGAACCCGGAATGGATGAGCGAAGGATTTACATTCAGTGTCGGCGTGAACAACTTGTTGGATGAGGACCCACCGGTCTGCGACGCATGTGGCGTGATTGGCATGAGTCCGGTCTCACACGACCTTCCGGGGCGTGTCGGCTACCTGCGGTTTACCTATCAGAACTAATAAGACCTTCACAAAAGAAGTAAAGCATCGGCCCCGTAACAGGGGCCGATTGCTTTTTA
>Ga0316192_10001363_pt1 | contig 17922 bp, 12 predicted proteins | sample MerIslwburrow_MG_FD_204931 | JGI IMG/M metagenome (GOLD analysis project Ga0316192, IMG submission 204931) | Coastal sediment microbial communities from Maine, United States - Merrow Island worm burrow | ecosystem: Environmental > Aquatic > Marine > Coastal > Sediment | place: USA: Maine...
GACTGGGCCGAGCAGGATATGGAGCATGTTTGGCAGGCAGTCAAAGGTACCATCGGCAAGTGTCTGCAAAAAAACAATATATCGGCATCAGATATTGCAGGAATCGGCGTTTGCGGCCAGGGGGACGGCTGTCGTTTGTTGGACCGCCAATTTAGACCGCTGAGAAATTCGATTCTCTGGACGGATGGGCGGGCCGGAGATATCATCACTGCCTGGGAAGAGAGCGGATTAAGTCTCGAAGGATTTAAAATCAACGGCTCAGCTATTTTCGCAGGTGCACCCGCAGCCATTATCGAGTGGCTCCGCCGCAACGAACCCGATACCCTGGATCAAGCATCGTATTTTCTTTTTGCCAAAGATTGGATTAAATTCAAACTTACCGGAAAAATCGTTACCGATCCTTCCGATGCATCCCGGGCACCCTTTGACATTCGCCAAGGCAAATATTCCAGCGAAGTTCTTAAAATGGTGGGACTGGAAGCTTTTCTATATTTATTCCCAGAAATACGTCCTTCTGCCGACATCATTGGAGAGGTAACCAAAAGGGCGGCTGAGGAAACCGGATTGCAGATCGGCACACCGGTCATAAACGGAATGATCGATGTGGTCGCCTGTGGCTTGGGCGTTGGGGCCGTCAGGCACGGGCAGGCTTACTCGATTGTGGGAACGACCTGCTTCAATGGCGTCATTATGGACGAAATCGATCTGGAACCCATGGGAATCGGGATGACCCTTGCCTATGCCTTCGACCAACAGGTTCTGCGCGCCATGCCGAGTTTAGCCGGGACGCCCAATGTTGACTGGTTTGTCGATCAGTTCTGTCAATCTGAAAAAAAAGATGCTAAAGAGAGCAACACTAACCTTTTTTATTCTTTGGAAAAGCAAATCAGCAAAATGCCGGTGGGGTGCGATGGCCTGGTATATCATCCCTATATCAACCCCGGGGGCGAGCGGGCCCCTTTTGTCAAAACGTCCGCGGCCGCACAATTTTTCGGACTCAGTTCCAATCACACGCGCTGGCATCTCTTAAGAGCCGTTTATGAAGGCGTGGCACTATCTTTATTGGATTGCTTTGAAAAGTTCCCCGTTTCGATCAGCCAACTCATGCTCTGCGGTGGGGGTGCCCAAAGTGCGTTGTGGTGCCAGATCATCTCGGATGCCACTGGTAAGCCCGTCCATGTTCCGGGCGGATGCGAGTTAGGCGCATTAGGAACCGCCGTTATGACTGCTTTGGCGACCGGTGTTTACCCGAATGTCGAAACGGCGGTTGAACAGGCGGTGGATTTGGCTGCCGGTTATGAGCCGAACCTTGAGAATCATGAAATTTACCGAGAACTTTACGGTCTTTATAAAAATCTATATCAGCATGTTTGGGATGATTGGGATTTAAGGGCGGCACTTTTGAAACGGCTGGAAAGACCCTAAGGCTTTGAACCAAGCGACTCGTCATTTAAACATACAATTGAGTGAATTAAATAAAGCTAGTTGCTTAATGAAAACTATGGAAATTCCAAGCACCAAAAATCAAATTTCAAATAAATCTCAATGACCAAATTCAAAATTCCAAACAAGTGATTTGTCGGATGTGCCCAATGCGAAATTAACGGCATCGCAAGCTTGTCGAAGCAATACGGGACACCTGTGATGATCGTTTTGGTCATTGGATATTGAGATTTGAGATTTATTTGTAATTTGGTGCTTGGATTTTGGAATTTGATAGCCTTAATGTTGCGGCTTTATTATTTAATACGATAATTCATATAATGCGCCTTTATGAGGTATAATCAAATGAGTGGATGGAATTTTAAAATATTAAGAATTGATCTGACAACGCGCACCTGGACCATGGAGCGTCCCGAGCCCGCTGTTTATCATAAATTTATCGGCGGCAAAGGATTGGCCGGCTATTATCTCAGGGATCATATTACCCGAAACTGGGATGATCCGGCCATGCCGTTGTTAATCTTTGCCGGCCCCCTGGTGGGGACATCAGCTCCCACCTCCGGCCGCATGACCGTGATGTCGCGTTCTCCTCTTACCGGTACGGTGGGTGATGCTTCCGTCGGCGGCCGCTTTGGCACCGAGCTTAAGAAAGCCGGATGGGACGGCATTATCATCTCGGGACAAAGTCAGAAGGCTTGCGGTATTGAGATTGTCGATGAACAGATTGCCTTTACAGATGCAACATCGCTGAAGGGCAGCAAAACTTCTGAAATTTACACTCGGTTAAAAGATAAAGGTGCAGTTGCAAGCGTCGGTCCGGCGGCTGACCATCGCGTCCGCTTTGCCAGTATCATGTTCGACGGTCATTATGCGGCCGGCCGAAATGGCCTGGGGACGCTCGTTGGCGCCAAGAACCTCAAATATATTACCATGAAGGGCACCGGCAAAGTGCATGTCTCCGATTTAAATGGGCTCAAAATGGCTCGGGAGGAAATATTTCGAATGGCAGCCGCCTCTCCGGTGTTGATGGGCCAGCTGGGTATTACCAATTACGGAACGGCTGCGGTTTATGACCTTACCAGCAGCCGCCGGATGATGCCCACCGCCAATTTCCGAAAGACCTATTTTGATGATGCCATTCAAGCCAATGCCGGTACCTATCATGAAAAATATCAGCCCCAAAAATCGGGCTGTCGGGGATGTCACATCCTTTGTAAAAAAATCGGCAACGATAAACGGATTCTACCTGAATTTGAAACCATGAACCATTTCGGCCCCTTGCTGGAGAATGCGGACATTGAAGTTATTACCCGTGCCAATGTCATTTGCAATGAGATGGGAATGGACACGATTTCCGCCGGTGCCACCCTGGCTTGTTATGCCGAAATAGAGAACAAGCGGCTGACGGGCGATGAAATCCTCTCGCTTTTAACCGCAGTGGCAAACGGCAGCGGCATCGGCAAGGAACTGGGCAAAGGTTCCTATGAATTCGCCCGATCAAAAGGAAAATCCGAAGTGTCGATGTCGGTAAAGAGACTTGAGCTGCCGGCCTATGATCCGCGGGGGGCCTATGGAATGGCGCTCGGTTATGCCGTCTCCACGCGGGGGGGATGTCATTTGCGCGCCTATCCGATCGGCAATGAAATTCTGCGGAAACCGGTCCCCACGGATCGCTTTACGTTCAGCGGGAAGGCCCGGATTGTCAAAATCGCCGAAGATGCCAACGCCATCATCGACTCCCTCACCGCATGTAAATTCATATTTTTTGGCGCCACCCTGGAAGAGTACGCCCGAGCGTTTACGGCAGTAACCGGGGTGGAATCCACCGGCCAGGATTTATCTAAAATCGGTGAACGGATTTATTACGCCGAGCGCATTATGAATGCCAAAAACGGCTTTAATAAGATCCATGATGACTTACCACAGCGCTTTTTTAAAGAACCCGGATCCAGCGGGAATAATATTGAAATTCAACCCATTCGTCGGGACGATTTCCTGACAGCCCGAAACAACTACTACATCGTTCGGGGTCTGGACGGCAACGGGTTGCCGACAAAAGAAAAAGCAGAGGAACTTGGACTGAAATGGAACGACTAATTGATAGATACGAAAAAAAGCTGATCGAACAGGGTCTGGCGGAAAGAAGCCAACTGCTGATGGCCGAAATTGAAACCGAGATAGTCTGGAACCGTGATGATCCGAAGTGCGGTATTTTGGCGGATGTCATCAAAAATATGAACATCAGCTCCCTTTGTTTTTCACCGCCGGCTGAACCTTACCGTACCCTGGTAGATTTTTTGTCATCGAGGGCAGATACCATCACACTCAAAGACAATGAAACCCGCCTGTTTTTACATGACCTGCCGGTCATTCGGGAATTCTCGGCGGAACAAATTGTTGCCCAGCTGAACCGCCGCAAAGCTGTCATTGTTGACGGACACGGTATCGTCACTTACGGTACGGTCAGCCCGGAGCAAACATTTGTGGTATACAGTTCGGTATTATTTTCATGCTTTGTTAAGTTTTTTGCGGATTTCCTTGAGCATTCGTTAGATGGAACGATTTCAGACGAGGAAATGACGACATTCAAACGGGTCATGGAAAACCTGCCGCCGTCACCTCAAATTGATATGACGTTTAAAAAGGCGCCCTTTACGTCCGAAAATGAGGTTTATGACGCTGTCAGCGAAGTGGGTAAACCGGTGGTCAGCTATGGGTTTGTGGATTCGGTCATGGGAAATATCTCCTATCTTCATAAAGACATTCTTTATATCAGCCAGACCGGAAGTTTTCTCGACGAATTGGAAGGCTGTATTGATCCCTGCCCGGTGGACAACTCGTCCTGCACCGGTATCACGGCCAGCTCGGAACTGCCTGCCCATATGCTGATTGTAACCGATTCCCCCAAACGGGCGATCCTGCACGGCCATCCGAAATTCTCCGTGATCATGTCGCTGATCTGCGATAAAAAAGACTGCGAGTTCGATGGGCAATGCCACGTTAATTGCCCTGATCCGCGATATGTTAAAGACATTCCGATTGTATCGGGTGAAACCGGCACCGGTCCCAATGCCCTTTGCAACACCGTCCCCAAGGCGTTGAAAGAGCATCGCGGCGCCATCGTTTACGGCCACGGGGTCTTTACGGCCGGTCAGGACGACTTTAATGAGCCCTTTCACAACCTGATAGACATTGAGAAGATGTGTCGCACTGAGTACTTCGAAAAGTTGAAAAAAGCAGGAATTGAGGTGTGAGGAGACGATAATTTTATTGCTCAACCGGAACCATCAATTCGCTCTCCACTTGCCTGATCAAAAAAGTGCGCTTTATCCACATCCACCCCGAGACGGTATGTGGTATTGATGGGGATATCGAATCTTCCCTGATTGGCGACGATAAGTTTATGTCCATTTAAATCAAAGGAAAATTGAGTCTCCGTGCCCGTTGTTTCGCTGAGCAGAAGCTGGGCTTCGATGATGTGGGGATGGGTTTCAGAAGGGTCGGGTAAGACGCGAATATGCTGGGGGCGCAATCCGTATAATACGTTTCTCCCGGTTTCAAGCGATATATCGGAAGAAACGGGTAGTACGAAATCTTTAGCGCGAAAAACTTTTTTACCCTGCTCCGAAGCGATTTCACCCTCTGCCAGATTAATGGACGGCGTTCCGATGAAATCGGCGACGAACCGGTTGGCCGGTTTGTCGAAGACCTCGCCGGGAGATCCGACTTGCTGGATTTGGCCGTCGCGCATGACCATAATTTTATCCGCCATCGTCATGGCTTCAACTTGATCGTGGGTGACGTAAATGGTGGTGGCTTCGAGCCTGTTATGCAGGGTACGCACCTCAAAACGCATATGTTCTCTTAGCTTCGCGTCGAGGTTGGACAGCGGTTCGTCGAATAAAAAAACTTTGGGATCGCGAACGATGGCGCGCCCCATGGCGACCCTTTGGGCCTGACCGCCGGAAAGCTGATTCGGATAACGGTCAAGCAAAGCTCCAATATTTAAGATCTTGGCCGCCCACTGAACCCGCTCATCAATTTCAGATTTCGCTACTTTTTTCACCTGAAGGCTAAAGGCAATATTGTTATAGATTTTCATCTGGGGATACAATGCATAGTTCTGAAACACCATCGCAATGTCCCGGTCGCGTGGATGAACATTATTGACCAGTCTCTCCTCGATGTACAGACTTCCGGATGTGATGGTTTCCAATCCGGCCGTAAGCCGCAGCAAAGTTGATTTGCCACAGCCGGAGGGCCCCAGCAGTGCCGCAAACTCTCCGGATTTTACCTCGACACTAATATCCCGCAACGCTTTTATTTTCCCGAAATTTTTGCAAATACCTTTGTAAACAACGGTTGCCATCTATTTACCTGCCTATGATTATCTATCTATGCTCGCTGGCAAACGCTTCCAGCATATCCGAATCCCCAGCGAAGTCCAGCATTGTGTAACGATCCCGGATCTCCCGGGAATGAATAACGACCTCACGGTAAAAATCTTGAGAAAGTCCGAGTTCAGCTGCGGTTTTGGGGGCGCCTATTTTTTCCATGGCTTGCCACAGCCGTTCCGACGGGAGCATGACGTCACGCAGCCGGGCTGAAAGGCCCTCCCAATTTTCCTCCAAAAAAAGATTGAACTCGTCGGCTTTTTTGCGATCAAGCGCTTTGCGTTTTAGTTGTTTGATACAGTTTTGACCGATTTCCTTACCATAGCGGGCCACCATGCCGGCGACATCGATATTCGTCGGCGAAAGGATCGGCGGACTATGTTTGCCCAAGATCCGGTTCTGCAGGCGGGACATGGACAGCGTGGTCACACCAACCTGCTCACCGTGTAAGGTGCCGGGATGGGCATCACCGGCGAACATATCAATGTAGTGCGACATCATGTGTTCGCCCATGCTTCCGGAGTGGGTCGTCTCCGTAAAACAGGTCCCCAGACCCATAATCGCGCAGATTCGAACCAGCACTCCATATGCCTCCATGTCGGCTTTTTCGAGCGCAGCGGCCCTGTCGAAAAGCGCGTCTTCGTCATAGGCCAATAGAATGTATGGCAGCTCGCGGTAAGCGGTGCCCAAAAGAAGATGCGACAGCAGCCAGTCCACCTGAGCGGTGGTGCGGCAAATCACATCAGCATAAGCGCTGCGCGTCAGGCGAATGGGACACCGGGATAGAGCAGAAAGGTCGAAGAACACCCCCTGGGGCGGGTGCGCGGTCAGCGATTTTTTAAACCCGTCAAATAAGATCGATGCGGTGGCTGTCGTATACGCAGTTTGGGGAGAGGTGGGAAAAACCGAATATCGCTTTTTATCCAAAAAAGTGGCGTACTTGACACTGTCGTTAATGGTTCCCGAACCCACGGCAATCAATCCGTCACAATTCCGGGACAGGTGTCTCAGTTCTGCCACGCCCTCTTCGGTTGAGGCAGGATTTTCCCAAATAATCTCTTCGATGGCAAACCCTTCGGAACGGGCCGCGGCTGCTACTCGACGACCGAGTGCTTCATGGGTAAGCGTGTCTGAAACGACACCGAGTTTTTCATTTTTATGCAGCGGATAAATCAGCTGACCTTCCATCCCATCGATGGTTTCCTTGATCACGATGGAACGAATGTTGATGGTTACCTCTTGGCCGGTGTGTGGATGTTTCCATCCACCAGCAACCAGTTCATTGATGATACCGCCATAGTCTTTTGTCATTTTTCTCTGTGCTCTCGGTGTTCTCTGTGGTGAAATATTACGTTACTATAATTAGTACCTATTTATTGAAAACACACCCTGTTTGCGCATGATTTATACCATAGCCAGATTAATATTTTAGCCTCCGGCTCGTAGATCCTACGGCTCGGAGAGGAATGTTATTGACTCATATTGAAAAGACAGAGCGAAGCCTCCGGCTCGTAGGGGTTGTACGCCTACGCCTCGGAGAGCGATACAACAAATCTTCAATCTTCAATCTTCAATTCCGGCTTCTCAGTGCAAAGCGTTATTTATCCTGTGCTTTGGCTGATTTTACGGCAAGCTTAACCAGCTTGCCGAAGGTTTTTTCATTGTCTAAAAAAAGCGTACCATATATCTCGAGCAGCTCATCCCATATTTGCCGATCTTTGGTGTCAGGTCGGACGATTTTTGTTTGACCGCACATCGCTTCTGCAGCCGCGCTGATGGATGGAAACCAGCCGACGCCGTAACCGGCAATCATTGCGGCCCCTAAGGCAGAAGCCTCGAGGGTGTCGGAAAGAGCGACATCTTTACCGGTTGAATCCGCCAGCATCTGGGTCCATAACGGACTGGATGCACCGCCGCCGATGGCCACAAATTTTTCAATCCAAAGTCCGGTTTCTTTTTCCAACGCCGCCGTGGCCTGGGCCTGATCAAGACATATACCCTCCAGAATGGATCGGTAAAGGTGAGCCGGCCGGTGCCCCCCGGAAAGACCGATAAAGCAGCCTCTTGCATTTGGGTTCCAATGCGGATTCATGACGCCGGACCAATAAGGGAGGGTCATCAGGCCGTCGGAGCCTACCGGTATTTCCTGTGCTTTTTGTTCCAGCTTGTTGAAAAAATCTTTTTCGCTTCTATCCCCCGGTAAAAACTGATCCACAAACCAGTTGATCAGAAAAACGCCCGACCTCAGGCAGGTTTCCAGGATATATCCCTCTCCGGTTGGGGAGATTTCCGTTCTCCAGGCCTTACTGTTCAAGCATTGCGGCAGCCAAACGCCGGAGACCACGGCCGTGCCCAAATTGATATAGGCCTGGTTTGACGTGATGCAGTTGGTGCCCAAGGCGGCGCACTGCCCGTCTCCGCCGCCGGCAAAAATTGGGGTGTCGGGCAGCAGCCCCGTCTTGCGGGCAGCTTCGGCCGTGATACTGCCTATTCTAGTACCGGGTGCAAAAGGTTCCGGAAAACGGGAGGGCGTCAGTCCGAGATAATTCAACAGCATTGGCGACCATACTTTTTTACGAATATCGAAATATCCCATGGGGTCTGCGCTGAACCACCCGGTTTTTAGTTTTCCGCTTAATTTGTGGACCAGGTAAGCTTGAACATCCGCAAAAACGCTTGTTTTTTTGAAAGCCGCCGGTTCATTTTCCTTAAGCCAGGCCAGTCTGTAGAGCGCGGGTGTGAGGTTCGGAAGCCGTCCGGTGATGTCGTGAATCACATCCGCCCCGATTTGGGTGGATAATTCGTCAACCTGCTTACCCGATCGCTCGTCTATCCAGATCATCGCCGGCCGGACCTCATGGCCGTCATCGTCTAAAAACGCCACCGTTTCTCTCTGGTTGGAGATGGAGATCCCGGCAATTCTGTCTGCATTTACCTGATCCAGCAGCTGCTGCAGTGCAAGTTGGCACGAATCCCACCAATCTTGGCTGTTTTGTTCATACCAAGACAAAGCGGGATTGTGAAGCTCAAGCGGACTTCTCCCCTCGGCCACCCATTCTCCTGTTTTGGCCCAGGCGATGGCTTTCGTCGATTGAGTACTACTGTCAATGCCGATCACCAGATCTTTCATCTTAGCCCCTGTGCGCTTGTGAGGGTTAATAACCTTAGTGGTTACTCGTTCAGACCGCGTCATTCAGCTTGGAAAAATGGCTGTGATACCCTGACTATCGAATGACGAATGCCGATTTACGATTGACGAATTGTGGATGTCGCTCTCCGAGGCGTAGGTGCTACAACCCCTACGAGCCGGAGGCTTCGCTCTGCTATTTTAAAAAAATAAAATAGAAAGAAATCCTTAATTCGTCACTCGTCATTCGTCATTCGATTATTCATAGTAAATTACGAAGTCCGTCGCTTACCCTTTCAGCATCTTGTCCACCTGTTTTGCAATATTATCCATGGTCTCTTTCGGTGTTTTATACTCCCCCGCAAAAAAGCGGCCCAATTCCACCGGAATGATATTGTTGGATATTTCAGCCCACTCGGGCAAATCAGGTTCGGATCCCATATAGTTTTCAATGGTTTCCTTTTGAACCGGGAAATGTCTGGTGGTTCCCGCCCCGACTTTGGCCGCGGCTAGTACATCCGGGTGCTTGAAGGTGCTGTGGCGCATCGGACTCGAACCGCCGCCCAGAACGGAGATTCTGGCCTGGGTGTCCGGGCACGTCGCCCACTGCATAAATATCCAGGCGGGGTCCTGGACGCTGGAGTATTTGGACAGGCCGAGGGCACTGCCGCCCTGGTGGCCGACATTGGGAATCTCGCCATAACCGGTTTCCTTGACCGTGCGAAGCTTATTGGCCTTGGGCGGCACCGCTACGCCCAGCAGACCCGAAACTTTCGAGCTTTTGGGATCGTCGCAGCTCGGCAGAAACTCTCCCCAACTCAGTACCTGCCCGGCGATGCCTTGGGCAACAGACTGAAATTCGCCGTCCCAGGTCCAGGTGTCCACGCCGGCAGGCATATTTTCTTTGAGCTTGACCCAGTAATCCATGGCTTCGAGACCCTCGGCGTCATTGCCGGAAAAGGTGCCGTCCGGGCGGAAGACCGATCCGCCGTGTCCCCACAGCCATGCCGTCCAGTCGCAATTCAGGCTGTAATGGCCGGATTTCATTTGGCCGGTCGTTCCGTAAATTCCCTGGCTCTTTTTCTTCTCGTTGATGACGCGGGCGTTGTTCAAATACTCATCCATGGTGGTGGCGACTTTGAGGTTCAGTTCATCATAGACATCCATTCGATACATCTGGATAAAGATGGGGATGTCATAGGGCACGCCCACCATTTTGCCCTTGTACATGCTGATCCCATCGACGAGGGGCTTTAAAAAATCCTCGAAGTCGTAAGCGGGAAAGGCCAGCTCCTTTTTGGATTCGTAAATCTCTCTCGGATCGATGGTATCCCTGCTGAAACTGGCCATCCAGCTTTGATCCATATAGTAAAGGTCATATGTACTTGTCCCGGAGGCGACATCCAGGGTCAGCTTCTGCAAGACCTGCTCGAGTGGCAGTACCTCGATTTCGACGTTGATGCCGGTGGCCGGTGTAAACTCGGATTTGACCAGCTCGGCAATGCCTTTGCTGGGCGGCGTGGATTCCGTCGCCATCCGAACAGTTTTGCCCTTGAAGGGTTTGCCGACATCCTTAATCCAGGCCATCACATCGGTTGAAGGTTGCGTCGCGGCGAGCGCATTTTTTTGAATTATCCCTCGACGCCCCCTGAACGGCAGGTGGCCCAGAGCGCCCAATGCAGACATGCTCAAACCCAATTTGGCAGCCTTGCGTAAAAAATCACGTCGTCCGATTTTACCCTTGGCCAACTTGTCGGCCAGATTCGCGAGATAGTGTTTTTGATCCTTTTCTTTCATGATGTTTCCTCCTTGAATTTAGAAAATTAAGAGCGAAAAAACTCCCTTGCCTCCTTTGGAAACGGGATTACTGCTTGAGTGATCCCATTGTCAAACCGCGAACTAGATTTTTCTGGACAAGCAAAATAAAAATAAACGCCGGAATCAAAGCAGCCACCCCCAGTGCCGCCAAACTTCCCCATTGGGTACCGGTGGAAGTTACAAAGGCGGACGTTGCCACCGGTACGGTTTTCAGACCGGTGGCGGTCAACATCAGCACGAAAAGAAACTCGGTCCAGCTGAATATAAAACAAAGCACCGCCGTTGCCGCTATTCCCGTGCGCATCGTCGGCAGAATGATCCGGCGGAAAATTTCCCAGTAGGTTGCACCGTCGATAATTGCGGCCTCATCAATCTCCAAGGGAACGTCGTCAAAAAAACTCTTGAGAAGCAGGACGGCCAGCGGAATATTCATCACGGTGTGGGCCAGAATGACCCCCAAATGCGTATCATACAGCCCCACAGTTTTGTAGGTCAGGAAAAGAGGGATTGCCACCGCCACCGGAGGCAGCATCCGGGTTGATAATATGAGGTAGACAAAGTGGTGTTGCGCCCGAAAGTGAATGCGAGACAATGCAAATGCCGCTAAAGTTGCAATGGTCACAACCAGGATCGTCGAACCGACGGCAATGATGATACTGTCCACCAGTCGCGGGACCATATAGGTGATGCCGCCCCCGGAAAATCCCAGTGCGCCTCTCGATTCGATGGACTGCTCTACCGGGGAAATATCCAGCAGGACGGCTTTAAAATAATCTGCTGTGGGCTCGAAACGAAACAGCTTCGGAGGTAATACGAAGACGTCCTTGTCCCGTTTGATAGAAACCGTAATCCAGAAATAAATCGGCAGCACCATCGTCAAGGTGACCACCCAGGCCAGGACAATCCGAAGAATTCTTGTTTTTAATGAATACACAGTGTTACCACTTGATTTTAGCCAATTTGATCAGCACGGTTGCTGCAACATTAATGATGATGAGTGCCAATAAACTTAAGGTCGCGCCGTAACCCCATTTCAGCGAAGTTGCAAACTGCTTCCAGGTATAAAAACTCAAGGTATAGGTTTGAATTCCCGGCCCCCCCGACGTCATCACATAGATGTAATCAAAGGTGCGGAAAAGGTCGATTCCGCGTATCAGCACTGCCACCGCAATCACCTTGCTCAACATCGGTATCGTAAATCGGGTGGTTATTTTCCATTGGGAAGCCCCATCAATTACCGCGCTTTCGAAAGGCTCTTTCGGCAGGCCCCGCATGCCGGCCAAAAAGATAAGTGTTATAAATGGCGTCCATTGCCAAATATCGGCAATCATGACACCTGCTAAGGCCAGCTCAGAAGTCGCCAGGATCGGTACCTCTCGTGACAAAATATGGAGCTTCTCCAAAGCCCAGGCAATCATGCCGAACTGGGGATCTTCCATCATCTTGAACATCATGCCGGTTACCGCGGGCGGAATCACCAACGCAAGTGAAAAAAGCGCCCTCATCACCCCAAAGCCCTTCTCATCGGTGTCCAGCAGCAGGGCGATCAGAAATCCCAGCACGAGTTGGACGGTGAGACAGACGACCGTGTAGGTGATGTTGATAACCAGGGCATTATACAGGCGCGTGTCACTGAAAAGTTTCAACCAGTTTTCCCAGCCCACAAACACCAGCGAACGCTTAGCAATGGCGAATTCATGAAAGCTCAGATAAATATTGTAAGCCAGTGGAAATACGGCAAATACCAATAGCATCGCAATCAGGGGAAAGAGCCAGGGAAACGGATGCTCAGAAATCATGAAACGCGGCATGGATAAACGCATAACAGCCTGCTTTGAAAGATTTTTTTGGGTGGTATGCTATCTGTAGATTGAATATATACCTGGATTTTGCACTAATTTTCATGCAATATTCAGGAAATAAGTACTACCGGCCAACCCCAGAAAGGCCATATATGTTTCAGCACCATATGTCAACTCAAGATTGTCCAAATCTGCGCGTGGCACTGTATTACCGGCAACGCCGGGCTCTCCAAGCCGTCTTATCTCCCGGTTGATTTTCTTGACGCGGTTGCTGAATTGATTCTGTCTGCTGATGCGGCGTTTATCATACAAGCCCTGGAAACGGATCCGGTAAGTGGCATGCCTCTTTTCGATCTGAATTTTCCATTGACATCGGCCGGGGTAAGTGCCAAAAGCCCCCATGGCCGATTCTACGTCAAAGACCTATTGGAAAATTCTGATTGCCCTTAGCCTGGTGCACTTCAGCGGTGATTTCTACAGCTCTTTCGTCAGTCCCCTGTTTCCCGTCTTTATGGACAAAATGGGGCTGAGCCTGGCCAAGATAGGTATCCTGGCGGGTATCTCCCGCTTTTTGATGTTTATCATACAGCCCCTGTCAGGTTATTGGGCCGATCGCCATCCCTCGCGCAGTTTTATTTTGATCGGGTTGCTCATGCCCATTCTTTGCATTCCTTTGGCAGGGCTGACCACCAGTTTTTATGGATTACTTTTATGCATTGTGATCGGCTCTGCGGGATCTTCCCTGTTTCATCCGCCGGTTACGGGAATGGTGCCCATATATGCAGGCCGCAACCATGGGCTGGCCATGTCCGTCTATAACACCGCCGGCACCCTGGCCTTCGGGGTGGGGCCGATCTTCATCACCTGGTTCGTGACTTGGTTCGGCCTCAGGGCAATGCCGGTGACCATGACCATCGGTCTTTCAATCTGGATCTATTTCTATTGGGTCATTCCCAAACCCACAGGGGACGGCATGGCCCAATACGGGTTTATAGAAACACTGCGGCAAACCCTGGGCAGTGTCTGGCAGCCGATCCTGTTGATCTGGATTGTAATGGTGTTGCGAGCCCTGGTGGGGCAGTCATTGATGACCTTTATGCCGGTGCTGTGGGTGCAGAAAGGACATACCATCGTCTCCGCCGGCATCCTCTTTTCCATCTTTACCCTCTCAGGGACGGTTGCCGGCATTCTCTGCGGTTATATTTCGGATCGGATGGGGTACAAACGCCTCCTATGGATTACCCATGGTCTCATGGCACCCTTCCTGCTCATGTTTTTGTTGGTGCCCGGCAAATGGATCTATCCGGCGACAATATTGGCCGGCGGCTTTAACATGGCTTCCCTGCCCCTCGGAGTGGTGATGGCCCAGAAAATCGCTCCCAAAGGCCGCTCCATGGTGGCCAGCTTGATGATGGGACTGGCCTTCGGCACCGGTGGAATCTTTTCCCCAATCATTGGTAAACTGGGCGATATCTTCACCATCCAGAGCGTGCTTATGATACTGGTATGCATACCGGTACTCTCCCTGATTCCGATTTACTTTATACCGGAAGTCGGCGATCACATTGATGCGCAAAAATGAACAAAAATCGAATTTCCGACTTTTTACGAGGTTGTCAGTCCTAGCTTTCCGATAAAAAATCCTCATAACAACGGGACAAAAACCGGGCAGCTGTTTCCACCATCTCGCTGCCCGCCTGAGGGGTTGCAACCGAGGGATCGGAGTCGATCCGGCCATCGGCAAATCGGCGGCGGAAATCTTGGGAGTTATAAAAAACATGTCCATGGTCCGGAGCAAATTGAGGATGCAGCTCGGCCTGCTTGATATTTTCCCTGTGGGCGAATTGAGATATTGAAACTTCCGCGGCCGAGGCATGGCCGGTTGCAGTATGTCCAAACAATTTAAGGCTAAGCTCCTCGCAAGGTTGATTCTCAAACCATTTAAGAGTCTTACAACGGATATCTGGCTGATCGGTCATGTAATGGCTACGGATTTCCCCATATATCTCTGAAAACGCCGCGTTTAGCGAGGCGGTGTTGCCGCCATGGCCATTGATGATGAAAAAGCGCCTGAACCCATGATGGACTAACGAAAGGATGCAGTCGCGAACCACGGCGATATAGGTTGAGGGGCGCAGGGTCATGCTGCCTGCAAAAGTCATGTGGTGTTCGGACATGCCAACATTCAGACAGGGCCCGACCATGGCAGAGATCAATTCCCCGACCCGCCAGGCTATGGCTTGGGCGCAAAAGGTGTCCACGCCCAAAACCCCCATGGGGCCGTGTTGCTCGGTGGATCCGGTGGGCAAAATGATGCCCGGGGAATTTTCTAGATATTTTTTCACTTCCATCCAAGTGGATTGCTGTAGGCGCATTTCTCCCTCAATTCAGTATTTGGGTTTTGTCTTGGTTGGCCCCAACCTGGCGACCGCTATGCGATTAGTACATTCGGGCTTTGTTGAGCACATTTTTCATCTCATCTATTTTTTCATCCAGATAGCAGCGCAGGTTATGGCAGAAAATGTCGGTTATTTTGGCATTTTCACTTGCCACCGTACTGGCTGAATGGGGGCTGACCAACACATTCGGTATGTCCCATATGGGGCTATTTCCGGGCAGGGGCTCGGTGGCGAAAACATCCAGTACGGCGGACCCGATTTTCCCCGATTCCAGCGCTTTAATCAGATAGGGTTCATCCACGGTTTGTCCCCGGGAAACATTCACAAACACCACGCCGTCTTTCATGGCTTCAAAAGCGGCTTGGCCGATCATGTTTTCAGTCTCGGGAGTATGCGGCACACACATTACAACCACATCGGCCTGGGGCAGCATTTCAAGCAATTCACCCGGAGCGTACATGCGCTCAAAGCCCAGCTGCGAGCCTTTGGCTGCATCCATATGGGCACCCATGCCAAGCAGGCGCATGCCCATGAAACGGGCTACCTGGGCGATACGCTGTCCCACCTGGCCCACACCGATCACGGCCAGGGTTTTGCCGTCCAGCTCTTCGCCGCAATAGCGCTCCCAGTGGTGGGTATTTTGCTCGTCCTTCAAAAAAGCCAGGCGTTTGAAATGCATCAACACCCCCAGCAAAAAAAATTCGGACAACGGCCCCGCGTGCACGCCTCTGGCCGTGGTGACCAAAAGATCGCTGTCTTGCAAGCCTAGTTTTACGATTAGCATGCCCACTCCAGAGCTGGTGGTTTGCACCCATTTGACATTGGGTATGACTTCCAGTCCGGCCCGCCCATAGACCAGGCGGTTCGGGAAGTCCCATAAAATGTCAGCCTGCTTGAGGTATGCGAGCCATTTTTTATCCTGCTCCTCGGTACGGCGGAAGCCTTCAACGCCTCTGTGATCAGCGGCATAGCGCAGGGGAGGAAAAAAATCAGGTTCGTAAATCAAGTTAATTCGGCTGGAATCAACTGTCCGGATTCGCTCAGCGTGTTCGGCTTCCAGAGGGGTGGAGATGAAGATGGTGAGCGGCTGGTTGTTATTGGGCATGGTTAATTGTCCTCCTGCTTTATTAATTCAAATCATGGCGCACCGAGCGGCCGTCGAATCTGCTAAGAGGCTTTCACTCCCTGCAAGGACAGCTCTTGGGCGAAATGACAACTCACAAAGTGTTTGTTCCCCAGATCCCTAAGCTCCGGCTCCGCGACGCTGCAATGATCTTTAGCATAGCGGCATCGCGGATGAAAATAACAGCCTGAAGGCGGGCTGACCGGACTAGGCACGTCACCCTTCAAAGCAATGCGTTGTTGTACAAATTCGGGATTCGGCACTGGCACGGCTGACATCAGGGCTTCAGTGTAGGGGTGTTTTGGTTGATTGAAAAGTTCTGAGGTCTCAGCAAGCTCAACTATTTTGCCAAGGTACATCACTGCTACCCTGCTGCTGATGTGCTTCACCACGGAAAGGTCGTGGGCGATAAACAAATAGGTAAGACCGAACTGCTCTTGCAAATCCTGAAGAAGGTTGATGACCTGAGCCTGGATGGAAACATCAAGCGCCGAGACCGCCTCATCAGCCACGATAAAACCCGGATTCAAGGCCAAGGCGCGGGCGATGCCGATGCGTTGGCGCTGGCCGCCGGAAAATTCATGCGGATAGCGTTTAAGGTGGCCTGAATCGAGTCCCACCGCCTTTAAAAGGTCCACTACTCGTGCTTGCCGATCAGCGCCTTTGGCCACCTTCTGCACTTTGAGCGGCTCGCCCACGATCTCACTGATGGTCATCCTGGAGTCCAGGGAGGAATATGGGTCTTGAAAAATGATCTGCATATCGCGGCGCAGCATCTTTAATTGAGCAGGCCCGGTAGCGGCGATATCGATCACCTCTTCCTCTCCATTTTGAGACAGGCGTTTGCTGCGAAAATGGATCGAACCGCTGGTCGGTTTTTGTAAGCGTATTATGGATCGACCCAAGGTGGTTTTGCCACAACCGCTTTCACCCACCAGCCCAAGGGTTTCCCCACCGGATATGAACAGGTTAACCCCGTCCACCGCCTTGACCTGGGCCACCACTTTCTGCAAAAACCCCTTGCGGACGGGAAAGTAGGTACGCAAGTCCTTTACCTTCAAAAGGATGTTGTCGTTGGATGTCATCACGTCCCCTCGGCAGTGGCATGGTGCAGGAAACAGGCGCTTCGATGCCCGGGCGTAACCTCGAGGCAGGCGGGAGCCTTTTGGCGGCATATCTCCATTACCTTGGAACATCGCGGTGCAAAGGCGCAGCCCGCGATCGGAGAAAATGTGGTTGGCACCACGCCTTCAATGGTATCAAGGCGCTGGCGTCCGCTGTCGATCAAGGATGGAATGGAGCGCATCAGACCTATGGTGTAGGGGTGTAACGGGGTTTTGAAAATCTCCAGCACGGGCCCGCTTTCCACAATTTTGCCGCAGTACATGACGATTATGTCGTCGGCCATACCCGCAATGACCCCTAAATCGTGTGTGATGAACATAATCGCCCCGTTAAACTGCTGGCGCAGACCGTGCATCAGCTCCAATACTTGCGCCTGTATGGTCACGTCCAGAGCCGTGGTGGGCTCATCCGCTATCAGCAAAGACGGGTTGCAGGATAGGGCCATGGCGATCATGGCCCGTTGCCGCATGCCGCCGGATAGCTGGTGGGGATATTCATTGAAACGTTGGCGAGGCAGGGGAATCCCCACCTCCTCCAAGATCTGGATCGCCAGTTTTTGAGCTTGCCTTTTCCCGGCATCGCCATGCAAGAGGATAGCCTCGACGATCTGGTCTCCAATCGTGAAGACGGGGTTCAATGAGGTCATGGGCTCCTGAAAGATCATGGCGATCTCGGCGCCGCGGATGGAACG
>Ga0316192_10001364_pt1 | contig 17916 bp, 16 predicted proteins | sample MerIslwburrow_MG_FD_204931 | JGI IMG/M metagenome (GOLD analysis project Ga0316192, IMG submission 204931) | Coastal sediment microbial communities from Maine, United States - Merrow Island worm burrow | ecosystem: Environmental > Aquatic > Marine > Coastal > Sediment | place: USA: Maine...
CTGCAGCCTCGCTGCCTGCACTGCATCGGCACGCTGGTCGAATCGATTTAGCTGATTGGCCACCGAGGTCGACTAATGTCGGCTTATGGCAGACATACATGGCTCAGCAGATCCACGATTCGACCGACTCTCGGAGCTGATGTCGTCCTCGATCGACGCCGGTGACGACATTGGCGCCTCAGTGTCGGTGACCATCGAGGGTGAGACCGTCGTCGACCTGTGGGGAGGTTGGGCCGATGAGGCCAAGACCACCCCTTGGGAGCGCGACACCATCACCAACGTCTGGTCATCGACCAAGACCATGACCACGTTGTCAGCCCTCACCCTGGTCGACCGGGGTGAGATCGACCTCGATTCCCCGGTTGCCTCCTATTGGCCGGAGTTCGCCGCCGAGGGCAAGGAGAACATCGCCGTCAAGCAACTGATGGGACACACCTCGGGGGTGTCGGGCTGGGCCCAGCCCGTCGTAGTCGAGGACATCTACGACTGGGACAAGTCGACGTCAATGCTGGCGGCCCAGGAACCGTGGTGGGAGCCAGGAACCGCTTCGGGCTACCACGCCCTGAACCAGGGGCACCTCGTCGGTGAGGTCATCCGCCGGGTGTCGGGCCTGAAACTCGGAGAGTTCTTCGCCCAAGAGGTGGCAGGACCGCTCGGCGTCGACTTCCACATCGGACTCGACCCCGCTCAACACCACCGGGTGGCGAACGTGATCGCGCCCCCTCCCCTGCCGTTTGACCTCGAGACGCTTGATCCCAACAGCCCAACGTTCAAGACCATGACCGGCCCCGCCCCCATGGCCGAGACGTCGTGGACCCCCGAGTGGCGCCAGGCCGACATCGGGGCCGCCAACGGCCATGGAAACGCCCGCGCCGTGGCTCGGGCCCAGGCCATCGTGGCCAACGGGGGCGAGATCGACGGCGTCAGGTTGTTGTCGCCTGCCACCATCGCCCGGATCTTTGAGGTTCAGGCCGACGGTATCGATGTGGTTCTTGGTGAGCCGCTCAAGTTCGGCATCGGCTACGGCCTCAAGTCGGCCGCGGCCCCCCACCTGCCCGACGGCAACATCTGTTTCTGGGGTGGTTGGGGTGGATCGTCGATCATCGTCGACACCGATCGGCACGTCACCTTCGCCTACGTGATGAACCGGATGGCCGAAGGCGTGCTCGGCGACACCCGCGGCGTCAACCTGTTCGAAGCCACCTACCGGGCCCTCGGCTGAGCGGTCCTGGCTGACGCGGTCCTGGCTAAAGCGGGCGGGCCTGGTAACTTCGGGCCCCATGTCCACCACCAACGCACTCGACGGCACCGAAATCTTCTTCACCGACACCGGAGGCGACGCCGACCCGGTGATCCTGGTCCACGGGATCACCGAGAACTCCACATTCTGGGCACCGGTGGCCGACCGTCTGACCTCAACCAACCGGATCATCGCCCTCGATCTGAGAGGTCACGGCCAGTCCTCCAACGCCGAGTCCTATGACCTGGCCGCCATGGCCAGTGATGTGGTTGCGGTGGCCGAGGCCACCGGGGTTGACCGGCCCCAAATCGTCGGCCATTCACTCGGCGGGGCCGTCGTCTCCGCGGTCGGGGCCGCCTACCCGGTCGCCTCAGTGGTGAACGTGGACCAGTCACTGCAACTCGGCGACTTCAAGGAGGGCCTGACCCCGGTGGAGGCGATGCTGCGGGATCCAGCCACGTTCGAGGCGGTGCTCAGCGGCTTGTTCACTCAATTGGCGGGCACCATGTTGTCGGCCGAGGAGCAGGAGCGGCTCACCGCCGGCCGCCGACCGGTGCAGGAGGTCGTACTCGGGGTATGGGACCTGATCTTCTCCATGAGCGCCGAAGAGATTAACGGTGTGGTGGAGGATGCCCTCAGTGGCTACGCCGGAAAGGCCGTCCCCTATCTGTCGCTGTTCGGGGCCGACCCCGGCCCCGACTACGCCGCCTGGTTGGCTCAACTCATTCCTGGCGCGGAGGTTGAACTGTGGGACGACCACGGCCACTATCCCCACCTCGTCAATCCCGACCGGTTCGTCAGCCGACTGAAGGACTTCTGGTCTTGAACCTTCCAGGCTCATGGTTGGCATAAACATGGCCCCAAGCGCGCGGTTAGGCTGCTCGACCACCCGACTGGCCGCCGCCGCCATCGTCGGCGCTGCGGGCGATAATGCGATCACCGCCACCGGCAGAACCGGCGTGATCGTGGCCTTCGGTGGCGACGACACCCTGGCCGGCGGGGCCGACGACGACACGCCAATCGGGCATAACGGCGAGGCTTCCCTCGACGGCGGTAGCGGCAAAGACAACGGCGACAGCGGGAACGGCAAAGACACCTGCACCGACCTGGAAGCCGCCATCAATTGCGAATGCTGATCCACTCGTTGCGGGCCTCCTGCAGTGGCCAGATTGTGACGTTTGCCCCTATTGATCTCGTCGACGGGCAGGCCAAGGTAGCTGCCTATGGTGATCGTTTTACATCACTTCACATACTGGCCGAAAGGGCTGTGAGGTAGTCATATGGTCGAGTCAGGCACAGAACCATCCGAAGCGCTGCAAGGGGCCGCGGCGAAACGAATCGAACTAAAGTTGGCGGTCTCACAGGTCGAGATCGCGGCCTCCGCGCCCTCAGGTGAGCCGAGGTGGAGGGAAAAGCTGGCCCATGAGCTGGACGAGTTGCAGTTCGCACTACTCCATCACATCGAAGAGGTTGAAGCAGCCGACGGATTGCTGCCCGAGCTGACGAGGACCGCTCCCCGCTTGGCCAACCAGATTGCCCATGTCCAAGGCGAGCATCCAACGCTGACCCGCCTGGTGTCCGACACCATCGGAAGTGTGGTGAACGAAGAACCGGTGGAGAAGGTCCGCGAGCAGGTGCTGGAAACGCTGATGGCGATCGTCCGCCACCGCCAGAAAGGCGCCGATCTAGTCTACGAGGGCTATAGCGTCGACATCGGCGGCCAATAGCCAACGTCCAAGCCCGCTCCAGCTCGTCAAGGCGGCTGCAATTGGCGCCCCAGTTGCAGCAGTAGCCACCCTTGTCGGGGCTGGCGTATTGTCCGTCTGCCTCACCGTTCTCGACCGGGGGTCCTCATCGTCCAGTGTCGAGTTGGTTGTTGTTGTCATGTACTTCGGCTTCGCCGCAGCAGCCGTCGCCGCACTACTTGCCATACCGATTGCCGTAACCCTGCTCTGGATGGACGACACCGCCTTGGCCGCGCCAATCAGCTCCGCGCTGGGCGCCATGACAGGCTTCGCCGCTTTGGCCTGGATAGGCAAGGACTGGCTGGACGGCATCATCACCATCGGCGTAGTTCTTCTCGCCCTCTTGGGGTGGGGTGGGGGGAAGGTCTTCAAACGCTGGACACGCCCCGCTCCATCGGCCGATCTGCCCTAGTCGTCACCATGTTGATCGCTCGAACGGTGGGCTTCTGGGGTCCGGCCGTGTTCTCAGGCGCCGCCGCTGGGTGGCCGGAATCACCACAGTCGCCGCCGGGCTGCTGCCAGCCAGGCCCATCGCCGGGCGACGAGATCAGCCGTCGACCCGAGTCCACGAGATTGGGAAGAATACGTCACCGGCCGAGCCCTCCGACGCAGTGATTGTCATGTCATCACCGACGACGCTGGCGGTGAGCTTTGTGACCCCGGCGGCGGGGACATCGTCGTCGGTGATGACCAGCGGTACACCGATGGCGTCCGAGGAGACCTGGACCGCAAACGTGGTGCCGTCGATGAGGATCTGCCCGTCAGTCACGCCCCATGCAAAGGCGCCAGTCCCCTTGAACGTAAGCTCACCTAGCGCCTCGTCGTTCAGGAAAACGCTGACGTCCTGGTACTCAAGTTCCCCGACCCCGCCTTCAGCGAAGGTCATCAACACACTACCGGTTGCGCCCGCCACGTCGATCGGTAGTGCGCTAGCGCCGAAGGCCGACGCTTCGGCAAACATCCCCGCTACCGATTGAGGATTGGCCCGCCAGGTCCCGAGAAGGGAGTCGTCGACCCCGCCGAGGTTCGGGTTCTCGCAATCGTACGTATCGGGATCGAACACGTTGACCTCAACGAGCGCGCTCGAACCGGAGTCGGGGAGCCCGACGAGGGATGCGGTGACCGTGGTCGATCGGTCCAGCACTCGCTCAGGCGGAAACGTGGGCTGCCCATCGGGACACGTGCAGTCCCCAAGACACCAGTCGTCTCGCACGGACTCACCGTTCACTACCATGTCAATGTCGGCAACGCGGGCCACGCCGGTGCCGTCGAGGAGAACCGACATGGTCGCACCGGGCGAACCATCGACTCCCTCGACGTCGAAGACCACCGTGCGCTGGGCCGCCGGTCGCACCGACTCGATCACCGGGCGGCCGGCAAAACTCACTGACACCTTGTCAGCGGTTCGTGGGCTCCCGGGAAGGCCGGGTCCGGTTGCGGTCCAGAGCGACCCCCAATCGTCTCGTTGTAGCATGCCCGCAGCCAACCATGCCGGGTTGTCCACCTCGGCGATGGCCGCCGCGTACCTGGTGGCGTTGTCGGGGCCAGCATCGATTGTGCGCTTCATCGCCGTTTCGAAGTCCGAGAGTTCGGTAATTCGTGACCAGAAACCTATGCCCGCGTAGGACGAGGTGTAGAGCGGCCATGTGCCATCGGGTTCGACCTGGCTGTCCAGGTAGCCGTCCACCAGTTGGCGGTGTACCGGCTTGGCCCACCGCGTAGTTCACCGAAATAGGCGGCAGTGCCTTCCTTGACCCAGTGGTCCATAGAGCGAAAGTCCTGGACATCGAAATCGAGTCGCCCATACTGCCAGCAGTGAAAGACCTCGTGGATCACGATCGGTTTGACGTCTGTGGTCGTGTCGAGTGAAAGGCCGTCGACGACCGACTCGGTGAGCTTGATGACACAGTCGACGACGACTCCTCGGGTGATTATCAAGTCACGGCGCCGCTGGTGGAGTTCACCGAGCGCGTTGTTAAGTCCTCCTACGCCCTGGCCGAGTGATCCGTTTGGGACGATTTCGACCCAGGCCTGGATCGGATCTCCACCTAGCGCTGCACGGACCTGCATAGCGACGAGCCGGATCTCGTTCTGGATCTCGTCGGAGGCCGGCCCAAACTCTTGACTCAACACCACGGGTTGCAGCCCCCTGCAAACCTTCCTCGTCGGCCCCGTCGGCACCAGACCCGTCGGGGTCATCCGCTTCGACGTCCTCGAGCAGGAACGCGCTAGTGGGCTCAATCGAATCGATGCGCTCGATCTGGGCATCGAAGGCTGCGGCCCGCTCCGGTGTCAACTCGTCGCGGTGCGCTTCAATCGAGTCGAGCACATGGCTGGCTGACGGGGACATGGTGTCGTCGAACGGGATCGTAGGCGTGCCAGGTAGTGGTCCGAAGATCGCTGAGTACTCGGCGAGGTCAACATCGAGGTCGCTACTTTCTGGATCGAGTCGGATCGCATCAATTGTTCGGCCGCGGTCAGGTTCTCGGCATCATCGGTGGACAGCCCGCTGGTGCTGGGAGCGAGCGTGTTTTCGCTCGCTGCCGGCTAGGACGCGGAGCTCGAGCAGGCCGCCACCACCAAGATGGCAGTGAGTAGCAGGGCGGCGCGAATCATGGAACTACTCCGTCGTGCTGACCGAGGCGCAGCTGCTGCGGCCAGGACGGGTCGACATGGTCGTTGGTGATTCATCAGAACTTGTAGACCTCAATCATGGTGTCGGAGTGTTGCCGAGCGAAGACCGAATCGTCGAGCGACCAGTCGGAGAACGTCAGGTTCATCGGGCCCGAGGGGATGTGGCCGATGACGGTTCCGTCGACAGCGGACACGAACACAATGTCGTCATTGTCGCCATTCGAGACGAAGATCGAACCGGCGCCGCTCGCCCAACGTACGTGCAACCGTGGGAGCGGGATCGCACCCGGTTCGGTACGAGAATTCCCGTCAAAGTCTTCGATCCATGCTGTCTCACCTACCGCTTCCACTCGCTCGCCGGGCTCAAGCGGCAACGCTGAGGTCGGGGTCAGGGTCGCTCCGTCGAGGGTGAGGAGTTCGGTAGCACCTTCGGAGTCCCGATGGACCTTCACCTCGCCAGTGGCGGGAACGACCCAGAATTCCAGGCCGCCCGCCAGTACTCCCTCGGCCGTGCGAACCATAGACCCGTCGGCGCTGTCATAGCGACAAAGGTTTTCTCCCATACTGGTAAGCCCGTCGTGGGAGTAGACGGCGCCTGCCTGCTTGTCCGCTCGGCCGTCCCAACAAGCAGTGCCCAACGGAAAGCTTGGAAGTTCAGCCAGCGTGGTGCCGTCCCAAGAAAGCCAAAGGTCGGACGTGATCGAAGCAGCAACCAAGCGGTTGTCGGCCATCCAATACAGCCGGCCGAGCCGGGGGGTGCCAGTCTTAGCAGTCACAAGCTGTTCGCCGGTCGATGCGTCATAGAGACCGAGTGTGTAAGGGCCATCATCGGTGTGCGACGCCACAGCGAGGCGGGCCCCATCGGGAGAGATGGCAACTCCGAGGAACTGGCCAGGCTGGTCGGGGGTGATCATGGCCGCTGGTTCAAGCACCGGGCCGAGATCAACTTCAGGCGCGGTAGCGCCGGGGTTAATGTCGGCGGGAGCTGCAGGGGCCGGCGAATTGGCGCTGTCCGCGCCGGCGATGTCGGCGTCGTCAGTACCCCCCGATCCGCAGGCCGCCGCTGCGGTGAGGCAGAACAGAAGAGTTAGCGCCGCGAGCGCGACCGACCTATTTGAGAGCTTTGCCATCGCACGATCATCACATTCTTGTGCGTAGGGCACAATACGTCATTCGGCGTAGAAGGTGGAACTCACCGGGGATAGGACTTTGGCCTGTGAACACCCTCTCGGACCGGCCCAGCGCAGATGTACGCTATTCGTGCAACAGGCCCGCCTGATCGATCGCCATACTGCTGCCCTCGGCTGGTCGACAGCCAGAACAGCCCGACTAAACTCATGGTCACGCAAATCAAGCACCAGCGTCTCGTCGGCGCCGCTGCCGGCACGAACAGCCCAGAACTGCTTTCCGGATCGACCACGCACAAGCATCGTCCCGACGACGATTCGGCCTCCTCGAACCATTGTGAGTTCCCCACCCGAGACCCCGATGATCAATCAGACACTTAAGTCCGGCCCGCTCAGCGACAGTCACCGAGCCGACGGCCTCAGCGATGAACGCCGCTCCGAAGATTGCTAGACGATGGCGGCACGGGTGCGCACAGCAAGCGGAACCGTCGAGGGAGACTGGGCGGGCGAGGTTGCGGTGTTCCGCGGGGTCCGGTTCGCCGAGCCACCTGTTGGGTCGCATCGCTTTGGCGCTCCCTCTCCTCCAGCCAGGTGGAGTGGTATCCGCAACGCCACCACTATCGGCCCCGCCCCTCCGCAGCCGGGTTGTACCACAGCAGGCGATGACTGGCTGAACCTCACCGTCTGGACACCCTCTCCTGGCCACAACGGCCTTCCCGTCGTCGTCTGGATCAGTGGCGGTGGCTACCTGAACTGCGATGTGGCCAACCGGCACTTCGACGGCACACGGCTGGCCAGTGCGGGATCGGTCGTGGTCAGCATCAACTACCGGGTCGGGTTCGAGGGGTTTGCCCACATCGCTGGCGCCCCGGCCAACCGCGGACTTCTCGACCAGATCGCGGCCCTGCGCTGGGTTCAGGAAAACATTGCAGCCTTCGGCGGTGACCCGGGAAACGTCACCGTTGTCGGTCAGTCGGCCGGGGCAGGCTCGATCGGTGCGCTGCTCTCGATGCCGACAATGGCTGGGCTGTTCCGTCGCATCGTCCTGCAGAGCCTCCCGGCCACCTATTTCAGCCCCGATCTCGCCACCGACATTACCGCCGAGATCAGTGCCGAACTCGGCTGCTTGCCCAAGCTCGACGACCTCAACAACGTGGCGCCCGAGCGGCTAGTGGAGGCCAGTCGGGCAGTGACCGCCCGCCTCCCCCATTACGCCAAACGGTGGGGTGCGATGGCCTACACCGGCACGCCCTTCTCTCCGGTCGTTGATGGCGAGATCGTGCAACTGACGCCGTGGGCCGCCGCTCGAAACGGTGCACTCCGAGGTGTCGAGTTGCTGATCGGCCACACGCAGGACGAATTCAGCCTCTTCGCCGGCAACCTCGGCACGATCGAAGAACACGACGTCGACCGCGTCATCTCCAGCCTGACGCCGACACCAGGCGCACCGCGGTACCGACAGGCCTATCCATCCGACTCGCCCCGGGAACTGGGCAACACCGCCATGTCCGACTGGCTGTTTCGAATGCCGACGCTCCACCTGGCCGAGGCCGCCCAGGCAAACGGTGCAAACGTATGGCTCTACGAGTTGTGCTGGGGATTCGGATCAGCGGGCGCTTCACACGGCCTCGACACCCTGCTTCTGTTCGGCACGGCCCACATCGACACCGGTCTCACCGAAACTGGCTCGGACACCATCACCCAAGCAGAGCAGCTGTCGGAACTGATCCGCGCCGAACACCTCTCGTTCGCCTCCGGCGGCGACCCCGGTTGGGCCCAGTACGAACCAAGAGCCGGCCCGACACGCGTCTACGACACCACATCCCATATTGCCAACTACCCCGAAGACCGATCTCGCCGAATCTGGCTCGACCGCTCCTTCGGAGTACTTGAGCTGAACTGGTAGCTCACAACTAGCCGGACCCCCCGACCCAATGCCAGTCGGCGCCGCCAAGTGGACGCACCCGGGTAGCAGTACCGGTCAGGCCTCGCGCTCCACGCCCATGTGTTAGGAAGAGACCGGGCCGTGGGGGGTGCCCTCGGCGGCGGTCTTGAAGCCGAGGTTTTCGGTGGCGAGCGCCTTGGCGATGGGACGGCCGATCAAAGCACCGACCAATCGACTGAACCTGCCGTCGATGTCAACGCTCAGCGTCTGGGTGGTTCCAGACACACTCGGGACGAGGGCGTGGGTGGCGGTCATGGTCGTTCCCATGAATCGAGCTGACCACGCGAAACGGCTACTGGGTTCCAGCTCGCTCACGGTCCACACCCGCTCCCTTTGAGCTGGTTGCTTGATGCGAACGGCCGATCCGACCGCCATCGGCCCTTGATCGAGCCGCTCAACCGACGTCATGGTTGGCGTGTGTTCTGGCCAGGACTCGACATCGAGGGTGAGTCCCCAGATGCGTTCCACGGGTGCATCGATGTTGAGGACACTTTCTATTCTCATGGATCGAATGTACCAAATGGTTCACTCAACGTCTAGGATCAGGTCGATGAGCGACGCCCGTTCAAAACTGCTGGAACGGATCATGGCCGAGGTTGGCATGAACGGTTTGGCCGATCGGAGCCTGCGGGAGTTGGCAACTGCGGTTGGTTCGAGCCACCGGATGCTGATCTTCCATTTCAAGTCACGTGCCGGCCTGGTGTCAGCAGTGGTAGCAGCCGTCGAGTCGGGCCAGCGGGATCTCCTCGAAGAGCTGGCAGACAAGGCATCGGGGCCAGCCGAGCTGGTGCTGCTGCTTTGGGAGCGGGTGTCGTCGCCAGAGCTTCGCCCCTTCGTCCGCCTCTTCTTCGAATGCGTCGCCCTGGCCGATGGGAACGACCTGACCGACTCGTGGATTGATGTGGCCGAGACGGTGACGGAGAGGCTCGATATCACCGTTGAGGAGTCCGAGCTCAGGATGGGCATCGCCGTCACCCGTGGGCTCCTCATCGACGTGCTCGCCTCGGGCGACGCCGCTCCGGCCACAAAGGCGATCGTGCGCTTCGTCGAGATCTGGAATCCCGGTGGCTAGATGCTCGGCGGCGCGACGGAAGTCGCCGGTGGCGGGGCCATCCGCAGCAACCACGAGCTTTCCAGGCTCCTGCGTGATCAAGCACCACGAACCGCACACATGAAGGAAGCAAAAACATGACAACCACGATCGACCAGGCACTCACCGAAATGTTGCGGACACAGATGCCGTTGGCAGCCACGATGAAAGTAGATGCCGTCGAAGCAACGAGCGACCGGGTGGTCGCAGCAGCCAACTGGCAGCCGGCATACTGCGGAGCCGGTGGCGTGCTCCACGGCGGCTACCTCATGGCCCTCGCCGATAGCACCGGTGCCATCCTCGCCTTCCTCAACCTCGGCCCCGGAGACACCACTACGACCCTCGAGTCCAAGACCAACTTCTTTCGCCCGGCCACCGAAGGCAGGGTGCTTGCCACCTCAACCATCGTTCACCAGGGGCAAACCACCATCGTGGTGCAGACCGACATCACCAACGAGACCGCATCTCTGGTGTCGCGTACCACCCAGACCCAGGCCGTCCTTCGGCCAACCGCCTGACACGTTCTGCCCCCGCCAGTTCGAAGGCACTGCTCAGGCAGAAGCCGACCGGAAGCACCGATTCATGACCACAAGCCAACAGCAGTCCAACAACCCAAACCATCAGCGGTTGCCTGGCCGTTAGGACTCGCATCCGTAGGCGACCGCGTAGGACCCTCCGCAGTCGCCGGCGCCTGGCCGGCTCCACCGCTGACCAAGCCGCCTGCTATCAGCACCTTCACAGTCGGCGGCGACGGGGTCTCTACGTGCGACTGCGGCCGAGCCGGGGGCGGCCTGCGGCGGCCCGCTCGGTTGGAGTGATGTCCGCAGCTCGAAACAGCCGTGGTCCTGGATCGGGTAGCCGCTCATAGACAGGGCGGTCGATGGCCGGCCGGGCGAGGGGGAAGCGATACCAGGGGCGGGTGTAGAGCAAGGCCAACATGGGCCGGGGCCCGTCACCGCTGTTGGGCGATCCTCGATGCCAAACCCTGGTGTCGCGTAGGAGCACGGTCCCGGCGGCGCCGGTGAAACGTTCCGGCTCAAGGTCGGGGCCCGGTCGGTTGCGGCCTGCGAACCACTCGAGCGGCCCATTGTGCTCGTCGACGTCGACGAGGGGCACGTTGAGGGCCACGCAGTAGGTGGGTGGGCGGCTATCCCACTCTGGGAAAAGCGGGCCGCCGTCCTGGTGGACTGGCTGGCGATCGGACCCCGGGTACGGGGTATCGGAACCGTAGTAGGTGCATTCAAAATCTGACCCGAGCACCCGGTCGAGGATTCCCAGAACGGTCGGGTTCGCCCACAGTGCAGGATCGCTGAACGGGGACTCGAAGGGCAGATACATCTGGTGGCGACGGATCCCCCGGTTCGGTTCGGCTCTACTGCTGTGCTCGTCGACGAGGGGCTGGAAAGCGTCGCGCAGTTGAGCAACGAAGTCCGCCGGAAGAGGCTCTGGGAGGACAACAACGCCGTGCTCGCGAAGCCGCGCCGCCAGCACATCCTCAACGTTGCCCGGGTTTGGTGGGGACGATGTTGCCATGGTCAGCGCCCTGTTCGGCGTGGGTTCCCAGCACGGCTCATCGGAGGGCTCCTGCTTCTCGATAGTGGGCGATCTCGACGTCGCTGAGGCCCAGCAGATCCCTCAGCACATGATCGGTGTGCTGGCCCAGGCAGGGGGCAGCCGAGCGCTGGATCGACGGGGTCGCCGACAGGATCGAGCCGGTGCCGTCGTAGAACACCGGACCGACCTCGCCGTGGTCAAGCACCGAGTAGTAGCCGCGATGTTGGAGCTGGGCATCCTCCATGAGATCCGTCGACCAGTTCACCACCGAGGCGGGCACACCGCTGGTGGCCAGGTGCTCGGCCAGGGCGAATGGCTCTTGCGGCGCCGACCAGCGGCAGAGCGCCTCCTCGATCGCCCCCTGGCGCTCCACCCGGGCCGCAACCGTGTCCCAGGCCGGGCCGGACCACTGGTCGAGCGTCGGTGCCGCCACCTCCACCAGGGCCCGCCACTGGTCGGCCGTTTCGCAGGCCACGGTTACAAAACGATCGTCAGCGGCCGTCGGCACCAGTGCGTGAGGGCAGGCGTGGGCCCGGAGCAGGCCTTGGGGGGTCGTGTCGCGATCATTGATCTGGTGGTCGAGCAGGAGGGGCTCGGCGAAGTGCATGGCCGCCTCCACCTGGGACAGGTCGATGTGTTGACCCACCCCCGTCCGGCGCCGGTGCAACAGGGCTGCGGCCAGGGCCGAGATTCCGAAGCGGGGGGCGCAGAAGTCGGTGTAGGCCCCCCATGGTCCGGCCGGCGGACGATCCGGCCAGCCGGTAACGACATAGAGAGGGGTCACCGCGACGCCCTGGCTGCCGAAACCGCCGTAGCGCCGCTCGGGGCCGTCCTGACCCCGGAGGGAAGTGGAAAGCATGACCAAATCGGGGTGGTCGTCCCGCAGGCTCTCGTAGTCAACGCCGAAGCGGGCCATCGTGCCCGGGGTGAACGACTCGACGACGACGTCGGCCCAATCGATTACTCGCCGACCCAGCTCCCGTCCTGCCTCGGTGGAGAGGTCGCAGGCCAGGCTCACCTTCGAGGTGTTGACGAAGGCGAAGAACTGGGAGCGGTCCAAGCCGGGAATGCCTTCGTGGAAAGGGCCGATCTGGCGCAACATGTCGGGCCGGGTCTCCGACTCGATGTGCACGGTCGTCGCCCCCTGATCGGCCAGTGCCCGGGCGATCAGGGGCCCAACGCCGACCCAGGCGAAGTCGGCCACCTTCAGCCCCTCGAAGACTCCGACGCGCTCGCTCTGCCCGGCGGGCACCGCTGGACCGGGCGGTGTCGGCCCCGACGTCCTGGGCCCGGAGGTGTGTGACCTGACCGATGCCGGAGCGGGCTGCGAGGACCGTGGTGGCCACGGGTGGTGGCGCAATGCCCCGTCGGCATCGAGGGAAGGGGCCGGCGGGAGCTCGACGAGGGGGGTGGCCGTCATCTGGGCGAAGGCACCGGCCCGTTGCAGCCCGTCGACTCCCTCGAAGTACCGGCGGAACTTGAGTTGGCGGTCGTCGAGCACGTCCTGGGCGGTATAGATAGGAGCGCAGAGGGTTCGGGTGGCCAGGCCGTGGTCAAAGATCTCTCGTTTGGTGCGGGTGGCGACGAAGTCGGCGACGACGTCGAACATCCGGACCACCTCCTCGGCCGTGGTGGTGCCCGCGGCCAGCTCGCGCTTCCAGTGGTGCCAATCGCGGCCGACCAGGTCGTCGGGCACCAGGCCCTCGCGCTCGGCCCATGCCATCAGCTCGTGGCTGGTGCGCTCGCCCATTTCCGGGAGCAGGAAGGCGATCTGAGCCCAACCGTCGGCTGCCTGCCACATCAGCTTGACCGGCACGCCGGGCCAGAACTCCCGCTGCTCGGCTCGGGTGTCGCAGGTGCCAGGCACATTCTCGCCGAACACGGTGGCCCAGGGGGAGGCGTGCATGGTGGCCAAGACGACCGCGGCCTGGGCCGAGGTGTCGATGCGTTGGCCCCGCCCGCTGCGATCGCGCTCGTAGAGGGCGATGCAGATGTCGGCGGCGGCCTGACCCCCGCCGTGACACGAGGCCTGTTGGTAGCCAACGGGAACGTGGGCCCGGTCGGGGTCGCCCTGCAGCGCCAGCAGGCCTCCGGCGGCCTCGATGCTGAGCTCGTCGGCGGCCCAGTTCGCCTTGGGGCCATCCAGCCCGTAGGGCGTGACCGACGCCCAGATGAGCCCCGACGACACATCGGGGGTGAGACCCCAGGTGTCAACGGCATCGTCGTTGTCGATCAACACATCAGCCCCGGCGACCAGCGCCGCCAGCGCCGAGCGATCGCCTGCCTGGTCCCGGTCGATGACCACCGATCGCTTGCCCCGACCCATCGCCATCCATGTGAGCGACGACTCGGTACCCACCCACTGGTCATCCACGAAGGGTCCAAGTCGGCGGGCCACCGCTCCCCCCGGCGGCTCGACCTTTACCACCTCGGCTCCGAGCGAGGCCAGGATCCGTCCGGCCAGGTCGCCCCACCGGGCGGTGAGATCCACGACACGAGTTCCCGATAACGCCGACAAGCTGTTACCCCCAAGGTTCCAAGCCTGTCCATCATCGCCCATTCGGTCGGCCAACACCTTGTTTTCGACCCCGTCACATCGAGCGCTGGGGTCGGAAGGGGCCGCTCGAATCGCTGCTCTCACTTGACCGGCGGCTGTGGGACACGAAGGCCCTGGCCGCGGGAACGCACGACGATGACACTTCAGCAGGCACTCAAGGTCACCGGCGGCGACCGGTCGACGATCTTCTAGGAGCTGGGCTACGGGCTCACCACGCCGCAAGCGGAGGGTGAGGGTGAGGCACCAGCTGATCTCCTGGATCCGCACGAAGAAACCCCCGGCCGGTTGGCTCGGGGGTCACGTTCTTGCTGGTGAGATGTGGCTCCGGGGGTGAGGCTCGAACTCACGACCCACTGATTAACAGTCAGTTGCTCTGCCAACTGAGCTACCCCGGATGGAACACCGAAGGATAGCAAGATCTGGGCCAACCGTGCGGAGAGATTCCGCTCAGTCGAGGTAATCTCGCAGCTTCTCGCTGCGCAGAGGGTGTCGGAGCTTGGCCAGGGTCTTCGACTCGATCTGGCGGATGCGCTCACGGGTCACCCCGAACTCCCGTCCAACCTCTTCCAGGGTGCGGGGTCGGCCGTCGACCAAGCCGAACCGCAGCCGCACCACCTCGGACTCCCGGTCGGAGAGATCGTCGAGTACGTCGCGCACCGTCTGCTCCAGCAGCTTGCGGGCCGCCAGGTCGAGCGGGGCGGCGCCCTTGTCGGCGATGAAGTCGGCCATGGAGGTGTCGTCCTCCTCGCCAACGGGTGAATCCAACGACAGCGGATCCTGCTGCGCGATACGCAGGATCTCGGTCACCTTCTCTTCGTCAAGATCGACTTCTTTGCCGATCTCGGCCATCGTCGGATCGCGTTCCAACTTCTGGGCCAGGGCCCGCTGGGCCCGCACGACCTTGTTGATCGACTCGACCATGTGCACCGGTACCCGAATGGTGCGGCTCTGATCGGCGATGGCCCGGGTGATGGCCTGGCGAATCCACCACGTGGCGTAGGTGGAGAACTTGAAGCCCTTGCTGTGATCGAACTTCTGCACCGCCCGCATCAGCCCCAGGTTGCCCTCCTGAATCAGATCCAGGATCGGCACCCCTCTCCCCAGGTAACGCTTGGCGATCGACACCACGAGTCGCAGGTTGGCCGATGTGAGCTCCTGGCGGGCCCGTTCCCCGTCGCGGGTGATGCGGCGCAGGCTTCGGCGGTGCTCAGGGGTCGCACGATCCCAACCGCCGGTGGTCAGCAGCTCGGTTGACTCGATGCTGGCTTCGGCCCCTGCCGCGATCCGCTTGGCCAGCCCGACCTCTTCCTCGGCCGACAACAACGGAACCTTGCCGATCTCCTTCAAGTACATTTTGACCGGATCGGCCGAACCGCTGGCTCGGGCCATGGCCGCCGCCGCCATCGGGGCGGGGTCACTACGACGGCCGGATGAGACTCGGCGTGATCCGAGGAATGGGTGCCCGTTGGGCTCGGGCGCCCTGATCTCTTCTTCGTCGTCGAACGGGATCTGGTTCTCGGCCAGGAAGGTCGCAACCTCGGCCAGTACCGCAGGCGTCAGCTTGGTCCGAGGCATGACGGCCTCGACATCGGCCAGCGTGAGGGGACGCCCAGCGCGGGCCCGCAGCAGCAGACGCTGACGGTGCTCGTCTGCCAGCGCGGAGCTTGCCTCTACGACGTCGGTCGCAATAGCAGGCTGCTCGCTCACGAATCCTCCTCGGAATCCTCCAACACCCAACCTAGCAAGCTCTCGACCGTCGACGCCCTTTGATCCGGTTCTTGAAGAACTTCCAGTTGCATTCGAAACCACTGAAGGTCGGCTGCCACCTCCGCCGCCGAGTCGGCTCCGGCCTCTCGGGCCCTGGCCCGACAGTCGTCCATCTGCCGGTTCAGGTAGCCCCGCCACAGCAGGGCGGCAACATCCATCGGGTCGGCCGTGGACTCCTCAACCGAGAGCCGCTGAACAAACTCAGCCACCTCGGGACCACCATGCTCAATGACTTCGTGCAGCGACGGGAAGTTGCACAACAAGTCATAGACAGTGCCACACATCTCGTCGACAAAGAGATCAGGAACCACAAGATCGAGCATCTCATCACCGCGATGGGCCGCCAGACGAAGCGCTTCCAGCTCAGCGGTCCCACGGGAGGTCTTGGGACGGGTGACGGCCTGCCGGTCCTGGCCGTTCGGACGCGAGCCCGACCGTGAGGCTCCCTGCCGCAGCATCGAACGGATCAGGTCGGGTTCGAACTGGCAGCGACTGGCAACGGTCATCACGTACTGGTCGCGTACCAGTGGATCGGGGTGCTCGGCCACCATGGCCATGGCCTGTTCCGCCGCCTTGGCCCTCCCCTCCCCCGTCGAGCGGTCGACGGCATCGATGGCCCGATCCACCCGGAACTCGAGGAACGGCTGGGCCTGGGCCACCGCGGCGGCCAGACGCTCAGGATCGTCGCGGGCCAGATCAGCGGGATCAACACCGGCCGGGAGGTTGACAACGGCCACATCAAGATCGTGTTTGCGTTCCCACTCATAGAACCGGGCCGCTGCGTTCTGACCCGCCGAGTCGGCGTCGAAGGCCAGCACGACCCGGCTGGCGAAACGCCGCAACAGCTTGACGTGGTCCTCGGTGAGCGAGGTGCCACAGGTGGCGACCGCCCGGCCCACGCCCGCCGCCTGAAAACCGATCACGTCGGTGTAGCCCTCGCACACGATCACCTCGTCGGCCTTTACGATGTCCGCCTTGGCCCAATGCAGGCCGTACAGCACCCGACTTTTGGCGTACACCGCCGACTCCGAGGAGTTCTTGTACTTCGGTCCGTCGCCACCGGGCATGATCCGCCCCCCAAAGCCAACGGGCTGGCCCTGGGCATCGTAGATGGGGAACAGTATCCGGCCCCGGAAGGCGTCCTGTTGACGCCCGAAGCGGTTCAGGCGACCCAGACCACTATCGACCAAATCATCCTCGGAGAGCCGCAGTGAGCGGGCCATGACGTCCCAGCCCTCGGGCGCCCAGCCGATCTGGTAGCGGCGGACCATGTCGCTGGTGAAGCCCCGCTGGCGGAGATAGCTGCGGGCGGGACCGGCGTCGGACCCGGTCAACAGCCGCTGGTGGTACCACTCGACGGCCTTGCCCAGTGCGTCCTGGAGCACGGCCTTACGTTTTCGTTCTTCACCCTGACCGGTGCTGGTGTAGTGCAGGGTGATGTTCGCCTTGCCGGCCAGGCGTTCAACGGCGGCGACGAAGTCGAGCTGCTCCTTCTCCTGCAGGAAGGTGATCATGTCGCCCCCGACCCCACACCCGAAGCAGTGATAGAGCCCCTCTTCGGCGTTGACCGAGAACGAGGGCGACTTCTCGGCATGGAACGGGCACAGCCCCTGATAGCGAAGACCAACCCGCTTCAGTTGCGTGAACTCGGAGACAATAGCCACCACATCGGTGGCCTCACGTACCCGCACGACGTCTTCGTCAACGATTCCCACTAACCCTCCAAGCTAGTGGCTCCGCCCCCCGGACCCGCCGCCATCTCCCGCAACCGGGAGCCGGCGTTGCCCGGGAGGCGAGCTCCCCTAGGCCAACTTCTCGCTCAGCCAACCGACAACGTCGGCGATGGGCAGCCGCACCTGCTCCATGGTGTCGCGCTCACGAATGGTGACGGCCTTGTCCTCCAGGGAGTCGAAGTCGAAGGTGATGGCGTAGGGGGTACCGATCTCATCCTGGCGCCGATAGCGACGGCCGATGGCCTGGGTCTCGTCGTAGTCGGTCATCCAGTGCTGGGCCACGTTGGCAAACAGTTCACGGGCCGGATCGGTCAGTTCCTGCTTCTTCGACAACGGCAGCACCGCAACCTTGTAGGGCGCGATCCGGTGATGCAGACGCAACACGGTGCGCTTTTCGTCGTTGACCTCCTCCTCGTGATAGGCGGCCATGAGGAACGCCATCATGGTTCGGGTCGCCCCGGCGGCCGGTTCGATCACGTGGGGCAGGTAACGGTTGTTGTTTGGCTGGTCGAAGTACTCCAGCT
>Ga0316192_10001366_pt1 | contig 17904 bp, 16 predicted proteins | sample MerIslwburrow_MG_FD_204931 | JGI IMG/M metagenome (GOLD analysis project Ga0316192, IMG submission 204931) | Coastal sediment microbial communities from Maine, United States - Merrow Island worm burrow | ecosystem: Environmental > Aquatic > Marine > Coastal > Sediment | place: USA: Maine...
TCAAGATCGAACTGATCGGAGATATGCGGCTTGATCATCCCCTCGCTGTACATCTGCAGCAATTCCTTCGTATTGGTCAGGTGTTCCGTAGGTTCGCGCTCGGCAAAGCTGCCCCAGAATACGCCAACGATGCTGCTGCCTTTCAGTAACGGCAGGTTGGCCGGTATCGATGGGATATCTCCGCTGGCGAATCCAATCACAAGAATTCGCCCGTTCCACGCCACCGATCGCAGGCAATCGTCGAACAGTGCGCCGCCTACCGGATCGAAAATAACGTCGACACCTTTGCCGCCGGTTATCTTTTTAACGGCATCTTTCAAACCGGTTTCCAGGTAATTAATACCCTCTGACGCCCCGTATTCCGCAGCAAGGGCCAGTTTTTCGGGCGTACTTGCAGCGGCAATAACGCGGGCACCCATCTTGACGCCGAGTTCGACCGCTGCCAGACCAACTCCGCCGGCGGCTCCCAGAACCAGCAGGCTCTCACCGGGCTGGATGCGTGCCCTTTGTTTCAAAGCGTGGTAAGAGGTGCCGTACGTAAGGATGAAACCCGCCGCAGTGGCGTAATCCATTTCATCTGGAATGGGAATGACCGCGCGCGCATCGATACACACTTCCTCCGCCATGCCGCCATATCCGCACAGAGCCAGCACCCGTTGCCCGGGCTGCAAGCTCGTTACTTTCGCGCCAACTTCCACTACGTCGCCGGATATCTCCGCGCCCGGTGAGAACGGCATCGGCGGCTGCACCTGGTACTTCCCGGCGATCATCAGGACATCGGGGAAATTGACGCCACAGGCCTTTATTTTTATGCGTGCCTGATTGTCTTTCATTTGTGGCGGATCACACTCTTCAAGAACCAGGTCGTCTGGTGTGCCGTATTTCCTGCAAAGAATTGCCTTCAACGCGAATGCTCCGTGGGGTCAAAATGAGTTGGGAGTCTATGGTGATCGTCGTTTGAGTTGCAACATATAGCCGGCTGGCCGGATACCTTATATAAGGTTATTCTGCGCGTCCGATCCTTAGCGCCATGAACCTGGGAAGACTATGAATTTTGAATACACAGCGAAAGTTGATGAATTGCGCCAGCGAGTTAGCGCGTTTATGGAGACGCATATCTATCCCGCAGAGGCAGAGTATGCGGCGGCCCTGAATAGCGGCGACACGCGGTGGGCAATTCCGCCGATAATGGAAGAGCTAAAAGGGCTCGCGAAGCAACAGCAGCTGTGGAACCTGTTTTTGCCCGAGAGCGAGTACGGCGCTGGCCTGACAAATCTCGAATACGCGCCACTGGCGGAAATAATGGGTCGCTCGCTGATCGCATCTGAAGTGTTCAACTGTTCCGCTCCTGATACCGGAAATATGGAAGTGCTGGTTCGATACGGTTCTGAGGCGCAAAGGAATCAATGGCTGGAACCCTTGCTTAAAGGCGAAATACGATCCGCATTTGCGATGACAGAGCCTGGCGTCGCATCTTCCGACGCGACGAACATTTGTGCGACGATCGAAAAAGACGGCGACGAGTACGTTATCAACGGGCAAAAGTGGTGGACCTCCGGTGCGATGGACCCGCGTTGCCAGATACTCATTTTCATGGGTAAAACCAATCCTGAAGCGGATCGCCACAGTCAGCAGTCGATGATCCTGGTGCCGATGGCGACGCCGGGTGTCGAGGTTATGAGACCGCTCACCGTATACGGATATGACGATGCACCGCATGGTCACGCCGAGATGTCATTTACTGACGTACGCGTACCGCTCGACAATCTGTTGCTTGGGGAAGGGCGCGGTTTCGAAATTGCCCAGGGTCGGCTCGGTCCTGGTCGGATTCATCACTGCATGCGGCTCATTGGGATGGCGGAGCGTGCTCTTTCTGACATGTGCGCCCGGGCAAGCGAACGCATCGCGTTCGGCCGACCACTTGCAATGCAGGGCGTGGTGCGTGAAGCGATCGCCGATTCAAGAATTGAAATCGATCAGGCGAGATTATTGACCTTGAAGGCAGCCGACATGATGGACAAGATCGGCAACAAGGGTGCCCGGAGTGAAATCGCGATGATCAAAGTGGTCGCCCCGTCGATGGCTTTACGAGTTATTGACCGTGCTGTTCAGATTCACGGTGGTGCCGGTGTATGCGGTGACTTCGGATTAGCGGCGGCCTGGGCCGGCGCGAGAACGCTACGACTGGCAGATGGACCGGACGAGGTACATCGTGCATCGATTGCCAAGCTGGAGCTCGGCCGACAGGCAGAAATCGGCCAATAGAGCGTCATGCCTATACGTTATGGTGATGTTGGGCTGGTGATCTACCAAGCATGTGGTATTCTTGGCCGGAAGCAAGGCGGGACCCAAACAAAAATGGCTGCTTTCGCAAAAAGTGATCGTGGTCGAGCGTACCGATAATTAAAATTAAAGGGTCAAAAATTAGAATTAAACGCCACGGCGTAAGTGGAGAGGGTCGTGAGCGCGGGGGGCAGATTGCGAATGAAACGTTGCAGTCTTCTCGTCATTTTGTGCAGGTATTCAACAAAATACAACGCATCCTTCTCCCAAAACCTTAAATAAATAAACCAACTCGATCTTAAGGAGTGTCCATGAAACGGTGCAAAAGTAGCAGTCGCAAAATGACTACCGCTGCCTTGGCTGCAGTTGTCGTTGTCGTGACTGGCAGCGTCTTCGCCCAGAATGTTGATGATGTCTTAAAGGCTGGTCAACAACGTATTAATCTCGCTCAGGAGTCCCAGGAGCGCATTAACAACGTGGTAGAGAGCACACGCTCACTAGAAGACCAGTATAGGTCCATCAACAAGGAAATTGACGGACTTCGTGTCTATAACCGTTTGATGACGGCACAGACGAATGGTCAGAAAGCAACCCTGGAAGACATCGCCTTGTCGATGGACCAGGTTGACGTGATCAACCGCCAGATTTTCCCACTGATGGAGCGAATGATTGACGGTATTGAACAGTCGATTGCGCTGGACATTCCTTTCCTGCTCGACGAGCGAACCAAGCGGGTCGTTACATTACAGGAAATCATGGAACGGTCGGATGTCAGTGTCGCTGAGAAATTCCGTAAAGTCATGGAGGCCTACCAGATCGAGAATGATTACGGCGGTTCGAGCGAATGGTATCTGCAGGAGATCGAGCTGGACGGCACTGTTCGCGAGTACAAGATGCTGCGAATCGGTCGCATCGGCCTGTATTTCCAGTCTGACGATACAAGCGTCACCGGCTGGTGGAATTCGGAGACCAGTCAATACGAAGAAGTTAATAACGAAAATCGCAATGAAATCCGCAAAGGATTGAGAATTGCACGTCAGTTAGTGGCACCGGAACTTGTTTTGATTCCGCTGCAAGTGTCCGATTCAGTGGGAGGGGCGTAACAATGAAACGCATAGCATTAATAGTTGCGGCCGGATTCCTGACGATCGGTACAGCAAATGCACAGGACGCTGCCGGCAGCATGAGCGAGTTGCTGCAGCAGATCGAACGGGGACAGGCGCGTGATTCGCAGGAAGCACGAGAGCGGGAAGCACGTTTTGCTGCAGATAAAAATCAGCAACAAAGCCTTCTGAACAAGGCTCGCGCAGAGCGCACCCGGCAGGAACGTAACAGTGAGCGTCTTGAGCAACTGTTTGAGAACCAGCAAGCGGAAATCGTGAGCGCTCGCGAAGCGTTGAACGAACGTCTTGGCGCGTTGAAAGAACTGTTTGGCGTACTGCAAACGGTGACCGGAGATGCACAAGGTCGATTCAAGACATCATTGACCGATATTCAGTTCAAGGAACGTTCAGATTTCCTGATTGAGCTTGGTGGAAAGATGGCCGGTGCCAGTTCATTGGCATCGATCGAGGAAATCGAGCGGCTTTGGTTTGAGCTGCAAAATGAAATCACTGAGTCCGGCAAAATCGTTCGTTTCAATCACGATGTAACCACAGCAAACGGCGACGTCGTGAATACAGCGGTTACGCGCGTTGGTCTGTTCAACATCGTGTCCGACGGCGGTTATCTTGAGTACAATCCCAAGACCGGATCAATCAAGGAATTATTGCGTCAGCCTCCACAGGGCCGTTACACAAGTTCAGCGATTGAAATGGCAACGGCAGCTGCTGGCAGCACCGTCCGATTCGGTTTTGACGGAACACGCGGCAGTATTCTGGGCCTACTCGTTGAGTCGCCAACCATCGAGGATCGCATCCATCAGGGTGGTATCGTAGGTTATTGCATCATCGCACTCGGTATTGTCGGCCTGCTGATGGCTATCTGGCGCTGGATCGGATTGTCGTCCGACAGTCGTAAGGTCGCCGCACAACTCAAGCGGGATACGGCGAGTACGGATAATCCGTTGGGTCGTGTCCTGGCTGCATACGAGGCGAATCGAGATGCCGATACGGAGACGGTGGAACTGAAACTCAGCGAGGCGGCATTGAAGGAAATGCCGCGGCTCACAAGTGGTCTGCTGTTTATCAAGGTCATATCCGTTGTTGCTCCGCTTGCGGGACTGCTCGGAACAGTTACCGGCATGATCAAGACCTTCCAGGTTATTACCCTTTACGGTGCGGGCGATCCGAAGCTTATGGCGGGTGGTATCTCGCAGGCGTTGATGACGACCGTACTGGGACTGGTGGTCGCGATTCCGATGGTACTAATTCATACCCTGGTTAGCGGTCAGAGTCGCAAGATTGTCAATATCCTCAACTCTCAAAGCGCTGGCATTGTTGCGCAGCATTCAGAGCAGCATTAATAGCGCTGCAAGGAGCGACAATGCTTTGGTTAACAGATGCGTTTGAGGCAATTCGGGACTTCATGGAACTCGGCGGTCCGGTATTGACGTGGATAGCACTGACGATTTTCGTCATGTGGGCTCTCATTATTGAGCGGATTATTTTCTTCCGTACTCAAATGAAAGGCCTTTCCAGTGACATACAGAATAACTGGGAAGACAGATCGGAGCGTCGATCCTGGAATGCTCAACAGATTCGCGAAGGGATGATTTCTCGATTCGCAATAGCGACAAATAAGGGCATTCCAATGATTCAGACCCTGGTGGCATTGTGTCCACTGCTGGGTCTGATGGGCACGGTTACCGGCATGATCAAGGTGTTTGAGGTCATGGCGGTTTCCGGTTCCGGTAATGTTCGTGGTATGGCTGCCGGTGTGTCGCAGGCCACTGTACCGACAATGGCGGGAATGGTTGGGGCACTCTCCGGAGTGCTTCTGGTTACTTTGTTAAGCCGCCGCGCGGCACGTGAGGTTGAGTTTCTCGGAGACTCGCTCACCATGGATCATTAAGGAATATATATATGCGTAGATCACATGGAGGAATGGAGGTTGAGGACGAGGACAATGAAATCAACCTTACACCGATGCTGGATGTTGTTTTCATCATGCTTATCTTCTTTATCGTCACGGCTTCGTTTATCAAGGAATCCGGTATCGATGTGAACCGCCCGGACGCACCGACATCTGAGCGTGTTGAGGATGCAAATATACTGATAGCTATTAGCGCGACTGACGAAATCTGGATTGATCGACGATTGGTCGATCCGAGGGCCGTCAGGGCAAATATTGAACGACTGCATGCTGAAAACCCCAAGGGATCGGTGGTTATTCAGGCCGACAAGAAATCGACGAATAACATGCTGGTAACCGTTATGGATGCTTCTCGAGCAGCAGGCGTCTTTAACGTGTCGATCGCAGCCAATCAATAACGATCAGGAACAGAGACGGACTCAGCATGTCATACAATAATGGTGCCCGAGTCTGTTGTTGCCTGATGAAACGGCCCAACGCCGTTCAGGAGAGCTGAAACATGATAGGCAGATACGCATTTTCCATCGTTGCTGGCGTTGTTGTCACTTTCACGCTGCTGTTTCTTATGCAGTTGCTGATCAAGTTGGGCGAAAGTGCCATAACAAAAGACAGGACGCGCCATACGCTTGAATTCGTAAGGGTCAAGCGTAACGAAAATCTCAATGTAGAAGATCAGACTCCGGAAAAGCCGGACAAACCGCCCGAAGTTCCGCCGGAGGTTCCGCCGCAAGACATAGATACAGTTGATCCGAATGCACCGACGATAAACATACCGCCGCCGAGTGTAAGCAACACAGTGGATATAGGTGGGCCTGGTGGCATGAATGTGGCCGAGGGAGATTACCTGCCGATTGTTCGAGTGGCGCCGGTGTATCCGGCACGCGCACTGTCCCGAGGCGTGGAGGGCTACGTTGATATGGGATTCACAGTGACTTCGGCGGGCACGGTTAAGGATCCGGTGGTGTTGTTTTCCACCAGTGGCTTGTTTGAAAGGGCGGCAACGAGAGCTGTACTGAAGTTCAAATACAAGCCTCGCGTAACTGACGGTGTGCCGGTTGAGGTCTACAACGTCAAGACACGCATCACATTCAAGATCGAAAATTGACAGTACGCAGTGCGCGTCACTTGAACGGGTTTAAAGCGCGGGATCCCAGGTAAGGAATTCACCGACATGACAAAAGACATCAGATTATTAACCAGGCTCCTGGCCGTGCTCGTTAGCGGCGTGTTGGCCGCGGGCGTTGTACATGCGCAAGATGACGAAGACGCGCAGGACAATGTCAAGACGAAGCAAGCGGAAGCGGTCTCGAAGAAAGTCTACGACAAGATTCAGGCTGCGCAGGAAAAGATCGATGAAGAAGACTTCCCTGCTGCATTAAAAATTCTCGACACGCTTCGCCAAAGCGACAAGTTAACGGACTATGAGCGAACCAATGTTCTGAACTATATCGGTTACGTCTACTACAGCACCGACGATATGGCAGGTGCAGTTGGCGTGTACAAAGAGATGCTCACTATTCCGGATTTAGAGCCGCAATTGCGTAAGCAGACTGTGTATACGATGGCGCAGTTGATGACAATGGAAGAGAAATACGTCGAGGCCATCAAGTACATCGAACTTTGGTTTACGCTGGAAACCAACCCGGGACCGCAACCCTTCATTATGTATGCGCAAAATCTGTATCAGACAAACCGATACCCGGAAATGGTCAAGCCAATCGAGTCTGCGATTGCTGTGGCGCAAAGTCGCGACCTTGAAGTTAAGGAAGACTGGTATGTGCTACTGAATTTTGCGTATTTTCAACAAGAAGATTATTTGAAAGTCCGCGACATTCAAAAGATTCTACTGGTCAGTTGGCCCAAGAAGCGCTACTGGTTTTCGCTCGCAGGTGCATTTACCGAACTTGGAGAAGAGAAGAATCTGCTGGCTGCTTACGATGCGGCACACACGCAGGGCATGCTTGAAAGCGAAGCAGAGCTCGTAACGATGGCGCAGCTTTACATGCAAAGCGAGGTCCCCTACAAGGCGGGTACGTTGCTTGAAAGAGAAATGGAGACAGGACGGGTATCGAAAAACGCGAAAAACTACCGTATGTTATCGCAGGCATGGACATTGTCGATGGAAGATGCCAAATCCATTCCGGCGCTGAAAGAAGCGGCAAGGCTGTCTGACGAAGGTGAGTTAAACCTGAGGCTTGGCAACGCACATCTTAATCTTGGCCAATACGGTGACTGTGTAACCGCCGTAGAGGCAGGAATACGTAAGGGCGGGATCAAGAGTGCGGACAATGCCCAGATCTCTCTGGGCATGTGCCAGTACAATCTGAAGAAATACAACGACGCCAAGAAGTCGTTTACGGCAGCGGCGACGACGCCACGCTCCCGTCGAGTTGCGAATCAGTGGATTGCAGTAATCAATAGCGACCTGGAACGAAATCGTCAAATTCAATTGGCAGAAACAGCGGCTCGGAAAAGGCAGGAAGAGCTCTTGAAACGCCGGCAATCAAACGAACGATTCTAGCTGTTAGACAGTTATGAAGAGCGTCAGCGGCATTCGCGGCTGGCGCTTTTTGTTGCCTCTGCGACACGTAATACCGGTTGACTCTCAGGCCGCCGGTTCCATAAAATGGCGCGCCTTTTACCACAGGACCAGATCATGCCTAAAGTTGTATACATCACTGTTGATGGCGAACGCCATGAAGTTGAAGTCGAAAACGGATATTCGGTGATGGAAGGTGCGATCAATAATAATATCGATGGCATCGTGGCGGAGTGTGGCGGCGCCTGCGCATGTGCGACCTGTCATTCTTATATCGATGATGCATGGCTTGGCAAACTGGCTGAAATGGACGATATGGAAGACAGCATGCTCGACGCGGCGTACGAGCGAAAAGACAACTCGCGCCTGACCTGCCAGATCGAGATGAGCGACGAACTCGATGGTCTCGTCGTCCATGTGGCAGATAACGAGGGTTAGAGCCGAAACATTTGATCGTGACCTCAAAGTCCCGATCTGACAGAGGCGGTGATGTGCCGGCTCGCAACAAATCGAGAGGTAATCCATGATGATTCAATTAGGTGAGCCGATGCCATCCGGTGTTTTTGGTGTAATGACTGAGGCCGGCCCGGGTGCGATATCCACGGATGAATTGTTCGGCGGAAAGAAAGTAGTGCTGATTTCGGTTCCAGGCGCGTTTACTCCGACTTGTTCTGCACACCATCTTCCCGGTTTTGTGGATCACGCAGCCGAAATTATCGACGGCGGGGTAGATACAATCGCCTTCATGGCAGTCAATGACATACATGTGATGAATGCCTGGGGCAAAGATCAGGGCGTTGGTGAAAGCATTATGATGCTGGCCGATGGCAACGGCGACTATGCAAAAGCCCTGGGGCTCGAACTGGACGGAACACCCTTTGGCATGGGATTACGCGGCCAACGATTTGCGATAATTGTCGACAATGGCACGGCAACGCACGTCGCAGTTGAGGCACCCGGCCAGTTCGAGGTCAGCAAGGCGGAGTCTGTACTGGCACACCTCTAGCTGACCGGCTCCACCGTATCAGGCAATCTGGTCCTGCAACTCCGGCAGGATCGTAAACAGATCACCTACCAGCCCGATATCGGCAACTTCGAAAATGGGTGCTTCTTCGTCCTTGTTGATGGCGACGATGGTCCCGGCATCCTTGATGCCCGTCAGGTGCTGAATGGCACCTGATATACCAATCGCAATGTACAAATCAGGTGCAATGATTTTACCGGTTTGACCAACTTGCAGTTCATTCGGAACGTAGCCTGCGTCCACTGCCGCACGTGAGGCGCCAACACCGGCTCCAAGGGCATCTGCCAACTTATAGATCAGGTCAAAGTTCTCAGCGCTGCCTATCGCTCGGCCGCCCGCCACCACCTTGGATGCGGACTGCAGGTCCGGGCGTTCCGACTCTCCGGCCTTGAGTTCGACAAAACGGGTGTGATCGGGTAATTCCGCATCTACCGCCACAGATTCAACAGCAGCAGCATTCCCGACTCCGACAGCCTGGTAGGACGCAATCCTGACGGTCGCGACCACCGGACGGTCAGCAGGCGCTTCGACAGTCAATATTGCGTTGCCGGCATATATTGGACGTTTAAATACGTGTGTTCCGACAACCTCCATAATGTCACTAACCTGGTTCACATCCAGAAGTGCTGCAACTCGCGGCATCAGGTCCCTGCCGAACGTACTGGATGAACCGAATATGTGCGAGTAGCCCTCCGCGAGCGCGACGACCTGCGGCGCGATAATGGCCGCGAGAGGATCCTTGTTTGCCGCGTTGTCGACTTGAATGACCTTGTTGACGGAAGCAAGTTCAGCGGCTTGTGCGGCAACGCCGGAGCCATCGACCGCAAATACGGCAATATCGATTTCAGCGTCTGCAACGGTCGCCGCGCAGGCAACCGCCTTGGCGGTTGCTGCATTGAGTGTTGTGCCGTCGTGCTCAGCAATCAGGAGTAGTTTTGACATTACAGCAGTCCTTTTTCTTTCAGTGCGGCGACCAGTCCGGCAACGTCATTGACCATGATGCCTTTCTGTCTTTGTTCCGGAGAGTCATAGGAAATGTCGGTCAGTTTCGACGTGGGCTCAACGGCGAATTCCGCGATCGGGATCGTGTCCAGCGGCTTTTTCTTGGCTTTCATGATATCCGGTAATTTGACGTATCGAGCCTCATTCAGTCGGAGGTCGACGGTGATAACGGCCGGCAAATCTACTTCGATCAATTCCAGTCCAACATCAACCTCACGGGTCACAGTCGCTTTGTCGCCGTTAAGGGCGACTCCCGACGCAAACGTCGCTTGCGGCCGTCCCCACAGTGCGGCGAGCATCTGGCCAGTCTGAATGTTGTCATTGTCAATCGCTTGCTTCCCGAGCAGTACAAGGCCGGGTTGCTCGCGCTCCACAAGTGCCTTGAAGATCTTGGCGCCGGACAGCGTGTCAACCGGTTCGTCACTCTCCACCAGGATTGCCCGGTCTGCGCCCATCGCCAGCCCTGTTCTGAGCTGTTGTTGGGCCTCGCTGGTACCGATAGAGACGACGATCACTTCTTCAGCATCACCGCGTTCCTTGATACGTAACGCTTCTTCGAGAGCAATTTCATCAAACGGGTTGATGCTCATTTTGACGCCATCTGTTTCGACGCCGCTGCCATCTGACTTGACCCGCACACGTACGTTGTAATCGACAACACGTTTTAGGCCAACAAGTATTTTCTCCACGAATCTGGTCTCCTGCTCCTGGAATCAATGCCCACGTTTGCGCGGGAAGGCGGAGTATTGTCTCTAAGCGAACCACCGTACACAAGACGCAAGTGAGGCATAATCAGGCTGGAGGTGTTCCCAGGTGGCTAGCACGGTAAAAAAATACTTCTTAACGGATGCAGGGGATCTGGTCGCTCGATTGGTGGATCCGGGTCTGCGGATCATTGATTGCAGCTTCAGCTTGCTGGACACGGATGCCGGTCGCCGCGATTACCTGAATTTGCACATTCCAGGCGCGGTTTACGCCGATCTCGACCTGGATCTGGCTGCGCCGATAAGCAACGGCACCGGGCGGCATCCATTACCTGAAATATCGTTGCTGGTTCAAAAGCTTGAGGAATGGGGAGTAAGCCGGGAAACAGAGGTTGTCGTTTACGACCTGCAAAATGGAGTCATGGCATCCAGGCTTTGGTGGATGCTCAAGTGGCTAGGCCACGACAATGTCACCTTGCTTGACGGTGGTATGTCTGCCTGGTTGTCGGCCGGACTGCCACTGGAGCAGGGCAATGTGTATCACCGACGTGCAGAATTCGTGGTCGATCAACAGGATGGGATGTTTGTGAGTACCGGTGAGATTCTGGAAGGTATCCAGCAGCATAACTTGCCGATTCTGGTCGATGCCCGCGAACATGAACGTTTTATTGGGGACGAAGAGCCAATAGATCCGGTCGCAGGGCATATCCCGGGTGCAGTGAGCTTTCCTTTCGCTGACAGCCTTGCATCAGATGGGCGCTGGTTGCCTCATAATGAGCTCCGGGAACGCTGGAAACCCGTTCTTGAACCAGCCAGAGACGCCGGCTGGATCGCCATGTGCGGGTCTGGCGTCACTGCCTGCCACCTGGCATTGTCAGCCCAGTACGCGGGATTTGCGGCTCCCAGGGTCTATACGGGCTCCTGGAGCGAGTGGATTCTCGATCCGGAGAGGCCTCGTATACCCGACTGAAAGAGGCTGCCAGCGTTGCGGATACCTGATGAACTTAATGCAATTTCGACCTGTCCAAATTGTTGCAGCAGGAAATTTTCCTGTCTTGGTGGTCAGGAAGAAGTGCGAACATTTTACACCATGAAAAACTTGTTATTACAAATACTTATTGCCTTTATCTCATGTAGTTTAGTAACTACGGTTCACGCCGATAACGACGAATCAGAGCCCGAAAAAGACCTGAATCTAAACGGTTCTGATTGCATCTGGATACGGAGTATCCGAGACTACACGCCTCTGGATGACCGTACCTTGTTGATCTGGGGAGGCGCGAAGCAGCCATATTTCGTCAGGTTGTCATCACCGGCCTGGGATATGGATCATGGAATGGGCCTGATGTTTCATTCGCGCGACGATAATTTGTGCCCGTACGGTGGCGATGGATTGATTTTTAGCAGGATGGAGCAACGACCTGCGACCATTCGCTCCATCACAAGGGTCACGAAGGAACAGGCTGAAGACATATTGGTTCGATACGGCAAACGCGACGCCGCCGAACCGCAGACTCCGGCACCGAAAGAGGTAGAAGGTGCCGAGGTTGAAGAGCTAGGTTGAGTCGCATCAGCGATTTGACCGCGCAATCCGCAATCTCCGTGCGGACCCGCCCGGCCAATCTAACGATTGGCCGGGTTTTTACATAGGGAATATTGTTTACGTGGCAAACGGACCTCTGCACGACATCAGGATTCTCGATTTGAGCCGCGTACTTGCCGGACCCTGGGCAAGTCAATTACTTGCGGATTATGGTGCGGATGTCATCAAGGTAGAGCGGCCGCAACGCGGTGACGAGACTCGTTACTGGGGGCCGCCCTGGGTGCGCGATACGCAGGGGAATGCCACGGAAGAGTCTGCCTACTTTCAATCGGCGAACCGAAACAAACGTTCCATTACGATCGACCTTAGCCATACTCGTGGCCAGCAAGTCGTGCGCGACCTGTGTGCGAATAGTGACGTGCTGCTGGAAAACTTCAAAGTCGGCGATTTGCAGCGCTACGGTCTGGACTTTGATTCCCTGCGCGATGCCAATCCTCGACTGATTTACTGTTCCATATCGGCTTATGGCCAGCAGGGTAGTCGCAGCAAGATGCCCGGTTACGATGCGATGATTCAGGCCTCTGCCGGCCTCATGAGTATCACCGGACCCAGGGACGAAGAGGGCGGTGGCCCGCAAAAAGTGGGCGTTGCAGTGTCCGATATCATGGCCGGCATGTACGCGGTAACAGCGATTCTAGCGGCTTTGCACGAACGTTCCCGCACAGGCGTGGGCCAGAGCATTGACATACCGCTGTACGACAGCCAGGTCGCCTGGCTCGCTAACCAGAATATGAATTATTTGTTCAGCGGTGACTCACCGCGTCGCGAGGGCACGGCACATCCAAACCTGGTGCCGTATCAGTTATTCGAGGCCAGGGACGGGCACTTGATGATCGCCGTTGGCAGCGACAGACAGTTTCGGGCCTGTGTCGAATGCCTTCAGTTGCCCGGTCTCGCGAATGACCCGAGATTTCAGACGAACGCAGCGAGAGTCGAGCATCGCAAGGCCCTGGTCGAACTGATGACCGAAGCGCTCGGCGAGAAATCGGTGGAATGTTGGCTGGACGAATTCAGCCGCAATAACGTGCCGTCGGGTCCGATTAATTCCATTGAAACCGTACTAACGGACGAATATGCTGGTGAACGTGAGTTTGTGCGGCAGTTACCACACAAACTCGCAGGAAAAGTGCCGACGATTGCAAACCCGGTCAGATTTTCAAATAGCGAAAACACCTACCGGTGCGCACCGCCGTTGTTAGGTGAGCATACTGAATCTATTCTTGCCGACGAATTATCGTACTCAGGCGATAAAATCGAGGCGCTCAAAAAGTGTGGTGCCATTTGAGGCATCGTGTCATTCTTGACGACAACCAACATTCGGACATACTGCTAAAGAAGTTCTAAATCGTGTCATCTCCAATTTGTATCAGTCAGGCGCTAGCTGACGTTAAATATGAAATTCGCGGACATCTGTCCGCCCGCGCATATGACATGGAGCGGCAGGGCTACGAAATAGTGTCCCTGAATATAGGCAACCCCGGGCTTTTCGGCTTTCGCACACCAGAAACGATGCGATTGGCCATGATTGAAAACCTTGGTCAGGCAGAACCCTACAGCCACCAGAAAGGCATTTTTCCAGCGCGCGAAGCCGTCGTGATGCAACAGCAGGATCGGGGACTGAGCGGCATTTCCGTCAATGAGGTATTTATCGGGAATGGCGTCAGCGAACTGATCGACCTGTCGTTACGCGCGTTGCTGAATCCAGGAGACGAAGTCCTGGTACCAAGTCCGGATTACCCATTATGGTCTGCGGCCGTCACGCTGAATGGCGGCAAAGCGGTGCATTATCCTTGCCCACCTGAGCGACAGTTTACACCGGATATTGATGCAATCGAATCGCTGATAACCAGCAAAACGCGGTCGATTGTCATCATCAATCCCAATAATCCATCCGGAGCTGTCTACGATAGCGAATGCCTGCAACAACTGGTCGACCTGGCAGAACGGCACAATCTGATCATTCACGCGGATGAAATATACGATCAAATGACGTATGACGACGCCGAATTTATTCCGCTTGCAACGCTGGCAGAGAGAACGGTTTGCCTTACGTATTCCGGTTTGTCCAAGGTCTATCGAGCCTGTGGTTACCGTGTTGGCTGGTGCGTATTCAGTGGTGATCTCGATCGTGCCGAATCCTACATCCACGCCATGGAATTGCTGGCAGCGCTGAGGCTGTGTAGTAACGTTCCCGGGCAATGGGCGGTGCAGACAGCGTTGGGTGGTTTTCAAAGCATTAATGCACTGGTAATGCCAGGCGGTCGTCTGTACCAATCCCGGCAGGCCGTCATTGATTGCGTCGATCAAAGCCGGTTCCTGAGCATGACGAAGCCGATGGGTGCGATGTATGCATTTATCAAGCTTCCGGATGCTGTCTCGGAAGACTTTGACGATGAGGCGTTTGCTTTGCAGTTGCTCGAAGACAAACATGTGCTGGTTGCGCCGGGCAGTAGCTTCAACACCCCCTATTCGAATTATTTTCGAATAACGACTTTGCCTGATCCTGATGTTCTGCACGACGTGTTCCAACGTATCGAAGACCTTCTCGAACAGCATGCATGAAACCTAGGTACCAGTGGCTTACTGGCGCCCTTGAGAAAGGGGGCGTCGTTGTCACAGCAAATCGACGGCTCGCGCGCGAACTGAGAGAAGTTCATGGCGAAATGCAGAGGGAGTCAGGAAAAAGGGCATGGCCAACGCCGGACATTCTGTTTATCACTGATTGGCTGGATCGTTTGCTGGAAGGCGGGCCATTGGATGATTCAATGCCGGTCAGAATCGATGCTCAGGCCAGCTCGGTATTGTGGGAGCGTTGTGTAGAGGAGTCCATTCTCGATTCATTACCGGGCGTTTCCGGCATAGTCCGCCAGTGCAAGCAGTCCTGGGTGCGATTGCAGGACTGGTGTGTTCCACTGAATGAGATAACGGCTCGCGCGGCCGGCGCCGAACAGAAACAGTTTGCAGCAGCTGTCCGGCAATACACGCAACTACTGTCGCGGAATAACTGGGTCGATAATGCAGGCCTGATCAAAGCGACAGTCACCGGTATCACGGCGAAAAGGCTCAAGGATATTCCGACGCATGTTTGCCTGGCCGGGTTCGACCGTATTTCACCTGCCGTCGAAGAGTTGCTGCAGGAACTGGGTAGTAATGGTGTAGAGGTCTTGCACGCTGATAGTCCGGAAATCGCCAGCGCGATCGCAACGTCGACACACAGGGATCAAGACTCAGAATTGCGTGCTGCAGGCGCATGGGCAAGAAGACAGCTGAGCGATGATCCGACCTTACACATCGCAATCATTTGCGCGGATCTGGAAACCAACGCAAACCAGGTAGCGCGCCTGGTCCGCGAAGGATTCGCACCTGGCTGGCAAATTGCAGGCTCGAGCCATCGTGATGCGGTAAATATCTCTTATGGCAGGACCCTTGCAGATTATCCGGCTGTTCGAGTTGCTTTAATGCTCCTTCGTTGGGTGCACGAAGGCCTACCGTCGCGTGACGTGAGTGTTCTTCTCCGCAGTCGCTCCGTTGTAGGCGGAATGACGGGTGGGCGTAGCCGCCTTGAACAGAAGTTACGGCGGATACCGGACCGGAGCTGGTACCCGCAGGATCTTCTCGATGTCCTTGCAGGCCCGGATGGTGACGCCGATGCAACAGCGTGGAGCGCTTGTATCGCGAAAATCGCCGAAGCGAAATTGAGTTACCGTGAGCTGGCCGGACCCGCGCAGTGGGCTGCCCGGTTCGACCAGCTGATGACCGATGCTGGCTGGCCCGGAGCGGAGTCGCTGGATAGTCATGAATTTCAGTTGTTGAATCGCTGGCGAGAATTGCTGAATGAGTTTGCTCGACTTGACCGGGTCATGCCGGTCATCAGTTTCCAGGCAGCTGTAGCACGTCTTAACCAAATCGCCAGCGATACGGTATTCCAGCCTGAGTCTGACCACGGCGTATTGCCTGTGCTCGGAACGCTCGAGGCGGCAGGTATGGAGTTTGACAAGGTATGGGTGACCGCATTCGATGCACGGTACTGGCCGGCGAATGGTAACCCGCTCGCGTATGTATCACGGCAGCTGCAAAAAGACGCCATGCTGCCGGATGCAACGCCGCAGGACACGCTCGAATTCAGCCGCCGCGTGTGTCGCAGGATTTTGCACAGCGCGACCGAAGTGATCCTGAGCTGGCCATTGGCCGACGGTGACGTGCCCGTGCAACCAAGCCCACTGCTACCGGAAATTGAGGGCGCGGCAAGTATCGATGTAGTGGATCCCGGATGGTATGCCTCCACTATGCTGAAGTGCGAGACAATTGCATTGGTTACCGATAACCCGGTGCCAGGTGTAGGCGAAGACGAACGCATTAGTGGCGGCGCCTACACTGTTCAACGTCAGGCCAACGATCCATTTTCTGCATTCGCTTCGGGGCGTTTGCGTGTTGGTGAATTGCAGTCGTTCCAATCAGGTCTTTCGGCCAGGATTCGCGGCAATGCAATACATTCAGCGTTGAGCAATTTGTTTTCAGACCATCCATCGCGTTCAAAAATCCAGGATTGGAGTGACGATGAATGCGCACGAAAGATCGGACAAGCGTCAGCTCGTTCGCTTGCGCGGCACGAAAAACATGCGAGTACTGCACTGCTGCGAATGATTCAACTGGAGCAAGATCGCATTAAAGGGATTCTGTATCGCTTTGTAACAGAAGAACGGTCTCGCGAGCAATTTCAGGTTGCGATGACAGAGCAACAGCTCGAATACACCGGCCACGGCATTCGACTCAGTCTGCGCGTCGACCGTGTTGATCGTCTGGCTGATAACAGTGTTCTTGTGATTGACTACAAAACAGGTGCTGAGAAAACACTTTTGAATCGCGCGGGTGAGCTCAATGATCTGCAGTTAATGGTTTATGCGCTGGCACTGCAGCCCGAATACACCATAGGCGGAATTGCGATAATCAACCTGGACGCACGCAAGATCAGTTTTAAAGGTGCGGGCCAGGACAGTGAATGGGCGGGGCGTTATTCCAGATGGGGCGCAGAAGCGAATGCGGCTATACGGGCAATTGCGCGTGGCGATGCCCGCGTAAATATGCAGCTGAGTACCGATCAGTCGAGGCCGCTAAATATTCTCAGTCGCTTTGAGGAGCTGCGTCGTGACCAGTGATCTTCTGAGTGCTGACATCCAGGCGCGCCTGGATGCGTTAGATGTGTCGCGTTCTTTTATCGTGCAGGCGCCTGCGGGATCAGGCAAGACAGAATTGCTGATTCAACGCTACCTGCATTTGCTGGCGATCGTCGATGAGCCGGAAGAGATTGTTGCGATTACTTTTACCCGAAAAGCAGCGCAGGAAATGCGTAGTCGGATCGCGAGTGCGCTACAGATGGCGAGCGACGGGGTAGTCTCTCAAGAGGCGCACCAGGAAGTCACTTTGGCGGCGGCACGTGCAGTGCTTCAGCGAGACTCGCAACTGGGGTGGTGCCTTGTTCAGTCGCCGCGGCGGATGCGCATTCAGACGCTGGACGCGTTTAATTCCGGGATTGCGCGGTCTCTGCCGGTTAGTTCGGGTCTGGGAGGCATAAGCAGGACGATTGCGGACGCGGAAATGACGTCGATTTATGATGAAGCGGCCAAGGCGACGATCGACTGGCTCGGCAGCGGTGATGAAATGGGTGCCGTTGTCGAAAACGTTTGGTCGCATCTAGATAACAATACGTCTGTCTATG
>Ga0316192_10001367_pt1 | contig 17900 bp, 19 predicted proteins | sample MerIslwburrow_MG_FD_204931 | JGI IMG/M metagenome (GOLD analysis project Ga0316192, IMG submission 204931) | Coastal sediment microbial communities from Maine, United States - Merrow Island worm burrow | ecosystem: Environmental > Aquatic > Marine > Coastal > Sediment | place: USA: Maine...
AGTGCCTGAAGACGGGCCTGTGCCTCTGCGACAGCCTGCTGCCGCCATAAGAACTGGATTTGAAGGTAGTGCATTCCCAGAGCTGCGACGATGGCGCTGATGCCAAGGCTACGAAATAGAAAGCTGGAATGGTCGGTAATTGTCCCTAATGTTGGGTCTGTGTTGTGCGCTAGATGAAAGGCGGCTTCGCTGACAATGAGGGTAAGGCATTGAATGATCAGCCAGGCAAAAATGCCTGCTTTGACGTTGCCTTGCTGGTTTAGCCAGGAGCGGAATGTACAAAGCAGGGCTGCGCTGGCGAGAGCAATCCACTGCACAAAAAGGGAGCGCACACCGAGTTCGTGAATGAGCTGTCCTGGCGTGATATCTGTGCTCAGTGATAGCACCATGGCCAGCAGTTCTGCTGAGACAATGGTGATGAAAAGATTGCTGATGGCACAGAAGTCAGGCAAAAACCCGGTCTCATCTGTTCTCACTGGCGTGGTTTTTTTCTGCTTTTTACGCATCTCACTCCCAACTCTTGGGTATAATCCCCGATATCAAGCCCTCAGGAAGCAACTTACATGAGTGACAGTAACATACCCGAAAAACCGTGGTCTGGCCGATTTAATGAGCCGACAGATGCCTTTGTCGAGGCCTTTACCGCCTCTGTAGACTTTGATCAACGTCTTTATCGTTACGATATTCAAGGTTCTATTGCCCATGCCACCATGCTGGCTAAAGCCGACATTCTTACCGTTGCAGAGCGCGATGAGATCATCTCTGGCCTAGAGGCCATTCGTGATCAGATAGAGCGCGGTGAATTCCAGTGGTCGGTTTCACTGGAAGATGTCCACATGAATGTGGAATCTGCACTTACTCAGCGTATCGGCGATGCGGGCAAAAAGTTGCACACTGGGCGTTCTCGCAATGATCAGGTTGCCACCGATATCCGGCTTTACATGCGTGATGAGATAAAAACCATCTGTGCTGAAATCCTGCGTTTGCAGCAGGCTTTGCTGGCTATGGCAGAGCAGGAGGCGGATACCGTAATGCCTGGCTTCACTCATCTACAGACGGCCCAGCCGGTCACCTTTGGCCATCACATGATGGCCTGGTTTGAGATGCTACAGCGTGACCGGGAACGTCTGACAGATTGCAACAAACGGGTCAATGTTATGCCGCTGGGTGCTGCTGCTCTGGCAGGAACCACCTACCCCATTGATCGTCACTACACGGCAGAGCTGCTGGGTTTTGAGCGGCCTGCGGAAAACTCGCTGGATGCCGTCAGTGATCGTGATTTTGCCATAGAGTTTAGCGCAGCTGCATCACTCGTGATGATGCATCTTTCACGTTTCTCTGAAGAACTGGTTATTTGGTCCTCTGCTCAGTTTAGTTTTATCGAGCTCTCAGACAGCTTTTGTACCGGCTCTTCCATTATGCCGCAAAAGAAAAACCCTGATGTGCCGGAGTTGGTGCGTGGAAAAACAGGGCGGATCTTCGGGCACCTGATGTCACTGTTGACGCTTATGAAAGGCCAGCCTTTGGCATACAACAAAGACAACCAGGAAGATAAAGAGCCACTGTTTGACACCATTGATAACCTCAAGGGGTGCCTCAAGGTGTTTGCCGATATGATTCCTGCCATTAGTTGCAGGCATGACAATATGCGCAGTGCCGCTATGCAGGGTTTTGCAACAGCAACCGATCTGGCTGATTACCTGGTTTGCAAAGGGACGCCTTTTCGCGATGCACATGAAGTTGTTGGCAAGGCTGTGGCATTTTGTATTGAAAAAAACAAGGATCTCTCAGCCTGCACATTGAAGGAGCTGCAGCAATTCTCCAGCAATATTGGGCAGGATGTCTTTGATGTGTTGACACTGGAAGGTTCAGTTGCTGCGCGAAATCATATTGGGGGCACGGCACCTGGGCAGGTTAGGCAGGCCATTAACAGGGCACGACAGAAAATTACAGAATAAAAAATTATTTAGACTTAAGTTTTGCGCGGAATAGCCGCTAATGACCCCGTACGGGTACGTCGTATGGCGTGTGTTCAAAGCTAAACTGAAGGATAAAAAGATGGCTATAAATCAAAATAATATTTCAGAACGAGAGTGGTTTAAAGTATGCCCCATCGGTTTAATCGCGCTGAATAGCAAGGGCGGCATCTGTGCTGTCAATCCTGCGCTTGAAGCAATTACAGGGCTCTCTGCCGAAAATTATCTGAACCATAATCATGAGACGCTACCTTCAGCTGGCCATCGCGCTCTTCTGAAAAATGATGACTTGATACAGCTGCGTGGTGCAGGTCTTAAGTGCTGGCTACAGCGTGAGACGCGTGAGCTGAAAGGCGCAGATGATGAAAATCTCACACTGCTCTATTTTCAAGATGTCACAGAACTGCATCAGCTCAAACAGCAAAATGACCATATGGCGCGCCAGTTGGAAGAGCTTGCGATAACGGATACGCTGACGGGATTGACCAATCGTCGTGCGCTGACTCAGATGCTCGATGCTCAAATAACACGCAGCCGTCGCTATCAGAACCCACTTAGTCTGGCGCTCACAGAAATTCTTCCGCAGAACTCAGAAGCGATTACGGACGACCTGATACTTACAGTGAGCAATTATCTGCGTGACCGATTGAGGTGGGCAGATGTTTTGGGGCGTTGGGATGATGGCCGGTTTATGCTGATGCTCCCCGAGACTTCTGAAGAAGCAGCGCGTACCTTGATTGAGAATATCAGTAATGGCGTGACAGATCTTGCCACCACAGGGGGGCAGCAGCCTCCGGAGTTTCAGTTACGCTTTGGTTTGGTTGAGTGGAGCAAAGGATTGGATACAAAGCATTTAACCCAACAGGCAGAGCATGCATTAGGTGCGGCAAACGCATCAATGGCTTCCTAACTTAACTTGGGTATATAAACGGTGGCGGTGCACTGCAAAGAGGATATCGACCGAAAGGCGTTGCAGAAAATCCGCTGCCAGTTTCAAAGTTTGCACCAAGAGCGTTTAGAGCGCATACAAAAAGAACTACCGCCCCATCAGCAGAATTTTATACAGCTTTTATCCCTGTTATTTCACATTAACCATCCCATGTTGCCCGGGTATGTTACCAGTGATACCCCAGCGGGATTGCCTGATTATTTACCATCTAAAGAACAGCTTCGCACTGCAAAAACAATCAGTAAAAGCTTCTCCTATAAAAAGCGAGCCCATCGCAGCTACTTGATCCAGGGTATCTATCTCATGGGCAGTATGGGCAGCATTGCCCATACGGATAAAAGTGATTTTGATATTTGGCTTATTCATGATCCAGAGTTAGATGCAGATCAACTGAATGCACTCAGTGCCAAGGCTGCTCTGCTGGAAGCCTGGGCTGATGAGTTGGGACTTGAAGTGCACTTTTTTGTTATGGATGTGGAATCTTTCCGGCGAGGTGACCGGGCTGCAATCTCCCATGAAAGTAGTGGTACCACTCAACAACATCTGCTGCTGGAAGAGTTCTACCGAACCGGCATATTGATTGCCGGGCGCTATCCGCTATGGTGGCTGGTGCCGCCGGAACATGAATCCACTTATCAAGAGTATGCTGATCGTCTGATAAAAAAACGCTTTGTTAAGGAGCATGAGTGTCTGGATTTTGGTGGCTTGGAAGAGATATCGGTTGAAGAGTTTTTTAGTGCGGCACGCTGGCAGCTGTTTAAAGGGATCGAATCACCCTATAAAGCGGTGCTTAAAATCCTGCTGATGGAAGCCTATGCACGTGAATACCCTGATATTCAGTGGTTATGCCAGGAGGCCAAGGCAGCTATCTATGGTGGTTGTAAAGATCTGGCTAAATTAGATCCCTATGTGCGGCTCTATCTCCGGGTGGAGCAATACCTGCTTGAGCGAGCTGAACCCAATCGATTGGAGCTGGCCCGACGCTGCTTCTACTTTAAAACAGCACAGTGCCTTAGTCGCAACTCAAGTCAGCAAGAGGATTGGAAAACTGAGTTATTGTCATCTTTAGCCAAGGAGTGGGGGTGGGGGCAGTCGGAATTTGCCTCTCTGGATTCTAAGGATAATTGGAAGGTTGATCGTGTAACAGAGGAACGCAATCGGCTGGTGCAGGAGTTGTCGTATAGCTACCGTCTACTGACAAATTTTGCCAAAGAGCATGCGCAAGAGTACCGCGTAGATCCAGCTGAACTTAACCTGCTTGGTCGCAAGCTCTATGCTGCTTTAGAACGACGTCCCGGCAAAATTGAGCATCTGAACCCTGGGATATCGGATGATATGCTGGAGGATCAGCTCTCATTGCATCTGTTGGTGCGCAAGGAAGAGGAGAATATCTGGTTCCTTTATCGTGGAGTGGTCACTGAATCAGATAAGGATGAAATCAGACCACTAAAAACCAGCACCAGTTTAGTGGAGCTGCTGACTTGGTGTCATGTGAACCAAATAACCAGCCGTGACACCCACTTTAGAATTTTTCCTGATACTAGCCCTGTTAGCGCTACAGATGTCAGTGCTTTATTGGATGCATTGCGCACCCTTTGCCCTCATGACCAGCAGCCCCAAGTGCCACTAACCGCATTGGCCAATGTGGCATATCTGGTTTCCTGTTCTCTATTTGTAAATATTGGCCAGGATCCAATGGTCCATTTAATTAAGCAGGGGAAACTACTTACCAGTAGCCGCTGTAATCCGCTTAGCTTTGGCGCTATGCGAACCAGCCTGTTGTGCAATTTGGAACAGCTTATTACCACCAGTTGGGGTGAACTATTGGTTGTCAGGCATGATGGAAAGGCAGGGCTGCTTGATAGTATTTGCCAGTATCTGGAGCTTGCCTTACAGGCTCCCCCTGGGATGCCGCCGCCGGTTGTGAATGCACGAGGTTTCTCTTCGAATCATGCCAGCAGCATTGCACAGCGGATTGAACAGGTTTATCGGGAGGTTTATCGCAATTTCAGCCAGAGCGGCAATGGTCTGGATAGCCGCTATATTATTCAGGTTGATGATTATTATTATCTTATTCAGCGTAAAGATGCGAAATTTTCCTGGTTTGAGATGCCCGGTACTCAGACACTGATGGAGGAGCTTGGTCAACCATTAAATTGTTATCGTCCTACTGCGGTAGACCCACTAACCTTGGTTAACAACCCCGTTTCAGCGGTGTTACAGCAGAACCGAGCGGAGCGAATACAGCTCTTTTTCTATCCTGAAAAAGGCCGCACAAACCTTTATATTCTCGATGAGCAAGGGGCATTGTTTAGTCAACAGATAGAAGGTGCAGATGAACAACACTTGCTTATTCAGCAACAGCGCTTTTTTGAGCAGCACATCAGTCGACGCGATCTGTTATCGGCCACAGGGGTAGCCTGTCTTGGTGAGTGTGTAGAGTACTATCGTCTTTCCAAAGGACAAAATGGCCAGTGGTTGCTCACAGACCGGCATCCTTCCATTGGTGAGATTCCTTTCAATTATCTTGAGCTGCGTTTGCTCAGCGATAGTGCTGATCTGGCGAAAGGACACTATAGCCTGGTTTGTCGTGACAAAGAGTTCAGTGCCGTTGAGTATGGTGATCAGCTTTATGCGGCTGTAGCTAAACAGGTTCAGGCTTGGCGGGCAGGTGATAAAAGTTATCCACTGTACCTCACAGGTGTGGAGCTTTCCGGGGCAACGGCTAATCTCAGTAACAGCACCATTGAGATGCTTCATCTTAAAAAACGCTTGGAGACAAAGCTTAATTACGCGTTAACGAAGCTAAATAACAGCACGTAATTATTTGCGTTCAAATCTTTAGCGGCACCCACAATTAATGCCAGCTCTTGGGTTATACTCTCTCCCTTATCGATGGTAGAGAGATTTTTCACATGAAAGCCATACATTATCTTGCGGTTCTCTTACTTGTAATGAGCAGTCTGCTTGCAGCTTGTGGGCAGAAAGGGCCGCTGTATATGCCGGATCCGGTACCGCAACAAAATCAAGAGCAAGAAGAAGAGAAAAAATAGAGCAGCATATTATGGATCACTTTCAATACCGTGATGGCCGACTGTATGCCGAAGATGTCCCTTTGGAGCAGATTGCCCAACGTTGGGGCACACCTTGTTATGTTTACTCAAGAGCTACGTTAGAGCGTCATTGGCGCGCTTTTGATACGGCATTTAAGGCGCAGCCCCACCTCGTTTGCTTTGCGGTTAAAGCTAACTCCAATCTGGCGGTATTGAATGTGCTGGCTCGGTTGGGTTCTGGTTTTGATATTGTCTCAGTGGGTGAGCTGGAGCGTGTATTAGCCGCTGGCGGTGATGCCGGTAAAGTGGTCTTTTCAGGTGTTGGCAAGCGAGCTGACGAGATGCGCCGGGCGTTAGAGGTGGGGATTCGCTGTTTCAATATTGAATCTGCCCCTGAACTGGAACGCCTTGACCAGGTTGCAGGTGAGATAGGTGTTCAGGCCCCTGTTTCTGTGCGGGTCAACCCTGATGTTGATGCTGGCACCCACCCCTACATCTCTACAGGCTTGAGAGAGAATAAATTTGGCCTTGAGGTTGATCAGGCACTGGCTGTCTACAGCCGGGCTACTAAGCTGAAGAATATTCGAATCTCTGGAATTGATTGTCATATCGGCTCTCAGCTCACCTCTCTGCCCCCATTTTTGGATGCACTGGATCGAGTGCTGGCGCTGGTAAAGAAGTTAAAATCCCGAGGTATTGTGCTGGATCATTTGGATTTAGGTGGGGGGTTGGGTATCCGCTATACCGATGAAACACCTCCACTCCCTGCTGAATATGCAGCAGCGCTGCATGAACGTTTGGGCGATTCAGCAATGGAAGTTTGCATTGAACCTGGTCGTGCCATAGCCGGTAATGCCGGGGTGTTGTTGACTCAGGTCGAATATATCAAGCCAACTCCAAATAAGGATTTTGCAATTATTGATGCGGCTATGAATGACCTGTTGCGCCCCTCGCTCTATCAGGCTGTTCAGGAAATCATCCCTGTTGTAGAGAGTGACGATGGCATACCGGGTTGCTTTGACCTGGTTGGCCCAGTCTGTGAAACAGGTGATTTTTTAGGCAAAGCGCGAGAGTTAAAGCTTAAGAATGGAGAGCTGCTGGCAGTACGATCCAGCGGTGCGTATGGATTTACTATGAGCTCAAACTATAACTCCAGACCGCGTGCAGCCGAGGTGATGGTCGATGGTGATCAGGCTCATCTTGTACGTGAGCGTGAAGTGATTGCAGATCTTTACCGGGGTGAATCGCTACTGCCTTAATGCAGTGCTGAGTGCAGTAAGGATTGTATATTCGTAAAGATACTATCCCTGCGCTACTATATTGCTGTTACATATCTATTTGAGGTTAATGGGTTTTTTGGAATATGCGGCGTCTTTTTTTTAGTCTGCTGTTTTTATCACTGCTGCCGCTGAGTGTTGCACTGCTGGTTTGGTTTAGCCTCGAGCCAACGCCACAGGTTGAAATTGCAGATACCCTTACCCACCAGGATGTTGCACGGGCGCGCCAGATACTTGCGCAGAATAACCCCGATCGGCTTAAAGCTGATGCCCTCCACATTCTGAGTCTAAGTGAGAAAGATTTAAGCCTGGCTGCCAATTACCTGATAAGAAATATTGGGTCTGGCGGCGCTATCATTAAACTGACCCCAAACCAGCTTAAGCTTCGGGCCAGTATCCAGTTGCCTGAAAATCCAGTAAACCCCTACCTGAATCTGGATATGCAGATTACAGAAACCCAGGGCAAGGCGAGCGTTTCTAAATTGTATCTTGGCCAGCTTCCAGTGCCTGGTCGTCTTGCTGATTTTGTTTTGGTTGAGGTTATGCAATACCTCTTGCATAACGAAGACAGACAGCTCATTAAAAACACCATAAAAAAATTAAGCTTCTCGGATGGGCATATGCAGATTGTCTATAAGTGGAAACCGGAACTGATTGCCAAGGTAAAATCGCGCCTCATCTCACCAGAGGATCAGGAGCGTATTCGCAGTTATTACAGCAAGATGGCAGAGTTGACTCGCCAACCTGGGCTAAAGCATCGATCATCCATTATGTATATTTTGCGTCCTCTATTTGTGTATGCTCAGATTCGCTCAAAAACGGGTGATCCGGTGGCGGAAAACCGGGCGGCGCTGATTGTATTGGCAGCGTATGTTATGCCAAGACGCTTTGGTGCACTGATGCCAGCAGTATCTGACCTTTCTATGCCGCGCAAATATGTTCTGACACTGGATCGACGCAAGGATTTTGTTGAGCATTTTGTGGGATCAGCGGCACTGGTTGTAACCAGTGATGTAACGCTGGCTGATGCCATTGGATTGTATAAAGAGGTTGTGGATTCAAAGGGGCGTAGCGGGTTTAGTTTTACTGATCTGGCTGCAGATAGAGCTGGCACCCGTTTTGGAGAGATTGCAACGGCCTCTGAGAGCCATGCCCGTAGAGTACAACAGATGCTTGCCGATGGTGCTGTTGAAAAGGACTTAATACCCCATACCCGTGATTTACCAGAAAATATGGCAGAAAAAGAATTCAAACAACGTTTTGGAAAGATTGGTAGCTCTGAATTTAATAAACTGAAAAAACAAATTGAACAGCGAATTACCGCTTGCAGGCTTTACCGTGAGGTGGGTTGATTATCACGGTTTTCTTGATGTAAGAAGAGCTATGAGCAGATGTTATATTCATCAACATAGGCATGTACTCAAAATCCCTTCATTGAACCTTAGGTGTTTATTTCCTATTCTTTAATTCTCTACAGCAAACAAAGAGGGAACTACAATGGCCAAGCGCATAATTATTTGTTGCGATGGTACCTGGAATTCACCAGGTTCTTCAGATGATGCAAGCATTACAAATGTCATCAAAATATTGAGGGCTATCGAGCCAAGAGATGCAGCTACTAATACTGAGCAAGTTGTTTATTATCATCGAGGGCTGGGTACTGGAACAAATAAAATAGGCAAACTTATAGAAGGCGCAACAGGTAAAGGAATAAAACGTAACATAGAGTCTTGCTATCGGTTTTTGGCAAACAACTATGTTGAAGGAGACCAAATATACATGTTTGGTTTCAGTCGAGGAGCTTTTACCGCACGCTCACTATGCGGTCTACTTTCCTGCATTGGGCTACTCACCAAAGAACAGCTGGATCTTTTTCCACGCGCATATAAGCACTATCGTACTCCATTAAAGAAACGTACGGATGGTGATTGGGTTAATAAGCTCAATCTTGATCGTCCTCATATTCATTTTCTAGGGGTATGGGATACGGTAGGTGCACTTGGAGCGCCAACGCCAATTCTTGGAGCGATAACGAGAAAACTCTGGGTTGGATTTAATGATGCAACCATTAGTGATGAAATTGGTTATGCTTATCAAGCTATGGCAATTGATGAAAAACGAAAAATATTTGCTCCTGCCATGTGGACAAAACAAGGGAAGCAACATGATGTAAAACAGGTATGGTTTGCCGGTGTGCATTCAAATGTGGGAGGCGGTTATCCCAAAAATATGGGGTTATCTGATGAAGCTCTCATGTGGTTGGTTAATCGGTCTACAGCCTGTGGGTTGGTATTTAACCAAGCTTATTTAAACGATACTAAAAAAATCAAACCTAATGCAAAAGGTAAGCTTCATGACTCCTTTTCATGGCCTTATAAACTGATGCAGCTTTTCAAACCCTTTCACCGTCCCATGGGGCAAGCGAATTATAGAGGTGAGATGTTAGATGAAAGTGTATTAAGAAGACTGTCTGACTCTAGCATGAATTACCAGCCAGTCAATTTACTGAAGGGCAAAACTTTTTCTAATGCATTGATTAAACATGAGAAGGGACGAGAGGTGTTTGCTAATGGAGCACTGGCAATACCCATTTATCGAGAACGCCGATTGCTACGCATGATGTTTGCTGATGAAGACGCACAGTTTACGGTTGATGGTATGCCGCCTATCCAAGGCGCACTCACTGATTATACAGGGCGTGGGGGATGTAAGTTAAAGACAGAGCAATCGCTGTCATCATTATCAAATGGTACTGAAGGGCAATTATATTCCGAGTTGACAGGCTATAAAAAAGCCGTTGTTGCCTGGTGTTCTGATAATGATTTGGGCTTACGTTTTCATCAGGAACGTAAGCCACCACGCAAACCAGGATCAAATGAAAGCGCCCAATTTATAGTTAATGGGTCATCGCTTATTCAGGGAGCGCTTATTGATTATACAGATGCGGGTGGGTGCAAACTAGCGACAGACCAATCACTCTCATCATTGCCTAATGACAGTGAGGGAGAGTTCTATTCCAAGACAATAGGTCGTAAAAGGGCTGTTATTGCTTGGTGCTCTGATAATAATATAGGCTTGCGTTTTATTGCTGCTGCATAATAGAGCGTTTAATGCGGCATCTAAAAACCGGGGCAATTAACGATTGCCCCGCTTTTTTTATTGACCATCAATAATAACTGTACCGTCTTGAAAAGTGAGCACCTGCTCTTTTGGGAAAACAATCCACTCCTCATTTGTTGTTAATGGTTCTGTAGCAATTACAGCGACTCGATCATCGTGCCCCGCAATTTTACTGAAATCCAATTCAATATCTCTATCTTTGAGTTGTGCTTTCGCAAATGGGTATTGTCTTACCAGATATGAAAGCTTAGTGGTGCAGTATGCAAATAACGAGACACCATTGGAAAGAAGAAAATTGAATATGCCATAGGTGGCAATTTCATCAGCTGTCTTTTGAAGCTCATCTGCAATTTCTTGTGTTGTCGGCTGTTCAGGAAAACGCAGCTTTAACCGTTCAAGTATCAGACAAAAAGCCTGTTCGCTATCTGTGGAGCCTACTGGAAGATAGCCTCCCTGAAAGTTGGGGTGAAATGATTTTAAGTCGCCATTGTGGGCAAAGACCCAGTATTGCCCCCAGAGCTCCCGAGTAAATGGATGGGTGTTTTCAAGTGTTACTTCACCCAGTGTGGCTTTGCGAATATGTGAAATGACATTGCAGGATTTAATGGGGTAGTTTTTAACCAGAGCTGAGATGGTTGAGCTGGCTGAAGGGTGTGGATCAAGAAAAGAACGACAACCTTTATCTTCAAAAAAAGCAATGCCCCAACCATCTTTATGTTCATCTGTTGCGCCGCCACGTTCGCAAAATCCTTTGAATGAGAAGCAGATGTCGGTTGGTACATTGCAGTTCATGCCGAGTAATTGACACATGATGGGTATCTCAGAAAATAAATGGTATTTGCTTAAGGATAATTGATGAAGATGTGCTAGGGAACAAATTTAAGTGATTGCCGTTGATTTTTGCTGCGCCACAGAGAATTTGTGAGCAGATATGCTGTAGCGAAGTGTAGATATTCACTTCATCTACAGCAGCTGATAGAGATGATGCTTCTGCTGGGAGGCTTTAAGCCTTAGCCTCCGGTTTCACCAATGTGGTGATCCGGGGCTGGCTTTGCACTGTAGTGTCTTGTACTGCTAATTGGAGAGAGTAGTCTGGGCATAATGCAGAATTTCAGCCCTGATGCGTGAGCGGAAAGGCTCAGGCAGGCGTGACCATGCTTCAGCAACAGTACGTGCTTCGGTATTAAGGGTGTTGTTTGATTCCTCACCAAACATCAGCCATGAAGGCGTAACCTCAAGTGCAGAAGCAATCTCATTGATTTTTCTTGGGCGTAGGCTGCGGCCGTTCTCAATCTTCTGGATCACTGCTTGATTAGTTCCAGCATGTGCTGCCAGTTGATCCTGTGTCCAGCCTTTCTCGCGGCGTCTGCAACGTAATCTTTCGCCAAGAGAAATTGGGTAATTAGGTGCTCGGTTAAAATCAGTCATAAATCAGCTCCCTCGCAGGGACAATATTTTGTTAGTCAAGTGTCTTTGTTGCTAGCGGCATAAAAGCGAAGGATCTTTAGGTTCCTCACAATGCGAAAATGGGCGCTGATTACGGCCTGGATATCTCAAAGGGGGAGGAGAGACAAAGACGTTTTTTGCGAGCTGAATTATGAATTGCGTTATGAAATTAAGCGTTGTTGGACGGGTATTTTATTTGTTGTTGGTGCAACATCAGCAGATATAAGCGTGAGTTTTTTAGCTATTAAAACCAAATATAAACAATGTGTTGCGCTCTGATTTTCGCGTGGCTTGCTAGGCTATGATGTTTGCTTGCTGGCGTGTTTTGCGATGACGTGGTGCATGAGATTTCGTGCTGCTGATCAGAGTGGCTTGTTGGTTTACACAGAGCCTTTTGTGCCCATTTTTGCCCATTATTTGCCCTAAATAGGGTGTATTTCCTGTGTCGTAACTTGTGACAGCCATCACAATATTGGGGGAATTAAATTGCCTGAAGGTGGTGATAAAAGGAAGTAAAAGACTAATTTATGGCTCTAGCTCATATTGGAAGGCATTGACTGTGACGCCATCCCCTAGCATTAAGCATTGAAGTTGCTGCGGTGTTCTGATATCTATGAATGAGTTGGGTTCTTCTTTTATGCTGATATTTAAATTAAGCATTCTTCTTGCGCCTGCTTCTTTTACGGTAACCCACTGGAAGGTATAACCTTCAACACGCACATCGCTGTTATTAAGATAGGGCCTTTTCTCTTTCCAGTACGATAGGCAGCCTTTAACTGCTCGTTGCTCTAGGGTTGCATCAGATGGGCCACTTCTATCTTTCACTACCTCTCTTTCCAGTGTTCCACAGGCTGAGTCTGAAAATACGGTATTTCCATCCTCATCCTTGCATTTATAGGTTTTGCTAAAAGCGTGAGAGGTAACGAGAGTCAATATAGCTGCGATTATGATTGCTTTTTTCATATTGCATTGCCTGTAGCAAGTTTAACCATTATCAACTGATATTGTGTGGCTGCGAGGTTTATCTACTGATTGCTATGCTGCTGTTCATCTGCGGAAAAAACTGAATCGACATTTACTTCAAAAGTACCCGTAAAGAGTTGGCCATTGGACTTGGCTGTCCACCATGAATAGATGGGGGAGCCGAGGATGGAGAGCAACAAGCCTGTAGCCGCACCCGTTACAGGCGACCCTATTAGCAGATTTAGCAGACCATAGGTCTTCCCCAAAGATGTTAGTAACAGGAGAGGGGTTGCAAATAGGCCGGCACAAAACCCTAATAGAACCGTAAGTTTAACCAGTGAACCGTAATTTAGACGAACCCGGCACTGGCCATATGTTTCGTTATTCATAAAATTGCTTAGCGGTTAAATGTTAGACGCTGTCCAAGAGTACTATCATCAAGTTTACCTTGATGATAGGCCAGATGACCGTTTATAAAAGTAGACTCGATGGTTGAGCGAAAGACCTGGCCCTCTACGGGTGACCAGCCACACTTGTAGCGCACATCCTCTCGTTCAACACGCTCACGCTTGTTCAGGTCAACCAATGCCAGATCAGCCCAGTAGCCTTCACGAATATAACCACGATCCGGAATATTAAACAGTCTCGCTGGGCCATGACTGGTTTTCTCGACAATCAGCTCCAGTGAGAGCAGTTGGTCGTGGTACATCTCCAGCACCATGGGTAGGGCATACTGCACCAGAGGCAGTCCAGCGGGGGCGCTGAAGTAGCTGTTGCACTTCTCGTCCAGGGTATGGGGAGCGTGATCAGTGCCGATAACATCGATGCGCCCATCTTTTAGTGCCTGGCGAATAGCATCCCGGTCCATGCGCGACTTGATAGCGGGGTTACATTTGATAAAGGCCTGTTTTTGCTCATAGTCTGAATCATCAAAAAAGAGATGATGTACACAGGCTTCGGCCGTGATGCGTTTATTATCCAGCGGCCCTTTTTGGAATAGCTTCATTTCGCGTGCGGTGGAGAGGTGCAGCACATGTAGGCGGGTGCCGTGCCGTTCAGCCAGATCAACCGCGAAGGAGGAGGAGCGAAAGCAGGCCTCTTCACTGCGGATCTCGGGATGCGATTCCATAGGTACGTCTTCGCCAAACTGCTCCCGAAAAGCTTGCTCATTGGCCAGAATGATGGGGGTGTCTTCACAGTGGGTCGCAACCAGTATGGGTGCATCGCGAAAGATAGCCTCCAGTGCCTCCTCTTTATCGACCAGCATATTGCCAGTAGAGGCCCCCATGAAAACCTTGATGCCGCAAGCCTGCTTCGGATCCAGCGCCCGGATGACATCGATATTGTCATTGGTTGCGCCCAGATAGAAGGCGTAATTAGCCAGTGATTTTTGAGCGGCCACTGTATATTTATTTTCCAATGCTTCTAGTGTGACGGTCAGTGGGTTGGTGTTGGGCATATCCATAAAACTGGTGATGCCACCAGCCACAGCCGCTCTGGATTCGGTGTAGAGATCCCCCTTGTGGGTGGCGCCTGGTTCGCGGAAGTGAACCTGATCGTCGATCATGCCGGGCATAAGCACTTTCTCTGCGGCATCGATGACCAAGTCAGCGGGTTTGGCGCTAAGATTGCTGCCAATCTGCTCGATCCGTCCGTTGCGAATCCATACGTCTTCTTCGGTGATGCGTCCATCATTAATCATGCGGGCATTGAGTATAAGTGTATCTTTCATAAGATTCTCTTAGTCGTAATCACGATCTTTCCAGGTGCGCAGCGCCGTAAATACAGCTGCATGGTTGTTTAAGGGTGTTTTAGCCCACTTCTCTGCTGCTGCAACTACTGTGGGTATTTGAGTGCGCAAGAAGGGGTTGGTTTCCAGCTCCAGTGAGAGCAGTGATGGAACGGTTGGTGTCCCCTGGTTTCTCAAGGTCTGAGTGGCGTTTTGTCGCTCTTGCAGGGCTTGATTTTCGGGTTCTACCCAGTGAGCGAACCCCAGGTTGTCTTGGGTGTATTCGTGGGCGCAGTAGAGCAGTGTTTCCCCAGGGAGCTGGGCGATGCGCTGTAGTGATGTTGCCATCTGCTCCATGGTGCCATCAAATACCCGTCCGCAGCCGCCAGCAAAAAGAGTGTCGCCACAAAACAGCAGATTATCTCCAGCGTATGCGATATGACCCGCAGTGTGGCCAGGCACATCAAAAACCTTGAGGCTGCCGCTCTGCCAAGGCAGTTTAACTTCAGCACCTTCAGCCAATGGATCTGTTATCTCTGGGATGGATTCATGTGCTGGCCCGTAAACTCTGGCATTGGGGAAGGCGTTTTTTAGCCGGTTGATGCCGCCAGTATGGTCATGGTGATGATGGGTGATGAGAATAGCGCCCAGGCTGAGATGCTCGCGCTGTAAATAGTCAAGCACGGGCATTGCATCACCGGGATCAACCATTGCGACTTCCGGGCTGTCGCTGCTCTTGAGTAGCCAGATGTAGTTGTCAGCAAATGCCGGGATGGGGGTGATGTCGAACATGGCCGCTATTTATAGAGCTCTTTTGGGTCGATGAGTGGCTCGGTGATCACTTCCAAACGATCACCTCGTATGGCGTTATAGAAGCAGCTTCGTCGACCAGAGTGACAGGCAGGGCCGGTTTGATCAACCTGTAAAAGAATAGTGTCACCATCGCAATCCAGCAGCATATCTTTGAGTATCTGCATCTGCCCGGAAGATTCGCCCTTGCGCCAAAGCTTTTGCCGTGAACGTGACCAGTAGCAGACCCGGCCTGTCTCCAATGTCTCAGCCAGTGATTCTCTGTTCATCCAGGCCATCATCAGAACTTCACCGCTGTCATACTGTTGGGCAATAGCTGGTAATAGACCATCTTGGTTAAAAGGTAGCGTTTTAACAGCATCGGCCCAAGCCAAGCTCTCTCCCTTTTTGAAGGATTCGGTCTCTTTCAGCATAGCATTTCTCTCAAATTTAAATTATTCCTGAATTGTATATTCTATCCTGATCGGTGGCGTTTTTGCCCCCTAACGGAGTAGAATTTGAGTTGTGACTAACTATACCGACAAACTGAAGAGCGCAGGGCTGAAGATTACCCTCCCCCGAGTCAAGATTCTTGAGACACTTGAGGCGCATGCTGGCCAGCATTACACGGCAGAAGACCTCTATAAATTGCTTCTGCAAAAGAATGAAGAGATCGGTGTTGCAACCATCTATCGGGTGCTGACGCAGTGTGAGCAAGCTGGACTGGTTACACGACTCCAGTTTGATGACGGCCCGGCAAAGTTTGAGTTAAGTCGAGAGGGGCATCATGATCACTGTGTCTGTACTCGTTGTGGGCAGGTGAATGAGTTTCATGATGAGATTATCGAGGCCCGGCAACAAGAGATTGCAGCTAAGGCCGGTTACGAAATTGCAGGCCACAGCATGATTCTTTATGGCATTTGCGCGGCCTGCCAGGAACAGTTGAAATAATCAGATGCAGATCTATCGCATATCCTTCATTAATCATGGCAAGGTTTATGAGCTTTATGTTCAGACCGTTCGCCAGGCAGAGCTATTCGGGTTTATTGAGTTCGAAGATATTATCTTCAATGAATCCAGTGGTATTGTTATTGACCCGGCAGAAGAGAAACTGAAGGATGAGTTTACGGGTGTTAACCGCACGATGGTGCCTATGAATGCAATTATTCGCATTGATGAGGTCGAAAAACGCGGCACCAGCAAAATATTTGATCTGGATAAAAATGCCAATGTGACGCCCTTCCCAAGCCCTGCCTATCCACCAGATCGTAGCAGTGATAAATAAGAGGCGTGGAAATAATATGCTGTCCAGTCTCCTGTGCATACTAAGTGTGCTATATCTCTGTAGATGTTAATCGGATTGATAAAACCTAATCCTGTCCCTAATTTCTGGCAAAAATATTGTTATCAAGTTCCAAGGAGAGTTGAGTGAAAAAATATGAGGCCATTCGCCAGCAGCTGTTAATTCGACGTGAAGAGCTGAATAAAAGGGTCAAAAAGCTCACCAATAGCGCTCGTCATATTGATGAGCCGCTACCCTCTGATTTTGCTGAGCAGGCTGTCGAGCGTCAAAATGATGAAGTGCTGGAAGCGCTGGGTGATGCAGGCCGTCAGGAACTTATTCAAATCAACCGTGCTTTGGCGCATCTTGAGGCAGGTGAATATGGGGTGTGTGATAGCTGTGGGGCAACCATTCCTCCTGAGCGTCTTGAGATACTGCCTTACTCTGATCTCTGTGTATCATGTGCGGAAAAAAAAGGGGATAACTAAAGCTTTCTTGGGCTTTTCAGTACAAACATTCCGACAAGGCGTGTTCGCCAGCTACTCAAAACCACATTCAATTCCCGAATACCGCCCCTAACTGTTCCATAAGAGTGGTTATTCAAGTATTCTTCGGCTGGCTCAATGCCAGCCCTTGCGATATGTGGGGTATTTGGGCATACATAATGCATAAAAAATGATGAGCATAAATTTAGTGGTTTTTAAAGTTGAGCAGTTATGACAGATGAAAAAGTAGAATCTCGATTGGCACTATTTGCGCAAACTTACAGTGCTGATCTGTTAGTTAACCAGCCTACGCTGACAGTGGATGATCTGGTGCATCAAAACCAGGCCTATGCAGGAACAGGCGGCACCAGCCAAGGCAACGAGGGGCAGGGTTTTTCTCCAGCATATATGGATGCTGAAACCGGGAAGATAGTGATGTCGACATTCAATGACGGTCGTCCCGCACCCATCCACCTTCTGAGTGGACTGCCTGATGAGTGGATACTGGAACATGACAGCGGCTGTGAGGTGCCAAAGCTGAAAGGGAGTATTCTTGTAGGCTTTGTTCGGGGTGAACAGTTTTATACACGTGCAGAGGCAGCCAAAGCCTGCGCGCACTAAATCGTAAAAATAAGTATTTTAAAAAGGGCCTGTTAGGCCCTTTTTTATTTTCCAGCTTGGAAAAATTCTCGTGTAAGAGAGAAGATGACTGGGCTTAATAGCAGTAAAGCCAATAGGTTAGGTAGTGCCATCAGGCCGTTAAGCGTATCGGCCACTAGCCAGATAAAACTCAGGTTAGCTGTGGCTCCGATAGGAATGGCAATGATCCAA
>Ga0316192_10001368_pt1 | contig 17891 bp, 13 predicted proteins | sample MerIslwburrow_MG_FD_204931 | JGI IMG/M metagenome (GOLD analysis project Ga0316192, IMG submission 204931) | Coastal sediment microbial communities from Maine, United States - Merrow Island worm burrow | ecosystem: Environmental > Aquatic > Marine > Coastal > Sediment | place: USA: Maine...
AGCTCAGGAACTGTCTCAGTCGGGCGTCGTCCGTGCTTCTCAGCACCCGCAGGAGCAGCCATCCTGTCACCGCAACCGACAGCGTTGCGTGGAGGAGAACCAGAGGGAAGACATCACGCGCCGACGATTCCAGCCACGGTGACTGCCGCTGCCAGATCCGCCACGCCGCCGGAACGAAGAGCAGCAGGGTCAGATAACCGGGAACGAGCCAGAACCAAGAGGGTCGACCGGGCCGCAGCGGTCCCGAGCTCCTTTCCGGGCCGCCCGAGCCGCGTCCGGGGAGCAGCCCCCAAACCGTGTTGGCGAGCAGCGGAAAGCTGGCCAACCAGGCCATGGCGCGAACGATGTCGAAGACGGCCCCGATGGGCGCCGGCCCACCCGTGGGAGGTCTCAGGATGGTCGCAAGCTCGTCGAAGAGGCAACCTCCGTACCAGAGGGTGAGACAGACCACCAGCAGACGGATGGGGAGCCCCGGTAGGACGATCGGGTGGCGAACCAGTTCTCGGACGAGGAAACCGTAGAGCAGCGTGCCGACCAGAAAGACCAGCAGATGCGCGTAGAGGAGCAGAGTCTGACTCATCGGGTCCATTGTACCGGGTGCAGCATCAATACTGCAGTTGCCGTGATCAAAGATGCAGCATTATTACTGCACTTTGCTGACCGGTGCGTGGTCACATTCTCTCATATCCTTCATTTTCAGTTACATCAGTCCATCATCGAAGTTGGCACGGGGCGTGAAATGGTGATTGGCAGCTCGTTGAAAGGAGATGCGCCATGGACGCCCACCATCCTCCGACCGAAAGAACCAGGATCACCTTCCCATCCCACGGAACGGACTCCGACACCGACACCAAGGATAAGGGGGGCCTGCGGTCGCTGCGTGGCATCCGGTGGTTGCTGCTCGCCGGTGCGTTGGTCTCGGCGGTCTCGCTCTACCGCCTGGTGGAATCGCAGTGGGAGCTCATACCGGTGGCCGCCCAGTATCTGGTGCTGGTGATTGGGGCGTTGGGTCTCTATGTAACGGGTGAGCTGACCCATCGCCGACTTCGCCTGCCCTCGGCCGGTTCCGCCTTGATGCTGCTCTTCACCGTCTTGGTCCCGGTCCTTTCATGGGGCGCGGTCTACCTCGATCTGCTCGCACGCCCTTCAGGCTGGTTGGCCTTCATTGTCGGGACGACGGTACTCTTGCTCACGGCTCGTCGTCCGCTCGGCCTGATTCTCGGGTACCGGGGCCTCCTCTATCCCGCGATCGTCGCCGTCTTCATGGTCGCGCAACCGGTGCTTCCCGAGCTTTTCGACCGCCATCCGGATTTCGCAATGCCGATCTACATCGTTGCGGCGCTCCTGCTCGGCACCCTCCTTCAGATCGGCAGCCGTCACATCAATCGCTTCTTCTTCCACCGTGACCGAAGGGACGGGGTGGATCGGCCGCTCCAGTGGATGCCCTTCGCTGTCCTCGGTGTCCTCTATCTCGGCGCCATGGTGCTCTTTGACCCGCGATCGGAGCTGATCGCGCTGCCCCTCGGGGTCATCGGCATGGTTCTCGCCGACACCGGCGAGGAGTACTATCGCGCGCTCATCCGGTCGCGCGGCGAGAAACCCGAACGCTGGCCCAGGCGGTCGATGGCGCTCATGACCATGGGAATCGCGGCGATGGTCGTCGCGATCCCGCTGTCCTTTCGAGATCCGAGTCTCCAATGTTCGGCCCTGGTTTCTGTCTGTGCCGCCGTGTTCTTTGGTCGCTGGAGCCTCCGTTCGCCCGGCTTCGCATCTCACTTCGCGGCGCTCGGGTCGGTCTTTCTGGCTTACCACCTCTCCCCCACCCTGGTGCCGGCGCTGGCGAAACAGCTCTGGGCCCGGCTGTTGGCGGTCCTCGATCTGACCCAGGGAAGCCCCCTCGCCCTCGGCATCGCCGATCTCGGGTTTCTGCTCATCCTCGTCGCGTGGTCGGGTCTCCTGCGCCGGACGGGCGCTTCTGCGACCCTCCGGTCCGTTCACGCCGGAATCACCGTCGTCTATCTGTGGTGGCTGTGTGTCCTGGCGATCCTCGACCCTGCAGATCCATCGGCGTTCCTGGCGGTCGTATCATTCGTCGGCCTCGGCGCCCTGTTCATCTCCCGGAGCCGAGAGCTCGTTCTCGGTGTCTACGGCGCCTTGGCAATGTTGGTGCTGGCGGTCGCTCAGCAACTTCTCGGTACCGAGAAGCTGCTCAACGGAGAGAGTCTCCTCGTGCTCGGCGCCCTGACTCTCATCGCCGCCATCATCGTTCGATGGATTGAGGATCCGCTGGCACGGGTCGTCGGAATCGAAGACGTGGAGGCGCGCCGGCTCCTCGTCGTCCCGACTGTCCTGGTCGCGGGTTTGATCGCGGTTCACAGCCTGGCGGTTGATCTCTTGAGGAACGACATCGGAGGCCTCGAGCTGGTGCTGGCCGGCGGACTGCTCTTCGCATCGGGAGTCCGCCTGCGCACCGCTTGGCTCCCGGCGGTGGGTGGGCTGCTGGCGACTATCGGGCTGCATGTCGTGGTCTTCGAGATCACCAATGTCGTGACCCCCGTGCTGGTGTTGACGACTCAGCTCCTGGCGGTCCTCTCCCTCTGGGGGTCGGTGTCTCTGGCGTGCCGAACCGGGCCCGTCGCGGTCCTTCTGCGTCCGGCGGCCTTCATCCTGGCCCTCCTCCACTGTGCCCTTGGTCTGTGGTGGTTGCTCATGGGGATCGCCGACTGGAACCTGACCGTAGAACCGCTGATCCTCGTGATCCTCGGTTTGCTCGCCGTCGATGTCGGTCTGACGAGACGGGTCCGGGCCGACGTGACTATCGGCGGTCTCTTGATCGCCGCCTTCGCTCAGCTCCAGTTTCTTGCCGTGGCCGGCACCGATGACTGGAGGGTGGCGATCCCGGCGTCGCTGACCGCAGCGAGTGTCGCGTTGGTCCCCATGATTCTTCTCGCGAGGCCCTCTGTTCGTGGATGGGTCCGACGACGGTTCGGCCTCGAAGAGGCTGATTTCCAACGCCTCGTGCCGGTGTCGGTGCATCATATCGCCGACTTCTGGACCGCCGTCTCCGTCATCGTGTGCCTTTTCTTCTGTGGACCGGCGACCCTGGTCCTCTCGGTGGCCATGCTCGTAGTGGTCCTCACGTCTCGAATCGAGCTGCAGGATCGACGCGATCTGCGAGACGCACTGTCGCTTCGGCTCATGCTTGTTTTCCTTTTGCAGATCGTTGTGCTCCTGGTCGGCAGCGCCCCGGCGGTGATGCCGTTGGCCCTGGTCGCCGCCGGCTTCGACATTCTGCCGCTGATGGCGGTGGCGGTGCTCGGGTGGCGCCTTCTCGGTCATCTGCTGGGGCGCCGGAAATCACTTTCGGGGTGGTCGCTGGTGGTGGAACTGGCCCTCGGCCTCTTCATCGTCACCGCCGCTCTTTCCGGCCCGGAGCTGTCGGTTCTCTCGAACGTTGCGGTGGTTGCGGTCGCCGTCGCCCTGGCGGGGCTCCGTGTCGTGTCGGGGGCTGGGAACCCTCGCGCCCTCCACTCATGGATGGCCCAGATCTGGATCGGACTCGCGGTTCTCCACGGCTTCACTGCCGGCTGGCTCGAGCTGGACGACGCCGCGGCGCCGTGGGCGCTGCTCCTGGTGGCTGTCGCCGAGGTTGGTCTGGCAACCGTCTTGACTCGTACGGCGCTCGGACCGGTCTTCAGCCCCACCTGTCGACTCATCGGGCTCGGTCTTCCCGTGTCTGCGTGGCTGGTGGCCATGGTGCGGATAGTGGCGCAGGATGGTCCATCGGTCTGGGTGGCCGCCCTGCCGGCATTCGCGGTGAGCCTCTTCTACGCCGTGGTCGCCCTCCGACGTGGTCGCCCCACCGGCTCGACCTTGGCGGCATCGTTCTCCTTCGGCGTCACGCTCCTCGCCGTACTGGTCCAAAGCGGACTCGGTTTCGAGTACACCTTCCTGGCCCCGGGGCTGTCGCTCATGGCTCTCGCCACCCTTCTGCGACCCCGTGTCGGTGAGACGTGGAGCTCGTATCTCGCCACCGCCGGCGCTGCCTGCCTCTATGCGACCCCCATCGTCGCGCTGTCGGAGCAGGTGTCGTGGACCTGGCTCGCGGTGCTGCTTGTCATGACCGTGGCCATTGGGAGTGTCTGCATCGCGCTGCGCAGCCGCTCGCTGCTCGTGGTGTCGACCGCCGCCATGCTCACCGATCTCGGCTTCTTCGTCTTCAAGATCGGCACCACCGAACCCTTGCTGCTGTGGGTCTTCGGTCTGGCTTTCGGTCTCGCCCTGATGGCCTGGGCAGGCTTTCTCGAGTACCAGCGCGAAGGGCTCATGCAACAGGTCCGGGTCTTTGGGCGGGAGCTCAAGGCCTGGCACTGATCCGATTCCTCGGCCGAGATCTCCAGTGGATCGCGGCCGGTGAGATTGTCCAAGAACCGCTCCTCCCGGGGAGCCCAATCAAAGGAGATTGAAATGCAGATCACCCAGAGATTCAGCCTGCTGGTCAAGGGACGGGTCAACGCGGTGCTCGACGCCCTGGAAGATCCCGAGCGCAGCCTCAACCAACTCATCATCGACATGGAGGAGGAGCTCGAGTCCGCTAAGCGCGCGGTCGCCTCCGCCATGGCCAACGAGGATCGCCTGCGGTCGCAGATTGCTGTCCACGACAAGGAGTCCCATGGCTGGCAGAGCTCCGCCGAGCGGGCGCTGAAGCGGGAAAACGAAGGCGACGCCCGCGAGGCGCTGCGGCGAGCCGAGCTTGCCGAGCGCCAGCGCGATCGGCTGCGGGAGAGGCTCGAGATCCAGGCTCGGGAGACCGAGGAGGTCCGGGCCTCGGTTGCGCAGATGCAGGATCGCCTCGAACAAGCGAGATCGCGCCTACAGGTCATCCATGCCCAGCTCCGGCAGGCCGAGGCCCGCCGAGCGGTGGGCAAGGCCATGCGGCGGGTCGAGCACAGCGGTCTCCATGCCGAGTTCGACCGGATCAGCGGTCGCGCATCCCACATGGCCGCCGAAGAGCGGGCCTACCAGCGACTGGACGATGAGCTCAACGGCGATGATGTCCGGCGCCGATTCGAAGACCTCGATCTCGCCGATGCCGTCGAGGAGAGACTGGCCAGGCTCAGGGGGAATGGTGCCGATGCTGCACCGGTCGCCGGCACCTCGGAAGAAATGGGCGAGGCCGAGAGTGCGGTGTGAGGTCGATTCTGCGCCGGCTCGCGCGGATCCTCGGTCAGGACCGGATCCGGCTGCCGAGGAGGTCGCTCCGCCCGACCGATATCGCCATTGGCGATCGACTCCAAATCGGCCTGGAGATCTGGTGTGTCAGCGGGGCCGAGACAGCATCGACAGCGGGCGACAACAGATGCTTCGAGCTGGCGTCGGAAAGCGCCTCCGAGTTGACCGCTCGACTGATCGCCACGGGTTCACCCAACGGGGGCCACCCGCGGATCTGGCTCCTGGTCAGGGGCGGAGACCGACTCGAAGTTCCGCCCGAGATGATCGTCGCCTACCCCTCGGGGCCGGCGACAGGAAGGAAACACCCATGAGAGGCAAAAAGAAAACCGATACCGCCCTCATCATCGGGTTGGCCATCCCGGTTGTGATGATCCTGTTGGTCGCGGGGGCGATCTATGCTCCTCGGCTCTTCTCGGGCATCGAAGACCCGCAGTACGACTTTCTCTACACGGTCGGATACGCTCAGGGATACCGCATCTTCGTCGTTGACGGTATGCTCCAACTGGAAGAGCCGGAGTCCGAGTGCCAACCGCCAGGATCGTTGAGCCTGGCGGAACTCCAGTTCTTCGTCCACCGCGTGGCGGAGAACAGGAGCGAACGCCTGTCTCTCGACCAGGCGACCATGCTTCGTCTCGACAACACGGCGTTATCGCCCGATGGATACGAGTTCGCGTACGGTCGGAGGAGCGAGTTCCTCTTCCCCATGTGGTCGTCCCGCGACTACCGAACTCGATATCTGAAAAGGGACGGCCATGCGATCAAGCTCGAGCTCGAGACCGGCGAGAGCTTCAGCAACGCCGGCACCGTGACCTTTCTTGGTTGGATTGAGGAGTGAAAATCATGGACAAACAGACCGTACTCGAATCCGTTTCGATTCTGGCCGCGGCAGGGGAGCTCAGTGAAGCTGAGCTCTCGGCCACCTATCGTGAAGCCGTTGACGGCGATGTTGCCGAGCGGCACACCAACTACTCGAAGGTGCTCTATTTCATCGGCGGCGGCGTGGTCGTCATGGGCATCGCCGCCCTGATCGCGCAGATCTGGGATGACCTGGGCAGCGTGATGCACGTCGTCGTGACCCTCGGTCCGGGTCTGGCGGCCTTCATCGTCGGTGTGATTCTCGGCCGACGCCGGTGGCTCGGCGCCGCGGGCGCCGCCTTCTTCCTCATCGCTGCGTTGGTTCTGCCTGTCGGGCTGGCCGTGACTTTGGACGAGGCCGGCTTCCATCCCGACCATCTTGAATGGCAGAGCCTGATTTCACTCGTTCTGGTCGGGACCTTTGCTGCGGCTTACCTGCTGGTTCGATCGAAAAGCCTCTTGGTATACGCCATTGGTTTTGCGACCTGGGCCTTTTTTGCAATCACCGGCTGGATCGCCGGTCCGAATCCACGTTTCGGCGAGCTCGAATTCTTCGAGTACCGCACCCTCGCCGTCGGACTCGCTTACCTCGCATTGGCCTTCGCCTTCGCCGACACCCCACGCCGTGCGCTGTCCGATCTGCTCTACAGCTTCGGCTCGCTGGCCTTTCTCGGAGCGGCGCTCTCCCTCGGGGGATGGAAACCGAGCCAGAATGTTTTCTGGGAGCTGGTTTTCCCGGGACTTGTCTTCGTCGTGCTCTATGCGAGCGTCCATCTCAAGAGCCGGGCGCTGCTCGCCGTCGGTTCCCTGTTTCTTGCCTCCTATCTCGTCAAGATCACCAACGAGTATTTCAAGGACAGCCTGGGTTGGGGGCTGGCCCTGGTCATCTCCGGGTTGGCGTTGATGGGGGTTGGATACCTCACTTTGCGATTGAAAAGGCGATACTTGAATGAGTGAGTGAATACCGGAGGCCTCCATGAGCACCGAAAACCAGGCAGACCAACCACCCCGCGGTCTGTGGCAGCGGGCCCTCTACCTCGCCGATCGGACCCCGGAGTCGCGCAACCGTTTTGTCGATTTCCTGCGGGCGCTCTCGATCCTGGCCGTCGTCGTCGGCCACTGGTTGATTTCGGCGCCGTACTTCGATCACGGTGCGCCGGCCTATGCCCACCTCCTCGATCTCGAATCGTGGTCGCGGTGGCTGACCTGGCTCTTCCAGGTGATGCCGGTCTTCTTCTTTGTCGGCGGATTCTCCAACAGCGTGTCGTGGGAGTCGGCTCAGCGCAAGGGACTCGGCTATGGCGCCTGGTTCGACGCCCGGATGCGGCGGCTCGTCGGGCCGGTGCTGCCCCTCGTGCTCGCCTGGGGTGTGATGGTGGCGGTGGCCCACGCCAACGGGGTCGGTCCGACCATGATCCGAATCGGCTCGCAGGTGGCCCTGGTGCCGGTGTGGTTTCTCGCCGTCTACATCCTGGTGGTGGCGCTGGTGCCCCTGACCCACGCGGCGTGGAAACGCTGGGGATTCGCGTCCGTCGCGGCGCCGGTCGTCGGTGCGGTGCTTGTCGATCTCGGCACCTTTGCCGCCGGTTGGTCGTGGATCGGCTGGGTCAACTATGTCTTTGTCTGGCTCACCGTCCATCAGATGGGCTATGCCTGGCATGACCGGAAGTTGGCCGGGGCCGCGGTCGGGGTGCCGCTCTTCCTGGTTGGGATTTTCAGCCTCATCGGTCTCACCCACCTCGGTCCGTACCCACTCAGCCTGGTGGGTGTGCCCAGCGATGAGATCAGCAACACCCTGCCACCCAAGCTTCCCCTGCTCGCCCTCGCCGCGGCCCAGATCGGGCTGGTGCTCTGCTTCGAGGCGCCGGCCCGGCGCTGGCTCGCCCGCCGCATCCCGTGGGCGGCGACCATCCTCGTCAACGGCATGATCATGACCATCTATCTCTGGCACTCGACGGTGATGATGCTCCTCGTCGGACTCGCTTTCTGGAAGCTGCCGTCGGTGCTCGCTCCATACCCGGCAACCGCTGCGTGGTGGTGGACGCGTCCGTTGTGGCTTCTCTCCTTTGCGGCGGTCTGTCTGCCCTTCCTTCTTGTCTTTTCGCGTTTCGAACGGCCGGCATCCGGAGGAACACCGGCGGCCGCCTGGCGCCAGCTCCTCGGCTGCACCGCGGCCTGCGCCGGGCTCGCCACCCTGGCTCTGGGAGGCATCGGTGGTGACGGTTGGCTGGGCCTGCGTTGGATCCCGTTGCTGCTCCCGCTCGCGGGTGCGGCCCTGGCGGGGTTTGGCCCGGTCGACGGGCTGCTCCGGAGGATGAACTCCTACCCCGCCAAGTAGAGACCCGCGCCGGGCCCGAGGGGAAGGCCCAAGAGTAGCCAACCGGCGAGCAGAATCATCCACACCACCAGAAACGCCACCGAATATGGCAGCATGGTGGCGACCACGGTGCCGATCCCCGCCTTCGAGTCATAGCGCTGGACAAAGGCGACGATGAGCGCGAAGAAGGACATCATCGGCGAGATCAGATTCGTCGAGCTGTCGCCGATGCGGTAGACCCCCTGGACGAGTTCGGGCGAGTAGCCGAGCAGCATGAACATGGGGATGAAGACCGGCGCCATGAAGGCCCACTTCGCAGAAGCGCTGCCCATACACAGGTTGATCCCTGCCGCCAAGAGGATGAACGCGAGCATCAGGGGGATGGGGCCGAGCCCCGAAGCCTGGAGCAACTCGGCGCCCTTGATGGCGAGGATCATTCCGAGGTTGGTGACCTTGAAGTAGGCGACGAACTGGGCGGCAAAGAAGACAAGGACCATGAAGAGGGCCAGTGACTCCATCCCCTCCTTCATTCCCTTGACCACATCCGAGTCGTTTTTGAAGACGCCGGTGGCGACGCCGTAAGCGAGGCCGGAAAGGAGCCCCCCAAGAAAGATGAAGGTCACGATTCCGTGCATGAATGGCGAGTACAGCACACTTCCGGTCTCCGGATCACGGAGGACTCCGTTCTCGGGAACCAGGCCGATGAGCACCAGCACCAGCAGGATGACGCTGACGCCCAGGGCCCACCACAGACCCTTCTTCTCCTTGACGGAGAGCTTCTCGAGCGTCTCATCCTCCTCTTGAGCCGAGCCCTCATAGTCGCCCAGGCGGGGGACGACGATCTTCTCGGTGACCCAGGTCCCGACCCCGGCGATGAGAAAGGTCGAGACAACCATGAAGTAGTAGTTGCAGGCCGGCGAGACCGTGTAGCCGGGATCGATGATCCGCGCCGCCTCCTCGGAGATTCCGGCCAACAGGGGGTCGATGGTTCCGAGCAGGAGATTGGCGCTGAACCCGCCGGAGACCCCGGCGAAGGCGGCTGCAAGACCGGCGATGGGGTGGCGTCCCACCGACATGAAGATCAAAGCGCCCATGGGAACGAGCAGGACATAGCCCACATCCGAGGCCATGTTGGACATGACTCCGGCGAAGACGATGACAAAGGTCAAGAGCCGGCGCGGCGCGGCGTGGACCAGTTGCCGCAGAGCGGTGCCGATGAGCCCGCTCTTCTCTGCGACACTGATCCCGAGCATGGCCACGAGAACAGTGCCCAGGGGCGCAAAACCGGTGAAATTGGTGATGGTGTGATCGAGGATCCAGTGCAGCCCGTCAGCTGACAGCAGATTGACCGGCTCGACCACCGAGCCGTCCTTGGGATTGACGGCCTCGAGACCCAATTTGCTGAAGATCCACGACAGGCCGATGAGGCTTGCGGCGAAGATGGCGAAGAGAGTGGCCGGGTTGGGCAGCGCGTTGCCGATATTCTCGATGACCGAGAGAAATCGGGCAACCAGCATGCGGCGCGGGACTGCGGAATCCGACACTTTCTTCTTCATCGGCGAGACCTCCAGCGGTGATGATCGGTCCTCGAGGATTCTACGAGAGACCATCGACATCCGTGTCGGCGCCGTGATTTCTACCAAGCCCGCACTTCACCGGGTTTCGTCCCGCGAGCGTCGTCAACCCGGATTTCGAGCCGCTTCACGGCGATCTGTGTTGGCCGCCGCCTCTTCCAGGGCATCCAGCAGCTCGTCCTTCTCCAGATCGCCAACCCAGCGTCGGCCGTTGATGAAGAAGGTCGGGGTCGCTTCCACGCCGTTGACCAGACCTTCCTTCTTGGATGCCACCAGAGCCGCTCTCGTCGCCGGATCGGCCATGCGTGCTTTGAAGTCCTCGGGCTCGAGGCCCACCGTGGTCGCCCATTGGAGCTGTGCCTCCAGTGACCAGCCGTCGAAGTGACGGTAGGCCTCGAGCATGAAGGGCCAGAAGGCGTCCATCTCGACCGCGGCCTGGAACGCCAGCCCGGCGGGGGTCGAATTGTCATGACCTCGGATCGGGAAGATTCGGAAGGCGACGCGGACATGGTCCTGCAGCTCGCCGCCGACCACGGCGTCAACCAGCTCCGGGATCAGTCGGCTGCAGAACGGGCAACGGGCGCAGGCGTAGATCACCACGGTCACCGGCGCATCTTCGAGCCCGAGGACGGGCGCCGCTTCGAGGTCTATCTCCATCGGTGCGCCACCGCCCACCATGCTGCGAGCCCTCCGTGACAGGGCGCGACGGATCTGAGCCTCATCCTGACCCGCCGCCACACGTCGGCAGACGTTGTGGGCCAGTCGGCGTGCGAGAGAGCAGACAGGCTCCTGCGCCAAGCACGCGCTGATGGTGTCGTCGCAGCAGTCGTAGAGGTACTCGGAGGCGAGGATGGTGTTGGCGAGGGTGCGATGGCCCCCTTTCAGCTCGTCGCAGAGGGGTGTCTGGGCGTGTGCGGGACTGATCCACAGCGCGACGCCAAGGATCGGAATCAGACATCGTTTCATGCGGACCTCCCGCGGAGCCGGTGGTCGATCCCGGCCAGCCTCCGATCGAAAGCGAGAACAAAGAGCGCGAGCCCGAGCCACCAGAGATCGCGGAGGATGGTGAGACGCGAGATAGGATCCTCCTCGGCCCCCTGCGAGGCGAAACAGCCGCAGGACATGTCGAGCCCATGGGCGAGCGCGATGACCAGGGCTCCGAGAAAGACCGCCATCATCCCGGCGATGAGCACGGATGCGGCGCGAACCCGCCAACCGGCGAGGAGCATGGCGCCGGCGGTGAGCTCGATCCAGGGCAGAACGATCGCCGCCAGATTGACCAGAACCAGAGGCAGGATGTCGTAGGTCGCGATGTCGAGGGCGAAGGACTGCGGGTCGGCGATCTTGTGCAGGCACGCGCTGACAAAGAGGAGACCCAGATACCAGCGGGCCGGCACTGCGAGCCAGGCGGCTGTGCGCGCGTTCTTCACGGTGCCTCGCTGCCGAACAGCGCAGGCGCGCCACCCTCGATGAAGAAGACATTTTTGATCCCTCGGCCCGAGATCTCACGGCCGAGGTGTTCGCCGCTGTCCGGCCGGCTGCCGTCGCCATAGACCACGACTTTGGTGGCACCGCTGGCGGCGATGGCCTCGGCGAGCTCCTGGAGGCGAAGATCCGGCACGGGATCGAGCCAGTCATACGGCAGGTGGACCGCTTCCGGCAGGTGCCGGCTGTCGAACTCGTCGGCCGGCCGGGCATCGACCAGGAAGGTACGTTCGCCAATGAGCTCGGGGCTGTCCGCAGGCAGCGGCTGAACCGGCCCCCCCGGTTCGGGACAGGGCGCGAGGATCTGGTACGGAGTTCGGGCGATCAGTGGAAGGCCATCGGAGCGAGCGGCGTTGAAAATCAGTGCCGCCACGGTGGCTGTGACGGCCACTGCCGCAGCCTCAGCCAGGGTTGACGTCCATTTCATGGGAGAACGCAGCTCGATCCCCGGCGAAGCTCTTCGTCGCGCCGAAGCAGGTCGAGGATCCGTTCCTGGTCCACCCCGCTGTCGTCCTCGAATCCCCACTCCAGCGGCACGTGGTCGGGCTCTCTCACCGTTCGCGGCGCCCAGGGATCGGCGGCAAAGGTCCAGCGCAGCCACACAGTGGCGCGCCACTCCCGATAGCTGAAGTCGAAGCCCGGGGTCTCGTCGGCGGTGGAATCGCGCCGGGTGTAGCGCAATTCGACACCCGGTCGGAGGCTGCGCCACCCGGGCGCCCACAGGGTGAACGCGATCCTACCGACGATGTCGCGTCGCTTCTCCTCGGTGCCGAAGACATGGCGGCCCTCCTCCCCACCGGAGTGGGGGTAGTCATCCCAGATCGCCGCCAGGCCGACGCGGAGCGAGGTGCGCCGACCGACGGAAATGGTCGACGACGCGGCTGCTGAGAGTCCGATCTGATCGTAGGCTGGTGACTGCGCGTCGGCGAGGCGGAGGGTGGCGCCGACGAGGACCGGGAATCGACGGGTGAGACCGACGGGCGTGCCGAACCCGAGGTCTCCCTCCCAGCCAGTGCGTCGCTCATCGCGGTAGCTGCGGTGGCCGGCGCCGGCGAAGGCCACGCGGCCACGGACCCATTCGAGCTCCACTTCGGCCCGATGCGCTTCTGAGAACTTGGACAGATTCTGGTCGATGAAGAGGGCCTCGGCGCGGTAGCCGAAGTTCCAGCGGTGGGTCGGGGCATCGACCACACCGCCCAGGCGGAGGCCGGCCTGGAGGGTGCTCAGCTCCCGGTAGTCTTCGTTGAGGAGGCCGTTGCCGAGCACCTCGAGTTCGAAGACCGGTTTCGTCCTTCCGTCCATCGGTGGAATGAACCTGCTGCGGAGCTCGGCCCTGAGAAAATTGCTCGGATCACCCGTGTGGCCGGGATCCGTGGGAGAACCGGCGAGGGCGTTGGAGGTCCGGCCGCCGCCGAGGTCCATGGTCCCGGTGAGTGCCGCGCCCCACCACGGATCGACGCTCGACATCAGTCCGGCCCACACCGGGCGGTCCTCGGGGTAGAGGCTCTTGACCGCGGTGAGTTGGGCGAAGGTTGCCGTCTCCTCGCCAGGTTCACTCTCGAGTCGGGCTCGGGAGGCATCGAGGAGGCGCCAGCGCGTCTGCTGGGGACCCGCCGATGGCTCCAGATCGGGATCGAGGTCAGAGCGCGCGAGCTCGGGGTCTCCCTGCCGGAGGTGGATGGCGGCGAGCCACGCCCGGAACTCCGGATCCTCGGGCCATTGCTCCAGCGCACGGCGAACAGTGCGCTCGGCCCAGAACAAGTTGTCCTCGAGCAGGTACGCCCGTGCGAGCAGCAGGCGCAGCCGGCGGTCCTCCGGGAAAAGACCGGTTGCTCGCTTCAGCCGCTCCACGGCGGCTCGAGCCTCGCCACGATCGAGGAGTCCGATAGCGGCCCGCACCTCGATTTCCGCGTCCATCGGCACCTGGGGAAGGCCGGCCAGAAGAAGCGCTGCGGCGAGAAAAATCTCCATCATCTCGGTTCACAAGATTACCACCGATTGGATCGGCTGGAAGATTGCAAATATGTTCAATAAATACTACTTACGCCTCTTGATGAATTTCACATCCGGAGTGGTGCTCTGTTGTTTTCGGCGCGTTGGGTTCGTCGAACGAATCCAGCGGATGTGGCCGGTGCGAGCGCGGCGGAAACGTCAACGGAGATTGACGCGAAAACAGGGGCGGTCGGCCGCCCCTGTCGACGCCCCGCTCATTGGAGGCTCGTCAGCTCTTGGCCTGAATCAGATCGGCCTTCTGCAGCGAGAGCTTGTCGGCGGTGGTCTCGCTGACGCGGTAGACCCACGAACCGTGGAAGCGGTTGAAGCGGGAGATCTCGTCGGCGCGGCCGAGGATCTCGGCCTTGCCCTCGAGCTCCTCGGTGCTCTCGTCGCGATCCACGCTCACCTGGTTGACGGTGTGATAGCCGATGATCTGCAGGAAGTGCTCGTCGTCGCGCTCGGCCAGGGCCAGGCGGTAGCCCGAGCCGTCGGTGAGCCGGACATCGGCCACCTGCCGCATGGCGAGACCGGCGAGCTCGTCGTCGTCGGCGAGGAAGACCTCGTCGAACCGGAGATAGCCGAGCATTCCCTTGGCCCGACTCATGGCCGAGGGGTTCTCCTCCCGGCCGGCAGGAATCCGGTCGAGCTCGAGACCGCTCTCGGTCCGGACAACCGCGAAGTCGAGGCCGTCGATGCGCTCGATCCTGTCGGCGCTGATGTTGACGATCTCCTTGGCGAGGAACGTGTCGGCCGAGGTGCTGAGCGAGACCCGGTGCGTGCTGAGATAGGCCGGTCCGCCATCGCCGTCGATGCGGCGCAGATAGCTGCCGTCGCCGCCGTCGAAGGGCTTGCCGAGACGCAGCTGCACCATGTCGGAGCCGTCCGGAGAGCGCAGGGTGAGTTCGGTCATCTCCACCGCGTCGGCGGTGAGCCCGAGCTCTCGGTAGAGGTCGTCGCCGGCGCCCACCTCCTTGTCGAGTTCGAGCTCGACGAGTGAGCGAAGAACCCGGTTCACCGACTCGTTCGTGGCGGGATAGCCGTGGATTTCGGTGATGGTGAAGCCGTCCTCGCCACGTTTGAGGGTGACGTGTTCGGTGCCTTTGCTGATGGCGATCTCAGCCACGTCGTCGGGGTTGAGGCTGGGCAGGAACCGTTGACCGCGCTCGAAGCGGTCGGCCCGGGCGATGCCCGACTGGTAGACCCACACCGACGCGACGAGCAGCACAACGGCGATGATGGTCAGATTGCGGTTCAGATTCATGATTGACCTCCTTCCACGACCCTCTGGCGTTTCTTTCGTCGGACGAAGAGGACGATGCCCATGATCAGCACAAGGCTGGGCATCAGCCCCATGATCGAGAAGCGAACCCTGCGCTCTTCGGATTCCAGCGACGCCCGACGCGTCTTGCGGATCTCACGGAGTTCGCGTTCGGCAGCTCGAACTCGGGCGTTGGCCTCGTCGACATCGTCCTGGAGCTTCTTTTGGAACAGAGCCGCGTTGCGCCGACTGATCTCGCCCTGCTTGGATCGGATCTCCTCGTTGATGGCGGCGATTTCCTCACGGAGTTCACGTTCGCGCTCCAGCGTCTGCTCCTCGGCCACCGCCTCGATCTCGTCGAAGCGGACGAAGGGCCTGCGGATGCTGCTCTTGGCGCGGACGCTCATGAGCTCGGAGGCGCCGAAGAGGTAGTCGACGGCGTTGAGAAGGAGCTTGTGGTTGTCGTTGACCGCCATGGCGCCGAACGGGCTGTTCTGGAAGGCGATCTGATCGGCGATGATGTCGGTGTCGGCGACGACCAGCACGGTGGCCTCGGCCCGGTCCTCCGCCGGAACCGGCTCGGTGGTCACCATCTCGGCATCGTCGGGCGCAGGCAGCTCGACCCCCGGCGGCAGCCCGGGTGGTCTCTCCGGGGTCGATGACGGGAAGGTGGCGCCGTCCGGGAAGGCCGGCGGCAGCAGACCCTGGATCAGCGTGGCGAGAACCACCGCCTCACTGCCCTTGGTGAAGCCGTCGAGAAGCCGCGCCGGGTTGTTGGCGTCCATGAAGACGAGCCCGTCGCCGGAACCCGGGAACCCGGCCCGAAACTCGAGGGTCGATCCCTCGACGGTCGTGGTGATCAATGGGATCACGGTAACCCCTTCGGGCGCTTCGATCTCGAGGCTTCCGGCCATGAAGAACCGAAGCCGCTCCAGACCGCGGGTGATGGGGTGATCCGTGGTGATGGCCTGGTTGCGGGTCTCGCCGTCGATGCTGAGATCGACGATCACCGGTTCGGCCCCGCCGAGCCGGCTGACTTGGCGCCGGGTGGCGAGTCCGAGATCGGCGGCCACGCGATCGTCGGTGCGGGTCACGCCCCAGCCTGCGGTCAGCCGATTGAGGCTCGAAGCCGGGGTGTACTGCACCCCCGCCATGGGGTTCTGGGGATTCGGCGGGGGCTGGTCGTTGATCGAGAACGGATCGACGAAGATCAGGGTGTTGCCGCCGTGAGCGACCCATTCGTCGACGGCCCACAAGGCCTTGGTGGAGAAGGTGCGGGGGTGGATGACCACCAACAGATCGATCTCGTCGGGCGAGATGTGCTCGGTGTCGGGCTCGATACGGCGGACATCGTAGCGCTCCTGGAGGAGACGCACGGCAATCCACGGCTGCGGCGCCTGCCGGCCCTGGGCGGCGAGGAGTTGCGCCATGTAGGGGTCCGACGACGGCATCACCTCGAGGCTCGAGAGGACCCCGATCCTCTGGGTGGAGGGCCACAACAGCTCATAGATCCGGCGCGAGATCTCGTACTCCACGTCCTCCTGGCGATCGGGCCAGAGAAAGTCGATGACATCGGTGGAGCCGGTCTGGGTCTCGAAGTGGAGACCGAAGAAGAAGAGATCACCGTGCTGGTTGATGGGTTTGCCGTCGAGGCCGTCGTCGAGGGCCTCCTGGGCCTCGTCGCTGTCCGGTTTCGGGTCGATGGTGTGAACCCGGATCTTGCCGCCGGCGGCGCGCTCGTACTCCCGGAGCAGCGCCTGCAGATAATCCTCGTAAACGATGAACTGTTTGATGAAGCTCGGCAGTGACTTACCCGTGGTTTCCGAGAAGTAGAGGGAGATGTCGATGGGCTCGGTTCCCTCATCCTGCATTCTCTGGAGGATCTCGCGGGTGCCGTCGGTGAGGGAGTAGAGGCGATCTTCGGTGACGTCCATGCGCACCGCTTCGGTCATCCGGGTGACGACGTGGACCGCGAGGATGGTGATGACGGCCACGAGGGCGACGGTGGTGATGTGCTTGGTCTTCATGGCTTACCCCCTCACGATGCCTTGGTCCGGTCGAGGACCAACATTCCGGCCACCAGCCACCCGAGGGTGAAGACAGCGAAGAAGAAGAGCGTCCCAAGTTGGACGAGACCGCGGGTCAGGCTGTCGAAGTGGTCGACCACGCTCAGGCTTACCGTGACCTGTTCGACATAGCCTCCGGAAAAGGCGCTGATGACCTGTTGGGTCTGCGGCAGACCGATGAGCAGGAAGAGGACGCAGCCGGCGACGCCGAGGATGAAGGCCACCACCTGGCTGCGGGTCGCAGCCGAGAAGGCCATCCCGATGGCGAGATAGGCCCCGGCCACCAGGAGGCACCCGAAATAGCCGGTCAGGATGACGCCCCAGTCGGGATTGCCGAGGCGCTCGGCCTGAAAGGCCACGGGAGCCGTCAGAAGAAGCGAGAAGCCGAGGAATGACCATCCGGCGAGGAACTTGCCGAGGTAGGCCCCGGGAAGGGTCACCGGCAGGGTGAGCAGCAGCTCGACCGCACCGGACTTGCGCTCCTCGGACCACAGCCGCATGGCGACTGCGGGCACGAGGACCACGAAGATCCACGGGATGGCGCTGAAGAAGGGATCAAGGCTTGCCTGGCGCAGCTCAAGGAAGCGACCGAAGTCGCGCGACACGGTCAGATAACCGCTGGCGACGAGGAAAATGACGATGAAGATGTAGCCCAGGGGCGAAGAGAAATAGCCCTGAAACTCTCTTCGAAAGACGGCGTCAAGACCAGTGAAGCGCCTCATGCCGACACCTCCCGGGTCATGCTCCGGAAGAGTTCGTCGAAACGACCCTCCTGGAGGTGGACGCTGTGAATGCTGCGGCCCTCGAGGAGCGGCAGCAGCTCGGGCAGGTGGTTGTCGCCATCGGAGGGGACGACGTCGAAGCTCGACCCGCCGCGGCGTTCGACGGTTTCGCACCAGTATTGTTCCCCGATCTTCGTGATCAACTCTTCGCCGGGATCCTCGATCGTGACCCGAATGACGTTGTGGTTCGGCGCCCGGGCGATCAACGCCTCGGGGGTCGAATCCACCAGCAGGCGGCCCTCGGAGATGATCACCGCCCGATTGCAGACCCGTTCGGCTTCATCGAGAATGTGGGTCGAAAGCACGATAGCCTTGTGGTGCGCCAGC
>Ga0316192_10001370_pt1 | contig 17881 bp, 13 predicted proteins | sample MerIslwburrow_MG_FD_204931 | JGI IMG/M metagenome (GOLD analysis project Ga0316192, IMG submission 204931) | Coastal sediment microbial communities from Maine, United States - Merrow Island worm burrow | ecosystem: Environmental > Aquatic > Marine > Coastal > Sediment | place: USA: Maine...
GGTTGCCGAAGTGAGCTACAGGGATGTAGCGAATAACATCATTCCCGACAACTGCTCCTCGGTAATTGCTCGACTTTGTCTCCTGAGTCGTTCTACCGCTTACTTCCCTGTAAGCGTCCTGCATTACTCTACTACCCACCATCCATGGCGGTATGCGTTGTTCTAATTACGGGCGTCCTGCCCTAACATACGATTTTTTCGAACCTTCGACCTGCCGATTATGAGGCCCGGCCAGCGAGTCTTGAGCCTCACATAAATCGCTCTTTGTGGGCGTTTTAGTGTTTTTCCTACACAAGTTGCCTTACCACTAGTACAATCAAGATATGTTTTTACACAAGTATATATAGATAATTTGGTTTTATTTTTACAAGCGTGATCCAATGCTTACCAGTCGCCTTGTCTTAAATAGATCAACTTATAATTTGTCTTGGTTAATAAGCAGCATTTTCTTTAAGAATATAGGTTTCATTCCATGTTGAATTGGCTAATCAAATCTCAGCAGTACTTTTCAGTTAAGTGGCAGCCGAAAGCGCCAAGGAATGTTATTTCTACTTTTTTAAGCGCCAGCAGCAATTAACCAGTTATAACCAACAAAAAAAATAGGCATTGCCGCTAGAACACTGTCTATACGATCAAGTATGCCTCCATGACCAGGCAATATATTACCGCTGTCTTTAACGCCTGCTTCGCGTTTTAAAAAACTGAAATACAGGTCTCCACTGACTGAGATGATGGTTAGGATAATCGATAACAGCATAAGAAAGGCTGATTTTTCGGTGCTAAGTCCAAAATAATAAGAGGCGGCAAAGGTATATAAAAAAGTTGCAATAATAGCGCCGACAAGACCTTCTTGTGTCTTTCCAGGGCTTATATTGGGCGCCAACTTATGTTTACCAAACTTTTTACCAGCAAAGTAAGCGCCGTTATCTGCCATCCATACTAGCGATATAGCAAAAAAAAGCCAGTAAGCCCCCTGATCCAACGCATGTATATCGTGTATTGCCAGAGTTGCCGCAGGTAGTATGATAAAAGCAGTAAGCAGTTTTTTTGCATTCAGGTTCGAACTAGCAGACTTAGGTTTTGCCTTTTTCAGATAAAAAGTAACACCGAACCACCACAATACTGCGGCATAAATAATCCATAGATGGTAATTCTGCGCAAATTGCTGAATGAGCCATACAGTTAGAACCATAAAAATGGCAAACACCGATTGCAGAAAAGTAGTTTGCACGCCGGAAAGCTTTGCCCACTCATAAGCAGCAATTAAAATTATAAAAATAACAAAATAAAAAAACACTGAGCTTGGCTGAAATAAAATAATCCAGGTGACAAGTGCTGCAAGTGGTATAGCTGTTAATATTCGTTTGTATAACATATTATTTATTATTCATAGCAAGTGTTTGCGGCTTTTTATTAATCAGCGACAGTATTTTTATGATTACCTCATCTTCAGAAGCATCATTATAAACTGTTTAAAATGTAATCTGACAAACTGTTGTAAGTAAAAAACATTATTACTCAGGAAATGACATAATGAAATTAAATAGAGTGTGTTTTCCATCGCCTAATGCATGTTCGCATCGTACTGGGTCAGAAATACCTGAAACATCATAAAGAAAATACCGGACAGGGATGGTGGGCGGGCTCGATTATTTTTTACCGAGTATCCCGTTTTTATGGTTTGGTTATCTCTATTCTATCGCTGCTAGAACAGGCTGGTTCATGGATGAATTTGCCAACGCCTGTATCGCGGCTTATGGCCATCAGGCGCAGCATGATAATTCGGATTTGATATTCTGGTTAAAAAACTACTGCATCATCTGCGCTATCAAGAAAAAATGTCGCACCACAATTTTGGCATTACTTTCAGCCTGTGGGACAAGGTGTTTGGCACCCATAAGGATATCGACTGGCAGCCGAAAAAAGATCGTAAACAATATAAACTATCTGATGAGATAAAAATTAACTGGATCAAGAAATCAGCTGATTAGCTAGAGTAACTGCTGATAAAATCTTGTCAGGATATCTGCATATAAAATTACATCTATTGCATGAGGAATAGTATGCATACACCGGAAGAAATCAACAAATCGGATTATCCGAAAACCGAGAGTCAGACGCCATTAGAAACAAGAGAAGACCGCACATGCAGTCCTGGGCGTCAGGATAAAAAGGTCAACAAGATCGGTATAACATATCATCAGGTAAGTAATGCAAACACACCGCACGTGAAAGGACGTGTTACTGCACTGGATCACTGGTTAATAAATCAGGTACTGGACACTGTTGGACGTCCTGAGCTCAAAATCATTGCATGGAATGGTAAGACCGTATACGGCAAACACACGCAAAATTCCCCCGTAGTGACGCTGTGTGATCGCACAAGCCTGCTGCACCTGATTGTCGATCCAGAAATGAATTTTGGAGACCTGTACAGCAGCGGCCGCATCAAGTTTGAAGGTGACCTGTCAGGTTTTCTCATCGATACATTCGCCAAGATGAGTGATTATGGAACTGGCAATAAACTAAGGCGTGTAATCAAAGGGGCGCTACATCACACGATCGGTAATACGCTAAACCGGTCGAAAGATAACATCTACCATCATTATGATCTGAGTAATGACTTTTATAAAAAGTGGCTGGATACCGAGGCTATGCAGTATACCTGCGCCTATTTCCCGAAAGATGACATGACGCTGGAACAGGCACAGACTGCAAAACTGCACCATATATGCCGTAAGCTACAACTCAAACCGGGCGATACGGTGATTGAGGCAGGCTGCGGTTGGGGCGGCCTGGCTCGTTTTATGGCAATGCATTATGGTGTTACGGTGAATGCTTACAATATTTCCAGGGAACAAATCGCCTTTGCCCAAAATAAAGCGCAGGAGATGGGGCTGAGTGACAAGGTAACCTATGTTGAAGATGATTATCGCAATATCAAAGGCGAATACGATGTGTTTGTTTCAGTGGGTATGCTGGAACATGTAGGTACAGACAATTTCAAAACGCTGGGGGATGTTATTAATCGTTGCCTCAAAGCCGATGGTCGGGGCCTGATTCACTCTATCAGTCGCAACCAGCCGGGACAGATGAGCACATGGATCGAACGGCGTATTTTTCCCGGCGGTTATGCACCGGCACTGAGTGAGATGATGGACCTTTTTGAGAATCACGATTTTTCTGTATGGGATGTAGAGAATTTGCGCCTGCACTATGCCAGAACCCTGGAACACTGGCTGCAGCGGTTTGAAGAACATGAAGGCGAAATAGCAGATATGTTTGATGAAAGTTTCGTCCGTGCCTGGCGTTTATATCTGTGCGGCTCTATTGCATCGTTTGTCTCCGGTACTAACTGCCTGTTCCAGGTTCTGTTTGCCCGTGGTAACTGCAATGATGTGCCCGCATCGCGTACCTATATGTACGCTATTGAACCACCTGTAAAATTTGACGGGCAAGTTTAATGGGCAGCCCGGGACAATAATATGCCTCAAGTTACTACAATGTTCTGCATCGTCTGTTTTTTAGAGCTTCATGCAGAAAATAGGTGATCATTCGCGGTGGCTTCTGGCACTCGCCCATAAAACAGATCTGGATATAATTTTTCGCCACTAAATAGTCACTGCGGTAACTGACTAGAATGCCTTCATTCTCCAGTAATTCGCCGAAATCCAATGAGGGAATGGCTTCTGGCAGCACAATTGTAATGACGTGTGGTGCCCGGCATGATTTATCGGCTAGAATCTGCAGGCCGAGCTCTTCCAATTCGGTCAATAATTCCTCTGACCATTGTTTGATTTTGGTAAAACGGGTCGTCCAGTCACTGTTATTCAGTGCGGCATTCAGTGCATAGATAGCATTCGTAGAAATGGTAAAAGGGATACCCTGCTTGGCTTCGTACAATGCTAGATCAAAGTAACGAGGTATCTGGTTATTGCCAGATTGAACATTTTTACCACAGAAGACCATGGCCAGCCCCGGCAGTGAACCGATACCTTTGCCGCTGACTGCAGTGGCCAGATAGACATCCTGCAGGTCGACGTCACAGGAACCGATACTGCTGATTCCGTCAAGGCACAGCTTTAGGTTATGCTGCACACACAGTTCACGCAACATAGCGGCATCATTAAGTACGCCTGTAGATGTCTCGCAATGCACAGTCCAGACCCAACTTAATTTTTCATGCTGGTTGATAGCTTGTTGCAGTGTTTCGCGACTGAATGTCTTGCCTTCATCGGCCTGAATGACTTCAAAATCAAGCCCTGTACGAATTGCCTGATCATATAAGCGGCTACCGAACTCACCGTTCACTAACACCAGACCCCGACCCTGCAAAACACCTAGATGCGCAGCAACTATATCATTGGCAAGGGTTCCGGAACCCATCATAAGCTGTACCTGCGGCGCGTTTACCCGTCCACATAACATCCTGCGCAGCTCATTGAAGTTATCCATGAACGCCTGACTACGATGTGAGCCAGGTTCTGCGGCATGAGCTTCGATCACGCCCTCGGCTATCGACACGGGTCCAGGCAGGTAGTTAAATAATAGCTGTTCCATTTCGCTGCCTTTTTTTGGCTGCAGAATTTGAGACTGTTTTTTCAGTTCAATTGCACCACCAACATCGATGTACATAGGCTGATAGAGTGCCTCCTGTTTACCAACCAGCGGTCCAAAGGGCTTGAAGCCCAGATGTTTGTATAGTCTGGCCTGGCGTGTGGTGCCGGAAATCACAGCAACATCATAATCCCCCGAGATTGCTAGCTCGAAGGACATTTTCATGATGCCGGTAAAGATAGCCGTATTACGATGTTGCTGCTTAACCGCAAGCAAGCGATATTCTAGAATTCGTTTGAAAGGTGGCAGATAACTTTCCAGGTCAGCGAGTTTACCATCCAGCGATAATGGTCTTTTATCGCGTAGTGCTATCATACCGAGCACTTCACCCTCACGCAGGCAAATAACATAACTATTTTCCTCGTGATGCTTGTCGACAAGTTTCTGAGTTTCATTCTGCTGATGTTGCGGAATCTCATGAACAAAGGTCTGATAGTTTAATTCATGAATCTGCTCAAACTCCCAGGCCTCTGAGGCAACTTTAAAAACAAGTGGACCATTATTCGACATACTGTAGCCTAACCTTTATTCTTAGACAAAAAACCTAGTTGTTTGATATTTTCTTTATGTGCATAAATTATAATTGTAGCTGCAATCATTAAGGGTGCTATAACAGTCATTGAGTAGTCCAGTGTATAGGTCAACAGCGGCATAGCGACCAGGGTAACTACCCAGCTCGGCAGAAATCTCCTGGTTATCATATAAGTAATAAGCAGAACAACTCCGCCGATTAACAGTATCTTGTAATCGAGCGCGACAAAGGCACCAAGACTGGTGGCGATCCCCTTACCACCGTGAAAATTTAGCCATAGTGGCCAGATATGTCCGGCAATTACAGCAACGACCACAGCACTCACGACAACAGGAGGGGATTCCAGCCATTTGGCTAGCCATACCATTAGAGCTCCTTTCAGTATATCTGTCACCAGGGTGAAATAAAATCCTTTTTTCCCTAATGCACGCCCAGCATTGGTAGCGCCCAGGCTGCCACTGCCGATAGTTCTTAGATCAGTATTAAGCAATATGCGTACCAGCAAATACCCCGGACTGATTCCGCCAACGAGGTAAGCTAGCAGAAACATCAGGCCATCAGATAAGGTAAGGTTTATAACATCTGTATAAGGCATGATAGTTTTTTCTCTCTCCCTGTCATCGTTTTATTGCATCTTGGTATTGAAATCATTGAGTTCATTATCCAGACTAACTAATACGTAAATCTACACGAATTTCGTTACGAGGGTGGAGCCCCCATAAATGGGTGGGTCTCAGATTCCGGTGGTAAATGAGAAATTCGACCCGCCGACTTATAGTCAATGGGTCCAGCGTTGAAAATCACGCAAGATGATGATTCAAAAGGAAATAAATGGTGGGCCTGGAAGGATTACAGCCTACACTGACCTCCATGGATGGAGGAAATGCAAGAGGATTGTAGGGAGCAATCCTTGCCCTGTAGGCTGCCAAAGGCTCGCTTCGCTCATTAAAAATCGTTCCATACGAATTTTTCGAACCTTCGACCTGCCGATTATGAGGCCTGGTTAGCGAGTCTTTAAGCCCGCTGAAACTACTATGGGTAGACGATAGAGGAGTGTGCCTATACCAGTTTCCTCACCACTAGTTCGTGCGTGGCTTTTTTTTACACGTGTTCATTCAGGTAATTCTGTTTAATTGTTTCAAGCGTAATCCAACTCTTACTAGGCGCCTTGCATTAACTATGTTGACGTATAGTTAATCTGAATGAAAAAGTACTATACGATTTTCATGGGTGGCAGTTAACGGCCAAAAAGCGGACACTCACTCAAGTAATTACTCTATGTCAAAAACAACTTTATGCAACTGCCCCTTGGTGAAGATAAACTTACCTTGTTCTTTATACTCATTATTTACCGGCAAACCTTCATCGCGGCCAATATCAAACGTTTCGTGAGCAGTATAAGCACCATACACGGTCGCCTTGATGTCTAACTCACCTACTTTTTTGTCGTTGACATACAACTCGACTAATGACGGACCATTTAGCCTCTGTTCTTTCATGGTATGTTTAAGGGTGATCTTAACCTCACCATGCGGGATTTTTACGTCGCCATCAAAATCCTGCCAGTACAAGCCTAAAGTGGAAAAGCTGTAGCGTAATTTTCCGTCTTTAATAAACAGAGTTTGACCACCCATACGGTCTCCAACCGCATAAATAACACCTTCTGTGGTATCGTCAGCGGTAATGTAAGCGTTTACCGTATAGTTGTTAGACTTGATGAATGGCCCGGCCATCTCTGGCACACGGTACACATTAGTTGTCAGTTCCCAATGTTTCTTAGCTACTGCGGCAGGATTGGATTCCGGTTGTAAGACCCTGCCCAGAGAGCCGCCCACTGGATACACGTCATACTTCTCGGCCTCTTTCCAAAAAATCGCTTCAAGCTCTTTTACCTTCTCCGGATATTTATCTGCCAGGTCTACCGACTGGGCTGGATCATCATCGATGTTATAGAGTTCCCATTCTGTATTGACCGGGTCAAACTTTGCCATCGCCTCGGGATCAACAGACCAGGGGATACGGTAGGGTTTGCCGGCTAAAGTCCATCCTTCATGATAGACGCCCATAAAACCAGTCATCTCAAAATATTGCGTGGGATGGTTGGTTTTAGCATCAGGATTGTCCCAGGCATAACTTAATGACTTGCCCGGCCTTTCGATGGTCTTTTGACCATTCACATAATCCGGTGCCTCGACACCCGTCACCTCCAGGATAGTCGGGAATATATCAGTAACATTCTGGAACTGCCGCCTCCATTCGCCTTGTGCTTTTATCCTCTCAGGGTAACGGATAGCAGTTGCTGACATAGTACCGCCAAAGTGTGAAGCCATCTGCTTGGTCCACTGGAATGGTGTCGATGTCGACCATGCCCAGGCGACAGAGAAATGATTCACAAGATGCGGACCGCCCCATTCTTCTATACCGCCATACTGCTCTAGCATTTCTAGCTGCTGTTCCATGGTCAATGGCGGAAAGGCATTCTGCATCAATAATTCAGATACCGTACCAGTCGGTGTTCCTTCGGCGGTTGCGCCGTTATCGGCTGTCAGATAGATAACCAGGGTATTATCCAGCTCACCCATCTCTTCCAGGTGACTGATTACCCTGCCGACATGGAAATCAACATGCTCCATAAAGGCGGCATTGATCTCCATCTGTCGTGACAGATAGGCCCTGCCTTCATCACTATATGATTCCCAGGCAGGTATGCTCTCAGGACGAGGGACCAACTGAGTATCTTCTGGTACCAGTCCGAGTTTTTTCTGTCGAGCCAATACCTCTTCACGGTACACGTCCCAGCCCTGGTCAAACTTTCCTTTGTATTTGTCTCGCCATTCTTTCGGAACCTGCAAAGGTGCATGTATTGCCCCGGGTGTATAGTAGATAAAGAATGGATCATCCCTGAGACCTTTCCAGTTATCCAGGTATCTAATCGCCTGGTCGGCCATATCATGAGATAGATGGTAGGTTGATCCATCTGCATTCGTTTTAGGCGTTTCTATTGCCGTGTTGTTTTCGTATAACAGTGGATAAAATTGATTGGTTTCGCCACCGAGGAAACCGTAGAAATACTCAAACCCCCACATACCGGTAGGCCATGCGTCAAACGGACCGACCGGTGAGGCCTCTTCCATTGGGGTGTTATGCCATTTACCAAAAGCTGCTGTGGCGTAACCGTTATCTTTTAAGATTCGCGCAATGGATGGTGTGGTGTAATCCATCTGCGAGTTATACCCTGGGTAACCAGAAGCGAACTCAGAAATAATTCCTGTACCGATGGTGTGAATGTTATGCCCTGTTAATAAGGAGCCGCGTGTAGGAGAACATACGGCTGCAACTGACATATGTGTATAGCGTAACCCCTCATTAGCAATTCGATCAAATGTCGGTGTTTTCATTGCACCACCATAGGTGCCCGCATTGGAATAGCCTGCGTCATCCAGCATGATCACCAATACATTTGGCGAACCTTTTTCTGCCTTACGCTGCCCCACGAAGTCAGGCTTTGAATCAGCAAGCGTTTTACCCTGCACGCCTTTCCATTCATCAAGTTCGTATGGAATAGCATTTATGTATTCGCTAGTAGCTGTAGCCGTTACCGTACGACTAACACTAGTATCGCCGTTGCCCTGTTCTTGGTTACAAGCAACTGTCAGCGAAATTAATAGAACTCCTGTTAAAGCACTCAGTTTTTTCATTTTTCGTACCTGATTTTTTTATTTTTACTAGTGGATAACATTTACTGCACTAAACGATCAGTTAAAACGGCGATGCATCGATACTTTATCACTACCAATTTCTGAGGTATATATTTGAACAAAAATGACGAACGCCCGCTTTGCTCGAAAAGAGGCGCTCAAGATTGATTAGTTTCACTGCAAAACAAAACCTACACGACTTTCGTTACGAGGATGGAGCCCCCATAAACAGTGGGTCTCAGATTCCACTGGTAAATGAGAAAAGGGAATAGGGTCCAAGCCAGCAAGCCAGGACTATCTAACTCAACTGATACAGATTAACCAAGCAGGGCGTAACGCCGCGTAATCTGTGGCTTTTCACTATCGTAATGAAAGTAATATTTAGGAATCGGCATCGCCGAGAAAAGGAATAAATGGTGGGCCCAGAAGGAATTGATTCATCTGCCTGGTGAGCCGGAGATCACACTGAAACCACGCTCTGTAGGTGTTTCAGAAGCTCATCGTTCTTTCGATCACCCAGAATGACGCGGTGCTGCCAATGGCATAAACGGTGACTTTGGGTAACCATATCAGTTCCAGCCTGGTCATGTACTTCCAGAGTAGAAAAAGCAGAACGTCTTCTGGAGCGTGAACTGAAAAAGAAAAAGCCTGGCCCAAAGCCTGCAGAATAACGAGATTGTTATTGAGTTAGGTATTGTGTCCCCAGATCATGCAAATCATGGAGATGAGTTAGGTATTGTGTCCCCAGATCACCCGAGGTATTGTGTCCCCAGATCAATAACGTTCTTCAGATATTGGCTAACACATTGCTTCCACGCTCTACGACCCAGTATAAAGCCGTAGATGCGCAAATGCCCGCAATGAGGTAGCGGTTTATTTTTGCTGCTCTATCACCCAAAAGGCTGATCAAATAAAATACTAACACTGCGACGATCACTATCAGCACCTGTCCTAGCTCAACGCCAATATTAAATGCTAAAAGGCTTTGCCAGATATTCGGTGATGTCACCTGAAGAATATTATGCAGTACAAAGGAAAAACCCAGGCCGTGTAACAGACCGATTAACCCGGTTACAGTGACGACAGTCCATTCATTTTTACTCTGTTGCATCGCAGGTACGACTGCAACAACAGCAACATAGATAATCGACAGTGCAATGCCCATCTCGACGGCTGGCACAAACCAGGCCGTTGTTGGCACAAAACCAAAGAAACCGATGGACAGTGTAATGCTGTGGCCGATGGTAAAACCGGTCACGCGCCAGAATAAAGGTCTGAGATGCATGGCGCCAAGTACAAGGCAGATCACGAACAGGACGTGATCAAGGCCTTCAAGGATATGTTTCACGCCTTCCTTGATGAAAGTTACTACAGCATCAAAGACGGAACGGGTAACGATAACGGGTTCGTGCAATAAACCACGCGCACGAAACACCTGTACACCGCCGGGGCTGTAATCCAGGATGAGATTAGCCGTTTCATCCTGATCTGGCAGACCCGGATCTAAAGTACTTGATAGCGCGTATTGATAAACGGCATCTTCACTGGTGTAGCGCAGCAGGACATCAACCGTTGTATCACCGACATAAACACCTTGCTCAAACTCTGTGAATGATGGTTTCGTCTGGAATGCATATTTTGCATCATCCAGTGTAGCAAAGTCTGGCTGTGTGCCATTCTTGTAGAGTCGTACTTGCTCGACTTTCGCTTTTACTACCTCTTCTTCTATAGATAGATCAAGGCCCTGTTTAGCGAGCGTCGCCAGTCCATCGGTAGACTCTTGCAGTTGTTCGATATCGACATAATGAACAAGCTTGCCTTCTTCAAATCGATTGTATGTATAAGGTGCGGGTGACGGCAGCTCACCTTCATCTGCCTCTCCCAGTAAATGCGCAACCAGGTATGGCATAGGCAGGCGCATGTAAACATTCAGTCCATCCGACATGTGTTCGACATGCAGAATCCGTACATTCAGGCTGAGTTTAAAATGAGCAGATGCTGTCGTTGTACAGAGTAGAGACAGAACGATGAACAGGTACAATCGGAAAAGATGATGACGCATGGATAGCATTATTTTACTTCCTTGATGTTGATGACAGTGAGATCGGCTAACCGCCACTCACCATAAACTTCGCTCAGATCAAGCAGCAACTGGAACTGGAACTGGCGCTGATCAATATGCCCCCAGTGTTTTGCAACGATGGTAGCCGAGCCGCTGATGTTTGCGCTAAAGCCATCCGCATCATCAGTCTCTCGTATGTCACTCACCTTCAGCTCATCGAACGACTGTACCGAACTGGCACCGCCACCGGTCACTTGCGGTGAAAACAGTTTTGCCAGTTCTTTGTCCAGGAAAATGGCCTTATCTGCATCTGCTGTAGAAACCTGTGCAAGCTGGCGCGAAAAATCGTCCGGCCTTTTCTCGATGAAGACAACCCGCACATTCTCGAATACACCGTTGACGATGCTTAATGCCTGCTGCTCATCAGGCAGCTGATTGTATATCTTAAAATTACCTAAATACGGCATAGTAACGCGCCAGCCTGTTTTAACTTCGACAGGCTGGATCGCCGGCTCGATGTAGGTTTTAAGAAAATTCTGCCAGCCAAAATCCGGATCATTTTTATCGACAAGCGTCAGGAATGGCCCTGCCGGGTCGGTTGCGATAACCGGGATGCGGTCGATGCGCTGATTGAAAAACGGCCAGCTGGATTCAATCTTCTGCGGCAATGACTCGATTAAAAACTGCTGGCTCACGCCGACCAGCAATGAGGTCTCATCGATAGCCGAGACATTCTCGATAACTTTCAAACCCGTCAGAGATACCGTTAAGAACTCGACACGGATCGAGTCAGGTGTGAATGGCTGGCCGTCTATCTGAAGAGAACTTTTACCAGTGTAGTAATCTTTAATGTACTCCTGTAACTGCTGGTGTTTATCTGTAACGTTCAGCCGTGATTCGTCGACATTAAAACCCGTCATCTCCGAGATATCACTGACACGCAGCAGCGACTCAAGCCTCACCTGCCTCGGCTCGACATAGAGGTAGAGCATCAATGGATATTTGTGGTGGCGGGTCAGGTTTTTATTTTCAAACTTTGAATACCAGGGATCCTGCCAGTTGAGGTTTAACTTTGCCGGCTGGCCGAGGAAGCGAAAGTCGGTAACCGGCACCGCATGGTGGTAGGCAACAAAACCGATATTAACCGTGACGATACCCTGCTCGTCCAGCGGCGGAATAATCTGCAGCGATTTGGGCTTCTGTATCTTCTCCTTATCAGTATCTTTGCCTGGGAAAGGATAAATAATCTCCGCATAAAGTACGCGTTTATCTGCCGGCGCTTCTCGGACACGCTGGCGCGTCAACGGATTCATCATTCCTGCATAAGGCGATATGCGATCTACCCGATGACGCGGCTCGATGAGCTCAAGCTTTGCAGGAAGGTTCACTCCCTTGTCTGTAACGAATTGCAGTCGCTCGGTGGCGAAGGTATGCATACGCTGTTCCAGCGAGGGCCGTTCACTGGCCGACTCTTTAAGCCATTTATCAGGAACCAGCTCTGCAAACTTATCAAGGTCACCGATATAGACTTCCAGCTTTACTTTGACATGGTCATCCAGTACATAGATCTCGAGTATATTCTCAGATATTTCCGCACCAGTGAGGTTCATCCAGTCAGCACACACAGAAAAACTTGCACTTAAAAAAGTAACAAGCAAACTAATACGTAAAAAAATAGGCATATTAAGTATTCGACTCATACATGGGGAAATAAGTTAATCTGGAAAGCTTAAATTGCCATAGATTGTCTGAAAAAATATTGGTAACAGTAAAACGAAAATAACAACGATAAGCAAGCTTTCAGTCAAGAGGCATAAAAAGCCTGTCGACGACTTCGGCTTTGATGCTGCCCTTCGTTTGATCGATATCATCGAGCATCATGTTGGCGCAGGAACCCGAAAACAGCAGTGTGATAAGAGTTTCAATTAGAGTTTCTCGTCTCATTTGTGCGCTTCACCCTTGCTGATATTACCAGCTCGCTCTGACACTAACGTAGGGACCGGTGAGCTCGAAATTTGTGCTTGCACGTGCTCCGGTGTTGTCATCATCAAACGCATAATCGAAATCGACATATCGGTGCCCTGCCAGGACATCAAGACCCAGTCTGCCTTTCTGCAAAAACCGATAGGCACCTGCTATATTCATCGACTTGTAGGCTACGCTAGTACTGCCCTGAGAAACACTCAGACCCTGCAGACCGAGGTTCAGCGCAATTTTTCCCCAGCGTTTTACAAATGAACCCGAGATATAGCCAAATGGCACATCACCACTTATATTTACATCGGACCCTGTCTGGGGCGCCATCGAAACATCGAGATCGACTCGCCCGAGGCCTACACCGAATCCAATATCCATGTCGCTGCGTTTCAAAACCATGTATTCAATATTCGCGAGCGTCATTGTGACTTCAATATTGCTGCTTATTGGGGTTGTCGTTCCAATGACTGGGCCGGATCCAAAATCCAGTCCCTGTACGAGTACGCCATCCCCGCTGAATTTTGACGGCAGATAGACGAAATTAATGTTAAGCCGTTTCCAGCGAGCACCAATAACAGCTTGCGGTTCACTGGAATAGTCCAATCCAAGTGAATCGGCGGACGCCGCCCCACTAAGCGGTGGTGTAAAACTGAACATCGTGCCATTGATGTCACGCCAGGACCAGCCGACAATCGCGCTGAAACCCCAGTCTGAAGAAGCGACTTCAGCAACCGCCAGCGGAGCACTGACGATGCAGAGCGTCAGTAGCTGTAATGCTTTGAGCTTGTAACGAGGACCTATCAAAAGCATTGTCTACTTAACTTGCTGACATGAAGCAGAATACGTGTGCTGTCTGCATGTGCCGTTGATTCAGAGAGCCCAATAAGGGAATCGATGCTTTTTTCTGTAATCAGTATCAGCTGTGCAAAGAAATCAATGCCTGTGATCATTTGTTCCAATATGTCTCTGGCATGTCACTTTCGCTACGTGCGCAGAGTCCCCTAAACCGGGATTCAACGGATCAGGCTGGCCCTCACTCACCACAAAGCGTCTTCATCTTTATTGTAGCCAGTTCAGCCTCGTCCTTCGTCTTCGCTTCAACGAGTTGCTGCTTCGCGGCAATGCATCCTTTGTTTGCCTGAGCGGACTCATCGGCCGCAGGTGCTGCCGCGGGTTCCACCGCTGCTGCGTTGGCCTGCGTACAGTGGTCGGCAGAAACGCGACGCAGGTTCACCGTTTCGCCGGCCTGCTCGACCGCCACACAATCGTCCACACGGATCTCGGTCTGATCGGTAACGACCTGTACAACACCGGTGCCGGTTTTGACATCGTACAGTATGCCGGTATCACCACTGCTGCTGGCCGAGCCGATCGCCGCACCCGCAGCCGCACCGACGACGACATTACGCGTTCTGTTATGTCTCGATGGCCCACGCCGGGTTGTCAACAGGCCGATACCACCACCGATCAACGCGCCTTTTGGCGCCGCATTGGATGACAGATCGACAGTTTTTGACGTAGTCACAATACCGTATTGTATCTTTTTGCTTTGCCCAACATTTTGTGCAAACACGCTCTGACTGATGAGGATTGTAATCAATACGATAAAGAGCAGGTGTATATGCCTGGAACACGTTTGCATAATTTTACCCGCCTTATTTAATTTGATCATTCGCCTTTCGCGTTCTGATCTGCCGGGTACGGGAACTCACGTCCGAGGACTTCGCTTGCCTCTTTATAGACACCGCGGAGCGCCTCGTCGACTTCATCCCACTGGCCTGCTTTGATGAAGTCGGAGTAACCCATGGATTTGATATCAACACTCATCTCTTTGCTGTAGTTCTCCGTATCATCTTTCCGTGGAAGTTCAGGCTTGCTGACCAAAGGTGGCGCCCAGGTGTGTTCTTCGACAACCGCCATGCGAACCCGGATGTCATCCTTGGTAATGTTCCATACCATAAAGTCCTCAGCAAGGCTCAGCGGCCCGTCATATGTAGTTCGGATGCGATCATTTACCGCTGCGGTCGTGTCAAAATCCTTGAAGAAGTGATAGGCGACCGCCATGCGTGGCTTGATTTCCTGCATGACCTTGCCAAACGCCTCCGGGGCGGTGTGGATCTGGGTGCCAACCATCAGGGCCGACTCCGGTGTAAAACCCATCTTCGAGACAAGGTCGGGCACAGCGACAAAACACTCATGTACGACAAGATCCGCATCTTTGGCATATTGCACAAACCATTTGTTTGGATAAGTGTCAGAGCCGAAAACGAACTTCAGCCCGTTCCACTCAAGACTGAAGCTGACAGGTCCGTCAAGTGAATGGATCGCCGGAAACGAACGAATCGTTACGCCGTTATCCTCGTAAATGACGGCGTTCTCGGCAGCGTAATCGAATTCGTTGACCTCAAGCGAATAACCGCGAAAATCGACAAGACCGACGCGACCGGCGAGGTCCCAGGTATACATTTCCTTCAGTTTCTGAACAGCGTACGCTGTGCCAAGCTCGGGGGCCCGACCGCTCGGGCCCCATATCCTGAGAGGCTTCTGCCGTCCCATGAGTGCGCCACCAATGAATAATTCACCCAGAGAGCCGAAATGATCTGCGTGCAGATGACCAATGAAGACCTTATCGAGATAGTCGTAGGGAATCTGCAGGGATGACAGGCGTTCGGCCGATCCGCTACCGATGTCGAAGATGAACTTGTCGCCGTTGCCTAGTTCGACCAGGAAGCAGGCCGCAGCCTGGGCTGCACGGGTGGTCGGCATACCAGTGCCGCAGGCGATCACCCGCATTTCATCTGGTTTTAGGTCTTCAGAATTAGGTGAGTAATAATCGCGCTCCCGTGCTTTCACTGAAGATGGTGCTGATGAACTCTCAGCAATAGATTCAGCGATGACTTTAGAGGCTTTACCTTCGCTTCCATCTATATGGCCCCATTGGTAGATTGACGCGGCCGCCAATGCAACAAATACGGCGATAAATATACTTTTGTTTTTCATAATACATACCCTTAGGTTCGCAGTTATTACTGGCTTTTTGATATTGTCGGTAAGAAACTATACAATAGATTTTGTGAATTATCCATACTTTTTGGTATGGAAGGGATTTGGTATATAACAATATGGTAATTAAGAAAAAGAATTCCCGTCTCAAACAGGATGAGTGGCTTGAGCGCTCACTAAAACAGCTCGCGCAAAACAAAGGTAATTTCAACATAGACGACCTGGTTAAAAAGCTGGGCGTTACCAAGGGCAGCTTCTACTGGCATTTCAAAAACCGGGATGACTTCATCCACAAGTTGCTTGATTACTGGGAAAGCTTGTCAACACAAAATGTCTTTGTTGAGATGGAGAAATATTGTGATGCGGATGCAGATAAACGTTTACTGGAGTTAATGCGTCTTCTGCGTAACAAAACAGTCTGTCAGCATGATATTGCCATACATAATATGGCTACCTTGAATAAACAGGCTGCAGCTAAAGTTTTAAAAGTCGATAAAATTCGACTGAATTATGTAAGTAGTCTATTCAGAGAAATTGGTTTTCGAGGTAAGGACCTGGATGTGCGCGTTCATGTCTTTACAGTCTTTCATAGTTTACGTGAAGGATTTCTTGGCAAGAAACTGACTGACTCAGAAGCTGAATTGAAAGCTATGCATGCATTTTTTATCAAAAAATAAAATTAGATTATAAATAGGAGGCTGCAATGCTCATCGCTTTAGGATTATTTGCTTTCATTGTCTGGATCGTGTTCTTTAAGTTCAAGTGGTTGCCTTTCAACACCACCTGGAAAGTTGTTATCTCGATTACCGCGCTGACCATCGCTCTGGTAGTTCTCGGCGCGCTGCACTATTACACGCCGATGTCGCGAGTTGCCGTGGTCTCGGCACATACGCAACATATCTATCCTGTGGTCAGTGGCCGGGTCGATGAAGTTTTTGTCTCTCGCTCCGACTCCGTTTCTGCCGGGGACAAATTATTTAGTATCGACCCCAGGCCTTTTCAATATGCAGTCGATAACTGGACGGCAACACTCAAACTTGCAGACCTTGCATTAGAAGATGCGAAGCAACTTGTAGCCAAGGGTGCCATCGCCACGTTTGCCCTGGACCAGAAGCAGGCGGAGCGCGACAAAGCACGTGCCGAGTTGAGCATAGCTGAGTACAACCTGGAAAACACGGTGATCAAGGCCCCCGCCGATGGTAACGTGTCGATCGTCTCGCTACGTCCCGGGCAGCGGGTTGATCCTTCTGCCGTTGCCTTGAATTTTATCAGCTCCAGTGAGATCTGGATCTCTGGCGCATTCAATCAAAACGGCATGCGCTTGATGGTGCCAGGACAGCAGGCCAAAGTCAGTTTTGATGCAGCGCCCGGTATTATTTATGATACCGAGATCGCAGAGATTCCTCCCGCTGCGGTGCAGGGCCAGGTTACACCCGAAGATTCGGCTGACCCCTTTGGTGCAATCAGTTCAGCGCAAGCTATCTATCCCGTGCGTATCGCCTTTCCATCAGAGGCGCCGAAAGAACTGGCAAGGCCGGGAGGCGTTGCGCAGGTAACCGTGTTTACCGATGAAGGCAACCCGATCAACGCGCTGGCAAAGCTCCTTATGTGGATTTCGACCTGGGCTAATTACCTCTGAGGTGCATTCGACTAAATGAGAATGAAGAAGAGCACATAAAATATTCAGTAGTAATAATTCATGTGGTTAGAGCGCATTGATTTGATAGCAAGCCATTATCAAGTAACAGGCTGCTTGGGTGGTTGAATCATTCCCAAGCCTTACCTTTATAATGTAAACCTACACGACTTTCGTTACGAGGGTGGAGCCCCCATAAACAGTGGGTCTCAGATTCCACCGGTATATGAGAAAAAGGAATAAGGTCCAAGCCAGCAAGCCAGGACCACCTGACTCATCTGGTACAGATTGACCAATCAAGGCGTAACGCCGCGTAATCTGTGGCTTTTCACTATCGTAATGAAAGTAATATTTAG
>Ga0316192_10001372_pt1 | contig 17877 bp, 17 predicted proteins | sample MerIslwburrow_MG_FD_204931 | JGI IMG/M metagenome (GOLD analysis project Ga0316192, IMG submission 204931) | Coastal sediment microbial communities from Maine, United States - Merrow Island worm burrow | ecosystem: Environmental > Aquatic > Marine > Coastal > Sediment | place: USA: Maine...
TGCGTGCGCTCTCTGAGAGCGATCGATCGATACGCATCAGCCCGGCCATAAGGCTGAACAGGATGAACGGCAGATAGTGCAGGGCGAAGATCAGAATCAGCGCCAGGTGACTGCCTCGGATATTCAAGGCAGACAGCCACTGCGCAGCATCTGCCTGGGCAAGGGCGTCGGTGAAGTTTCGCAGCACGGCCGCACCGACAAACGGCGGCATTGTCAGGGGCAGGAATCCGAAGATCTGGATCATGATCCGCGCAGGCTTGCCCGCCCGGACGGCCGCGAAGGCGAGCGGTATCGCGATCAGACTTGCAAGCCCACAGGCGAGCAGGGCTACCGCGAAGGTGCGCAGAATGGCATGTTGCACCGGCGCGCTGCGCAGCAGTTCGCGCAACGGTTCGAGTTCTGTCGCATCACCCGGCAGGATGCCGCCAAACAGCACGGTCAGGGGCATTATGACCAACAGGCTCAATACGGCCAGCAGGACCAGCGCCAGGCCGCTACGCTTCCAACTCCTTTCCTGCCGTTCGATCATCAGATTCCGTTTCGTCTCGGTTGCACAGCACGATGGTCGCCGCATCTTTACCCGTGTCCGGGCAGATGACCGAGCGAGGAGCGGCCGAGCAATGGATCCTCAACGGCACCAGCCAACTGCAGAAAGCCCCGGGCAGGCGCTATAGCCCGGCCCAATGTCGAATTCTGCCGTTTCCCTGGTCTCCTGCCAACCACGACGGCGCCTTTAGGTAACGACCGGTTTTCCCAAAAATACCGGGTCAGGAATGCGGTGCGTCACAATACAACAATCATCAAATTCTTATTTACTTCATTGACTTGCATCAACCCCAGGCAGTGCTCGGCACGGGCGTTTTAACCGTTATACTCAGCCCCAGGTTTGCCACGAATCGGTTGAGAGACTATTGCGTTTTCGACGATTTCTGCCGCGATGCTGCACCCTGTTTTCCGCGCTTCTGGTGCTCGCCGCCTGCAGTGAGGAGACGGCGCTGGATGTGGTGGAGGCCACCGCCGGTTCCGCGGCATCCTACGGGCAGCCGTTGGTAGAACCGGAACAGCAGGAAGAATCGGAGCAGTCAGAGGAACCGGATGTGCCGCCGGTCTTTACCGGGGACCTGAAGACGCTCAAGGAGCGCGGCAAACTTCGTATCCTGATCGCGGCGAATATCGGCGGCGTGTTCTATCTGCCGCGCGCGGGTTGGCCGGTCGAGGCGCAACATGAAGCCGCTGCGGATTTTGCCCGCATGCAGGGCCTTGAACCCGAGCTGGTCGTGGTGGAGAAGTTCACCGATCTGATCCCCTCGCTGCTCGAAGGCAGGGGCGACATCATCGCCGCCAACCTCACCATCACGGAGAACCGGCGCAAGAAGATTGCTTTCTCGGTGCCGTTGACCAGCGTGCGTCAGCAGGTGCTGGTGGCCGCTTCGCAGGACGGTATTCATGGTAAAGAGGACCTGGACGGCAAGCGCGTGATGGTCAATCGTGGTTCCTCTTTCTGGGAACGTCTTGAATCAATGCGCAAGGTCTATCCGGGGATTGAGTTGGTGGAACGTCCGCCGGGGATGTCCGATGAGGACGAGCTTGACGAGGTTGCCGCCGGGCGGGTCGATGCGAGCGTGAGAGACAGCAATATCGCCGCCATGTACCTGTCTTATCGCGATGATATCAAGGTGGCTTTCGAACTTCCGGGCACGGACGACATCGCATGGGGTATCCGTCCTGATGCCAAACAACTGCAGGCCGCACTGAACAAGTTTCTTCACCTCGAGTTTCTGGCAGAAGGCGAACAGTCGCGCCATACGGATGGCCTCGACGGGATCAGAAAGCGCAGGGTTCTGCGGGTACTTCTGCGCAACAATGCGGCGTCCTATTTTCTTTACAAGGGCGAATTGCATGGCTTCGAGTACGAGCTGGCCAAGGCGTTTGCCGAGGCCAACAAGCTCCGACTCGAGGTGATCGTTCCAGATACGCATGCGCAGCTGCTGGAGTGGCTGCAGGAAGGGCGTGCTGATGTGGCGGCCGGTTTCCTCGAACCGAATGATGAACTAAGGGCACGTGGCATCGCATTTTCCAGACCCTACCATTTTGCCCCGCGCCACCTCGTGGTGCGTGCAGATGATGAAATCGATTGCGCGGCCGGCCTGCAAGGCCGGGTGGTTACGGTACGACGATCCAGTCCCTACTGGCAGGATCTGCTTGCGCTGCAGGAAAAGGGGGGAAGTTTTAAGATCGAGCCGGCTCCGGAAGATGTGGAGACCGAAGAACTTATCGAGCTTGTGGCGTCGGGTGAGATTGACGCGACCGTCGCCGACGGCCATCTTCTGGATATAGAACTGGCGCGTGGCCTGCCGGTCAAGTCAGGATTCAAGCTCAGTGGTGACCGCGCGCACGCGGTCGCTGTGCGTGCGGAAAACAAGAAGCTGCTCGCTGCCCTGAACCGTTTTATCAAGGAGCAGTACAAAGGAGTTGTCTACAATATTCTGTACAAAAAATACTTCACCAATAAGCGCAACATCCGCGATCTTGCGGCTGGCCGACTTGGCGGTGAAGAGGGCGGCAGCCTCTCACCCTACGATGAGGCCATGCAAAAATATGCAGAAAGGTACGGTTTCGACTGGCGACTGATTGCCGCACAGATGTACCAGGAGAGCCGTTTTGATCCGAAGGCCGAATCCTTTGCTGGCGCGCAGGGACTTTTGCAGGTCATGCCCCGCACCGCGAAGTTCATGGGTTTCAGCAAAATAAACGAGCCGGAAGACGGCATTCATGCCGGCGTTAAATACCTGGACTGGGTGCGCAATCGCTTCGAACCCACGCTGCCGTTCAATGAGCGTATGTGGTTTACGCTGGCGGCCTACAATGCTGGCCACGGTCATGTCGAGGATGCGCGCAGGCTGGCGCGCCAGAAGGGTTGGGACGGCGATCGCTGGTTCGGCAATGCCGAAAAGGCGATGTTGCTGCTGTCGAAGAAGAAGTACGCAAGCAAGGCGCGGTATGGCTATGTACGCGGGATAGAGCCGGTCAGTTATGTACGTAACATCCGCCAACGCTACCGCGCTTATGTGGAGATATCGGGTGACAGTCTGTCGGAGTCGGAATCCGGGGAGTCGACCGCCTCCGTCGGGGCCGTCCGCGCGGCGGGCAGCTGATTGATGACAGGGGGCTTCTGATAATTCTGGCCGCGAGATGACCGCGTACGAACTTTTAGAAGCCCCTGCAGTCGAGCCGGGATCAGGAATGGCACTGCTATCTTGTCAATCAGTTTCAGGCTGGCTACATCAGCCGACAATAGGGCATAAGGTCCAGGCGTGATCACGATCGATTATTTTTCCGATGTGCTGTGCGTTTGGGCCTATGGCGGTCAAATCCGGCTCGATGAGCTGCAGCGGGAGTTCGCTGGCGAGATTCTTGTCAGGCAACGCTTTATGCCGCTGTTTGCGGATACGCAGACCCGGATCGGTGAAGGCTGGAAGGACAAGGACGGCTTCGAGGGTTTTGCGCGTCAGATGCAGGAGGTCTGCGAACGATGGGAACATACCCGCCTGCACCCCGGTGTCTGGACAGATTGCCGCCCCCCAAGTTGTACGACCTCACACGTTTTTCTCAAGGCGGTGAGTCTGTGTCTTGGCCTCGAGCGGGCCGATGAAGACCCGAATCCCGAGGCGCGCGGGGTGCTGGACAAGCTTGTGGCGCAGACCCGCACGGCCTTTTTCGAACAGGCGAAAGACATATCAAGCCTGCCTGTCCTGCTCGAGCTGCTGGGCGCCACAGGTATTCCGGTCGCCTCGGTGATGGAGATGATGGAGAACGGTGAGGCATATGCCGCACTGCATCGTGATGAACAGTTGGCCAAGGGCTACGGGGTTCTTGGCAGCCCGACCTACGTGTTCAACGACGGTCGTCAGCTGCTGTATGGCAATGTGGGTTACCGCATCATTGCCTCGAATCTGCGTGAGCTGATGTCGTCAAAGCATGTCGAGGGTGAGCCGAGCTGGTGCTGACCCGCATGTTGCATGAAGGCGGACGGCGGGGTCACCGGCTGCAACGCTGCACGAAGATATTCGAGCCGTAGGCGAAGTAGTGCATATCGAATTATGCGAACTCAGACATCAGCAGCCGATGGTCCCGCAAAGGCCGGCATCCCGAGTAAGCAGATGCGGCTTCCAGGGCATTGCGCGAGGGTATTTGTCTCACCACCGTACCGGCGCAGTTCAATCGTGTGCAATCGCTTTGTCGGTGAACAGGAAGTCTCTCAGTTCCTTGTCGAATGTGGTGTCCTGGCGTCTTATCCACTCCAGTACCATGGCTGCGTGTTCCTTCTCCTCGTCACGATTGTGCGCGAGGATCGCCTTCAATTCGGCATTCTTGCAGGCATCCACCCGCTGGTTGTACCAGTCAACCGCTTCCAGTTCCTCCATCAGGGAGGTGATCGCGCGGTGCATGTCCCGGGTGGTGTCGGAAAGTTCATCTATGGGCTCGTGATAGCCTTCATTCGACATGGGGTTCTCCTTGGTCGGTATCGCTGACAGACGGCAACATTATGCGATTTTTCGGCCTGGTGTGCTTCTCAATTGCGGGTCTTTACGGGGGGTCGGTCCCGGTCGGCGCCTTTGCCCAGGAGCTCTTGATATATCTGAAGATCGTGCATCGAGAAACAACAGAAGATGATTTCTTCGAAGGTGTCGTATTTCTGCAGGGATGACCGGACTGTGTCCACCGCGATCCTTGCCGCCTGATCGACTGGATAACCGTAGACACCCGTGCTGATACTGGGAAATGCGAGCGTGCGTATGCCGTGCCCCGCCGCCAGATCCATCGTTCGCGCGTAGCAGGAAGCCAGCAGCCGGGCTTCGCTGCGCTTGCCACCCTGCCACACCGGGCCGACTGTATGGATCACGTACCGGGCCGGAAGACGGTAGCCTGCGGTGAGTTTGGCGTCACCGGTGTGGCAGCCATGAAGACGTCTGCATTCATTCAGCAATTCGGGCCCGGCAGCGCGATGGATGGCACCGTCGACACCGCCGCCTCCCAACAGCGACGAGTTGGCCGCGTTGACGATGGCGTCAAGCTTAAGAGTTGTAATGTCGGCGCGAAGTGCGCGGAGTCTGGTGGGCATCGCTGTAACGGCCTGTTCAGTCGGCAGGGCGAGTTGGCTTATGCTCGTCGCCGACAGGCTTCGACCACAGACCTCGCAGGGCGTCGTTGAGCCGGCTGTCGTCTTCGTCTCTGTTCAGAAGCGCGATCGCAAGCCATAACAGCATCGTAAAAAGCATCCCAAATTTGATGGCGCTCGCCACCTTGGGCTGCCGGACGAAACGGCGAACGCGGTCGCGATTTCGGCTGAATACCATGAAAGCGGCTGCAATTGCCCGAAACGGGGCGAGGTAGAAATGCTTCAGGCGCATCAGGGCCTTGTCCCACCGCTCGCCCGTCAACGCCGGACTCCGGAGAGTGGTAAAAAAGCCGGTACTCGGTCCGGTTTCATTCAGGACCATCCCTCAGCGCCTTGATCAGCGCGCTATGATCGAGTTCGCCCTGTCCCCGGTCGACAAGTGACTGATAGAGCGAAAGGTTCAGCTCGGTCGCAGGCAAGCTTTGATGATTCAATGCACCGAGTTCTATGGCCTGCTTGAGATCTTTACACTGCGTGGTCACCTTGGCACCGGGCTTGAAATCCCTGTCGATCATTCTCTGGCCATGGACTTCGAGGATCCGTGACGCGGCAAAACCTCCCATGAGTGCCTGACGAACTTTGGCAGGATCGACGCCGGCACTCTCTGCCAGGGACAGCGCTTCGGCGACGGCACCAATGTTCAGCCCAACGATGATCTGGTTCGCCGCCTTGGCAACCTGGCCGGAGCCTGAGCACCCGATATGGGTGAAAGAGGACCCGAGTACCTCGAACACGGGGCGGGCACGCTCAATGGCATCCGGCTCACCGCCGGCCATGATGGTGAGCTTACCCTCGATGGCGCCGATTTCACCTCCGGACACCGGCGCGTCGACGTAATCGCTGCCGGTAAGATTCAAGCGGGTGGCGGCTTCGCGGGTATTGGCTACTGCCGTGGTACCCATATCAACCACCAGAGAGCCCTCCTGTAGTCCCTCCATCAGGCCATCCGTTGCGTACAGAACGTTTTCGACCGCAGGTGTGTCGGTGAGCATGAGAATAATGATCTGGGCCGACCGGGCAACATCAGCCGGCGTCCTGGCAGGCACAATGCCGGGGCGTTCGAGTTCATCGAGCACGCGGCGGCTGCGATTATGCACAATAAGGTGCGCTCCAGCCCGGTGCAGATTCAAACACATCGGACGCCCCATCAATCCCAGCCCGATAAACCCCAGGGTTACTCCGTCGAGTGTTTTCATTTGGTCAAATACGCGCTGCCATGCATGCCGGTCCTTGACACTTTAACCTGAACACTGGATGCCGGCGCCAGAGTCGAGGTGGTTCATGCCATATGCCTGCAGTGGGTTTCGCGCGTAAACAGGATCAGGACCATCGCAAGCGCAAGCCATGCCAGCATCAGGCCAAAGCCGCTCTGATAGGCTTCCAGACTGTAGATTCGCACGCCCGCCGACGTTTCTCCATCCCAGGACCGGTCGAGCATCCATCCTACTGCCGGCTGCAGCAGCATCGGGCCCATCATTACCCCCATGTTGACCACGCCGGAGGCCGTGCCCGTCAAGTGCACCGGCGCTGACTCTTTCGCAAAGGCGAATCCAATAATCATGTTGCCGGAGAAGAAGCCCACCACTATCAGAAGCGTGATCAGAGCGCCGACCGGAAGGTCCGGTATCAGGATCAGCATTCCCCAGCCCGCCAGGATTACCAGGCAGCCGAGCGCATAGAGGGGTTTGCGCCGGCCCAGGTGATCGGAAAGCCAGCCAAAAATCGGGCCGCCCACTGCCCAGGCGATCAGAAGTGCTGAACACAATGCCGCCGCCTGAGTCTTATCCATCGCGTAGTGAGTAGTCAGGAAGGGGACGCCCCAGAGGCCGGCGAACGTCAGCACACTGCCAACTACGGCGCCCGGTACCAGATACAGGAGCCAGGTATTGCGGTAGCGAAACACCGCCCGGATCCCGGCGAGCGCGCCATCCCTAACCCGGGTGTCGTCGTCGCGGTGGTATGCGGCGTAACTGGCATAGCCTTTATCGTTTGGATCATCACGCACGACAATCCAGATGCCAAGGGCCACGCTGAATGTGGCGATGGCCGATGCGATCATTACCGGCCGCCAGCCGTATGAATCGACAAACGACCCCAGGGGCACTCCGGCAAAGACAGCACCAATGATGCCGCAGAACAGCGCCATGCCGGACGCCATGGCGTATTGCTTCGGTGGAAGCCAGTGACTGGCCAGTTTGAGCATGCCCACAAAGGCCACCGCCACCGAGCCTCCAATCATGAGCCGCCCGGTGTTCGCCCACCAGGCGTCCGGGGCCAGTGCAAACAGCAGGGTGCCGAAACCAGCTACCGTCGCTCCGAGAGCAAGCAGTCGCCGCGGCCCCCAATGGTCCGCGAGCAGACCGGTCGGTATCTGCATGGCGACATAACTGTAGAAATAGAAAGCCGACAGGTTGCCCATGGATGTTGCGTTGAGTCGGAAATCTGTCATCAACTCGACAGTCATGACGCCGGGCGCCACGCGCTGGTAGAACCCGATCAGGTAGAGCAGGGCGCCCAGGCCCCAGATCGTCCACGACAGCCGCAGTGATGGATATTCACCAGTCTGCATCAGCGCCTATGCTGCGCAGGAGATTGAAGGGAGGGCGAGTGTTCTTGTCTGCATGACCGCCGGCCTGCCGGGTGAGACTGTTGGAGGGGTGTTGATGCCGATGTATGTCGGCAGGACGTTATGTGAACCCGAGGGCATCGATGCCGGCCAGGGCGCAGATCTCGTCCTTGTCGGAAGGGCCGCCCGCCACGCCTACCGCACCTGATACCTGGCCTGATGGTGAATGTATCAACACGCCCCCCGGCAGCGGGATCAGCCGTCCACCCGACATTGCATTGAGCGCGTTGATAAAGCCTTTCTGCAGATCGTCCTGCTGATATTTTTCGGCGATACCGCGCGAATCAGTCGCGAGTCCCAGCGCCCCCCAGGCCTTGGCCTGACAAATCTGTACGCGCAGGAAAGACACGCCGTCTTCCCGTTGCAGCGCCTTGAGGTGACCTCCGGCATCGAGAACGGCAACCGCGAGCGGCGGCAGATCCATCTTGCGGGCCATTGCGAGCGTGGCGTCAATCAGCTGATTAGCCTGACTCAATGTCAGTTCCGACATATAAGCAACCTTTAACTTGCTAACTGATTAATCTGTCTCAGCGCCTCCGTTCCAACAACGAGCACTGCGCGCGACTGGTAACAGCAGACTGAATCTCGCAGACTGCTAACGGTTGTCTTTTGGTGGCGCTTATTATATTAAGTTATTGTGAAGACAATCATAAGAAATCACAGAAGCTTCGTGTGCCAATTCAAAATCAGCAATCTCCAGGCCGTTCATCGTGGATTGGCGACGGGTTACATGCCCGTTCCAGTCGCTCTTCGCGCGGCTTTGCCGCCGATGAGAAAGAAACACATCGGCGAAACAATGGCGGGATGGCATTGCTCGCTGAGCCGAACGCTCCGCTGAAGGACGACAAGGGTTGATGAGCAAGAAAGCGGTTGTATTGGTGACGAGGAAGCTTCCACAGGCCGTGGAAGCGCGTCTGGCACGTGATTACGATGCCCGCTTCAACACCGAGGATCGGGTATACAGCAGCGATGAATTGGTCGAACTCGCGGCTGATGCGGAAGCGATCATCCCCTGTCACACCGAAAAGCTCAGTGCGGAATTGATTGCTCGTCTGCCGAAGAGCGTGCGCGCGATCTGCAGTTTTTCGGTGGGTTACGACCACATAGATCTCGCTGCCGCAAAAGCACGCGGCATTTGTGTGACCAACACACCGGAGGTCCTCAGCGACGCCACCGCAGAGATCGCGGTGTTGCTGATGCTCGGTGCGGCAAGGCGGGTCTATGAAGGTGAACGCCAGATTCGGACCGAGACCTGGGCGGACTGGAGCGCCACCTACCAATTAGGCCTCCAGGTCACTGGAAAGCGACTGGGTATCCTTGGCATGGGCAGGGTCGGGCAGATCATGGCCAGACGGGCGCGCGGATTCGATATGCAGATCCACTATTACAACCGCCACAGGCTGGCCCCCGAACTCGAGCAGGGTGCGGTCTATCACGACAGTGTGGAAGCGTTGTTACCGCATTGTGATTTTCTCTCCATTCATTGTCCCGCAACTCCTGAGACGCACCATCTGCTGAATGCGCAGCGCATCGCTCTGCTTCCGGACGAGGCGGTTGTTGTCAACACCGCGCGTGGCGCAGTCGTGGACGACGAAGCGCTCATTGCCGCGCTGCGCACGGGCAAACTTTTCGCCGCAGGATTGGACGTGTTCAATAACGAACCCAGTATCGACTCCAGATACAAGGAGCTCGAAAACGCTTTTCTGCTGCCGCATGTCGGCAGCGCGACCCGCGAGACCCGTGATGCCATGGGATTTCGCGCTCTGGATAACTTGGATGCGATCGTCTCGGGCCTTGAGCCGCGCGACAGGTTGGCCTGAACGGTCGGGGCCGGATGTCTTGTGTACGAAAGGTGTGAAACCCGGCTATCTTTAAGAAGTTCGGGGATTGGCGTAAGTGGCAGTGATGATGGATAAAGGACGGTTTCGTGGCGACAATCGAAAAAAACGGACAACTGAAGTAGATTCTAACAATTGGAGGATAGATCATTGAAAGATATAGAAAAAAAGATTGACAAGACAGATGTTGTGGAAAAATCAGACGCGTCGGAAGGCCGCCGTAAGTTTCTGAAGGGCGGCCTGGCCGCTGCAGCCGGCACCGCTGCAGCCGGCTTCCCGATGATCTCAACCGGCGCTTCGCCGACCGTGCTTAAGCTCCAGGGCGCCTGGGGCGGTGGCATCTTCAAAGAGTACGCTGAGGACTATGTGCGCCGCGTCAACGAGATGTCTGGTGGCTCGCTCAAGGTCGACTATCTGGATGTCGGCGCGGTGGTAAAAACCGCTGAGCTGCAGACCGCCGTGCACAAGGGCGTCATCGATGGCGCGCATTACGTGACCGCCTACTGGTACAGTAAAAACGCCGCTGCATCGCTGTTCGGCACAGGCCCCTGCTGGGGATGGACTGCGAACCAGCTGCTGGGCTGGATCCATTACGGCGGTGGCAGAGAGCTCTATGAAGAGTTGCTGCGCGACATCCTGCAACTGGACATCGTCGGCTTCTTCTCGGGCCCGATGCCGGCCCAGCCGCTGGGCTGGTTCCGCAAGGAGATCAAAGGCGTCGCTGACATGAAAGGCCTGAAGTACCGCACCGTCGGTCTGGCGGCCAACGTCATGCAGGAGATGGGCATGTCGGTGGTGCAGCTGCCCGGTGGCGAGATCCAGCCCGCCATGGAGCGCGGCCTGATCGATGCGGCCGAGTTCAACAACCCGACCTCCGACAAGGACTTCGGTATGCAGGACGTGGCCAAGAACTATTACCTGGCCAGTTTCCACCAGTCGCAGGAATCCTTCGAGATCATCTTCAACCAGAAGAAGTTTGCGTCTCTGTCGAAGGAGCACCAGGCCATCCTGCGCTATGGAGCTGAAGCGGCATCGTCGGATATGTCATGGAAGGCCCAGGATCGTTACTCGGCCGATCTCATCGCCCTGCAGAAAGAGCACGGCGTCAAGGTCCATCGCACGCCGAATGAGATCATGGCTGCTCAGCTCGTTGCCTGGGACAAGGTGCTGCCGAAGTTCATGGAAGATCCGTACTTTGCCAGGGTCGTGGATTCACAGAAGGCCTGGATGAAGCGTGTAGGTGCGTTCGAGCTTACCAATGCGCCGGACTATGAAGGTGCTTACAAACATTACTTCGGTTCGCCGGTGTAAGTGTTTGCCCCGGTCCGGTATCTTTAGTCTCCGGACCTGAGATGGAGGCGGCGCCTGTTGGCGCCGTCTCCGGTACTTGCAGTCTGAATATTTTCTGGGCGTCGACATGAATCCCTTCCTGTATTTCGTAGACAGTCTTAGCGCCTGGGTGGGCAAGGCATTCGGCTGGTGCATCATGGTGCTTACCTTCGCCACCTGTTACGAGGTGTTCATGCGCTATGTACTCAACGCGCCGACCGCCTGGGCGTTCGATATGGCCGTTCAGATGTACGGCGCCCTGTTCATGATGGCCGGGGCCTATACCCTGTCGCGCAACGGGCACGTGCGCGGGGACGTGATTCATCGACTGCTGCCCATCCGGGTCCAGGCGGGGATCGATCTGACGCTCTACATACTGTTTCTCTTGCCCGGCGTGTTCGCGCTGATCTGGTACGGATACGAATTCGCCGCCGACTCCTGGCGCTACAAGGAAGTCAGCTGGAGCAGCCCAGCGCGCGTCCAGATCTACTTCTTCAAGACCCTGATCCCGGTGGCGGGCGCCCTGGTGTTGCTGCAGGGGATCGCGGAAGCCATGCGCTGCGTCATGTGCCTGCGGTCCGGCAAATGGCCGGCCCGCCTGCATGACGTAGAGGAAACCGAGACGATGGCGATCCACAAGCATCGCGAAGAACTTATTGAAGGTGGAGAGGCCAAATGACCGATCCTCAGATTGCGATCTTGATGCTGGTGCTGTTCATCGGCATCGTCCTGCTCGGTTTTCCCATTGCCTTTACGCTGATTGCCATGGGACTTGGCTTCGGTTATTACGCCTATGCCCAGCCGGATCAATGGGAGCATATCTTCGGCAACCGGATCTTTGATCTGTTTGTGCAGAACACCTTCTCCGTCATGTCGAACGACGTGCTGGTGGCGGTGCCACTGTTCCTGTTCATGGGGTATGTCGTCGAACGCGCGAATATCGTCGACCGGCTGTTTTTCAGCATCCAGATCGCGACCCGGCATGTTCCCGGGTCGATGGCGGTTGCGGCACTGGCGACCTGTGCGGTGTTTGCCACCGCGACGGGTATTGTCGGTGCGGTGGTGACCCTGATGGGCATGCTGGCATTGCCGGCCATGCTCAAGGCCGGCTATGAAAAGAAGCTCGCGAGCGGTGTCATATGCGCCGGCGGCACGCTGGGTATTCTGATACCGCCCAGTATCATGCTTATCGTTTACGCCGCCATTGCCCAGGTTTCGCCGGTGCGTCTGTACGCGGCTGCGCTATTCCCCGGGATCATGCTGGCCAGCATGTACATGATCTATGTGATCACCCGTGCCACCCTCAATCCGTCGCTGGCGCCGAAGCCGAAAGAGGAGGACGTTCCCTCGTTGGGGAGGGTCGTGTGGCAGCTGATGACGTCTTTCGTGCCTCTGTTTGTCCTTATCCTGGGCGTGCTCGGTTCGATCCTTGCCGGGATTGCGACTCCGGCGGAGGCGGCGGGGGTCGGCTCCCTCGGTGGCCTGGTGCTGGCTGCGGTGTACCGCGCCCTGACATGGCAGCGCCTCAAGGAAGCGGTGTTTCTCACCGCCAGGACCTCGGCCATGGTGTGCTGGCTGTTCGTGGGTTCCTGGACCTTCGCATCGGTTTTTTCCTATCTAGGTGGTCATGGGTTGATCGAAGAGTGGGTGCTCGGGATGGAGGTCGGCAGGGTGGGCTTCCTGATCCTTGCCCAGGTCATCATCTTCCTGCTCGGCTGGCCGCTGGAATGGAGCGAGATCATCATCATTTTCGTGCCGATATTCCTGCCCATGCTGAGCACCTTTGGCGTCGACCCGCTGTTTTTCGGTGTGCTGGTTGCACTCAATCTGCAGACCTCCTTCCTCACGCCGCCTATGGCGATGTCCGCCTATTACCTCAAGGGCGTGGCGGGCAAAACCGTGGAACTGATCGAGATCTTCCGCGGCATCATGCCCTATCTGGCGATTGTCATCACTGCCATGGCGCTGATGTATATCTTCCCGGAAATCGCACTCTGGCTGCCGAAATATCTGTTTGGCTGAGCATAACGACAGCGCTGCCCATGCCGGGCGGCGCTCTTCCCAACGCTGTGTAGTGACAATTGCTGATGAATTTATCTGAGATGAGCGCGGTACAGGCCGCAGCGGCTATCCGCGCAGGTGAATGCACGTCCGAAGAGCTGGTCCAGGCGTGCCTGGATCGGATCGACTCCCTGGAAGATAGGTTAGGTGCCTGGGCACATCTTGATCCAGAGCATGCTCTGCAACAGGCGCGTGATGCCGACCTGTACCGGCGTAGTGGTGCCTCTCTGGGCCCGCTGCACGGCGTTCCAATCGGCGTCAAGGATATCTTCGACACCAAGGACATGCCGACCGAGGATGGGACAGTTTTGCATGCGGGCCGCACCCCGGCATTCGATGCCACGGCTGTCGCTTTTTTGCGAGAGGCCGGCGCCATCATCATGGGCAAGACGGTCACCACCGAACTGGCGGTCTATGCGCCGGGAAAAACCACCAATCCACATGACGCCAGTCGCACCCCGGGTGGGTCGTCCAGCGGGTCTGCGGCAGCCGTGGCCGCGAATATGGTGCCGCTGTCTATCGGCACCCAGACCAATGGTTCCGTGATCCGTCCGGCCTCTTATTGCGGGGTCTATGGCTTCAAGCCCAGCCACGGGTTGATTTCGCGCTACCGGGTATTGCAGCAGTCGCGTGTGCTGGACCAGGTTGGTGTTTTCGGGCGGAGCGTGGGCGATGTGGCCCTGATCGCAGAGCAGATGATGGGTTATGACGAACGTGACCCGGACATGCGTGCCAGGGCCCGTCCGGATCTGGTGGGCATTGCTGCCCAGGAGCCGCCGACTCGGCCGCACTTTGCATTTGTTAAAACGCCTGCCTGGGATCAAGCGGATAAGGATGTCCAGGATGGGTTTGGCGAACTGCTGGAGTTTCTCGGAGACCAGGTAGAAGAGCTGGACCTCGCGGAGCTGTTGGAGGACGCCATCGAATGGCACCGCACCATTATGGAGGCCGATCTGGCAAAGAGTTTCCGACGCGAATACGAGCGGGCGAGGGACCGCCTGAGCCCGACATTATGCGAGATGATAGAACGCGGTCGCCGGTGTCTGGCGGTTGATTACAACCTTGCGGTGGAGCAGATCCCTTTACTGAACGAGGCTCTGGATGAAATCCTTCTGGAGCATGACGCCATTCTCACCCCGGCGACAACCGGTGAGGCGCCGATTGGACTAGAATCAACGGGTAGCCCCGTTTTCTGCACACCCTGGTCCTTGTGCGGGGTGCCGAGTATCTCTCTGCCGATCCTGCAGGGATCAAATGGGATGCCTGTCGGTGTGCAGTTGACGGCCGCCAGAGGCGACGACGCACGTCTGTTACGTAATGCAGCGTGGCTGGTCCAGCGGGTCACCGAGTGAAGCGAAATATATACTGAGAAAGTGCAGGGTCAACACTATGTTATGGGGGGCATCGGAATTTCATGATTAACATTCTCTGCGGATCGCTGGCTATGGTTATTCTCACGCTGTTTATAGGGGGGTTGGCCTATTCGATCTGGGATAACACGGAATCTATCGCATTTCCGATTATCGTCGCGATTGTTCTGGTGATGGCCTTTGTGGCTTTTATCGACGAAATCAGATCCGGGCCTGACCATACGTAGCCTGGATGTTCCTGGGCTCGTGGCAGTCAATAAACGCCCTTGGCGTTTAGAAAGGCCCCCATCTTCTTGTCGAAACCCATGATGTGCGCCAGGAACCAGTCGTTGGAGACGTCATATTCCGAATAGAACGCGGGACGTTTCCCCTCGGATATGGCATTGCAGATATGCTCCAGGTGCCTGAGCAGCAGCTTGTGCTCCTTGTGGTGTTTCTTGGTTTGTTCCATTCCGTACTGGTTCATCAGCTTTTCCTCAGACGCGAAATGGAAGCGCGTATATTCGTATAGGTCCAAAACCAGCTGATGCAGGTCTTCCTTGTCAATCTGTGCCTCCACGCCCGCGTGCAGCTCGTTGACGTGTTCGAGCAGTTTCTTGTGCTGCTCATCGATCTCCGCAACGTTGATGCTGTATTCGTCAGACCAGACAAGAATTGGCATAGCTTTGTTATCTCCCAACCAGCAGACTGATCACGGGTTCGGCGCCTGACACCCGGGTTGGACCCCGCCCTTTATACCGATGATCCATGGACCGGCTTCGTCATACCGAAATCTGATTCTAGACGTCGAATGATCGCATGCCCGGCCACCCAACTGCTAATTTAGCTTATTAGTTTTTGCTGCTGCGCGTGCAGCTATGTTTTCATCGGCCCTGCGGCCTGTTTCTAAAGCCAAGGCTGTTTTTCAGCCGGTACACTCGATTGTGAGTTCGACCGCATTACGAAGGGTGTTGGCAACGATACAGCCACGATCGGCGATGGTGGTGAGTTTGTCCAATTCTTCCTTTGTATCGCACTGTGCCGATACCTTCATGTGAATCGCGGTGTAACGGGCTGGAGATTCGGCAAGTTCGCCGGCAATGTCCAGGTGGGCATTGCTTATCTCAATCTCTCTGGCCTTGGCGGCGGCCAGCAGGTTGCTCATGAAGCAGCCACCAAGGCCCATCAGTAAAGCCTCCCCGCCCATGGGGCCTTTGTTTTGTCCGCCTTTTGGCTCGGGTCGGTCCATCACCAGTGAATGGTCACGGACCTGTCCCCTCGACGACGAGTGATCGAGTTGGTCGACGCTGGCATGAATGATCGGCATGGGTACTCTTCCGTATGTTGTTGATCTAACCGAGTTCGTGACCGGCGAGGCCTTCCAGCGCTTTAATCATGGCGGAATGATCCAGCGCATCGTCGCAGGCGTTGAACAGCTCCTGCGCGGTAGCGGTGTTAGGAAGGCTGACGCCGAGCGCGCGCGCCCCTGACAGGGCGAGGTTCAGATCTTTCTGGTGCAGCCCGATGCGAAATCCCGGATCGAATGTGCGTTTGATCATGCGCTCGCCATGCACCTCGAGAATCTTTGAACCGGCGAAACCGCCCATCAGTGCCTGTCTCACCCTTCCCGGGTCCACGCCGGCCTTGGATGCAAACACGAGTGCCTCGCCGACCGCCTCGATGGTCAGTGCGACAATGATCTGGTTGGCCACCTTGCAGGTCTGGCCTGCGCCATTTTCCCCGACCAGGGTGATGTTCTTGCCCATAAGCTCGAACAATGGCCGGGCCTTTTCGAAGGCCGCGTCGCTGCCGCCGACCATAATTGTCAGAGAGGCCCCCTTGGCACCGACTTCGCCACCGGACACCGGGGCATCCAGATAATCACAGCCGAGCTCGTTGATTCTGGCGGCGAATACCTTGGTCTCGATCGGTGAGATCGAACTCATATCGATTACCAGTTTGCCGGAGCTCAATCCTGCAGCAACCCCATTCGCGCCAAACAGCGTGCTCTCCACCTGGGGCGTGTCGGGCACCATGGTGATTATGATATCCGCCCGCTGCGCGACCTCTTCGGGAGAGCCGCATTCGACGGCGCCACCCTCTATAAGTTCGCCCGGTGGCGGTGTGCGATGCCGGTTGAGGTAGAGTTTATGTCCCCCGGCCAGCAGGTGGCCCGCCATGGGGCGGCCCATGATGCCGGTGCCGATGAATCCGATGTTGCTCATGCTGTCCCCTGAACTGTTGCGATGATGGTTTCTTCTTGCGAAGGATTGGCCGGCTATTTCATTGTCGGCATATGAAAATCGGCGCCGGCACGAATACCGGTCGGCCAGCGTGACGTCACCGTCTTGAGCTGCGTGTAGAAGCGTATGCCCTCGGCGCCATGGACATGGATGTCGCCAAACAACGAACGCTTCCAGCCGCCAAAACTGTGAAATGCCATAGGTACCGGGATGGGCACATTGACACCGACCATGCCAGCCTGGACCTGCGAGGCGAAGGTGCGCGCGGTATCTCCATCACGGGTGAATATCGCGGTGCCATTGCCATATTCGTGATCGTTGACCATTTTCAATGCGGTCTCAAAGTCGGCTGCGCGGACCACACACAGGACAGGACCGAAGATCTCCTCTTTGTAGATGCGCATCTCTGTGGTCACGCGGTCGAACAGGCAGCCACCGAGGAAGAAGCCATCAGGATGTCCCTCAATCGACAGTCCGCGGCCGTCGACCAGCAGTTGGGCGCCTTCTTCGACACCGAGGTCGACATAGCCTTTGACCTTGTCCCGATGGTCCCGGGTGATCAGCGGACCCATCTCGGAGTCCGGATCGATGCTGGGCCCGATCTTGAGCTTTTCCACGCGGGGGGCAAGTCTTTCGACCAGGGCGTCGGCGGTCGCATCTCCCACGGCGACGGCCACAGAGATCGCCATGCAACGTTCACCGGCTGAGCCATAAGCCGCTCCCATCAGGGCGTCGGCAGCCTGGTCCATATCCGCGTCAGGCATGACGACCATGTGGTTCTTGGCGCCCCCCAGGGCCTGTACGCGCTTGCCGTGATGGGTGCCTGTCTGAAAAATGTACTCGGCCACCGGTGTCGAGCCCACGAAGCTGACGGCGGCCACATCGGGGTGCGTGAGCAGGGTGTCGACCGCCTCTTTGTCGCCGTTGACCACATTCATGACACCGTCCGGCAGCCCCGCTTCTGTCAGCAGTTCGGCGAGTCGAAGCGCGGTCGAGGGTACCTTTTCGGAGGTTTTGAGGATGAAGGTGTTGCCGCAGACGATGGACAGCGGAAACATCCACATCGGAACCATGGCCGGAAAGTTGAAGGGTGTGATGCCCGCGCATACGCCCAGCGGTTGGCGTATGGAGTGGCTGTCCACATTCGTTCCAACGTTCTCGGAAAAATAGCCGGTCAGCAGGTAGGGGGCACCGCAGGCAAACTCAGCCACCTCCATCCCCCTGATCACGGAGCCTTGTGCATCGCTGAGCA
>Ga0316192_10001373_pt1 | contig 17871 bp, 12 predicted proteins | sample MerIslwburrow_MG_FD_204931 | JGI IMG/M metagenome (GOLD analysis project Ga0316192, IMG submission 204931) | Coastal sediment microbial communities from Maine, United States - Merrow Island worm burrow | ecosystem: Environmental > Aquatic > Marine > Coastal > Sediment | place: USA: Maine...
CTCAGGGGTAGAGTGGTTTCTTCACACGGAACAAGTCGTTGGTTCAAATCCAACTGCGCCCACCACGCGAGGCGGCCTGCTTGGGCCGCCTCGCCTGTTTTTGGCCGGGGCCGCGGTGGCTGAGCTCTCGAACTTGCTGGCCGGCATTCGGCGGGCGGACATCCGCTCGGTCGCGCGGGCATGCCGCCTCATCGACGAGCGAGACGAGCGCACACCTGAGCTTCTCAAGGACCTGTTCTCGCACGAAGGGCACGCGTACGTCATCGGGGTTACTGGAACCCCGGGTGCTGGCAAGAGCACCCTCGTGGACGGGCTGATTCGACTCTACCGCGACCAGGACAAGCGCGTTGCCGTGCTCGCGATCGATCCGACGAGCCCGTACTCGGGTGGCGCCATCCTCGGCGATCGGATTCGCATGCAACAGCACTTCACCGATGAAGGGGTCTTCATTCGTTCGATTGCGACGCGCGGACACCTCGGCGGTCTCTCGCGCTCCACGGGCGACGTGCTTCACGTCCTTCACGCCGCCAAGTTCGACGTGGTCATCCTCGAGACCGTGGGTGTCGGCCAGGACGAGCTCGAGGTGACCCAGCTTGCCGACACCACCCTCGTCGTGATGGCGCCAGGGCTCGGTGACGACATTCAGGCCATCAAGGCTGGGATTCTGGAGGTCGCTGACGTGTTCGCGGTGAACAAGGCCGATCGAGTCGGGGCAGACGCGACCGCGCAGGACCTTGAACAGATGCTTTCTCTGCGCCGAATCCCAAGTGGCGTCAGCAAAATGCAGGGCCACAGCGCAGTGTCGACGCTCCGCAAGGGCCCAGAGACCGAAGCCGGAGAGTGGGTGCCGCCGATCATCAAGACCATCGCAACCCGCAAAGAAGGTCTTGCCGAGCTGGTCGACGCGTTCGCCAAGCACCGTGAGTTTCTGATGACCACGGAGACCGGGCAGGCGATACGGGAGGCTCGGCGTATGGCCGAGCTTCGGGCCATCCTCGTACAGGCCTTGGTCGACGAGGTCGATACGCGTTTCGCCGCGCGTGTGAGCGAGAGGCTTCGGGACATCGTGGAGGGCCGCTCGGACCCGTACTCGAGTGCCGAGGCGCTCGTCCGGGAGGCGATTCGAGGCTAGAGTGCCTGCCATGTCCTCTTTCGTCGAAGTCAGCCAAGACGGCCACGTCAGCACGCTCACCATCAATCGTCCCGACAAGCTCAATGCGCTCAGCCAGGAAGTCCTCGGAGACCTCGGCGCAGCCATCGAAGAGGTCGAGCGAAACGACGCGGTCCGCGCGCTCGTCCTCACCGGCACTGGGAAGGCCTTCGTGGCGGGTGCCGACATCGCCGCCATGAAGAGCATGAACCAAGCGGAGGGACGCGGCTTCGGCGCGCTCGGGCACACCGTCTTCACTCGTCTCGAGCACCTTCGCTTCCCCGTGATCGCTGCCGTCAACGGTTTCGCGCTCGGCGGTGGCTGCGAGCTCGCGCTCGCTTGCGATTTTGTCTACGCCTCGAGCAAGGCAAAGTTCGGTCAGCCCGAGGTGAACCTCGGTATCATTCCGGGGTTCGGCGGAACACAGCGCCTGCCGCGACGGGTCGGCTCCGCTATGGCGCGTGAGCTCATCTACTCAGGCAAGATGATCAACGCAGCCGAAGCGCTCCGCATCGGATTGATCAATGCCGTGTTCGAGCCTGAGGAGCTCCTCGGCGCTGCCCAGAAAATCGCCGCGGACATCGCGACGAAGGGTCCGCTCGCGGTGGGCGAAGCGAAGCGCCTCATCCGTGACGGGGTCGACATTCCCCTGCCGCAGGCCAACAAGTTGGAGCGGGACGCCTTCGGGGCTGGCTTCGACACCGAGGATCAGGCCGAGGGCATGGCCGCGTTTCTCGAGAAGAGAGCGCCGGTCTTCAAGGGCGCCTGAGCGAGAACGCTCGGTCGATCCCCGGTCGCTGGGCTTCTGCTTTGGCGGCGCAGATGGTGATCGCCTCGACCACCGTGGCGAGGTTTCGCGGGCCGCCCGCGAGTGCCGAGACCCTCGGTTCGAAGAAGCCTTGCACCTCGTCGGCCGCCTCGCGGGTGCAAAGAGCACCTGCGTACCAAGGTGTGCCACCCGCCTGGCCGCGCCCCATTCGTTCGGCAAGCGCGTCGAAGTGCTCCTGCAGCCAAGACCAGGCTCGTTCGCGCGTTTGGGGATTTCGGAACTGCGGACCAAGGACGCGCGAGATCTCGTTGACACGGAGTCGCGAGTCGAGCGCAAGGTCGAGCGCGCGAGTGGAAAGGGTGGGGGCCTCCGCATTTCCGAGTGCGGCGAGGACCCGGCCTCGCAAGCTTGCGTCTTCACTCTTTTCGAGCTCCTCGAGCAGATAGTCGAAGAAGGCGTCGTCCCCTTCTTGAACCGCGGTAGCGAGTGAGAGGCCGACCAGTTGTGGGGCCACCGCACTGGGTTTCGCTTCGGTGCGGTACCCAATGTACGTTCGCCCAAGCTTGGCCGCGCGCGCACGCGCTTTGCGGTCTCGAACGTCCATGACTATGAAGCGCAAGACCGCCTCGCGCAGAAGCTTGGTGTCACTGGAGTCGCCTGGCTTCTCACGCCATCCGAGCTTTTGGTAACGCTTTCGGTAGAGCCTTGCTGCGTAGCTTCGGACCTTCGGCCGCGCCGCGTCCGATGCGCTATTGTACATCATGAACTGAAGCGCCCCGATCGGGCCCCCGGCCACTTGTCGCAACGGGCTTGCAACGAAACGTCGGAACCAAGGCAGCAGTGCGCCCGCATCGAGAAGGCCGGCGGCAAAGCTCGCGTACAGACTGTCTGCGGTCGCGATCTTTCCGCGGTCAGAGAGCACGGCGAAGCCTTTTTTGCGGAGGACGGTCCAGTCGTCGGAAGGCATCGCGAACCGGAAATAGCCCGCACCTTCCTGGTTTGGCATCCACCACTCGGGGCACCCTGGGAGCTCGAGCTGCCCTTCCGCAGAATCGAGCAGGCTGCAGGTGGCGCCCCCTTCGTGTCGAACGCAAAGCGGGATCTGCCAAGTCTGCTCGGTCGTCCCGTCCGATCCGATCGGTAGATAGCGTTCCTGCTCCATTTCGAGGGTCCGAACACCGGACTTGCAGGGCCCGTCCTGTTTGCTCGTCTTGAGAAGGGGCACCCCTGGCTGCGTCAAGAACGTCGTGAAGGGCGGCGACACGTCGACGTCCGAGGTTTCGTCGAGCGCGAGCAGCAGGTCGCTCGAGGTGGCCGTTCCACCCTGATGCTGCCGAAGGTAAAGGCGAATGCCGTCGCGAAAGCTCTCCGCCCCCATCCAGAGCTCGAACATCGAGAGCACGCCGCCACCCTTTTCGTAGGTGATCGCGTCGAAGGCGTTCTTGATGTCGTGATTGCTTTCGATCGCTTGGCGGATGCTCCGCGCGCTGGTGAGGCTGTCGAGTCCCATTGCACGCTGCGTCGACGCGAGGCTTGCGAGATCCGAGCGGTACTCAGGATGCAGCTGGTGGACGACCTTGTTGCCCATCCACGTGGCGAATGCCTCGTTAAGCCAGATGTCGTCCCACCATGGCATCGTGACGAGGTTTCCAAACCACTGATGCGCGAGCTCATGCGCCATCACGTACGCAAACGCGCGGCGCTGCCCTTCGGTCGCTTGCCCCGCGTCGAGGAGCAGAAGCCATTCGCGAAACGTGATCAGCCCGACGTTCTCCATCGCTCCGGCCGCGAAGTCCGGCACTGCTACGAGGTCGAGCTTTCGGTAGGGGTAGGGCATCCCGAAGTACTCTTCGAGGGCCGCCACGAAGCTCGCCGTTTGGTCCAGGGCGTACTGTAGGCGTACGCCGCGTCCTTTGGCGGCGAGGCCACGAAGAGGAATCGAGAATGGGCGGCCCTCGCTCGGGGGGATGGTCGCACCGCTGACCACGTCGAAGGGCCCCACGACGAAGGCGACTAGATAGGTTGGAAGCGGAGGGGTCGGCACAAAGGTGATGCGCTGAAGGCCGCCGGGAAGCGAGATGGCACGGTCAACCGGAGTGTTCGCCGCGGCAAACTCGCCCTCGGGCACGGTCAGCGTGATTTCGAACGGTGTCTTGAAGCGGGGCTCGTCGAAGCACGGGAACGCGAGCCGCGCACTGATCGCTTCGAACTGGGTGAACGCATAGGCCCGCCCGCCGGTGCGGACACGGTACAGACCCCGAAGCGGCGTATCGAAAGGCGCCGAGTACTCGACGTGGAGCGTGCTTCGCCCCGCCGGCAACGGCTCGCGGAAGTCGACGCGCGCGACGCCGTCCTCGGTCTGCTGCGCCCAGCTCGCCTCGATTCGCGTCGTGGCGTGGGTTGCATAGATCGAGCTGACTTCGAGCCTCTCGCCGTGCATCCAGATCACCGCCGAGGCTTCATCGAGCTCGACTGTGATCATTGCGGAGCCGGAGAACGTGTCTTGCTCCGGAACGACCTCAAGGCTCAGCCGGTAGCTCGTCGGACGAACGCCCTCGGGGAGCTTGCCCTCGGGAAGTGGCGTCGTGTCCGGGACCGTCTCGACCTCGCTTGGCGAGCTCGCACAGGCGGAACTGGCCATCACGAGGGCGAGGAGCGCGCTGCGCCGCAGTGCACCCTTCATGCGCGCGGCCTCGGTCCAGGGTCGTGTCCAAGAGCGAACAGGCGATCGTACAGGGCGCCCCCAACAGGTCTGTGGGAGGTGCGGGGGAGGGCCTGACCCTCGATGGGCGGCAGGCTTCGGAGGGTTTGAGCGAGCTCCTGCATCGAGGGACCATCGGTGTCGAGCGTCAGCGTGGATGCGGGCTGCCGGTTCGCGAACCAACTCGAAGCGCCCGTGAAGACGACTGCGAGCACCGTCGCCGCCACGAGCTTTCGCGGGTCGCTTGCCCCGACGGCGCTTGCTGCGACGAAAAGAACCGAGGAGAGCACCACGGCCACCAGCCAGCGTGCGGTGCGTTCGCTTTTCGATTGTTCGGACCCGCCGATCTCGTAGCGCACCAGTGAGCGCCAGTGCGAATCGGGCGCGCGCTTCAGGAGGCCGTCAGTGACCAGTACCGTATGAAGCCAGGGCAGCGCAGCCGCGTGTGTGAGGAAGGGATTTGGCGCGGGTAGGTGGGCAACGCGCCAGGACGTGCCTGCCGATTCAAGTCGAAACGGTAGTAGCCTCCAGAGCCCAAGCTGCATCGCGAGCCATGGGCTCACCACAACCAGGGCGCCGACGGAAAGCAGGGCCGCCAGAACGGCACGAGCTGGGGCCACCATCGGAACCATCGCTTCGATGGCGGCGCCTGCGAGAAGAGAAAGCGCCACGGCGATCGCGGGCACGGTCACCATCTGAACGACTCGCCCGACGACCTCGACCACCGACATCGCGGCAGCCTCTTCACGAGAGCGCTCGGCGAGGGAGAGGCTCGACCAGGCCGTCGTCGCGCACATTCCGGCGAACACCCATGCCCCAGCCGCTGGCCATCGTGTGGAGAGAGAAGGGTCGACGAAGAGCGCGCCTGCGACCGCCGCAGCCGGCAGGCCGATCACGCCTCCGAGTAGTGTTAGCCGCTGGCAGCGCTCGCGCTCGCGCTCCGCGGCGGGGGCCGTCCCGTCAACGCCCAGCCAGCTGCGGAGGGCTTGGCAGAGAAACCAGGGCAGCGCTGCACACACGGCCAACGTGGCGAGTGAAATCATGCGAACTCCACGATGACCGGTGCATGGTCCGAGGGTGACTTTCGGGCCCGTTCCGGACGGTCCACCATCGCTCCGATGGTGCGTTTGGCGAGGGCCGGGGTGCAATAGATGTGGTCGATGCGAAGCCCGTTTCCGCGTTCGAAACCGCGGCCGCGATAGTCCCACCAAGAGAACACGCCACCCTGTGGATGGAATGGCCGAACCACGTCCTCGAGGCCGACGGAGGCCACTTTGCTCAAAGCACCTCGGACCGTGTCGTTCGCGAGTACGGAGTCGCGCCATTCGCCGGGGCGGCCCATGTCATCGTCCCACGGGGCGACGTTGTAGTCGCCACAGAGAGCGACCTGGTCGTCGCCTGCCTCGAATCGCTCCTCGAGCAGCTTCGCAAGTCGGTCCATCCATTGGAGCTTGTAGGCGTACTTGTCCGACCCGACCTCTCCGCCGTTCGGAAAGTAGGCACTGAGGATGGTGACGCCCTCGATCTCTGCGCTGATCAGGCGCGCCTGTGGGTCGTCGTCACCAAGCCCTTCGATCACCTGCTTGATCGGGTGGCGACTGAGGATGGCCACGCCATTGTACGTCTTCTGCCCGAAGACGGCGGCCTCGTAGCCACACTCGCGGACCTCTTCGAAGGGGAAGGCGTCCGTCGTTGCCTTGAGCTCCTGGAGACAGAGCACGTCTGGCTGCCTCGCGTCGAGCCAATCGAGCACGTGCTGGTGGCGCGCCCGGATCGAGTTCACGTTCCATGTGGCGACCTTCATGCCGGTATGAAGTAGCATGGAATCATGGCGAACGAACGAATCGAAACCGATGCGGCCCCAGCGGCCATTGGCCCCTATTGTCAGGCGGTCGTGGCCGGGGAGTGGGTCTACTGCTCCGGGCAACTTGCCCTCGATCCGAAGACCGGTCAGATGCTGGGCGATGGGGATGTCGCGACTGAAGCGCGTCAGGTCTTGCGCAACCTCGAGGCCGTGCTCCACGCCGCCGGTGCGCGGCGCAGCGATGTCGCGAAAGCCACCGTGTATCTGACGGATATGGGAGAATTCTCGACGGTCAATGAGGTTTACGCCGAGTTCTTCGACGGCCTCGTACCCCCCGCTCGGGCGACCGTCCAAGTGGCCGCGCTGCCGAAGGGCGCCAAGGTCGAGATCGACTTCGTCGCCCGGGTAGCGGGCTAGCCTACGAAGGGGTCCTGGAGGTCGGCTGTGTCCTCACGGTCCGGGCCCACGCTGACCACCCCGACGCGGCATCCCACCTCGAGCTCGATCTTCTCGAGGTACCGCTGCGCGGCTGCGGGCAAGTCGCCACGACCGCGGCAGCTCGTCAGCTCTTCGTCCCAACCCTCGAGGGTCTCGTAGATGGGCGTGACTTCTTCGATGCGTTCGTACGGCGGGTAGGCGAGGCGCTTTCCATCGAGCTCGTAGGCTACACAGACTTTGAGCTCGGGCAGGACCGTGAGGACGTCGAGCTTGGTGAGGGCGAGCTCGCTGAGGCCGTTGACCGCCACCGCGTGGCGGAGCGCAACGAGATCCAGCCATCCGCAACGGCGAGGCCGTCCTGTCGTCGAGCCGTACTCCGCACCGGCGTCCCGAAGCTGCTGTCCGGTGTCGTCCTCGAGCTCGGTCGGGAAGGGTCCGCCGCCGACGCGCGTGGTGTACGCCTTCGCGATGCCGATGGCGATTCCGATGTCCGTGGGTCCGATACCCGCGCCCGCGCATGCGCCGCCCGCGACGGCGTTCGAGCTCGTCACGTAAGGGTAGGTGCCGTTGTCGATGTCGAGCATCGTGCCCTGCGCGCCTTCGAGAAGAATCTTTTCCTTCGCCTCGATCGAGGCCCGAATGACTTCGGCAGCATCGCCGATGTAAGCGCGCAGAGCCTGCCCGAGCTCCCCGTACTGGGCGACGATGTCGTCGGCGCTCGGTAGCGTGCCGCCGAGGTCTTCTGCGACCGGACGCCAACATTCGAGGTTTGCTTCGAGCTTCGTCCGGAGCCGAGCGCTGTCGAGGAGGTCGCCCATCCGGATGCCACGCCGCGCGACCTTGTCTTCGTAGCAGGGGCCGATGCCGCGTTTTGTCGTCCCGATGTCACCGCCCGACTTCGCCTCGCGAAGGCCGTCGATGAGCTTGTGATGCGGGAGCACGACATGCGCTCGCTGGCTGACGAGGAGGCGACCCTCGGTCCCGAGTCCGCGCGCCTCGAGCGCCCGGATCTCGTCGAGGAAGACGGCGGGATCGATGACGGTGCCCTGGCCGACGACGCACTTGGTCTGCTCGTGGAGGATCCCCGACGGGATGAGATGAAGAATCAGCTTCTCTCCGCGGACGACGAGGGTGTGTCCCGCGTTCGCGCCTCCCGCGTAGCGTACGACGAGCTCCGCGTACGGCGCGTAGAGGTCGACGACCTTGCCTTTACCTTCGTCGCCCCATTGGGCGCCTACTATCACCACTGCACTCATGACTCATTCCCAACTGTCACCCAGGACCAGACTGCGTCTGTGGGGTCGCCCGAGAGGGTCCGGCTTCGGCCGTCCTTCATACGAGTGAGCTTCCCGTTCGTTCCAGGCTGCCAAATCAATAGGTCGTAATCCCAGGCTTTCGCATACTGCTTCGCCTCGCCGACGGTTTGCGACGGGACGATCGCGACGCGCGCACCCCGTTCGCGCCATTGGTTCGCGACCGCTCGCCGCTTCTTTGGCGTCGCACCCGCCACGAGAACCCGGAGCGGAAGCTCGCTTTCGAGGGAGACGCCTGCCTCGGACAACGCCCAAGACACGTTGTCTACCTCGAAGGCGAACCCAGTTGCGGGCGCCGGGGCGTCGTAGCGCCCAAGAAGCTCGTCGTAGCGCCCGCCCATGCCGAGAGGTTCACCCGGACCTTCGGCCAGCAGCGTCATGCTGACGCCGGTGTAGTAGCTGTGGCGCCGGAGGTCCCCCAGATCGATCGCGATTCGATCCCCGAGCCCGGCCGATTCGAGCCGCTCTACGACTTTCTCAAGCTCGTCGAGCGCTCGACGGGCAGCGCTGTTCTGAAGTCGTCGCCGAGCATCCGCGATCACCGTGCGGTCGCCATACAGGTCGCACAACATCAAGAGACGCTTGCGCTCGCTTGCCACGACGCCGGCCTCCTTGAGCAGCTTTTCGAGCGTCCGCGCGTCTTTCGCCGCCAGTGTCTCGATGACCAGTGCTCGCGCGCCATCCGGTACGTGGTCGAGGACCTCGGTACCGATTTTCACCTGGGCGAGCTCGACCAGAAAATCCTTCAGTCCAACGCGCTCGCAGGCGCGCGCCGCGACCTCGATCACTTCGGCATCCGCTTCAGGCCCCTTCAGTCCGACACACTCGATGCCGCACTGGAGCACTTGATGTTGCTTTCTTGCGCGACCGCGGCGCCGACGGATGATCGTTCCCTCGTACGAAAGCCTCCACGGAGCGGGACGGTCCTGAAGGCGGGTCGCGATGATTCGCGCGATCTGTGGCGTGATGTCGGGGCGAAGCAGAGCGACCTCTCCCGAGTCGGGCTCGATGAAGCGCACCAAGTCGCGACGATCGACGGTGCCGAGACCGCGATCGATCACATCTGCGTACTCGACGGGCGGCGTCGTGACACGCTGGTACCCAAAGAGATCGAACGTCTCCATTAAACGCTGCCAAAGCAGCGTTCGGGTCATCGCGACCGGAGGGAGCAGGTCTCGCATCCCGCCGGGAGGGGCCATCGGCAGCTCGGAACTCGAGGCGCGGAGTGGCACGGAGCTCCCGGTCCGTCGCTTGCGCGCCGAAGGGGGCATCTCAGAGCCTCAGGTTGTGTACGCTGCTTACGTTCTCGATCTTGCGGAGCTCTTCGAGGGCTTCATCCGCCACGGCCGAGTCGACGTTGTAGAGCGCGAGAGCCTGACCGGTCTTCTCGTCGAGGCCGACCTGCATCCGCGAGACGTTGACCCCGCGGCTCCCGAGTAGAGTTCCCACGGAGCCAATGACGCCGGGGCGGTCGAGGTTGTGCATCATGATGACCGAGCCTTCGAGCACTGCGTCGATGGCGTAGTCATCCAGTGCGACCAAGCGAGGCTCGCCGTTGCGACCCGGGACACCCGTCGCCGTGTGCGTTCCCTTCGGGCCGCTCACCGTCACACGAACGGCTGCCGAGTAGAGGTCGCTTGCCTCCTTCACCTCGGCCAAGCGGATACCCCGCTCCTGCGCCTCGTATGGCGCACTGATGGGATTGACCGGCTCTTCGAGGTGGTGCTCTAGGAAGCCCGCGAGGGCCGCGCGCGCGATCGGCGTGACGCCGAGCTCGCCGGCCTCGCCGGTGCAGGTCACCCGAAGCTCGCGTACGTCGACGGGATCGAGCTGACCAATCAGGCTGCCGAGGCCTTTTGCGACCTCGAGGTACGGTGCGAGCCGCTCCGCCGTCTCCGGCGGAAGCGTGGGCACGTTGAGGGCGTTCTTCACGATGCCGAGCTGTAGGTACGAGACCACCTGTTCGGCGATCTCGACGGCGACACGCTCCTGTGCCTCCGAGGTGGACGCGCCGAGGTGCGGGGTGCAGAGCACGTTGTCGAGTCCGAGGAGCGGGTGGTCCGGGTCGATCGGCTCTTTCGTGAACACGTCCAGCGCGGCGCCGGCGATCTTCCCCGCCTGAATCGCGCGGACGAGAGCCTCTTCATCGATGATGCCACCACGCGCGGCATTCACGATCAGCGCGTCGTCCTTCATCTTGTCGAAGGCGGCGTCGTTGATCATGCCCTTGGTGTCGGGTGTTAGCGGTGCGTGAATCGTGATGAAGTCGGCGCGGGTCAAGAGCGCGTCGAGATCCACGAGCTCGATGCCGAGCTCGGCCGCTCGGTCGCTGTTCATCACCGGATCGACGCCGATCACTTTCATCTTCAGGCCCTGGGCTCGGTCCGCTGCGATGCGGCCGATATTGCCGAGGCCGATGACGCCGAGCGTCTTGTAGGCCATCTCGCGGCCCTGGAATTTGCTCTTCTGCCATTTGCCACTGCGCATCGAAGCGACCGCTTGGGGCAGTTTGCGGGCGAGCGAGGAGAGGAGGGCCAGAGCGTGTTCGGCAGTGGTCACCGAGTTGCCCGTGGGGGTATTCATCACCACGATGCCTCGGCGGCTCGCCGCAGGAATGTCGATGTTGTCGACGCCGATGCCCGCTCGGCCGACGACGCGAAGCTTGTCCGCTGCCTCGACTACGCGTGCGGTGACCTGGGTTGCCGAGCGGATGATGAGCCCATCAAACTCCCCGATGACCCCGCACAACTCGTCTTCGCTCATGCCGGGCTTGTATTCGAGCTCGACGCCGGGGGCCTCGCGCAGAACGCTGAGGCCCGCCTCCGAGAGCTTGTCAGAGACGAGGACGCGTACGTTGGACATGGCTACTCCTATGAAATTCGGCCCGAAAAGCCGCGGCCAGAGCTAGCAGCCGCCCCTAGGGGGGTCAAGGAGTATGGCGAGGAGCTCAGCTCCAGTGGACGGCGCCGAGCGCAAGGAGCATTGCAGCCACGCGATATCCACGCTGAGGGTCGTTCTTGCCAGGCTGCTCGCTGACGAAACGGGAGATGTCCGCGACGGTCTGAGGTTCTTCGCAGAGGAGCAGGGTGGCCCGAACGTCGTCCGGGAGCGCTGCCGTAGCGATAGACGTATCGATGCGATCCGCACGAACGAGTGGTTCTTGTCCGCGTTCGAGGATGAGCTTGCTCTCGAAGCCTGCGGCGATGCGGCGCTGGATCCCCTGATCGAGGATCTCCCAGGCGTCCAAGCGAAGTGGGAACCCGCTGCTCGGTGGATCCACGCCCTCGTAGAAGGTCGCCGTGCCCGATTCCCAGGTAAAGAGGTCGAGCAGCTTCTCGCGCACCTGCTCCGCAATGTGCTGAAAGAGCTCGAGCGGCTCAACGAGGCCGAGCGCCACCAGGGTATCGCCGAGCTTGCCTTCGAAGCGCGGCATCACCGCCAGCGCCATGTCGAGCTCGCTTCGATTGATCACCCGCTTCTTGACCAGGTACTCGCCCAGGAGTTCTCCCGCGAGGTTGCTCGTCACAAACGCCGGGACCCCATTCTTCGTGTAGACCTCCTTGCGGACGCCACCCTGTTCGCAAAGCCATAGGCCGGTGCGCCGGGTCACGACGGTTCGAGCGAGCGCGGCAACGAAGCCGCCATCCTCGAAGTCCATGCTTCGGTCGGCCGAGGTGTTCGATTCGACGCGCGTGGTCGTGGGCGTCATCCGCGATGCTGGGACGTGGCGGTAGAGGTCCTTGACCGATGACAGAGGCTGAAAGTCGCCCCCCGCAATGCTGATCTGGTCGCCGCCGTCGACCTGCCCTGTGGCAACCGCTTCGACGACCTTCGCGTACGCGAGCGGTCCCACGGTGGCGCCGTTCGGCTTCCGGATCTGGTACTCGAGCGGAGTGACGTTCGTCGTGCTCGGATGCTCATCCGCGAGAACGAGAGGCGTTGGCGGCATGGTGGCCCGAGGGACCTGATCGGCCGAGGTCTTGCGTGTACGGGAGGTCGCCGCGATCGAAGCGACCATCGCAGCGAGCTCGCCCCGCAAAACGTCCTCGGGCCGACTTTGCCAGGGCTCGAGAGCTGCCCAAAAAGCTCGTGCAGTCGGTGGGCGTTCCTCCGGTTTCGCGGAGAGCGCGCTCAATACCACCGCACCAAGGCCCTCCGGAAGCTGAGGAAGGAACTCGACGAAAGGGTGTACCTCGGCGTCGCGAATCGCGAGCAGCACCGCGAGCTCGCTGCCGCCTGCAAAGAGCGGCCGGCGCATGAATAGCTCTGCCGCGATGACTCCAGCGGAAAAAAGATCGGCGCGCCGATCGACCTGGCCGCCCGACACCTGCTCTGGAGCGAGATAGCCGAGCTTTCCGTTTGCGCGCGCTGCGGTGTCCACCTCGAAGGCGTTCACATCCGCGCGCGCAATTCCGAAATCCGCGATCTTCACGTCTCCGTGAATCGAGATGAGTACGTTCGAGGGGCTGATGTCGCGATGGACGATCCCAAGAGCGCCTCCGCTTTGGTCGGTAGCGCTGTGCACCGCATCGAGTCCGCTCAGGAGCTGCCGAATGATGTAGACAACCAGATCGTGTTCGAGCCGCTTGCTCTGCAGAGTGAGGCGACGATTGAGCCTCCAGAGATCGCAACCGGGCACGTACTCGAGGGTGAGGTAGGGCTGACCCGCGATCTCCCCATGACCAAGCACGTGCACCACGTTCGGGTGAGTGACCTGACTCGCTAGCCGCGCTTCCTCTGCGAACATCTCCTGGGCGTTCGACTCCGCGGCGATGTGCGGGAGCATCCGCTTGAGCACCACGACGCGCGGCTCACCGACCGATCGCGGCTCGAGCGCACGAAAGACTTCCGCCATTCCGCCAACTGCAATACGGTCGACGAGCGTGTAATCACCCAATGGGGTGTTCGGCGGCGGAGCCGGCGGCGGGGACGAAGGTCTCGGCACAACCTGGATTGTAACGGTCCCAACGGAAAATATCGATATGAGGGCAAAAAACTTCACAAGAATCCGGAGAATTCATGGCTGATGCCGATTCACGAGCCGGGGAGCGGTATGCCACCCCACAAATCCTCGATTTCGCGGCCCAGACCCACCACCCAGCCGATTCGGCCTTGCAGCGTGCCTTCGAAGCGCCGTCTCGACATGGGATGCCCGAAATTCAACTGGGCGCCGCCGAGGGGCGACTCCTCGAACTGCTCCTGCGGCTCGCCGGCGCTCAGCGCGTCGTCGAGATCGGAACTCTCGCCGGGTACTCGGCGATTTGGATGGCGCGTGCGCTGCCGCCGGGCGGCCATCTATGGACGATCGAGGCGGACCCCAAGCATGCCGCGGTGGCACGGGAAGTCATCGAAGACGCTGGCCTTGCGGATCGGGTGACGATCGTCGAAGGCGACGCGATCGACGCGCTGTCAAAGCTCAGTCATTCCGGGCCATTTTGCGCTGTGTTCGTCGATGCCGACAAGGCTCGCTACGACCTCTACGGCCGCTGGGCGACCCAGAACCTTAGGCAGGGAGGTCTCCTGATCGGCGACAACGCCTACTTGTTCGGCAATCTCTTGGACGAGACCGAGGTGGCTGAGGCGATGCGCCGCTTTCACGCCGAGATGGCGGCCGCGTACGTTTCGGTCTGCGTTCCGACGCCCGACGGGCTGGCAGTGGGGCTCCGGGGCGATCCGAAGGCTTGACCATTTTCGGCTGGGCGGGGATATAGGCTTTCGCTCTGGGCTTGACCGGCACCTGGGGCGGCCCTAGCGCCCCCGCAGGGACAGGAAAAGTCGGGCGTATGTCGGTGCGTCTGCATCGTCTGGATCTTGTTCGCCGAAAATGGGTGAACCGACTTGTCCGACCCGCGACCTTCGCCTAAATGGCGGCCGGTCTCTCAAAGGTCCCAACAGAAAACGCAGCATGCAGATTTTCCCCCGCGAGTTGAACTACTTGCCTCTTGCGCTGGCGGTCGTGGCCGGCGCTTTAGGGGCAGGGGTGTTCCTTTTGTTCTGGGTCTACTTCACGCCGTCCAACACCCAGGTTGGTTACACGCCGAAGCAGCCCGTTCCTTATAGTCACCGCCTCCACGCCGGCGAGCTCGGCATGGACTGCCGCTACTGCCACTCGCAGATCGAGCGTTCGCACGAAGCGATGGTGCCGCCGACTCAGACTTGCATGGGCTGCCACTCGGTGGTTCGCACCGAGTCGGAGAAGCTCGCCCCGGTCCGAGAGAGCTGGGAGACGGACGAGTCGGTCGCCTGGATCCGCGTCCACCAGATTCCCGATCACGCGTTTTTCAATCACAGCGCGCACTTGAGCGCCGGTGTTGGCTGCGTGTCGTGTCACGGCCAGATCGATCAGATGGAGGTCGTCGGCGTGGTCGAGCCGCTCGCCATGCAATGGTGCCTCAAGTGCCATCGCAACCCCGAGGAACACATTCGGCCCCCGAGTGAGGTCACCAACATGAACTGGGAACCCGACGAAGCTTGGCTTGCGCAGCGCCCCGAGGCGGCCGCCGCACTCAATCCACCCTTGCAGTGCTCGGGGTGTCACCGATGACCCGCAGAAAAGCGTTTGAGTTGAACCCGGGCAAGGGACCGTCGATGTGGCGGACGCTCGAAGACAAGAACAGCAGCCCCGAAGAGCTCAAGCGGCTCGCCGAAGAAGAGAGCCCCGGCGGCTTTGTGACGGACCTCCTGAGTCCGAAGCAGCTCGTCTCGCGCCGTTCCTTCGTTCAGGGCTCCTCGATCGCAGCGCTTGCGGCCGGCTTGCAAGGCTGCGTCCGTCGTCCCGAGAGTGAGATCCTCCCCTACAGCAAGGCGCCGGAGCACGTGATTCCGGGCGTGGCGTCGCACTACGCAACCGTGACCGCGCGCGGCCGTGACGCGCTCGGCGTAGTCGTCACGAGTCACGACGGCCGACCGACGAAGGTCGAGGGCAACCGCTTCCATGGGCGAAGCGTCGGAGCCACCGACGTGCGGGGCCAGGAGTACGTCTGGGATCTGTACGATCCGGATCGCTCGCAATCGCCGGCCAAGCGCAATGGCGGCGCCCTCGCTGCGGTCTCGGAAGATCAGCTCGACAAGCTGCTCGATTCCTTGATCAAGAAGCACGAGTCGGACGAGGGCAGCGGACTACGTTTCCTCGCTCGAGTCTCGAACAGCCCCACGTTCCGGAGAATGCGCGACAAGACGCTCGCGCGATTCCCAAAGGCCAAGTTCTACACCTACAGCCCCGTCGACGACGATGGAGTGCGCGAGGGAGCGAAGATCGCCTTTGGCGAAACTCGACATACCTCGGTCAACTTCTTGCGCGCGAAGGCCGTCCTCTCGATCGGTTCCGATTTCCTCGGTTCCGAGCCGGGCGCCGTGGTGAGCGGGCGCCAGTTCGGCTTGATACGTGGGCGTGTGGACAGCCCCGATCAGGTCGACCGACGACTTTACGTCGTGGAATCCAACTTCACGATTACGGGCGGCATGGCCGACAACCGGTTGCGCTTGCCGAGCTCGCAGATGGAACGCTTCGCCCAGCTTCTCGCCGTCGCGCTGAAGGAGCGCGGCCTCGAGAGCCTCGGTCCTGTGGTCGGTGCGTTCGGAACGGTCAGCTCGACGGGTGTCGACACGGCGTTCGTAGGGGCCGTGGCAGACGAGCTCATGTCGCACCGCGGCTCCGGAGCAGTCATCCCGGGCTCCAGCCTTCCAGGGTCGGCGCACGCGTTGCTCCATGCGATCAATTACGCGCTCGACAACGTCGGCAAGGGCCAGACGAAGCCTGTCAAAGTCAGCACCCCGATCGACGCAGCGGACCTGCCGAGCCGGCAGTCGATCGTCGCGCTTGCCGAGGAGCTTCCGAAGCTCGACACGCTCATCATCCTCGATGGAAACCCCGTCTACGATGCACCGGCGGACCTTGGCTTCGCCGCGCTGCTCGAGCGCGACGGGCTGACCTCGGTTCATCTCGCAGGGCATCGCAACGAAACCTCGCTTCGCACGAGCTGGCACATTCCGATGGCGCACGAGCTCGAGGCATGGGGTGACCAGGAGTCGTTGGATGGCATGGTCGCCGTTCAGCAGCCGCTCATCGCTCCTCTCTATGGCGGCCGGAGCGCAATCGAGCTCTTGGCGCTGTGGGCCGGTGAGAAGACGACCAAGGGCAACGAGCTCGTTCGCGAGACCCAGGACAAGTCCCTGACCGGACTCGCGGGTATCTTCGGCGCCCTTGGCGCGGTGCCGGACTCGGTGAGCGCGGACGGCGTGTGGCGTGGTGCGCTGCACACCGGCTACCTCAAGGCGTCCCAGTATCGCGACGTCGCGATCAACATGGAAGCCATCGTCGCATCGCTGACTCCGGCGTCGGCATCGCAACTTCCGGTTCGCGAAGCGTTCGAAGTGAGTTTCGAGCCAGACGCGGCGCTCTGGGACGGTGAGCACGCGAACAATCTCTGGGCTCTGGAGCTTCCGGACCCGATGACGAAGATCGTCTGGGATAATCCAGCTTTGCTTTCGCCGGCGAGCGCTTCGGCGCTTGGCGTGAAGAACGGCCAAATGCTGCGCCTGTCCAAAGACGACGCGCAGATCGATGTGCCCGCGTGGATTCTCCCAGGGCACGCCGACTTCTGCATCACGCTCACCTTGGGCTGGGGCAGAAGCGCAGCCGGCCGCTACGGCAATGGCAAGGGCTTCGATGTCTACCCGCTTCGCACCAGCGGCGGGATGGACTTCGCCACGGGCGTAAAGGTGGAGCCGCTTAGCGAGACCTACCAGATCGTTCAGACCCAAACCCACGACCGGATGGAAGGCCGCCCGATCGCCATCGACGCGACCGTGGAAGAGTACCAGGCCGAGCCTGACTTCGCTTCCTATCGCTCCGTCGACCCGGTGAGCACGCCGCCGCTCTGGAAGCAGCAAGACTACGGCGAGGGACACCAGTGGGGGATGGTCATCGACCTGAACTCGTGCACGGGATGCAATGCTTGCGTCGCGGCTTGTCAGGCGGAGAACAACATCCCCGTCGTCGGCAAGTTCGAGGTCGAGCGAGGCCGCGAGATGCACTGGCTCCGAATCGACCGTTACTTCGTCGGCGAGGACGCCGACAACCCCGAGGTCGCCGTCCAGCCCATCGGCTGCCAGCAGTGCGAGGAAGCTCCTTGCGAGAATGTCTGTCCGGTCAATGCGACGGTGCATTCGCCAGAGGGCCTGAACGACATGGTGTACAACCGCTGCGTCGGCACTCGATACTGCGCGAACAACTGCCCCTACAAGGTGCGACGCTTCAACTACCTCGATTGGCACGGCCATCTCGACGACAAGTACGGCTGGTACAAGGACTTCCCCGAGTCTCGAAAGCTTCAGTTCAACCCGAACGTGACCGTTCGCATGCGCGGCGTGATGGAGAAGTGCACGTACTGCGTGCAGCGCATCGAAGAGGCGAAGATCTCGGCCAAGCGTGACAAGCGGGACCTTCGTGACGGTGACGTCATCAGCGCATGCCAGCAGGCGTGCCCGACCCTCGCGATTTCCTTCGGGGACATCAACGACCCGAAGAGCCGAGTCTCGAAGATGGCGAACGTCAACCGGAACTACAAGCTGCTTCCCGAGATTGGTGCTCGGCCGCGTACTTCCTTCTTGGCAAGGATTAGAAACCCAAACCCCAAGCTGAAGGGAAATGGGTAAGAACTCATGAGTAGTTACGAAGCACCCATCAAAGAGCTC
>Ga0316192_10001374_pt1 | contig 17862 bp, 14 predicted proteins | sample MerIslwburrow_MG_FD_204931 | JGI IMG/M metagenome (GOLD analysis project Ga0316192, IMG submission 204931) | Coastal sediment microbial communities from Maine, United States - Merrow Island worm burrow | ecosystem: Environmental > Aquatic > Marine > Coastal > Sediment | place: USA: Maine...
CCATAGTAATGGCGCTTTATATGATCCATTCTCACCGTATCAGCCACTCCCGGCATCTGATAAAGCTGTCGTGTGTAGTCCCAGAGATTGGGATAGTCAATTAAGCGTTTAAGATTGCATTTGAAATGGCTGTAGTAGACTGCATCAAACCGTATCAAAGTAGGAAATAACCTCCAGTCAGCCTCGGTAATATAGCGGTCGACTAGATAACACTGTCGCGACAATCGCAACTCAACCTCTTCCAGCGTATTGAACAGTTGGTCAAACGCCTCCTCATAGGCAGTCTGTGTGGTGGCAAAGCCCACTCGGTAAACACCGTTATTGGTCTGCTCGTAAATCACCGCATTGATGGCATCAATCTCTTTTTGCAGCTGTGCCGGATACAGATCAAGCTCCGCATTACCCCAACTATCGAAGACACTATTAAACATCCGGATAATCTCAGATGATTCGTTATTGACGATGGTCTGCCGCTGTTTATCCCACAGTATGGGCACAGTCACAATGCCATCATAATCAGGGGCAGCCATCTTGTAGACCTGCTGGAGAGTTTGAGCATCATTGACCTCATCTGAGGTACAGCCGGGGTAGTCACCAAACACCCAGCTTTCCAGCGGCATCAGCGGGTGCACCACAGAGACAGAAATGACATCTTTTAACTCTTTAAGAGCACGAACAATCAGCGTGCGGTGTGCCCAAGGACAGGCATAGGAGACGTAAAGATGATAGCGCCCCGGTTCAGCAACAAACCCACCTTCGCCTGTTGGGCCTGGTGCTCCATCCAGTGTAATCCAATTACGAAATTGGGAGTCCGCACGGACAAATTCACCCTTCATCGGATATCTCCTTATCTGTTCGCTACAAAGTGAGTGTAGTCAAAGAGCATAAATAGCATGTACCACAATCCGCTACAGATCATGGTTTTGGCCATTTTTACTCTGAGGCAGGTAGAATAGATCTCCATGACGAGGCTACTTCTATTTATCACGCTTATGCTCACGATGGCGATGCCCACTATGGCTGAGACCATCCATGTAGCAACGGCAAGTAATTTTAGTCAGCCACTAAAACTCTTAGCCAAATCCTTTGAAGAGAACAGCAGCCACACAGTACGCATTAGCGCCGCCTCTACCGGCAAGCTTTATGCTCAAATCAAACATGGTGCTCCTTATCACCTCTTTCTTGCCGCTGATCAAAAGCGGCCTGAAATACTGGAAAAAGAAGGGCTTGCCATCACCAATAGTCGCTTTACCTATGCAGTGGGGGAGCTCGCCTTATGGGCTCCTCAGCAGCAATTTACGGGTGAAGCCAAAGCACTGATTAGCCAAACCGATATCCATCGCATTTCAATTGCCAACCCCAAAATAGCCCCCTACGGCATAGCTGCACGCCAAACACTGAAGGCAATGGGTTTATGGGAGCAGCTGCAAGGACGATTGGTACAGGGTGAAAATATTGCCCAAACATATCAATTCATCGCCAGTGGTGCAGCAGAGATGGGGTTTGTGGCACGCTCACAGCTCTCTGAGGAGGCCAAAACCAAAGGCTACTATTGGGCTGTGCCACCGAACCTTCACGATCCCATCCGTCAGGATGCAGTGCTGCTCAAGCGCGGGGCAGACAGCCCGGCCGCCAAGGCTTTTCTTGCTTTTTTACGCTCAGAGAGTGCAAAAGAAGTGATCCGTGCGCAAGGCTATGGATTGGGTGACAGCTAATGGAATCAGCAGATATCAGCGCCCTCTGGGTTACCTTGCGGCTGGCACTCACCACCACCCTCATCCTCTTGCTATTAGGAACACCTCTGGCCTGGTGGCTGTCACAGACCCAATCACGCATTAAAACCGTCATCGAAGCATTAGTGGCACTTCCCTTGGTATTGCCTCCCACAGTATTGGGCTTCTATCTGCTGATTGCACTGGCGCCCGGCGGCATCATCGGTGGATTCAGCGCACACGGGCTTGCCTTTAGCTTTACCGGGTTGGTAATCGGCTCTGTACTCTACTCACTGCCCTTTGTTGTACAACCGCTACAGAATGCCTTCGGCAGCATCAACCGACTTCATTTGGAAGCCGCCAGCACCTTGCGCGCATCACCGCTGGATCGTTTTTTCTCCATCGTGCTACCACTCTCCCGCCCCGGCTTTATCACTGCAGCCACACTGGGATTTGCCCACACCGTGGGAGAGTTTGGCGTAGTACTCATGATTGGCGGCAATATTCCAGGCGAAACTCAGGTGCTCTCCATCGCCATCTACGACCATGTCGAGGCATTGGAATATGCCCAAGCCCACTGGCTCTCTGGCGGACTGTTACTCTTCTCATTCATTATTCTGTTTCTGGTCTATCGCCAGAACAACCGCTGGGCTCACTCATGAGCAGCATAGCCTTCAGCTTTAAATTGGAGCGGGGCGACTTTCAGCTCAATGCCGAAGCACAGCTGCCGGGCACAGGGGTTACAGCACTGTTTGGCACATCGGGTTCTGGCAAAACCAGTCTGCTGCGTTGTATTGCCGGGCTGGAACAGATGGGCAGAGGTCGTATCGAGATCAATGGTGAATGCTGGCAGGATAGTGCCAGAGGGCTATTTCTTCCATCTCACCAGCGTGCCCTGGGTTACGTATTTCAAGAGGCTCTCCTTTTCCCGCATCTGCGAGTCAAAGCCAATCTGGAATATGGCTGGCAACGCACCCCAGCTAATAAACGCAAGGGCGACAGTAACCATATTTGCGACATTCTCGGCATTGGTGAACTACTGCAGCGCTATCCACACCAACTCTCTGGCGGAGAAAAGCAACGGGTGGCAGTGGGACGGGCGCTACTCAACAGCCCCCAGCTGCTACTGATGGATGAGCCGATGGCCGCACTGGATAGAGCACGCAAAGCAGAGATTATGCCCTACCTGGAGCGGCTACACGCTGAGGCCGATATTCCAATCCTTTATGTAACCCACGATCTGGAAGAACTGGCACGCATTGCCGACCATCTGGTGCTGATTGAAAAAGGTCAAATTCTAAAGCAAGGCCCACTGACCGATATGCTCGCCAGCATCGACCTGCCAATCGCCAAAGATGAGGATGCGGGCGCCATCATCAAAACCCAGATCACCCAGCACGATGATGAATACCATCTGACTCATCTTCAGTTTTGCGGGGGAGAGATACTGGTCAGTCGCATTAAACGCGCAGTAGGGGAACCTCTGAATATCCGAATCCATGCTCGCGATATCAGCCTGGCACTGCAACCACCGGGAGAGAGCAGTATTCTCAATGTGGTTCAAGCAACCGTCACCGAAATGGTCGATCAGGGGGCTGGACGTTTTATGGTGCGCCTGGATGCTGGAGGTACACCGCTGCTGGCGCGCATCACCCACAAATCCCAATCTCGGCTTGGACTGGAAGCTGGTATGCCCGTTTATGCACAGATTAAAAGCGTGGCTGTATCTATTTGATGAAGCTGATTGGCATCGACACCGGCGGAACCTTCACCGACTTTGTGCTGTTTGATCAGGGTCGCCTGCAAATACATAAAGTGCTCTCAACACCCCATGCACCTGAAGAGGCTATTCTACAAGGCATTGCTGATCTGGGATTGGATCCAGCTGAGCTGAAGGTGGTACACGGTTCTACTGTAGCCACCAATGCAGCCTTGGAAGGCAAAGGGGTTCGTACCGTCTACATAGCCAACCAAGGGCTTGCCGATCTACTCACCATTGGTCGTCAGGCACGGCAAGAGCTGTATAACCTGCACCCCAAACCTCAACCACCGCCAGTGCCACAAGCGCTTTGCCTCGAAACCAATGGGCGATTGGCAGCTGATGGTTCAGTTATCACACCGCTTACAGCGCAGGATCTGGATGATCTACACAAAGCACTCACGGCGCTTCGCCCTGAAGCTGTGGCCGTCAACCTGCTCTTCTCCTATCTGGATGACCGATTTGAGCAGGCTATTAAAGCCATCATCCCTGACGGTCTCTTTTGCTCCCTCTCTTCAGAAGTCCTGCCTGAGATAAAAGAGTATGAGCGCGGCATAGCCACCTGGCTTAATGCCTGGGTTGGGCCGTTGGTTGAAGGCTATCTAAAACGCCTCTCGAAAGAGCTGCCAGGAGCACAGCTGTCTGTTATGCAAAGCTCAGGGGAGGCTATTGCAGCAGATCAAGCTGCTACACAGGCCGTGCGCATGTTGCTGTCAGGGCCGGCAGGCGGCTTGGTGGGCGCTCGTTTTGTAGGGCAGGCATCCGGATGCGACAAGCTGCTCTCATTCGACATGGGAGGCACGTCCACTGATGTTGCTCTGATTAATGGTACCCCGCGCCTTACCAATGAAGGCCATATTGGCCGCTACCCCGTTGCAGTACCCATGGTGGATATGCATACCATTGGCGCAGGCGGTGGCTCTATCGCCTCCATCGATGCTGGCGGCATGTTGCAAGTCGGGCCTGAATCTGCCGGAGCCACACCTGGGCCCGCCTGCTACGGTTTGGGCGGCACACTCCCCACGGTAACCGACGCCAATCTGATATTAGGCAGACTAAGAGCCGATGCCTTTCTTGGCGGTCATATGCAGCTGGATATTTCAGCCGCACACGATGCTATTGCGCCACTGGCTGCTCAAATGAATGTCAGCCACGAAGAAGCCGCAGAGGGCATCATTCAGGTAGCTAATGAGCATATGAGTCGAGCATTAAGGGTCATCTCAGTGCAAAGAGGCGTAGACCCCAAAGAGTTCACCCTCATCTCCTTTGGTGGCGCAGGTGGATTGCACGTCTGCGCCCTGGCTGAAGCTCTGGGCATGCGACAGGCATTGGTGCCCATCCATGCGGGTGTCTTGTCTGCTTTGGGCATGCTGGCAACCCAACCTGGGCGCCAGCTGTCACGCACTCATTCAGGGCTGCTGTTAGAGATGGATAACAATAAATTGGAACAGGCATTTAACGAGCTGGCAGCTGAAGGTATTAGCGCCCTTGTTGCTGAGGGTATTCCCATTGAAAACATCGAACAGCGCTATTCAGCTGACCTGCGCTATCGCGGACAATCCTACACCCTCAATGTCGTCTGGGGCTCTACTACAGAGGTCATAGAGCATTTTGAAAACCAGCATGAAAAGCGTTATGGACATCGCATATCTGTACCTGTTGAGCTGGTCAATCTACGGGTCGCACTGCATGGCCCTGCAACTGCCATTCAGCTGGCATCGCCTGATCAAAATGGCACTGGCACAGCTTTTACCTATGGAAAAATTCATGGCATCACTGATGAGGTGCCAATCTATGCCCGGGATAATCTGGTGTCCGGCCGATCCATCTCCGGGCCAGCCTTAATTACAGAGAGAGTGGCGACAAGCTGGCTGGCACCCGGCTGGCAGTGTCGACAAGACAATGCCGGAAATCTGTTATTCAGTCATCAAGGTGCTTGAGATAAAGGCCTGACGGCTACTGCTCACGAAAGTTTTACTGATCGCCGTGCTATCCAATCCGGCAAAAGCTATCTTGTCCCACTGCTGTGTTTCATAGGCCAACACACATGAGATGGCCTCACCAATAGCCCCTTCACGCTTTAAGATGGCATCCTTAATTTCATCAGAGACAGGCAGCTCTCGCATAATCCCCTCCAATGGGCAGTCCAGCAAGAGATCCAATGTAGAGAGCAATCCAGCCGTATAGGCCATCTGCGGATTACCACGACGGCTATGCTGTATCAGTTGCTCACACATATAAGCACGAATCAGCGCGCTGCAGAGCAGCTCCTGAGGCTTATCACCAGTACGTGACAAAACGATGAGATTGGCCCAGGCGCGTATTTGCTGCAGCCCAATATAGACTACGGCCTCACCGATCCGATCAAGCTTGCGAGGCAGCGCCACAGCTGCTGAGTTAATGTGGCGTAAGATCTTGTAACTGAGTGCTGCATCCTGTGCGATCAGCCGCTCTAAATCATCAACTGTAATTTTTGGATCATTTAGACTGGCAAGCAGCTGCAAAACAACCAACTGATTTTCTGCCAACCTTTTACCCTGGATGATCTGTGGGCGTGAGAAGTAATAGCCCTGAAAAAGATCAAAACCCAGATCAAGATAGAGCTGATGCTCTTCCTGTGTCTCAATCTTTTCTGCCAGCAGCTTTACATTATGCTTCCGTATCTGTTGCACCTGAGATTCAATGCACTGACGATCTACTGCTGGCACTTCCACTTTGATGATACTGACATAGGGCAGTAGCGGCTCCCAATGCGGCTCAAACGCATAATCATCCAGCGCAATGCAGTAGCCCTCAGCAGAGAGTTTTGCCACAGTTTCTATCAACTGCTCATCTACCTCTATGTCCTCCAGAACCTCCAACACAACTTGGTTCTTGTCAAAAGGAACATAAGGCTCATCAATAAAAAAACTGCGGGTAAGGTTAATAAAGGCGAGGTGGGGGCCAACAATATCTTCAAGGCCGATCTCCACAAAGGCATTCAACATGACACAAGATGAGGCCATTTCACCATCTATTACATTGGCTCCACCAGAATCACTTTCCCTATAAAGTAATTCATAAGCATAAGTAGCCATTGTTCTGTCAAAAATAGCTTGTCTACCAATGAATATATTCTGCATATGCTATTCAATCCTGCACTTTTAGAGGAAGACTATACGGCTCATGCTTTATTATCAGTATAGTGAAATAAGATAGGTGACATAAAAAAACCCGCCATAGGCGGGTTTTTTGTGTGCATATGAGATTAAGATTGTTATTTAATCTTAGCCTCTTTGTACATGACATACTTACGGATGGTGGGATCAAATTTTTTGATCTCCATCTTGGCAGGCATGGTACGTTTATTCTTTGTGGTGGTATAGAAGTGACCGGTGCCGGCACTGGATACAAGTCTGATTTTATCACGCATGATTAGGCTCCTTAAACTTTCTCGCCACGGGCGCGCAGATCAGTAAGGATCGCGTCTATCCCTTTCTTATCAATAATGCGCATGCCGTTAGCAGATACGCGCAGGCGAACCCAGCGGTTCTCACTTTCCACCCAAAAGCGATGGTTGTGAAGGTTTGGCAGAAAACGCCGTCTGGTCCTGTTTTTGGCATGGGAGACGTTGTTCCCAGTTATCGGACGTTTGCCTGTTACCTGGCACACTCTGGACATGATTGAAACCTCAATAAATTCGTTCGATGGCCCTAATGGCCGTGTTGGGCAATTCTTTAAAGGGGCGGATTTATATCAGAACCAGCTGCAATATACAAGTTACATGTGAAAAAACAGCTGTTTTCAGCTGGCTACCGGCAGCTAAATAAGACCTCTTTCTGCAAGTGATGTCATTTCACCATCTCCCACAACAATATGGTCAATTACCCGCACATCCACCAATGCCAGTGCCTCCTTTAGCTTTTGCGTAATCTGGGTATCGGATGAACTGGGTTCCGCCACGCCAGAAGGGTGATTATGCGCCAAAATAACAGCCGCTGCATTATGGCTGATCGCCCGGCGAACCACCTCTCGTGGATGCACACTGGCCCCGTCGATTGTTCCCTGAAAAAGCTCTTCATATTCGATAACCCGATGCTGGTTATCTAAAAAGAGGCAAGCAAAAACCTCATAAGGGTATCCCCGCAGTCGGGCAGAGAGATATCTACGCGTATGCTGGGGAGAGGTCAAGGCATCCCCGCGCTTAAGTGTCTCATGCAGATGACGGCGGCTCATCTCCAGCACAGCCTGTAGTTGCACATATTTAGCCTGCCCAAGGCCATGACTGGCGCAAAACTGAGAATAGTCTGCTGCCAGCAGATTACGCAAACTACCGTGTTCATGCAGCAGATCACGCGCCAAATCAACCGCTGTTTTTCCCGTCACCCCTGTTCGCAGAAAGATTGCTAGCAGTTCGGCATCAGAGAGTGCCTCTGCACCACGTTGCAACAGTTTTTCTCTTGGACGTTCTGCGGCTGGCCAATCGGTTATGGCCATAGATTACCTCCTTGTGATTTTTATTTTTAAGCTAAGAACTTAATCCAGATATAGAATTTTAAACAGCCACCCCTCTTATTTTTCCAATATTGCCTACAAGATCATCAGATTTCTTTGCCTAACCCGTACATTCAGTTACTCTTCGCATCTATATAAATAAGAAATGATATATTTTTGGAACATCATGTTGAAATTGGAAGGAAAACGCATTCTGTTGGGAATAACCGGTGGCATTGCTGCTTATAAGGCAGCAGAGCTAGTGCGCCTGCTACGCAAGTCTAATGCAGAGGTTCAGGTTGTGATGACCCGGGCAGCTGGCGAATTTATTACCCCTCTAACACTTCAGACACTATCTGGCCGCACCGTACGGCAGGATTTTTTCGACCCCAACGATGAAGCCAGCATTGGCCACATAGATCTTGCTCGCTGGGCAGATCTGGTACTGGTCGCCCCAGCCAGCGCCGATTTTATGGCTCGCCTTGCGCATGGACTAGCCAATGACTTGCTGTCCACCCTCTGTCTGGCTACAACAGCGCCTATTGCCCTGGCACCTGCCATGAACCAGCAGATGTGGCTAAATCCCGCCACACAGGCAAATGCCACACTACTGCAAGAGCGAGGAACCAAGCTTTGGGGACCAGGCGCTGGTGAGCAAGCCTGTGGTGAAACAGGGCCAGGCCGTATGCTGGAACCATCAGAACTATTGGCCCGCACAACAAAGCAGTTCGGCAGTCAGGCATTGGCAGACCAATGTGTATTGCTGACAGCCGGCCCAACACAAGAACCCATCGACCCCGTACGTTTTATTGGCAATCGCAGCTCCGGTAAAATGGGGTTTGCCCTAGCGCAAGCCTTTGTTGAAGCTGGCGCTAAGGTTTACTTAATATCTGGCCCGGTATCCTTAGTCACACCCGCAGGTGTATCGCGAATCAATGTAGACACAGCCGCTGAGATGCAAAAGCAGGTTGCTGAACATGTAGACAAATGCGACATCTTTGTAGCCTGTGCCGCTGTTGCCGATTACCGGCCCGAAACCAGCGCCACACAGAAGATTAAAAAGGATCAGGAACAGATAGAACTCACATTAACCCGAAACCCAGATATTCTGGCAGAAGTAGCAGCCAAGGCCACTCCGCCCTTTACCGTTGGGTTTGCCGCCGAAACTGAACGAGTAACCGAGTATGCCGAAGAGAAGCGCCGATTAAAGAGGCTGGACATGATTGCCGCCAACCTCGTAGGTGCTGAACAAGGCGGTTTTGAGCGGGATGAAAATGCCTTAACCGTACTCTGGGAGGGAAGCAGCAAAAACCTCCCTATGGCTAGAAAAGAAAAACTGGCACAATCACTGGTTACCATTATCACTGAGCGATATTATGCAGAAAAACATCCAACTAAAAATTCTTGATTCGCGTTTAGGAAGTGAATTCCCAATGCCTGGCTACGCAACCAAAGGCTCCGCAGGCCTTGATTTGCGTGCCATGTTGGATGAGCCAGTAGAACTGGCACCAAAGCAAACGCAGCTTATCCCCACTGGTTTCTCTCTTCATATTGCAGACACCACCCTGGCAGCCATGATCCTGCCCCGCTCTGGGCTTGGCCATAAACACGGTATCGTATTGGGCAATCTGGTTGGACTCATTGACTCTGACTATCAGGGGCAGATATTTGTCTCTTGCTGGAATCGGGGGGATTCCACATTTAAGATTGAGGTGGGGGAGCGCATTGCACAGCTAGTCATCGTACCCGTAGTGCAGGCCAATTTTGAAATTGTGGATGAATTCATTGAAAGCGACCGAGGAGCAGGCGGCTTTGGTCATTCAGGACGACATTAATTATGAAGCTACCATTCGGCAAGAAAAAAACAGACGCTGAGCCAGAAAAGAAAGCAAAAAAGAAGGTAAAAAAAGCCTCCAGCAAGCTGCCTGGCTCGGGCACATTTATAGCCATCTGTTTTGCTGTCGTCGTATTGGTAGTCTATGGGTGCGCCGGCGCACTTTTTGTTCTACAGCAACAAAAAACTGATGCCGCCACCGTAAACCAGCTGAAAGCCGAAACAGAAGCATTAGCTGCGCGCCTGTCTGATCGCATGCAAAGCCTGCGCAGTGCGATTGAAAGACTGGCTCGCCATCCCTCTCTAGCACAAACACTGCACAGTGGCGATACTACAGCTATAGCCGCAAAAGAGCAGACTCTACAAGGACAGTTGCCCAATGCCTGGCATATCCGCCTGCTCCTGACCGGGCAATCTGAGCCTGATACACAACATGAGCCGCAGATGAGCTATGCCTCGCTAGACATTCTGCGCCAGTCTGAAAAGACAGGCAAAACCACACAGAGCGAAGTCCATCAATATGGTTCCAAACACCAGCATATCGCGCTGGCTGCTCCCATCTTTTCACCTGACAATAAAAGTGAAGTAATAGGCATCATCCATGCTGCCTTTAAACTGGACGTAATACATTCCACCATCAATGCTGTCAGCCACTATGGTGGGCAAGTAGAAGTCCGTCAGATCATTCAGGGCAAAACATTAACACTGGCCAAAAGCGGTGCCTCAGCAAATTCAACCGCTGTGGCCGCTGCTGGGATACCTATCGCTGGAACAATTTGGGAGGCGGTTTACCTTAAGCCATCAACAGCAATCGACCAAGCCAGCCTGATAACTTTTGCAGGCATCCCAACAGCAGGATTGCTCATAATTGGCCTCATCATGTTCCTACAGGCAAAACGCCTGAAACAGGCACTGAAAAGCGATCAGGGTGCTATTATCAAAATGGCAGAAATAGCCTTTAGAGGTGGCAAGGTCATAAGCGCAGAGGCTAAAACCGCAGACTGTGAAAATACCATTCAACTCATTGCTCAGTTAGGTACACAAGCTTCCCGCAAACACCGAACTACTGCATTCAGCGGCGCTCCTGCTGCTGAAGAGGCAACAAAAAGCAGCGTTGCCCAACCAGAACCCAGCAGCCCTGCTGCCATAATTGCAGATACAGGTGCAGCCCCGCAGAATTTGGATGGAGCAACTGCCCCAACCGCACAAAGCGATACGGGCATAACACTGCCAGATTCAATTTTTCTCGCCTACGACATACGCGGCATTGTCGGTGATACGCTGACCAGAGATATGATCTATGAGTTGGGCCGGGCAATAGGCAGCGAAGCATACGACCAGGGGCAACAAACCGTAATCATGGCGCGTGATGGACGTCTATCCAGTGAAGGATTAAGTGCCGCTCTCAGCCAAGGGCTTCAGGAAAGTGGGCGTGACGTACTGGATATTGGCATGGTGCCAGTCCCAATACTCTACTTTGCCACCCATTTTCTGGGCAGCAACTCTGGCGTTATGCTAACAGCCAGTCACAACCCAGCAGACTACAATGGACTCAAGATCGTCATCAATGGTGAAGCGCTATCCGGCCCAGCCATTCAGCAACTTCGCCAGCGTGTAGAGACAGGGGATTTGCTTCAAGGCGAGGGAAGCAGGCAGGAACAAAATATAATTCCCGACTACATCAAACGCATTACCGAAGATGTACAACCTGCACGCTCATTAAAGGTCGTGGTCGACTGCGGCAATGGTGTCCCCGGTGTTGCCGCACCACAGCTGCTTAAAGAGTTGGGCTGCGAGGTCATTGAACTTTATTGCGATGTTGATGGCCACTTCCCTAACCATCACCCCGACCCAGGCAAACCAGAGAACCTTGAAGATCTGATCCACGAAGTCAAAAATCAAAGCGCCGATCTTGGCATTGCCTTTGACGGCGATGGTGATCGGCTGGGCGTTGTAGATTCCAATGGCAACATCATTTGGCCAGACAGGCTGCTCATGCTGTTTGCCACAGATGTTCTATCGCGCCAACCAGGTGGCGATATCATCTACGATGTGAAATCCACACGCAGTCTGGCAAGCCATATCCTCTCTCACGGTGGGCGGCCTTTGATGTGGAAGACCGGGCACTCTTTAATGAAAGCCAAACTCAAAGAGACCGGCGCACTGCTGGCTGGCGAAATGAGTGGCCATATCTTCTTCAAAGAGCGCTGGTATGGCTTTGATGATGCACTGTACGCCTGCGCAAGGCTGCTGGAAATCTTGTCACTCGACCTCCGTCCTACAGCAGAGATATTTGCAGAACTACCAGAAAATACCAGCACACCAGAACTCTTCATGGATACGCCAGAGGGCAACCACCACGAGCTGGTGCAAAATATCATCAACCTTGCCGACTTTGAAAAGAGTGCAAAACTCATTACGATTGACGGCTTACGAGCTGAGTTTGAGAACGGTTGGGGTCTAGTGCGACCATCCAATACCATTCCAGCAGTCACATTCCGTTTTGAGGCCGCCAATCAAATTGGGCTAAATGAAATTCAGGAAGAGTTTCGCCAACTATTGAAAAAGATTGACCCAAATTTAAAAGTGCCTTTTTAATTTCAGCAATATTTTCTTGAGAAGATCGTTATGAGTTTAAGCGCGGAAGCGGCCCACAATGTCGCTCATGTCCTATCTGAAGCCCTGCCCTATATCCAACGTTATTGCGGTAAAACCATCGTCATTAAATACGGTGGCAACGCCATGGTGGATGAAGACCTCAAGCGCAGTTTTGCCCGCGATCTGGTATTAATGAAATTAGTAGGCATCAACCCCGTAGTCGTTCACGGTGGCGGCCCACAGATAGGCAGCCTGCTTAAACGTCTCGGTAAAACATCAGAATTCATCGAAGGCATGCGGGTAACTGACAAAGAGACAATGGATGTTGTAGAGATGGTGCTCGGCGGTCTGGTCAACAAAGAGATCGTTAACCTGATCAATAGTCATGGAGGCCAGGCAGTCGGCCTCTCTGGAAAAGATGGCGGCTTAATTAAAGCCAAAAAGATGCGTATCACCCGTAACTCACCAGAATTGAAGGCCCCAGAGATTATTGATATTGGCCATGTTGGCGAGGTTGAAAACATCAATGCCGATGTTGTTGATATGTTGGTACAAGGTGACTTCATCCCCGTCATTGCACCCATAGGTGTAGGCAGTGATGGCCATTCATATAACATCAATGCTGATCTAGTTGCTGGAAAGATGGCAGAAGTGCTACATGCTGAAAAGCTACTACTGCTGACCAATACATCCGGCCTATTAGACAATGATGGCAAGCTACTAACCGACCTGGACATAAACACAGTTAAAGCACTAATTGGTGATGGCACGATCCACGGCGGTATGTTGCCAAAAATACGCTGCGCACTTGAAGCCGTTCAGGGCGGTGTCAACAAGTCGCATATCGTTGACGGCAGAGTGAAACATGCCGTCATGCTAGAGCTATTCACTGATGAGGGCTTAGGCTCCCTAATCCGGCGGCAGTAATGGACAAAAAGATCCCTCGCAAACAACAGATTCTCGAAGCACTGGCCATAGAGTTAGAGAAAAGCCCTGGTGAGCGCATCACTACAGCCGCCCTGGCCCGCGCCGTTGGCGTTTCAGAGGCAGCGCTTTATCGTCATTTTGCCAGCAAGGCAAAAATGTTCGAAGGGCTGATCGCCTTTGCTGAAGAGAGCATCTTCACCCGCATCAATCAAATCATAGAGACAGAAGCAGACACCCGTCTGCGGTGCGGACGCATCCTCTATCTACTACTGGCTTTTGCAGAACATAATCCGGGAATCACGCGAATATTGCTTGGGGACGCACTGGTAGGTGAAACCGAACGCCTGCACATACGGGTAGAACAGTTTTTTGCCAGAGTGGAGACGCAGTTCCGTCAAGTCTTACGAGAATCGCGCCTGCGCGATGACACTGGCATTTCATCCAGTCCAGAGGTGGGTGCCGGGTTGATGTTGGCACTAGTAGAGGGACGCTTGCACCAATTCCTTCGCACTCGCTTTAAAACATCTCCCACCACCCAATGGGAAGAGCAATGGGCAGTATTGGAAGCCGGCCTTTTTCTGCACCAAGCCCAATAAGCCCCAATCACCAACAAAGTAATTTGATCAGACGGTGCTAAAAAAACAGTCATATCCAGACATGTTTCTATGTCTGCAATATGAATTGGGAACACCAATAAAAAGCAGTCAGCTATAGAGCGCACAACAGCGTAAATTTACGCTATCTACAGGCCACCCTCTAACTCTTTTTGGTGCCGTCGTTCCATCAGCGCACGACGGCGCTCTGACATACTGGGACGCTTGCGCTGTTCTTTTTTCAGCACTGAGGGTTTATCTGTTTCTAGCTGGGCCTTCTCTTCTATTTGTTTTTTTGCTGGTGCCGCGCCTGCTGATGGTTTACCTCTGGTCGCCTTATCAGAGGTTCTAATATCATCCATGTGAAAGTATTTATAGCGCTGTAAACTATCTATGCCATGACAGTTTCTGCAAATATTGCCTGAACTTCTAAACCGCAAAAAGCTATTTCTGTTATTTCCTTCCACGGGTTTTCCGGGGCCCATTCTCTTCTTTCCTGCGGCCCATTGATGGGGATTATGGCAAGTGGGGCACGCTATTAATCCAGCATTTACCTTACGCCCTTCCTTATTATAGACAGGCGCATATTTGCTGCTACCCGGACGAGATAACTGTGGAACCCTGACTGATTGTGGATGAGAAAAATCTTCAACAATCTTTTTTGATCCCGCCCCCTCTTTTGTATGGCAACTGAGGCAGATCTGTTCCTGCCGCAGGTTGCTTCCTTCCCCTTGTCCTCTTGCCCACAACAAATATCCATCTCCTTTAGCACCATGTGGGACATGGCACGGGCTACAGATACCACTTTCTCCCACAGTCTTCTTCAAACTGTTTTTGGCATCTGGATTGGTTATAGTGAGATCATGATCTGTACCAACAACATAACCTTTACTGGCATGACAGGTTACACACAATTTCGGGCCGTTAAGATTTGATTTCCGCAGAAAGCTATTACCTGCAGTACCCTCTGTTTTTTTACCTGGCCCAGTCTCCATCTTTTCAGGGTCCCAACGGTGTACGTTATGACAGGTTGGGCAGGTCACATCACCATCCATTGAGCGATCACCATCCTTCATAAACAGTGGCAACATGTTTTCCTCTTTTTGTTCTTCTGTATCCGCGCGTTTTTTTCTATAAAACTTACGTGCCTCCTTACGCAAGGTTGGTCGTGCATCTGCAACACGCTTCATGGGATGACTGGGATCGCCTATTGCTTTTCTACTTGCCGCTTTACGTCGAGCATGGCAACCTGTGCATAAAGCCTGGTTTCGGTTATCACCGGGGCCAACACCTCGCGCCCATAGACGGTTGCCCCATGCATTGTGCACCAGATGACAGGCGCTACAGACACCTGCATCTGCAACAGTTTCATGACTCAGGTTGACCACGCTAGGTGCGGTAACGCGCAAATCATGGTCTGTATCTATAACCAGTGCGTTCTCTTTATGACAGGCTGAACAGAGGGTAGCCTTCCCATCATAGGGTACCCGCAGAAAACTATTGCTTCGATCACCTTCCAACCCTTTACCACGGGATGCTCGTCCTTCGGTAATTAAGGGATTCCATTGATGAGCATTGTGACATGTAGGGCAAGAGACGGTGCCAGCCTCATCATCTCGCTCACCCTCGTCATCAAACAACGGTAGTTTGCCTTTGAACTGCGACTGCATTTCAGGCTGCTTGCCAAGTGGGTGAGTAAGAGGGCCTGTTGTCTTTTTCTCAGCCATGCCGCCTTTGGCATGACATGAAAGGCACATGCCCTCGTAGGTATCATCTGTGGCACGAGGTCTCATCGCCCAGAGCCGCTTGCCATCCGCATTATGCGGTACATGGCAGATGCCACAGACACCCGCCTGCTCAACAGTTTGGGCTTGGTTATTGCGTGATTTTGGAAAGCTGACATGCATATCATGCTTGCTGCCCAATATAGTTGCTTTTTCAACGTGACAAGTTTGGCACAGCTCGCTCTCAGGTGAAGAGCGTTTCCTCAGAAAACTGTTATTGCCATCGCCTTCTACTTTGACACCGCCGCGAGCATCACTACCTGCTGCCCAGCGATGAACATCGTGGCAGGTGCCACAAGAGACATTGCCCTGGGCGCTCTTTTTTCCACCCGCTAAAAACAGCGGCAGATCACCGCTCTCTTTTGGCTTAACACCAACAGGGTGCGTCTCTTTGCCTGTTGTCTTATTGGCCGCCACTTCTGACTTAGCATGGCATGAGGTACAGAGACGCTCAATATGGTCTCCACCTTCTCCCATCTCCCTGATCCAAAGTTTTTCTGCCTTTGCATTATGCGGCATATGGCACGCGCCACAGACACCAGACTCTTTTGTTGTCTGCTGCTTGGCATTTTTTTCATCCGGCGCTGTAATACTTAAATCATGTTTGGTTTTTATGACACGCTTCTTGTCAACATGGCAGCTTTGGCAAAGGTTGCCTGACGGCGCAGCTGCTTTGCGCAAGAAGCTATTAGTCCCATCGCCCTGCACATCCTTGCTACCTCTGTCATCAGACAGCACAGACCAGACATGGGGGTCATGACATGAGGCACAGGTCACATTGCCTTTGGCACTTCTTTCTCCTTTTTTGCTATAGAGTGGCATCGTGCCTGTATCTATATTTTTTGAAGGAGCAACCTCTACCGGGTGGCTACGTTTTCCAGTCAACGCGTGCTTTGCCACCTTCTCTTTGTCATGGCAGCTTTTACAGAGATCTTCAATCGTTTGACCTGCCACATCTCTAGCCCACATCTTGGGGCCTTGCCCTTTGTGCATAAAATGGCAGGAGAAACATGGACCAGTTTGCGCTACGCTTTGATCTGCTGAGTTTTTTTCATCCGGGAAGTTGGTTGTTAGATCGTGTTTGGTATTTAGCAGTTTTTTCTTTGAAGTATGGCAAGTCAAACAGAGCTTGCCCTGCTTATTATTCGATACCAGCAGGTGATTCTTTTTGGTGCCATTATGCGGAGAGTGGCAGGTGCGACAGTTAATAACCCGACCCTCTGCTAGTCGAGGTTTTTCACCGTTATCCCACTTCTCCGGCAGCTTGGCCTCTTTGATGATATCCACATCCACAGGATGGGAGAAACGCCGCAGCTCATCGGTACTTTTAATATCCGGTGAGACACCATGACAGGTTTCACACAGAGTGGAATGCGTTACACCCTCTTGGCTATTCGGAATAACCAAAAAATGGTCATTGGTGCTGCCATGAGGATTGTGACAACTTTCACAGATAACCGTTTTCTTTTTGCCTGTCTTGTCTTTTCCTGCCTTGCCGCCAAAATCCAGAATTTTTTGTGGGAACTTATCAAAAGCAACATCCACTGGATGCTTGCCCGCTGCAACACCGTCATCTTTATCGCTATGGCATTGGCGGCATAGAGACGAATTGACATTGGGCACTCGCAGAAAAATGGTAGAACCCATATCGGTTGTTGAATCCACACCATGCGCAGAATGGCAAGTAGCGCAGGTCAACTGCCCTTTTTCATTTAGCGGAAAAGTCTCCGGGATTGTGATTTTGCTCGATGGATCAGTTCCTTCTTTATGCCGACTTGTCTCCCATACCCGCAACCGGGAATCCATAATGGAACCATCATGGCAGCTGTAGCACATCATCTCTGTGGCTACGACCTTATCCTCAGTAAAATCGAGCAGGTAGTTTTTGTTTTGACTGCCATCAAAATCATCTACCCAACGCAGATGGCACATCGCGCACTCTTTTGAGGCATTGGCTCGTTTTTTAGGCGGGGCGCTAAACCCTGAGCTTGGCGCTAAAAGCAGTGCCAACAGCGGAAGAAGCCAGATCAATTTCAGCTGTTTCATGATTTCACACGGTAGACGCTGATGCGATTGGCGAACATCTCCACCACATAGAACAGGCCGTTGCTGTCAAAGTAGAGCCGGGTGGGGGTGGTAAAGCGTTTGACCTTGCCTTGCTCATCGCTAAGCACGGCCTGGA
>Ga0316192_10001379_pt1 | contig 17828 bp, 11 predicted proteins | sample MerIslwburrow_MG_FD_204931 | JGI IMG/M metagenome (GOLD analysis project Ga0316192, IMG submission 204931) | Coastal sediment microbial communities from Maine, United States - Merrow Island worm burrow | ecosystem: Environmental > Aquatic > Marine > Coastal > Sediment | place: USA: Maine...
GGTCGGGGTCGGGGTCGGGGTCGGGGTCGGGGTCGACCCGACGTCAGCCTTCACCCGGCCGCCCACCGGGAACCAGCCTGTCGCACCGGGTACGATTGTTCGGACTTGGCTTCGGGGTAGCCGCCGCTGCTGCCGTGCTCAGCCTCGTAGCGGTGAAATTCCTGGGCTCCGACCAGCCCAGCGACGCGGGTTCGCCTGTCACATCCGCCGTCGCCGCCTCGCCGGTGTCCATCGTGCCGCCCGGCCGCCTCGTCCTCCCCCTCACCCTCGACGACACCGACCTGGGCCTTGATGCCACCGAAACCGTCGACACGCTCGGCCCTGATTCCTCCCAGTTCTGCCGCAACACCCCGAGTACCAACGGCCTCGTCACCTGGAAAGGAGCGACGATGGCCAACTCGCTCGGCTTCCCCGTGATCGTTCAACAGATGGCTCGATTCTCAACGCCGGAATCAGCCCGGGCCTACGTCAGCTCCTTCCTGGGCACGGTCGACTGCCAGGAGTGGGCCATGCCTGCCAATGAGGGGGTCAACGACATCGTCCTGATTCCCAGCCTCGGCTCGGCGGCGACAACCCGGGGTGATCAACAGGGCACCGTTCTTTTTGAGGTTGAGGGAGGGCTCATGAAGACCTATGGCCAGGTGGCGGTGGTCCGCAACGAACACGAGGTGTACACCTTGTCGGTGACGTCGCTGAACAAGTCCGACGCCAAGTCTCTGCCCGATCTGTTGGAAGTCGCCCTGACCCGCCTGGGCTACTGACCCTCAGCCCAACACCCAGTGGGGCGTGACGGGGCCGACGGCCTCCTCACGACGGAAGCGGGCCATGGCAGCAACGGCCGCACCGCGTAGTGCTCCCTCAACGTCGATGCCTTGAGCGGCGGCGGAGTCGACGAAGGCCAGCAGCGCCAGACCGACGGCCTGCTCATCAACGGTGGAGGTGGCCAGCTGTCCGGCTGCCACCTGGTCGGAACCAAATCCCACCTCGATGCCTGCCCGCGTCGCCCGCTGCAGAACCTTCTGGGCCAGTGCCAGTGCCGGCATCGACATCGGGACCCCGTCCATCATCGATTCCCGCTGCTTCTCGGTCTGCTTGATGGCATCCCAGTTGGAAACGATCTCGGCCGTCGAGTCGACAGTCGTCTGGCCAAAGACGTGGGGATGCCGGGAGACAAGCTTGTCGTGGAGGGTTCGGGCCACATCGACGATGCTGAACTGCCCGGCCTCGGCGGCCAGCTCGGCGTGGAACAGCACCTGGAAGAGGACATCACCCAGCTCTTCCTCCAGATCCTCGTAGCCTGCGGCCGATCCCTCATCGTCCGCCGACGACAGACCGTCGATGGCATCGACCAGCTCGTGGGTCTCCTCCAGGAGGTAACGACGCAGGCTCTGGTGGTCCTGTTCCTGATCCCATGGGCAGTCCCGACGCAGACGGTTGACCAACGCCACCGAGCGAGCCAACTCAAAGCTGACCGGGGCCGTCACCTCGGGTAGGAAAATGGAGGTCAGGTGATCCGCTTCGACCAGGCGATCAAGGTCGGGCCAGGCCACCTCAAAGATTGCCTCGTCATCGGTTCCGAGCCGTTGGAGCACAACCACCCGCTGTTCCGGTCCGGCGTCGATGGCCAGCTTGATATCGGACAACACATGGTCGGCGTAGGCGTGGGCCACCAGCAAGGGGCCACGCTCCCCTGCCGCATGGGTGCCGAACTGGAGACCGTCGATCAATCGCACACCGGCCTCAACCGGATCGAGGCCGAGACGGGCCCAGGCCACGTCGAGAAACGACAGCGCGGGAACGAGACGAACCGTGATCCGCTCGTCGTGACGCAGAAGACGCACCGTCTCCTCCAGCACCAGCGGTGAGCCGGGCACGGCGTAGACAGCCTCGTCGTCGCCGCTTGCGGCCGCGGTGGCCGCCGTCACCAACGCCTCAACGATGCCTCGGTACACCTCGGCGAACGACGGAGCCTCCTCGTAGAAATGATCGAAGCTCTCGGCCCGGCCCGCCTTAGACGCGCTGGGATGGCGGGTGGTGCGCAGATAGCGGGGACCGGGACGTGACAGGAGCTCCTCGGTCTCCACCGTCAGCTGCCCCTCACCGCCGGGCCCCAGCCCACAAACTGTCAGCTGGGGCTTCAACTCCCGGCGGGAATGACCGTCAGAGCCGCCGAATCCCAACTGCCGACACGCTCATCAACGGTTACGGTCGCTGCGGTCAGACCGTTGGTGATCACTTCATTGGCCAGCAGCTCCCCATCAACCTCGAACCGATCAACGACGAGCACGTGCCATCCGAAGCTGGTCTGGAACGGCCCGACAAACTCGCCCAACCCGGCATCGGTCATCGCCGCCGCGAACTCCGGTACGTACTGGTCGGCAGGCCCACATCCGAGTTCGCCACCGTTGGGTCCGGTGGGGCCGGTGGAGAACTCCTGGGCCAGCTCGGCGAAGTCGGCACCGTCGGCCAACTGGGCCTGGAGATCGTCGCCCTCGGCTTCGGTCTCGACCAGGATGTGACTGACACACGGGCTGCCTTCATCGGGATCGGCGGCTGCCGCCAGCCCGTTGGCCAGAGCGATCTGGCGGGCCTGGAAGTCGGCCAGGAACGGGAGGTACGGGACCTCTTCGTAGAAGCGCTCCCCCTCAGCTGCGGGATCAACGACCCCACTCTGGGCCAACGCCCCCTCCAGCTGACCGAGTAGGAAGACCATGGCTTCGTCGCGGTCGGCGTCCGACGGAGAGGCCCCAATCTTGTCCAGCTCCTTGTCCATCATCTGAACAAACACCGAACGGCTGAGAATCTCGACATCAAATCCGGGTGGGAACTGGCCCTGGAAAACCGTGTTGGTGAAGTCCGCGTGATCCTGAGTGGGGATCACAATGTCGTTGACCTGACCGTGCAGCGTCTCGACCACGGTGCCGTCCTCGAACTCGATGGTCACCGCCACCTCGTCGGCCGCTACGGTCGAGGTCGGGGCGGGCGTAGCCGTTGTCGAGGTAGTCGACGTTTCGGATTCGTCATCATCGTCATCACTCCCCTCTTCATCGGAGTTGACGACCAATGAGTCGGTTGCCTCGTCCGCGTCGCGGGAAACGCCACAGGAGGCGACAACGAAGAAGGAGAGAACCAGTACGGCAAGAAGGCGATATCGCACAGGCCGCAGGCTATCCGGGATCCCGAATGGATCCCGGATGCCATGGCGATGTTTCGCTATCGATCAGGATCGGTTCAGGAAACCGTCCAGGTCGCACCTGACTGCAACAGCGCACTCAGATCACCGGGGCCTGCCTTCTCGTTGGCCGCCAGAAGCTGCTTGTCGACGCCTTCGCTGTACTCGGGAGCATCAACGTCGCGGAAGACACCAAATGGGGTCGGCGAGAAATTGTCGCTGGCTAGTTGGGAGATGGAGAAGGCAACGGCCTTGTCGGCCACGGACTCGTGATGGACGGCAATGGCGGACTCACCGACGTCGGCGATATCGGCCACCCTGGCCATTCCCCCGTCGAAGGTCACGCACCGTTGGCTTTCGGCACCGAATACGATCGGCTGGCCGTCTTCCAGTTCGATCATCATCTCGGAGCGGTTGGCCCGCTTGAGGATCGGATCGTAGGCACCATCGTTGAAGACGTTGCAGTTCTGGTAGATCTCGATGAACGACGCCCCACGGTGCTCGTGGGCCCGCCGGAATACGTCGATCATGTGCTTGCGGTCGAGATCATGCGTCCTGGCCACAAACGTCGCGCCGGCCCCCAGGGCCAGACTGAGCGGGTTGAAGGGTGCATCGATCGAGCCCATGGGCGACGACTTGGTGACCTTGCCCGGCTCGCTGGTCGGCGAGTACTGACCCTTGGTCAGACCGTAGATCTGGTTGTTGAACAGCAGCACCGTGATGTTGACGTTGCGCCGCAGGGCGTGGATCAGGTGGTTGCCACCGATCGACAGCATGTCACCGTCGCCGCCGACGGCCCAAACGTCGAGATCGGGGCGGGCAACGGCCAAGCCGGTGGCGATGGCGGGGGCGCGGCCATGGATCGTATGCATGCCGTAAGTCGACATGTAGTACGGGAATCGGGCGGCGCAGCCGATGCCCGACACGAACACTGTGTTCTCCCGTTTGACCTCAAGTTCGGTGTGGAGGAACTGCATGGCGGCAAGGATGCCGTAATCGCCACAACCAGGACACCAACGTACGTCCTGGTCAGAGGTCCAATGGCCACGAGTTGTGGGGTCGAGGGTCACATTGGTTGACATATCAGATTCCTTCCCGAACTGCAGCGACGAGCTCGGCCCCGGTGAACGGCGAACCCTTGACTTTGGTGATCGATTTGGCGTCGACCAGGTATTCGGCCCGCAGCAGCTTCACCAGCTGCCCCATGTTCAACTCTGGAACGAAGACATGGCGGTAGCTGCCAAGCACCTCACCCAGGTTGAGCGGGAAGGGGTTGAGGTGGGTCAGGTGCGCGGTATGCACTGGCGTGCCCGCCGCCCGCAACCGCTCCGAGGCCGTGGTGATGGCACCGGCAGTCGAGCCCCAGCTGATCAGCAGGATGTCGGCCTCGCCCTCACCGTTGACCTTGACGAGGGGGATGTCCTTGGCGATTCCGGCGATCTTGGCCGCCCGGATGTCGGTCATGACGCCGTGGTTCTCGTGGTCGTAACTCACGTTGCCGGTATCGACCTCTTTTTCGAGGCCGCCGACGCGGTGCTCAAGGCCGGTCGTTCCGGGAATGGCCCAAGGCCGGGCCAACGTCTCCTCGTCACGCAGATAGGGGTGGAAGGCGGGCTCACCGTCGGCCCCGACGGCGTTGGGCTCGGTGGTGAACGAAACGCTGATGTCCGGCAACGTGTCGACGTCTGGCAGCTTCCACGGCTCGGAACCGTTGGCCAGGTAGCCGTCGGTGAGCAGGATGACCGGGGTGCGGTACTTGAGGGCGATACGTGAGGCTTCGATGGCCATGTCGAAACAGTGGGCCGGGGTACAGGCGGCAACGATCGGCAGTGGCGCCTCACCGTGACGGCCGTACATGGCCATCATCAGGTCGCTGGCCTCGGTCTTGGTCGGGAGCCCGGTCGAGGGTCCGCCGCGTTGCACGTCAACGATGACGAGAGGCAATTCGATACTCACGGCCAGACCGATCGTCTCCCCCTTCAGAGCGACACCGGGACCAGAGGTAGTGGTGAAGGCAAGGTGGCCACCGAAGGCCGCGCCCAAGGAAGCACCGATGCCGGCGATCTCGTCCTCGGCCTGGAAGGTGCGGACCCCGAAGTTCTTGTGACGGCTGAGTTCATGGAGAATGTCCGACGCCGGGGTGATGGGGTAGCTGCCGAGGAAGACCGGGAGCTTGGCCAGCTGCCCGGCGGCGATCATGCCCCAGGAGGTGGCGATGTTGCCGGTGATGTTGGTGTAGAGGCCGGCCTCGCGGGGGGCGGCCTTGACCGTGTAGCGGTGGCCCACCGTCTCGGTGGTCTCGGCGAAGGCGTGACCGGCCTTGAGCGCCGCCGTGTTCGAGGCGACGACCGATTCCATTTTCGAGAACTTCTGGGCGATCCAGTCGATCGTCGGCTCCAGGGACCGCGAGAACATCCAGCTGATGAAGCCCAGGGCGAAGAAGTTCTTCGAGCGCTCGGCCTCACGCTTCTTGACCGAGAGGTCGGCCGTTGCCTGCAGGGTGAGCTTGGTCATCGGTATCCGATGGACCGTGTACCCGGACAAGGTGTCGTCCTCGCGGGGGTCAGTTGTGTACCCCGCCTTTTCGAGGTTGCGCTCGTCGAAGGCGTCATCGTTGAGGATGACCGTGCCACCGCTCACGAGTAGGCCGAGTTCGCTCTTGAGCGCCGCCGGGTTCATCGCCACGAGGATGTCGGGGGCGTCACCGGGGGTGTGGATGTCGTGATCGGAGATGTGGACCTGGAAGGCCGACACTCCGGCCAGGGTCCCTTGCGGGGCCCTGATCTCGGCCGGAAACTCCGGCAGGGTTGCCAGGTCGTTGCCGGCCATGGCGCTGGCGGAGGTGAACCGATCTCCGGTCAGCTGCATTCCGTCGCCGGAGTCACCGGCAAAACGAATCACAACATGGTCGACCTCGGTTTCGACCCGTTCAGCTATATCAGTCACTTGATCCCCTAGGTTGCGGAACCGACTATGCACATCTCTTGTGCTAGTCCAGCCCCGTTGCTGGAGGTGTCGTAGTGGTAGTAACACCTTGACACCCTTACGTCGTCCGTGAAAATCCGAGACCCCGACACGCTAGCGGGCCGATAGGCCGGAACGAACACCGATCGGCCACCAGCATGAGACCCAACCGGGGCCGGGTCGGACGCGGACGGGCGACGCCGTGATCGGCGTCGCCCGTTCAACAATGAAAGTATTGATTGCCGGTCCGAGACCGACTCAGCGATCAGGCTGCGTTGCGAGCCTCTTCGAGCCAGCCGTCGACCGTGTCACGATTCTCCTCGATCCAACGCTCGGCCAAATCCTCGACGGCGGCGCCGGCGTCCATCTCCACATTGAGAAGAGAGACTTCGACTACGTCCATCTTGAACAGCTCAAGGAACTTCGCTGCCGCCGGGTTGGCTTCGAGCCACTCGGTGTTGGCCGTGACTTGAATATCAGCGGCGACCCAGCCGAGCTGGCACTCATCACCCTCGGAGCCGGGGCACGACTCAGTCCCAATACCTGCGATACCGGGGCGCTGATCGTATTCCTCGCCACCTTCGGCTTCGGTCGGGTTCGAGTCATCAATAACGTCGGCGACCTCAAGCCAGAGCACGTTGTCGCTCGGCCGGAGCTGAGTGATGTAGGCGCTAGGGGTCCAAGTGTAGATGATCATCGGCTCGCCGGCGTCGGCCTTGGTCACGGCCTCGGCCACCATGGCGTCGTAGCCTGCGATTGTCTGCTGGATGTTCTCCCACCCGGAGAAGGCGATCTGGGCGGTGATGATGTCATCACAGGTCCAGCTCTCCTGGCAGCCGTAGATGTCGGCCACCCCGTTGTCGGGCTTTGGATCCTGCGCATCGTAGGCGGCAATGGCGTCGGGGTTGGAGTTGAAGTCGTCGAGCGACGTGATCCCAAACTCCTCGGCAAAGGACTTGGTAATGAGGTAGCCCTGAAGACCGCCAGCCAGCATCATCTCGCCGACGACGGTGAGGTGATCACCCACCAGGGACTCATCGGGTAGCTCGTTCTCAAGCCAGCTCCGGTGACCGGGGTACCAACTGTTGATCCAGAAGTCAGCGTCGCCCTGGGCCATGGCAATGTAGGCATTGGACGGACCGAGCTCAAGGTCGGCCGGGTCGCTGACCTCATAGCCGAGCTCCACCAGCAGGGCCCGAGCCACATAGGCGTTCGGGTCTTCGGTGGCCCAATCGGCCTTGGCCATGGTTACCGAAACACCCTCACCGGGCATCTCTTCAGCCATCGCTTCACCATCGTCGGAGCCTTCATCATCTGGCTCCGAACCCTCATCCTCATCCTCGGCCTCGTCATTGGAGGCCGCGTCGTCGGTCGAGGCCTCAGTGCTATCGTCTGAGTCCCCCTCCGCCGCGGTGGTGTCGGCATCGCCGCCGCATGCTGCGGCCACCATTCCGAACGCGAGTAATAGTGCCACTAGGGCTTTGCGTTTATTGAACATGGGCATCACCTCTCCCTTTAGGGGTGTCGTCTACGCGAGTTTGTCTTGCGGCGGCTCGCTGTTGGGGCTCCCCATGCCACAGACATCTCAGCGTATCGACGAGCAATCATACCGGTTGCGGTACCCCTGACCGACCTGCAGCCTCCGTTGACACCGTGGCGTCATCTTGCTGCACCTCATCGTCATATACCTTCGATCGCTCGAAGGCGGCCACCAGTAGCTTGCCTGCGACAAACAACAGCAACCCGGCCAGAAGAGCTACCAGGACCCCGACACCACTGAAGAAGTCGGTGTCGGTGGCCCGGGCCAACGACCCGGCCCAACCAATGGCGATTCCCAGGACTCCAGCCCCGAACCCCATGGCCACCGTTCCGCCGATCCACTGCCGCCGGTCATCCAGGCCGGCCACCCCGGCCGACACCAACGCTCCCAGCAGGCCCAGACCGCTCAGAACCAGAACCCAGATACCGAGACCTGGTCCTCGGTTCGACTTGCCATCGATAACGATCCGCTCCGCCACCTCGGCCTTGGCCCTGATGATCTGGATCTCCGAGGCGGCGACCCCCGGCTCGACCTCACCGGCCCTCGAGGCCCGGAGGACCTCATCGATCTCAGCCTGGATCTCCGGAGTGATCACGGCGTCGGCCCGCTCATCCAGGGTCCAGGAGGAGAACATCGAGATCAGGGCCAGAACCGCGGCCATGGCGCCCAGTATGATCGGAGCCGGCGCCACCCTGGGCTGCAAGGGGCGCCGGGGGGCATACGGAGCCGCCCCCATCCAACGCCCGGCACCGACGGTGGCGAGCAGCGCGCCGCCCAGGGCGACGTACACCCCAATGCCGTGGTTGTAGCCCACCGTGAACTCCGACGGATTGGTGACCCAGTAGCCAAAAGCAATGAGCAGCCCGCCCAGGGCGCCGAAGAACGCCCCTTCCGGTGAAAGCCAGCGGCCCCCACGACTGGCGCCACTCCAGACATTGATGCCGGCAAGCACCACCAACAGCCCCAGCGCAAACACGCCGTAGGCAAACCAGGAGCCGCCTTCGGCCAACCAGCCGGAGAATGAGGACCCGGCCATTTCCTCGTCGGCCCGACGGGAGTAGCCGGTGAGCAGGGATGCGTCATTACCCCAGATCAGGAAGGGCGAGACCAACATCACGATCCCGCCGACGGCGGCGACGACAATCGACGACCGCTCGCCGGTACCGACCTCGGCAAACCCACCCTCGGACTTGTCGTCTGCTTCGTCATCAGCCGAACTGGCCACGGCAGGGTTGAAATCGGGATTGCTCAGCAGTACCTCGGGTTCGATACGAGCCCTCCAGGCGGCGGTCATACGTTTCAGCAAACCTGACCCGCTGCCATCGGTCTGGGAGATGCGATCGAGGATCACGGCCAAGATGAAGAAGGCCAGGCCGCTGGCGGCGGCCAGGGACACGTCCTGCTGACCGAGTGCCCGGAACAGGAGCTGACCCAAACCACCGGCTCCGAGGATGGCGGCGATACCCAACATCGAGAAGGCCAGAAGCAGGGTCTGGTTGATACCGGTCATGATGGCCGGCCGGGCCAAGGGGAGCTGGACATCGGTCAGGACCCGGAACTCCGGGGCCCCGTAGGCCCGGGAGGCCTCGACGACGTCCTCCGGAACCTGGCGGATCCCAAGATTGGTGAGCCGGATCAGGGGTGGGAGGGCGAACACCATGGTGGCCATCGTCGACGACACCCGACCAACACCCCAGAAGTAGACGAAGGGCAACAGGTAGACGAAGGCGTGGATCACCTGCATGGCATCCAGGGTTGGCCGCACCACCTTCCACACCCCATCGACGCGGCCCGCCATGATCCCGACGGGGATACCGATGATCACGCACACGATCACCGCCACCAGGATCAGGCCAATCGTTCGGGCCGTCTGGACCCAATACAACGGGCCGAGCAGGCCACACACGGTGAGACCAACAGCGGTGGCGGTGGCCACGCTCAGGTTCCGAACCAGCCAGGCGATGGCGAACATGATGCCGACCACGGCCACCCAGGGGATCTCCAGCAGGAAGTTGTCGACGATGTTGCTCAACAGGAACTCGAAAGGCCAGGCGATGCCGTCAAGCAGCCACTTCAGGTTGATGGTGGTCCAGTTGACGGCCTGCTCGATCCAGGTACCGAAGGGGATGGTGAACTGGTCGAGGACTTCGTTGTCGATAATGCCGGTCGAGTCTTCTTGGGCCAAAATCACATGAACACCTCTCGCTCGAAACCGTCTATCAGGGATTCGACCCTGCCCATTTCTTCCATGATGTGGCGGGGATCGAGGTTGCCGATGAGCTTGCCGTCGTCATCGACCACGGCAATGGGCAGACCGCGACCTGCCGCCGCGTAAACCTCGTTGAGGGTGGCCAACGGGTTGGTTCGATCGAAGTCGCTGCGGAGGGCGTCGCCCAGCTTCTCGCTGCCTGCGGCCAGCACCCGAACGACGTCGCTGGTGGCCAGCAGTGATGTGGGATGACCCAGCCCGTCGACAACAAAGGCACCTGCCCGGTCCCCGAGGTGGGACAGAGCCGCCACCAGGCTGCTCCCGGCCTCGATGGGGCTGGGGTCGACCATCACCTCGTGGGTCTGGATCACCCGACCCTGGTCGACGTCCTGAACGAACTCGGCAACGTAGCCGGTGGCAGGCTTGGTCAGGATCTCCTCGGGCGTTCCGATCTGGACCACGGCGCCGTCTTTCATGATGCAGACCCGGTCACCGATGCGCAGGGCCTCATTGAGGTCGTGGGTGATGAACAGAATCGTCTTGTGGAGCTGATTCTGAATGTCCATCATCTCGTCCTGCATCTGACGGCGGATCAGGGGGTCGAGGGCGCTGAAGGCCTCGTCCATCAACAAGATGTCGGGGTCGGTGGCCAGAGCCCGGGCCAGGCCAACCCGCTGCTGCATGCCGCCCGAGAGTTCTTCGGGGTAGCTCTTGGCGTAGGCCTCGAGACCAACCAGACCGAGGGCCTTGATGGCCGCCGACTCCCGCTCGGGCTTGGACACCTTCTGCACCTTGAGCCCGTAGCCGACATTGTCGATGACGTTGCGGTGGGGGAACAGGGCGAAGTGCTGGAAGACCATGCCCATCTTCTCCCGACGGAAGGCCTGGAGTGCCGGCCCCGACAAGGTCTGCACATCGGTGCCATCAACCCAGACTTGCCCGTGGGTTACGTCGTGCAGTTTGTTGACCGTCCGGATGGCGGTGGACTTGCCAGACCCCGACAAACCCATGACCACAAAGATCTCACCCCGATTGACGGTGAAATTGACGTCGTTGAGGCCAACGACGTGTCCGGAGCGTCGCAGGACCTCGTCCTTACCCACCCCGGCCTCGACCAGCTCGAAAGCTCGACCCCTGGGTTGAGGCCCAAAGATCTTGTGGACGTTCTCTAGCTGAATGATCGGCTCACCCTCGGCTGCCATGTGACTCCTAATACGCGAACTCACTGCGGCGTCGACGAACGATGTTGACCGTCAACAATGCGAGCAGCGTGAATTAGCGCACAAACCTAACAGGTCGCCCGAAGTGGTGCCCGACCGAGCGTTGAGAAGTCTCGAGGTTCAGTCTGGAGGTTGGTACGGCTCCCGGCGACGACGGAAAGCGGTCAGCTCCCCGAGGTTGCCGACCAATAGAAGCAAGGCGGCAATGGCCAACGTCGCCCCAGCCGCAAACAAGCTCACGGCAATAACCCCAACAAATCCGAAGAAGATGGCCAGGGCGAAATAGAAGGCGGTGAGACGCACAGCGGCGCTGAAGCGGCGTCGGGCCAACTGCTCCAGCACGCTGAACAGGGCAGCCGCTCCCAGCAGGGGGCCCGCCACCCGCACCTCCGACAGAAGTAGCGGAGCGGCAACGGCCAACATTACCAACGGCACGCTCACGGTGGCCCAGATGGCCAGGATCCAGCCCGTCTCCCGCGGTGGGGCCAACGGGACGGCGGGATCGTGCAGGTGGTCGCGCAGACCTCGGCCCCCAACTTCACCGCGCATCAGCCGTCGCCGCAGGTCGTGCAGTTCGGTGCGCTGGCGCAGCAGCCGGCTCAGTCGCTCCGACTCACCCAGACTCCCGCCACCACCACCTGCCCGGGCGGCCAGGGCCATGAGTCGCGAGGCATGGCGGATTTCGGATTCGAGATGGGCCATCCCGGCTTCGATGTTGTCGAGGCTGGCCTGGGGGTCGGCCAACGAGGGGGGCGAGGTGCCGTGCAGCCCGGCGAATCCCACCGGGTCGGCCCAGGAACGTCGAATCCCGCCTTGGCGGTCAAACTTGGGGCCTGCCGGGCCCCGCTCGCTATCAAGCGGGTCGCCGGTGTCGAGGCCCCACAACCCGCTGTAGCCTCCGAAGTGGCTCTTCCGCTCGTCCAGGTGTTGCAGGTCCCACTGGTCGATCAGGGCCCCGTCGCCCCCGGCGGCGTCGACGAAGGGAGCACCCAGGGCCGGACCGAGGCCGCGCTCGTCATCGTCCCTGATCCTCAGGGCCCGCCTCGCCCAACGCCGCACCCGAAGCAACCAGCGCAGGGCGGGAATATCGATCCGGCTCACGTAGTCGCCGGGGCGGAAGAACAGGGCGTGGGAGCCCGCACCGACAAACAGCAACGGGTGACCGTCGTCGCTACGCATGAACTCGGTGTCGTCCCAGTGGCGCCGCAGGTCGGCACCAAGATTCTCATGGCTGGAGGCCACCACCCACACCGGCGCCCGGTCGGCCGGGTCACAGAACACCCAGGCCTGCTCCCAGTCGGCCTCGTGGTCGTTCACTCCCCGGTAGCCGCTGCGCCAGTCGTTCATCACGTAGAAGTAGGCGTAGTGCAGAACCAGCCAGTCCCCCACCTCGACGGCCCGGCCGTAGCACGTTGGTTGACGATGAAACATCAACCGCTCCGCCTTGAGCGAGGCGGCGACCGTCGTCAGCCGGGGTGTTGTCGGGCGGACAACGACGCTGGCCAGGAAGAGGGCATCGAGCACCCGACCGAAGTAGCCCACTCGTCCCAGGCGCGGACCAAGCAGCTTCCCGGCCAGGCGCTTCGCCTCTTCCTTGACCACGTCGCGTCGATCAAGGTCCGACACGAAACGAAGGTAGGAGTCGGGCCCCAGGTGATGATCGAGCATGGTGGCATCGACCTCGCCGGAGGCCCGAACCTCCGACCCCCCGACGATGAGTGCACTGGCCCCAACATAGGGCTCAATGGCGGTCGGGAAGAAGAGCTCCCTACCATCGAAGCGCAGTTGGGGAAGGTGTCGGTTCAGCAACTCGAGTTGCTCTGGAAGTTCCATCGTCGTTGCAGAAGTCGGAGCGAACCCGTGCAATCTTGAGCGACACCAGTCCAGAGTTCGACTACCGACCGAATACTAGTCGGCGGCGGGGATACGCAGGACCTGACCGACGTAGATCTTGTCGGGGTCGCTCAACATCGGCCGGTTGGCCTCGAAGATCGCCGGATACTGGGAAGCGTTGCCGTAGTACTGCTTGGCGATGGCGCTCAGCGTGTCGCCCTTCTCGACGACGTGCATCTGCGACTCGTCCTTGGCTTCGGCCGGCACCTCGATGTCGTCCTGGACCTGCCCCACGTCCTCGGTGTTGCCAATGGCCAGGATCACACGCTCCCGTGTCTCCTGGTCGGCGGCCTTGCCCGAGACGGTGGCGACACCATCGTCGTAACGAATGTCGAGGTTCTCGATGTCGAGACCCAGCTTGCGGACGTAGCTTTCCAGGCCCCGGGACTTCTTCGACTCTGCCAGCTTCTCAGAACGCTCGGCCTTGGCCGCGGCGGCTACTTTGGCTGCCTTGCGGTCCTTGACCTTCTTCGCAACAGCGGCGGCGCGCTCGGCTGATGCCGCTTTCGCCTCGGCTACCTTACTTGCGGCTTCTCGTGCTTCCTGTTCCTTTTCTTCCTTGCTATCCCCGATACCAACCTTGGCTCCAGCCTCACGGACAAAATCAAAGACGCCCATCTAAGTCACTTTCTGTTGCGGTGGCTCGAAACTACCAGCACGATGGTCTGGCACCTCTCGAACCGCCCACGGACACAGAGGAGCCGGGAGGACCGACGGCTCAACGGGCGGGACAGGTTGGAGGAATGGTATGACAGAGGCAACGTGACGGGGTTCAGGTGAGGGATAGCGGCCCCCAGGTAATCGACCTGGGAATCAGTGGTATCAGCGATGCGATAGAGATCGGCTCTGGTGGTTTTGGCATCGTTTATCGCGCCGTGGAGGCCGATCTGGGCCGGACAGTAGCGGTCAAGGTGCTGACCGGCCGTTTGGATGAGGCGTCGCGCCTTCGCTTCGAGCGGGAGCGACGAGCCATGGGGACCCTTTCGGGCCACCCCAACATCGTCACGATCTACCGGGGTGGCTATACCCCCGAGGGCAAGGCCTACCTCATCATGGAGTACCTGGCCCGAGGCTCACTGGCCGATCGGCTGCAAATGACCGGGCCATTGCCGTGGACGGAGGCCTTGAAGTACGGCATCCAGCTCAGCGGGGCACTGGAGACATCCCATCGGGCCGGGGTGCTGCACCGCGACATCAAGCCGGGCAACATCCTGCTGTCGGGGCTGGGCAACGCCAAGCTCGCCGACTTCGGCATCGCCCGCCTGCACGGTGCGCCGGAAACCCAGAGTTCGGTGGTCACCGCCAGCATCGCCCACGCCCCTCCCGAGATCATCAACGGCCATCGCCCCAACGAGGTGGCCGACGTCTACTCGCTGGCTTCGACCATGTTCGAGCTGCTCTCGGGATCACCACCCTTTGTCCGCCCAACCGATGAGTCGCTGGTGCCCATCCTGGCCCGCATCCACCAGGATCCGCTGCCCACCCTGAATCCGGTGGTGATCCCCGGGCCCATGGCCGCCGCCCTCGAAGCGGCAACGGCCAAGGAACGCGGCGACCGCCCCCCTTCGGCCCTGGACTTCGGCAACCTCCTGGCCGACACCCAACGGCAGCTTGGCCAGTCACCCACGGCTGTTCCCTTCGCCTCGAGTTCCGATCCGAGGTTCGAGAGGGCGGGCCCCTCGGCCACCATCCCCCCCTTCCCCCTGACCCCTTCGACCCCCCTACCGCCACCGGTGCCCCCCGTCACCGGGCCGACTCCCGGGGACGACGATGTGACCTCGGTCCCTAACGGTCGAACGGTTGCGTCCACCGGTGTCAGTGGCGACGTCGCCCCTCCCGTCAATCCGTCGCAGGTCGACGCAACCCAGGTGAGCCCGGGAACAGGACCCAGACCACTCCCGCCAGACCACAACGTCACCGGCCAGCACCACCGGGCTCAACCCGGCCCGGGCCCCGACCCAGCGGCGCCGCCCGGTCCGCAGTACCCGGAGCCAGACCCCGACGACCCGGCAGCCAACGCACACGTGCGTAAGACCGGCTGGCGACCGCTGATCCAACAGCTGACGACAAAGCCCATCATCGCCATCTCCGCCACCGCGATCGTGGCCGTGGTGGCCATCGCGATCGTGGCCATGGCCCTGTCCAACAACGACAACGGCGGTGACATCGACGCCAGCGCCGAAACCGACCCATCGGCCGGCTCGACACCATCGGAGACTCCAAGCAGCGGACCAGCGTCGCCCAACACCACCTTCGCCGAACAGACCACGACCAGCCTGTCCGATGCCAACGACGACTACCCCGTCTACGTAAACATCAACGACCCAACCGGCCAGATCCGCCTCCATGTTCCCGAAGGATGGGGCGACGTCGACTACGCCGACAGCGATGGGTACCTTTCGCTCCGGGCCGCTCCCCAACTGAACAAGGACAATATCGGTCCCGGATTCATCGACAGCCACGCGGTACCAGGGGTCACGGTGACGGTCCGTCGTCTCGATGACGGATACGACCCCGTTGACACCCTCAACAAACTGGCCCAGGACGAGAGCGACTGCACCCCGGGAGAGCCCAAGGAGATCTCCACCCCCATCGAGGGATGGGCGGCAGCCCTGGTCGACTGTGGTGCCGCCCAGTCGGGCCTGGCCCACTACGTGTTCATCCCAGAGTTCTCGAATTCGGTTTTTGCCGTCATGAGAATCCAGATCGTCACCAACCAGGATCACGTAGCGGCGTCGACGATTGCCAACTCCATGTCCATTCGCACCAACTGAAGCGAGCCACTACCCATGACCGAAGCCGATCTCACTCCCGAGCTGATCAGTTCCCGCCGGTGGAGCGATCAGGATGTCCAGGCGGCCCGCCTGCCGGTGGTTGATGTTCCGTTCGTAACCATCGGTGGCGGGCTCGGCTCGTTCGCCATCACCGACATGCTGCGCATCGCCGGTATTCCCTCCACCGCCATCAAGGTCCTGACCTCCATCGACCGCCCGGATCAGACTTATCAGTTCCTGGCCGAGAACTCCCAGATCCCGTCCGAGGAGCGATTGCGGTCGGATTCGGGGTCGACCATGGACAACATCTGGGGCTTCCCCAGCTACGCCCTGCGCGAGGCGGCCGCAAGCTCGGGTCTCAAAGCCAAGCTGAAGCCGCTGTGGACCGTGCTGACCGAGCCCGTCATCGCCGACTACTTCACCCCCCAGGCAGGCAAGGTCTACGAAGGTGTGACCAACGAGGCCGAGCGGATCGGGTGGGACTCCATGACGGCCAAGGGTCAGGTGCGCATGGTCCGGGCCCGCCACGGCGGCGGTTACTTCACCGTGCTCACCCCTCCACGGGGTACCCCTCCCCCACCCGGTTCGGGCCCGACCAAACGGGTGGTGTACCGCTCAAGCCACGTACACGTGGCCGTCGGCTACCCCGGGGTGAAATTTCTTCCCGACCTGCAGGCCTACCGCCAGACCCACAATGACTTTCGGGTGGTCAATGCCTACGCCCCCCACGAATATGTCTACGAAGAGCTGGTGCGGCGCCCGGGCACGGTAATGGTGAGGGGTAGTGGTGTGGTTGCCACCCGCATCCTGGTCCGACTGTTGGAAGACCGCGAGAAACACGGGGCCCAGACCACCGTGCTGCACCTGTTCCGCAACTACGTCGAGGGCCCCCAGGGCGAAAGTCGCCGATTCCGTCGCCAGGGGCGAAACGGTTTCGCCTACCAGGCCTTCAACTACCCCAAGGCGGCGTGGGGAGGGCAGCTAAAGGAGAAGCTGGAGGGGCTCGAAGGCCAGGAACGGGCCGACCTCATCAACGCCATGGGCGGAACCAACACCCCACTGCGTCGCCGCTGGGACCACATCATCGAGGGGGCCCGGGCCGACGGAAGCTATCGCGCCTGGGTCGGCAAGGTGACTTCGATCGAACCCGGCCCCGATCAGGTCATCAACACCACCATCGTCGACCCCGCCCAGGGCACCGCCGAGCTGGGAGCGAACTACATCATCGACGCCACCGGCCTCGAGTCCGACATCTCCGAACACCGTTTACTGGCCGACCTGCTCTCCCACGGTGGAGCGGGCCGCAACCCCTTTGGCCGACTGGATGTTGAGCCGACCTTCGAGGTCAGGGGCACCCGCAATGATCCTGGTCGTCTCTACGCCTCGGGGTCGATCACCCTCGGTGGCTACTACGCAGGCGTCGACTCCTTTCTCGGCCTTCAGTACGCCGCCCTGAAAATCGCCGATGATCTGGCGTCGACCGGTTTTGGCAAGCGCATCAGGCTTGGCCGTTCGACCAGGGAATGGTGGCGATGGATGCGAAACGGCCCGATTCCCAATTAACCGACCTTGGCGCTCCATGATCAGAAACAACCAGCTAGCCTCGGCCCCGAAACGTCAACAAAGTCGAACTCGAGACCATGACCCCCACCCTCTTCGGACGCATCCAGACCCGATTCCTCCTTCTGGCAACGGTTGGGTTGATGTGGACCGCCATCGTTGCCCCGGTGCTACCGAGGTCCGGGGCTTCGATCGGCACGGTGTATACCGCGACGTTGCTGGCCCTGGTCGTCGTCGCCGTTGTCGGTGTGATCTGGGAGCTGCTCTACCACTCCATCCAGCAGTACCGCTGGGAGAAGGACTGGCCGATCCTGTTCAGTCTGCTGCTTGGCATCCCCGAGGGAGTCGTGGCCTACTACGTTCTCGGCGCCCTGCTCGATCCGGCACCGACACCGCTCACGTTCACCCCGCACTTCGTCTCGACCTGGTTGGTCGTATGGTTGACCGCCGTTGGCCCTTTCCGGGTGTTCTTGATTCGCTGGCGGTTCAGGGGAGG